>JGI24512J20087_1000116_pt1 | contig 151568 bp, 157 predicted proteins | sample LinPmetageLP35_FD_20087 | JGI IMG/M metagenome (IMG submission 20087) | reverse complement strand
GGGAGTGCGAGAAGGCAGAGGATTTATACCCGTAGCCGTAACCCCCCTGAAACCCCTCCGGCTACCGGCCGGCTCCTGGCGTGGATACATCAAACACTCGGCATAGGTCCTGTGGACCAACAAATATCAATTGCTAGATTCGTTATCAACTTCTTAGCAATTTTGTAGCATTTGATACTTGGATAATCTTTCTCCGCATTGTTATCTTTGGTCAAATGCTGCTGAATTATTATATAAAGCTTTATTTTAGAAGTCGTAATAATAAACGAAATATTAAAAACTTTTGCCAAAAAGCCATAGCCGATAATACTGATATTATATTTATAAGCTTTAAAGGTTATGAAAACAACTTAATAAAAGTTACAATGCATAGCTTAATTACTAGTATCAATTTTAATAAATGATTTTGAATTTCGAATGATTTTAAAATAAAGTGAAACATAAGATATCAAAATTATAATGATTTTTATAATAAAAATTATATGCATAAGATTAATTATATATAAGTAACATTTACTTTTAGCAAAGGTTCCAAAAGATTCGAAATATTCAATCGTGTTGCAAATAAGTTTACCCTAATTGTGGGTTTGCATTGGTATGTGATATTACAAAGATATTAAAAGTAGCAAAAATAAATGCAATAATGGTTTAATATATTTTAGATTATTTAGCTAAGGGAATGTGAGAAGGCAAAGGATTTATACCTATAGCCGTAATTCCCCTAAAACCCTTCCGGCTATTGGCCAGCTTTTAGCATAAATATATCAAATACTTGATATAAATTTTGTAAATTAATATTAGCAAAACTACTTTTGGAAATATAATGTATTCCAACATGTATCACATCGCTGGGAAAATGGAGAAGTCACGTTCCAAGACCTACGCGAAGGTCTTGGGCCAGCCATGGCTGGCTATTCTAAGATCACAGGTTGCTGTCGCCAGGCGAGGCTGGATGGCTGGGAATACGCATGGGTGGACTCATGCTGCATCGACAAATCAAGCAGTGCAGAGCTTTCGGAGGCGATCAATTCGATGTTCAAGTGGTACCAGGATGCTCAAGTCTGTTATGCTTATCTGTCGGACGTGGAGGAACGATCGGAGTTCGCTAAGAGTCAGTGGTTTACTCGGGGTTGGACACTACAAGAGTTGCTGGCTCCGGAGTTCCTCATCTTCTATGACAAGGACTGGAGGGAAATTGACACAAAACTTCGGCTGCTACGGAAAATTCAATCTGTCACTGGCATCTCGGTCGAGCACCTGGTGGATTTCGAGAACGCATCCGTTGCCCAGATCATGTCCTGGGCGTCTCGAAGACGCACTACTCGCATCGAGGATCAAGCTTATTGCTTGATGGGACTTTTTGGTATCAACTTGCCACCTCTCTATGGCGAGGGGAGCAAATCTTTCTTGCGTCTTCAGCTTGAAATACTTCGTACCTCTGAAGACGAAACGATTCTCGCCTGGACATCAAAGGACATGTTACAAACGGGACTCTTGGCAAGATCCGCAGCAGACTTCAGTAATTCCTCTAAAATAATCAGGGTACTGTTAATCCAAGATCGCACCCCGTACACAATGACCAATAAAGGCCTACGGGTGGACGCTCGCCTCCTGCCAATGGATGAGAAATGGGACGGCTTCTTCGAAGCTATCTTTGGGGCTAGTGGCGTTCATCTTTTGCCCATAAATTGTATGGAAGCAGGAAGAAGTCGATCAATAGCACTTCGCGTTTGCAAGGATACTCATGGTGACTTTCATAGGACGATGGTATCAGAGTTGGATACTTTGGACGTGTATCTACCCGACGGCCGCATATCGCTGGTGGAAAAATCACTGCATCTTGGCGAACCAGAGATATGCTATTTTCGGCAAACATCGAATTATGATAGATATTTCAGTCGAACTATCACCGTCAATGTGATCTCTCAACCTGGGTATCGCATCATAGGCACCCTTACACCTGAAGGAAACGTCGAAAAGTCCTGGTATGAATTAGAAGAGCCTGCTAGCACACTTCGACTCAGCTTTGATCGGCATTACGAAATAGGTTTAATATTTACAGAATCGACTACAAGCTACCAGCCCGCCAATTTCGCCGTCTCTTTGAGCAAGATCACGTATCCACTGTCTGTCCGATTTAGCTGCAAAGAACGTCGTTCACCGAATGGCGAGGTGACATGGATAGACCGTCAATGTTCAGAATGGGACAAAGCTTCTTATCCTGTGGAATCTGGAGCATCAATATCATACAAAGTGAGGAGGGATGACGTATCAGTCAACGAAGTCCGCACGAGGATGAAGAGCTATGTTGTGGACTTAATAGTGGACCCCACAGGACTTCTGCCCTGGCAACCGTCCCCAGATGAAGTTGAAACATCGAGCTCTTATCCTTCAGGTCTTAAATCTAGTGAACTGGAAAGCCGCCTCCGCGACATCGTGGACGGCAAGATATCTTTGAAGAGCCTGCGCGTCGGAAACCTCTCGCATCCCAGCAGGTCGAACATGGACTTCAGCTCTCCGGTTTAGGACTTGTGAATTCTACTTTCAATGATGATCGATGGTGTGAGCACCTGAGAGCCATAAACCGAGAAACACCTTAATCGTGACTCATCCTGCTGAAAGGATGTGCTTCTTCTCCAACAACTCCGAAGTTTAAAGCTTGGCGTCTTTGCGAATACCAAAGGAATGGAAATTCAAAATTGTTATTACAATGGACGACTATCCAATAAGCATTTCAACGATCTATATGATTTCACGACAGCAACAGTGGCTTTGGCAATAGCAATCTCTCGAACCAAAATTGGTCACACGTGTTCCTATCTTCCCAAGTTCCCCTTCCCACTCTTCTTCCTATTGACTCTCTTCTGGGAAGACTCAATGATCTCACATCACTCAGAGATACAAAATAGTAGTTGGACGTCTTGATCAGACTTCGCGAAGAGTGTTTCAGCATGTTTTTCTGGCAAAATATGGCAGCAAACCACATGAGATGAACATCAGCTTCCACCATCTGTATCTGTGTAGAAGCAAACCCTCGAACTCAAGTGGCGATAGACGCACGTCACGTACCAAACCTCCATTGCTCTCAGCCTCCCATTGTCTGACTGAAATCGAGACAGAAAGTTAGCTTTTTGCGGGACGAAAGATGTGCACAAGCCTTTTCTCCTGGTTCTGTCTCCCCCACCATCAGCGTCATACTGATTCTCTCGTTCTACAAAACCCCGTCACCGGTACTTCTCCTCTTCCCCACGCTATTTCCCGTACATACAAAATTATAAATTTACCCTCTCTCTTTCCCTAGAGGAAGACAACCTCACCAGGTGTTTCGTACACGAAACTGTGTATTGCGTGATATGCGGAGGCGGCACCATAATCCAGTCGCCAGCTGCCAATACCAATATCTCCAATTAAGTTCCCCGAGCCGAGCAGAAAACGCACCTCTCTCCTCCTCAAAATAAGCCCGCCAACTCTCTACCTGCATCTGCCCAAAATCCTTCAGTTCCCGACGAGCACAGTTTCTAGGACAGAAGATGGACAACGATTCACAAATTGATAACATCCGCTCACTCCATAACATGACACAACACTCCCCTTCTCAGTATCCCACCCAGCAATATCTTCTACCTCCTCCCTGACCTCCTACCCCATCCTGCTTTGCCGCTTCCCTCTTCCACCCTTCCGTCCTCCTACAAGCCGATCTAGATAAGTCAATAAAGAAAAGAGAGCAAAGTCAAAGACCAAGACCTCACGCCATGTTGATCGGCCAAGTGACGAGCCTCATCATAAATCTCGATTACAGAGAAGTAAAGCCAGTGTACGATTTGACTAAAGCTGAGTTTAAACCCTACCCTACATCCTACCTAGCGATTCCCCCCAAAATAAAAAATAAAGCTCAAAGGCCGCTTCCCATTAATGTAATAGTCAACTATTTACTAGTCGCTTCAAATAGACAGGCCTCTCACTCTCGGAAAAAAAAAGGGGATATTTCGAATATTCTGAAATGCTTTTGAGTTTTTGGATTAACTATTACTAATGTATATCATTCTTCTCCTCTGTCTCTTTCTTCCTTCCTCTTTTCGAATCACCAAATCACCAAACCAAACCCACTCAAGGTATCCTGCCCACATGAAAGTCTAATAAAAGCGCCGCCATCGCCTACGTATCTAGGTATCCTTGAAGTCGGGTATCCAGCGCAGAATGTACAGAATTCTCTTCCCAATCACTAATTACCAATTACCATCCTTTTTCCAATCTCAAGTATCCAATGCAGTGTATTGTAGTGTATACCAGTCCGCGCGCCATCGTACGTGCGCACATCCGTATCGTATCGTATCGTATCGTCAGTGAGTGAGTCGTTTTCTCTATCTCACATAATCATTCCGCCATGTTGGTCGAAAAGTACCAATGTGCCGCTCTTGTCGCTTGTTGAGCTGAGCGAGAATTAAAAGTTGTATGTCGAACTACCGTTCTAAAGAAGTAACGAGAATTGAAAATAATCCAGAACGCCGGAGTCCGGTACGCCGTCGCTAGGTATTGTACCTCCTTAAGGAGAGAAAGAAGTGGAAATGCAGATGTTTGATTATGCAGCGAGCTTGAACATTCACAGGAAGTAGGCGACGATCAAACCAAGAGCAGCGAGGCTTGAGCCGGTATTCAAGACTGCGCCATTGGCGAGGACTGGACCGCTGGTTGAAGATGCAGATGGACCGACTGGGGTGGCTGTTGCGGAGCCGTGGGGTGAAGTTGGGACGGTGCCGTTGCCGCTTGGGATTGGGTGGCCAGATGGGCTGCCGGTCCCGGAGGGTTGGACGTAGGTAGACTTCAGGGTGGACAAGGTGCTTGGGGAGCTGGTTGGTGGGCAGTAGGTTGTTGTGAATGTGCTGGTACTGGTTGTAGTTGTGCCGTCCGTGACGCAAGTGGTGGTTACAGTACCAGTTGAAGTGATTGTGGTTGTGCCGTTGGTTGGATGAGGGTTGACATAGGTCTTTGTGGTTGTTGGCTCAGGAGTGTAGGTTGATGGGCCGGGATTGATGTAGGTCTTGGTCGTGGTGGGCTCAGGTGAGTATGTAGGATATCCTGAGGAAGACGTGGAGCTAGCAGAGCTTGAGGATTCTGGAATAGGAGTGCAGTTGGGAAGGGTGAAGGTGCCATTGTAGGTTCCCGATCCTCCTTGCACAATGCAGTTCTTTGCGCAAGCTGCAATACCGCTAGTTGGGGATGATTGCCAGCACTGAGACGAACGGACTCCGAATGGGAAGTATCCGGCCAAGTTGTCGTTGCAATTGCCTGGCTGTCCGACGCCGTTCGTGCAGCGGATGATGATGTTCGTGCCTAGAGAGTCACCGGCGCAGAAGGCTCCATTTGGCTTGTCTGCTGGGCAGATGAACTTTCCAGTTGCGTCATCACTGTGATATGTTAGTTGGCGTTGAGAAGTGATGGGATGGAATGACTGACTAGGTCACTTGCGCACTGGCAAATGCAGCCGTAGCGGCGATGAGGAGAGCGGAGTACATCATCTTGACTGTATCTAAAGTAAGGTATTCAGAAGTGTTGTTGTGTAGGTTGTTGAGCAAGAGTCTAGGAGCGAGTGACTGTTGTTGTTGTTGTTGTTGTTGTTGTTGTTGTGGTCTGTGAACGACAGTGGGGGAGAGGAAGGACGTTTGTAGGTGGTAGATTAAATTGTTGTTTGATGATGTGATGATGAGAGATGTGAGTGGAAGGAAGGCACGACTTTATATGCATCTCACTCTCACCCCAGGGCCACATCGTATCCGGCCAGCGGGAAAATAGGAAAATAGAGTTACCTTAGTTGGGTGACAGGCGATGTCATGCAAGCAGCAACGTGACAAACACCAACCAAGACCCCGGAAAGGGCAGGAACAAACGGCGGAGGCGAGCAGGCGAGCAGGCGAGCAGGCGAGCACACCAAAAAATAAGCGAGCGCTGCCAGCAAGGGGTCTCCGTGTGGCTGAGCTCCACCTGCAGGGATGCCATCGACGAATACGAAGCCACAGACGATGGAAGAAAGAGAAAGAGACTGACGGCGACAGACGGTGAACTCAAATGCAAGTCTCATCGGCTGTTCCGCACGCCATTTTAGACCGTAGGGCTGGGAAAAAGGTACCTGAAGATCTATTTTGAGCATGTAGCTATTACGTCCGAGTTTTCAGGTGCCAGAGCCTCATTCAAGTTATTTCGCCGCAAGACTCACCGTGGGTATTTGACCGGGCCTGCTTCTGTGTTCCTTGGTCGGGATCTCTCGTCTGATCTCACTCACCAGTCACTCACACCCAAGGATATCCAGCATCAGTCACCAACCATGAGTGAGCCATATATTGCGACCGGGGATAGCATACGAGGAGCAGGGCATCTCATGGGGTGGTGTCTAACTATTTGTTCGTACGGCGATACCAAGACAATAGAAGGTATCGCTTCGAGGATAGATAGAGTTGCATTTCCCTCGTGAGGTTATTTTGAGAAGCTTCTCGGTACCAGAATAAAGAGTCGGAAAACTTTTATTCCTCCCGATACTCCGGGTGCATTCCTGAAGGTACAATTCAACCCGAAGCAACACGAACGACATCATTGTGGCTCGATCTTCGTCGGGGGAAAAGGTAGTGTGGCTTGAGAAAAACCAGCAGCCCACTACTGTCGGTTTCAGCCAATCAATTCCCCATGACAAATCAACGCCACGACCCATCGAGATCTGCAGCCAACCGCGGGGTAATGGAGGGCGAGTGAGGAGGAGGAGGAGGAGGAGGTGGCATGAGGGTTACAACTGTTCCTGACACGTACGACTTGTAATCATTGTTTGATCATTACAGTACTCTCAACTCTTCGCAATTCTTTCAACTTACATCTATTTTGCTACCGTTCGTAAGCATCGGCAACCAAAACGGAAACTGATCAAATCAGTCACTTGACCGCCACTCCCACCACTCCCACCACTCACACCTCGGCTCCAACCTTCAACCTCGTATTCCCATCAGCAAACCCAGTCATCACCACCATGTACGAATCAACAATAAACTTCACACTCGACACCATCTGCCCATGTAAGCAAGCCCTGTTCTTCCCAACCTGCTGATTGGCCTCTCATCTACTTTATCCGACTGGAAAACACGCATGAGTATTGGCTGACCCAGCGGTGACAGGGACGTATCTGGCCAAGAAGAGGTGAGTAGGCTATTGAATTGGATTTTGAGAAGAAGGCTGCGATGAGGATGGGATGGGTTTCAAAGAAAACTTGCTAATGCTCGACGAAACGTTACATAGACTCGATGAAGGTATGTGAAGACTTTTTTCTACCACTCTATTTCCCGATCGTGGCTTGCGCCTCGTCTGTCACTCAACCTAAACCCGTCAGCCCGGATTTGGACGGCTGGCGCACCACGTGATAAAATATCACGTGAGAGAGGTCGTCCCTTTGACTTCCTCGCCTCTGGTGCTCGGGCTTTGGCGTAGAGTGGTGCAGCCGGTGTTATTGGCGATGCTGGACTCAACTGACTGACGGAACATAGCTCTCCGCCTCGTACGAGACACAGACGCTTCCTCCAAAGTAACCTTCACAGTCGCCTACCACCCGTACCAGCTCTACCCGGAAGCCAGCGTAGAAGGGGAGGATAAATACGAGTGGTACAAGAAATCCAAGTACATCCCCCAATTTCACTTTGTCCCCTCTCTCTCCATTTCCTCCCCTCTTTCCCCCTTCTATCTCCCCTTCCCCTCCCAACAAAGCAAGAATGTACTGACAGCCCTTCAAGATATGGCGATTCCGAAGAGAAAATGAAAATGTACACCACGCTCATGACAGCCTACGGCGCCTCTGCCGGCATAACCTATAAATTCGGTGGCACTGTCGCCAACACATTGCAAGCCCACCGCGTGATCCAGCATTTCCAAGAGTCGAAAGGGCCGGAAACAGCTGATAAATTGGTTAATGCGCTGTATAGGATGTATTTTGAGGAGGAGAGGCATCCGAGTAGTAAGGAGACGTTGGTGGCTGCTTGTAAGGAGGCGGGGATTGAGGAGGGGGAGGCAGTGGGGGTGATTGAGGATGAATAGTGAGTCCTGCTTCTAATTCTACTTGGGGCTTTTTGAGAGGTTGAGGTTGGCGAAACCGGAGAAGTTGCGTTATTTCTGGGGAACAGGGAAGAGATGGAGAGGAGAAATGAAATTGTTTTGCTGACGAGAATGGTGGATCTAGTGAGGGGTTGCAAGATGTGAAGATGAAAATAAGAGAGCAAGCCGGGAATGGGGTTGATAGTGTGCCGTTTGTGGTTGTGGAGGGGAAGAGGAGGGATATGACGTTGCAGGGGGCGCAGGAGGTGGGGGATTATGTCAAGGCGCTTGAGCAGATTGTTAAGGAGAGCAACTGAATGCACTGGCCTAATATATCGTGTTGAAAGGACAGAACAGGAGAACGAGAAGTGCGGCGAAACACTGTGCAGCGGAACTATCACGTGATGCGGAGCCAGCTTGGAGGCTCAGAACTAGCTGATTTACAATAACGACAAACCTTTCTGCTACCAATCATACCGGTAGTATTCGGCGTACCATTTGCATCTTTCTCGTTGATCAGTCTTGCTGAACAGCTAGGTATCATGATCCGAGAGTGCGAAACTATTAACTATACAGTACGATTGGTTGTTTGGTGAACCTATCGCAGACTTGTACGACCACAAATGACTTCCTTTTTAGAAGCCATGCATTGGTGGCTTCCAAAGATCACATGATACTTACCATAAATCAAGACACCATGTTGAAGTTCTGCATTAGACATAGGCTGACATGGATATCCTTTGCACTGTCTACTTTTCACACAGTCTGGGTATTTAAGTTAATCATCATGACCAGCCGTCATCACAGACATGGAAATGTACACTTTGAAGATGGTCATGATCTCGAAAAAGGCACGGGCAGATCAGGCACGTTCTTTCGTTCAGATAAGGCTACAACTTTTGCTCTCCTCAGTGGGCTGGCTAACAATACCATCTAGGGCATCGCCGTCATAAGAGCAGTCTTCATGACGACGATAACGCTCGGGCGCAGTCTGGCAGGGCAGAAGATAACCTCAAGCACATGAGTCCCACCGAACTCGACGAGAACAGCTTCGAAGAGAATCTCGAGGAGCTGTACGGAAACAGCATCGTGGACATCACTACACAATCCACGAAGATCAATCTCGCCGTTCTCCATCGCATCAATCTGCATTATTTACAACGTCAGGCTGTTTCAGAGGCTCTTTACCTGAGATATCGAGGCCCTTCGTGGGAGCATTCGCATCGATATTCCATGAATAAATACGGTATGAAGCTCTCAATGCCCCATTACCAGTTTCACCTGAAGTAGAGTCGCCAATGGAGCGACTGCGGCCGATTGGCCGAGTATAATAAGTATTGACATATATACAGTCCAGGCGCTCAAGGATTTCGAGTACATGAAGGAGTGCGCGCTTCGAGGAGAGCTCGACGACAACTTCATCATCACATCCAATGAGAAATATCAGCGTGCCATGATCAAAGAATGCATCGAAGATCACCAAAACGAAAACGAACTAGCCGACGATGACCAGCATCGGCTAGAGCGGGACCTGCGAAGACTACGATCCTACTCCCCGCCCAGATACGCTAGCAATGCCGCGCTCTTTGGGGGGAGTAGGACCGAGCTTAACCAGAGAGAAGCCTTTGAGAAATACGTGCAGAGGACTGCGATGGCTGTTTTTGGGAGTGCCTTTTTGATCGGTCCTATGCTTATTATGGTGTTGTATCCCAGTCGGACGACGAGTTTGGTGACGACAACTGTCAGTGTGGTGCTGTTCGCAATGTTAGTTGCTGCTTTGCTTGAGGATAAGAATGATGTGCTCAATGCAACTGCGGCGTATACTGCTGTGCTTGTTGTGTTTGTGGGGACTAGCACAGGTACTGGGGCAAGTTGAGGATGAATAAGCGAAGGAAGGGGGGGGGAGTAGGGGTGAGACGGGGGTGTTCGATCTCTTCGGCGAATGATTTCGTTGGTTACGGAGCGATGAGTGGAAAGTGGTTTCGGTCAAATGGAACATTCATTTGACCTTACTTTTCCTGGCAATTTCTATACATGGGAGAACAATCTGGCTAAATCTCTTATCGCCCACCTGACTGCACATGAAGAATTCACTTCCTGTGCAATAAGATACAGATAAAATCAGCAGTAGCATTCCACCTCCTAATCTTTTCCTCATTCTACATATCGAACTAAAGCCGGTGAGATCTATGTTGTGCCGCTTCCATGACATTACGTGGCAGCATATTTTGTTATGAAGTGAGATGTTGGATTGCCTGTCGCCTGCTCAATCTACCACGACAAGTCTCTTCTCACAACATCAACAATGACACCTTTTCGTTGTCGAATTCTTGCATTGAAACGTCCCTGGCTGTTGTCATTCCGCGTCTTGTTTTCATCACCCTTTTTCTGGCATTTGATCACAATTTCATGGGTACTGTGCTGGTAGGCTGTGGAGTAGCGGCATAAATTACATGAAATCCAGAGCCCACTGCAGATAATGCCACTATATAATTTACCATCCTGAGGTTGTGAAACGCCATCAACTGAGGTTGAATGTTTTCAGAAACTCTATGTTGTTGAAGATGGAAGAGGATATCGGTGCTGATATTTATCCTTCTGGCGGCAGAGTCCTTTGCTGTGACAGCGGAGGGTAATGTGTCCTCAGTCCTATGATCTAGCCCTGCAACATCAGATGCATCAGAAGCATACTCACAATAATCAGAGCACTTGATGGAAGTGAATACACAAGATGCGGGACTTTTGTCACATGTTCTTTAATGGTTCTTTTGTTTCCCGCCTCGAAGCTAAGCTAGACTACACGAGACAAAGTCAATACAGATTTTGAGTGAATGAATGGATAAGATACTGCCTCATACATGAGCTTCGCCACAAAGAATCCCAAAGGAGAAGGCCGGAAATTTCCTGCAGATGTTTCTGCTCAACCTATGAAAGTGTTATATCACGTATATATGTGGCATGTCTGCTGCTTCTCCCATTCTTTCCATGTCCAACCACCCCAATAGAACTACCAGGTACCAGCATCTTGGAAGGCCAAACCCAGAAACCAGATGATATCCAACTGCACCAAACAGATACAGAGTCACCAACCAAGGCTGAACACCTGCTTTCCAGTTCCCTTGATGGCAGACTTCCCTCCAGAGCGATGCATCCAAGCTCATCTGATCCCGCACGACCCGAACCAAATACCCTAACCAACAAGACTCAGGACAATCACCACAGTCCAGACAACGATCCTACAAGATCAGTCTTCCAAGAAGCCAGAACTTCAAGACTAGGCGTTGAGACTGATCCCACTCAAGCACAGGGAGATAACTGGGACGAAGACTTCGAATACGTGGATGATGAGGCATTGAACCCCGCCAATTATCCGGACGAGCAGAGTGAAGAGGAAGGGGAAGACCCTGAGGAAGACGAGGATGAGGAGACAATAGCTGTTTATATCAATCTTGCAGGGAAAATGGAAGATGATGATGAAGGGGGGGCAGCAGAGGAGGCGATTGAGAGTGTTGAGCGGGAAGAGCCAGAGCCGGATCCACTTGATGGTGAAACCAGGGATGAACGTGAAGGCACAGAGAGTCAGAAGACCGATAGTGAGAGTAGTGAGGAGCATGGGGAACAATCTGGCGAAGAGAAAGATGAGAAGAGATTCGGGAGGAGCATGAGTCCCAGTCCGGAGCCATCTCCTGTCAAAGGTTGATATATCAAAGTTCGAGGCTTGGAATCGCAGGCTCGTGAATTTACCTAGAAACACTCTTCATAGGGAATCGGTAGTTTATATGGTTTGCGCAAATCTGATTTTGTGCAGGTAGAAGGATGTGAGCAGTCCAAATGCGAGGATAGTGTGATCGCGACAGAGCACCTTCCTTTCCCATCTGTATGCCAAATTCTCCACAAATGACATCGCGACTCAGACACCACATGAAACCTACTCAAATATTTCAAGTTGACGACTATTGATACCAAGCAGAACAGGCGCTCAGAGTGAGTCTCAAGGACTCTTGTCTTTGATTCAATAACAATTGATAGAATGCATATCCCGGTCGCTGGACCGATAGAGAAAGAAGCCGCCCCACCTTCGCTAAGCGAGAGAGATAAGCAATGTCAACACGGGAACATCTTCTCATTCAATGAGCAGAATAGCTTGACTAAATGAGTGGCGAAAGATCCAATATAATCCAGTTATAACTATTTAAGTGGTCTACTCTATATGGCATTAGACTTTATAATATACAGTTATCACTGAAAGGTGGGGTGGAGAGGTTATAATTGCTATGTTTGTTTAGCTTCTCACCTTTGGACGCAATGTCGACGCTTGAGATGCGGAAATCAGACTAGTAGTCTTAGCTTGAAGCTTTCCTATCTCTTGGATACATTAAACGCGCTCCACCCTCCACACATCCGAGAGCAACCGCAAGACATTACCATCGACTCATGACCCAACGCCATGTCTTACATTTCACAAATGCCAATGATGCGCACACGCGCTACAAGTGATGGAATTGTAGTCAACGAAGTATTGAAATACTACCGAGTCTCTCTCCTGCGCGCACAGGTCAGATTGGACCTCGATCTCGATGGCCAGCAATATGTCGCTGAGCACCAAACCTTTGCATCGTTCTGTAAGCTCATTCCAACCTTGCTTATCCGTCACAGTAGCTTTCAGCTGATAGCCGGATAGGGCCTGGTGAAGTATTTCCAGGTATCGATCCTCGAAGTCATGGACAGAATGGCGCGCGAGAAGCCACCAGCCCAGCCTCGACGCCTGCAGCAGTCGTCGCTCAATCAGAGGCAACAACAAGCTCTACGATACTGAGAGACATTTCTGCACAGCCTAGTCCAGGCATGGCCTCTAACAATGAGTCTGAGCCAAAGAGCCCAAAGAGACCGCAATCTGCCATTGACGCCAACGGAAACCATAGTCGCAATGACGAATCCAAGGAGCGCGCCAGAGATCAACAAAGCCAGGAGGATCATCGTCTCAGCGAAAGAAGCAGAGAACCTCCCGGAGAGGATAACAGAAACTCACACGACGCTAGCTCAACACCTATGTCCATATCTCCACCTACATCCGCACACCCTCCAAACCCAGAAGGCGTGATCTGCGGCAACTGTTCAGAAGCTGGGCACTCCCTCGCTGACTGCACCTACAACATCGACGAATACGGCTACCTTAACGGCTGTCCGCGCTGCAACACCCTCTCACATAACTACGCCGACTGTCCGGCCCCAAAATTCGCTCACGACGACTACTTCTACCTCATCACCAAGCGCCACGGCAAACCGCCTCTCCAATGTCGCTGGGATTTCCGTCTCGGCTACTGGAAGAAATTCAAGGAGTGCGTCTACCAGGATGATGCTACAGCTATGCGTCCGCAGACGGCGGCGTTTGCGAAGGAGAGGAGACATATGGGAGTGGTGCAGATGTGGAATGAGGTTGTGCTGGATCCGATTTGGTATGGACGGACGGATTGGACGACGAATGTGGGGAAGATGGTGCATCCGTTGGATAAGGAATTGATTAATTCTTATAATAGGCAGCGTGTGGATTTGAGTGGGGAGGATAATGGTGGGTGGGGCGATGGTGGTCGTGTGCCGGAGTGGAAGCGTGGGAAGAGAGCTGCTGATGGGGAGAGGGGAGTTGATGAGTATGGTAGGTTGAGAAGAGAGCAGTCTTGTGATTTGCAAGTTGATGGTGGCCCTTTGCACGAAGTGCGTGCTGGGGGTGGGCAGAGCCAGAGCATGTCTAGACGACGTCCGAAACCTACCATGCAGCCTTGGTCGAGAAATAGGCAATTGCAAAACGGTGGTCAGGATGGACGATCGTGGAAGAAAAGAAGACTCGAGGACCAGCGTATGGAGCAGCAGAGCCAAGGCCAAGTGTTCGGCCAAGTAGGAACAAGCTATGGCAACGACCAAGGTCGACGCTATGATATTTCACAGGGGTGGAATCGTGGCTTTCGGCAGCAGGTAGGAGTTGGATCTAACAACGGAAGCGTCTCGTCTTTTTCATCAATGCCAGGACATCACCCTGGAAATGGTTTCGAAAACTTTCCTACCCAGCCACAAGGACCTACTCAAAGAGCTCCTCCGCATGCTGAGCAGCAAACACCACCAACATTCCAAGACATCCAAAGTCCCTTCCCACCAATTGGCCCAGCACAAGTACCGAACGGCATGACCCCACGAGAATACGGAAAGTACAAAGCAGAAGAAGCTCGCCGAAAGCTAGGACCAATACCCGGCTGGAACCCTCGCAATACAAAGATGAGCCATGACAACGGCCATGGTAATGGACACAAAAGGCCTTGGCACAACAATGGCAGCGGCAGTTTCCAGCGCCGTGAGCAAAGTCAGCAGCAGGGGCATGGAAGATCTCATGATCCAAGACAGAGGAACAATCAAGGTCTTCAGGGTATTCGAAACCCAGGGGAATCTCAGAACATCCTCCAAGGAAATTTGAACTTCCGAGCTACTTCTTTACCTCCTGCTCAACCTTCGGGTCGTCCAGGTGTGCCAATTGATGGCTTGCGCGTCCAAGCTTCCCGACACTCCAATGCCTTCGACGCTCAGCATGGCTTCGCTACTTTACAGCCTCTTGCTGAAGTACATATCACCGAGGGAATTGGTGGGATCATTGCTTCGCGGGGTGGTGGTCAGAACAACAGTGATCGGAAGCAAGATGGGAAAAGTGCTGGTGGAGGAGGTTATCAGCAGTCCAACGGCAGACATGACCCGGGACATGAACGTGGGACCCAACATCGGCTACCTGAAGGAGATGCCGGAGGTTACTGTGTCAATTGTAAATCGCATGGCCATGTCATTGAGGATTGCGAGGGGAATTGCGGCTTGTGTCGTGCTGGTGGACATAAGGCTAGGGAGTGTCGATTCTTTGGTCTTGGGACGAGATAGATGAGGAGCTTTTCGGACTGAGGTCTAGTATCCTGGCACTGGGGAAAGGAGTGGTCGATTAGGGGCTACGAGAAATCAGACAGTGACGACAATGGTATGGGAGTAAGTAGAATAATAAATTAGGATCAGTGCGAAGATAGTGAATACACATGAGGCGTTGGTCCACCGACTGCGAATGCGTGTATTGATGAAGACGACTTTGATCTTGCAGAATGCTTACTTCATCGACACTACAAATGTCCCACCAAGCTTTGTCCCGCCTCTCCTTCCTTCGCTCGTGCTCCTCGATGCTGTCACACTATCAAACGTTCAAGATATGAGTGCCCCGACGATTGATCACGCACAATTCAATTACCGCTCTTCTTATCTCTCCTGCTCAGGTCACACCCTTCAAACCCTCTTCTTTGGTTATAACCGTCCCCATACTCCACACCATTTCCTCCCCTCGAAGTATCATATTGTCCGACCGGCTGCCATACCGGCCCTTGCCCCGACCCCATTCCATCACTCGGGCCCCACGGCCCCCGGTTATAGGTAACGCCCTGACCGTAATTATGGTTCTGGTTCTGGTTCTGGTTCTGGTCGTGATAGTAATTCGGGGGTGGACCTTGATCATCGAATCTTGGCCGGTGATTGTTCTGGTTGGAAGCGGACGAAGAGGAGTAGGAAGAGTCGTTACGATTTTGGGAGCGTTGTGTCCGGATGACTGTTTTCTCGAGGGATTTGACGGCGTAGATGCCGCTTGCGGCTATCATGGCTGTTTGGAGTATACCCATGGTTGCTGTGGGGTGATGGTAGTGCTTTATTGGAGTTTGGGGCTGAGTGTGGCGAAGGTGAGGGGAAGTGATGAGGGAATTCGAGAGATTGGTTTGATGTGATGAAAAGTGAGATGGAATGTCAGTGGGTAATTTAAGAAAGGGATGTGAGCACATTTATACGTCGGATTCTTTGGCCTACGGTAAGCTGATTGCGTGCTGGACTCCAAAACTGGGGATGGAGATCATAATGTTGCGTAGCAGCTCGCAGACTCCGCAAGCGAGGTCATATGTGGGAAATTGGTTTATTTTGCGAGTAGGACACTGAACACCACTGGAAGCTCTTCAATTAGATCAGGCAACAATCGTTACCGCACCGTTAACTGGGCATTACTTCAACTGTAATTGAAAACATCGCACGTAATTGACTAGCAGCTCGTAGATACGCCTTACCGGTTCCCCGCTTCCACCGTGCCTCGTAAACAAAAAAAAAAAAAAACAATATCGTTCAGTGCAAGCAGCACTTCTTAGCGGCCTTCTCGTTTGCAATATCATCCACTTCAAGTGGCGAGTCGTGTCTCTTCACTGAAGTATCGACCTTCTCCACGTGCCCGCCGGCTTCTTCCATCGGAGAATCAACTCGCTTCGCAACCCTGCATTGGGATATCAGCGCTGTTCCGTCTATCCTTTCTTTTTGGAGTATGCGAAACTAGATAGATACTGTGAGCTCACAAATAAGGGCCAATACTCGCCAACTTCTCACACGTCTCCATCAATTCCCTCTCCGGCGTACTTTGGTCAATGATTCCCGCACCCGCCTGAATCCACCTCTTCTCCCCATGTTGAAAGACAGTCCTCAATGCCAAAGTCCCCTCAAACGTATCCGTCCCATCAATCAACAACACAGCACCAGAATACAACTCTCTCGGTCTGTTTTCCAGTCTATGAATAGCATCCAACGCCGGCGCCTTCGGGATACCCGACGCTGTGATAGCAGGGAAGAGGACGTTAAATGCGTCGAAGCCGTCTTTGCCATCCGCTAGTTTACCTGATACGCGAGAACCGAGATGTTGCACTGAACTACGATCTCGAACAGCCATGAGTTCTTCGACGACAACAGATGGCTTGTCGCAGAATTTCTTGAGCTCGCCAATCGCGGCCATGACGGAGACGACGTGTTCGACTATCTCTTTTGGATCACTGAGTAGGTCTTGACGACGGCGAGCGATTTCCTCGTCTGTGCCGAAGCGGGATCGTGTTCCTGCCAGTGGTTCGGTGATGACTTTCCCTTTGGACAGGGAGAGGACGAGTTCGGGACTGAAGCCTGTGGCTTGGAAGCCGGCGTGGGAGAAGCTGAAGCTGCGGGCGGGGTTGTTGCCTCGTCTGCCTCGCAGGAGGGTCGCGGGCATGTCGACTTCTTCGGTGAGGTCGACGGCACGGGAGACGATTACTTTGGTGTATTTGTTGTCTTTGATTTCTGCGACTGCTTTTTTGACAAGGGAGGAGTATGCTGTCTTCTCCTTTTCATTGTCGATTGTGATGGGATGTGGAGAATCGAAAGTAGACTGAGAGAAGAGGAGGGAGGGGAGTGAGGGAGTCGCCTTGTTCCCATGGCCATTGATGGATATGGAGGAGCCGTGGATGATGACTTCGGTACGAGGGACCATCAGTGAGAGGAGTGGCCATTCTCCAATTTTGTAGGGCTGTCCGCCGATGTGAGCTGCGTAGTTGAAGCCAACGTAGCCGTGGATCTTAACCAGGCGGTCTTGTTGCTCTTTGATAAATTTACGAGCTATGTCGGAGAGGGTGGTATTGATGAGCGAGACATCTCGCTTGCCATCGACAACGGTTGTTGCGGTCTCGCCTTGTGCGTCGACGATCAATGATGCCTGGGAGGTGTCTTAGTATGTCTTGATCAATAAGAGTAGAGATGTAAGAGTCGAGTTTCGTGCTGATGATATTCACCTGGCATCCAAGACCGATATACCATATCCCTCCCCGCTCATAGGTGTAATAATCTTCATCTTTGTGCTTGCGGAGAATTGATACCACTTTCTCAAGGGCATCGTCGTTATCAGTGTGAGTGCATTTGATCGTAGACGGATAGTTCAGAGAAGTTTGAGTAGGTGCCAGGACGTACATCTTGACAGTCAATAGATGAAATGATGAAACGGAATGAATTTGGCTCAGGTGTCTCAGTGATCCGTGCTTGGGATTCGTAAAACAAGAGATTGAAGGGAGATATTAAAGCACCTCGCTACTCGCCTGAGAGCTTCCCGCTCAAGATACCAACATCAGCTCATGCCGGGATGCAATCTAGATCCCGATGGAGCACAGCATCCAGACAGGTTCATTTCCAGCCGATCCCCGGCTTCCAACAGCCTGTCGCCGAATCAGACCAACGAAATAAGATTTCTGGTTGTAAGAACAACAAAAAAAGCAATCTGCAAGCCACAAAATGCAGCCGAATGTTGGTGTTTTGTGCGATGCGAGGGAAACATGGCTAAGCGAGATGTCGCTGTGCATGATCGCAAGGTCACCGCTGGCTTTCTCGAGTTCAGCAAAAGTCTAGTATGTACAGCCATGCTGACTTTGTACTCACCGCTATCCGGGCGTGCATATAACATGGAGTCCCTCAGACCAGCTCCCTCGCATCAAGACTGCCACTGTTCATCTCGCCCTCTTCCTGGACGTCGGTTGCTCCCATCATCAACTTTCCAAAACCGGCATCGTCTCCCGAATCCAAAGCCACCAACAAGATGTTCACGCCTTTTCCAAGACTTCCAAGGGAGCTTCTTGATAAGATCCGGGAGATGGCAATTCCTGAGCCTCGATTGGTCACCATGAAAATCCGACCTCAAGAGCGGCATGCTATCGCTCCCAAAGGCTTCACAAGGCCCCAAAAAACGTGCATCGAGACTGAAGTGGACTCTATCCCTACATCTTTGCTGCATACATGCGTCGAATCCCGACAGGTTGCTCTTCGCCACTATGAGGAGGCATTCGGTGGGATCGAGGGCGTCAAGAAGATCTTCTTCGACTTTCAGAGGGACGTGCTCTGCCTGGATGGAGATCGGGTGCTTGCCAGGTTCTGTGATGGAGAGCCAGATCCCTACGCCTATGGGTACCATCAAGTCCGGTTCGTGCCTCCAGGGGTGGAAGCCTGGCAAAAGAAGGTACAGAAGTTGGCGCTGACAGGAGATGTGAGCTTGAGATTCAATGTGCCACGCTTGCTTGATCTGGTCAGGGGAAAGTTGAAGGTGCTGTATCTGGCGATATGTATTGTTGAGGTGAAGGACCAGGATGCTGAAGAAGATTGGGCGCGGAGAGCGTTGATCGAGGGATGGTTGAAGACCCTGGGTATTGACGGCTGTGATGGGCTGCCAGAGATCAAATTTGTTAGTCCTCAGCAATTGAGGGGTATAGCAGGGCGTCAATAGATTAGAGCTGACATTCGATCCTTGCCTGGAGATAAAAACAAATCATCTTCATGTTTCTTGCCGTCCTATCATCTTCTGAAAAGATGGCACATGTGGCGATCACAAGGGCATGTGAAGGACTCCATGATAACCTAATAGGTCTCATCATCCCATCAACGTATTTGAGAATATACAAAGAAACACTCGAAATACAAAGATAGATAGTACTTGAGCAATGAACGAATGGTAGCAAGGTACTGGCTACGAACCCGAGAGAATGTAGCTAATATGCAGCTCTGCACCGAAATGCACATGAAATATCAGGAACTCGAAAAAGCCATGCCGAATCGCAACTTCAATGCAGGTCGATGCAGACTGAATCACATGAAAAGATTGCGACGTAGCAACGCAACGACGGACAGCTGCGGCCCCTCTGAAGAACTACTAGTTTCTTCCATTGGATTTAAAACCAACAAAAGTCGTTGCTGCAACGACCCCACCTACTTGTTCTGAACCAACTTGCTGGTACATGTGTACCTCTGTAGCTTCGCCGGCCCCGGTCCTTCAGGTTGGAATGATATTTATATCCTCGTCGAATAGTGAGTAGTGCCGACGGCGTGTCTACCAAGGTAAGGTGGCAAGCAATGTATCGCCTTTTCAAAGCACGTAGGCTGATTTGTGTAGTCGACTTCTGTCGGAGATGTTGGCTCGCTCTCGATCAGTATCGGCCTCAGGCAGTTCCGCTGGGGCGATTGGAAAGGAAGCATTGGGTAATGAATTGAATCCAATTGATACGAGAGTCTGTTGTGGGCGGCAAGGCGTGACGGGCTTAAGTCTGTCAGAAAGCTGGATATGGATGTGGAGGGAGGCCATGGCCACCACTTGGCAACGGCGGTGACGACGCCGTCACGAGACTTCACCAACTTTCCTTTAAGATGCAATTCGTCTCTGCACATTCCCACGACATTGCGAGAATCGAAAAAATGTCACTTCAATGTGAGAATAGCAGTTGTTGACAATCAGTCATGTGTCAAGTAACGTTGACATTTGGGTTGCCGATTCGTATGGGACAGGTACGTACCTCAGTATTCCCCAGCCACTTGGTCTCTGTCGAGCGAGTTTCGATTCGCGAGGCAGCGTAATATGTACACGCATCTGTCAGGGTATGGACTGTGCTCGGCTTTCCCGAGTAGGTAGATGTGCTCTGCCATTAAAATCGTGCTGAAAGGATGTTTGCGGAGGACCGAGCAGGGTATTGTAGTGAAAATGTGGGAAGGCGTGTACCGCTGTACAGCATTATATGAGAAATGAAACACGAAATGAGTGGATGAGTGATGAGCAAAGTACATGACTTGAATGACCAGACAACGCCTGATATCTCCGAAACTCTAGCTATGCTATGCAAACGTAAAAATCAAGGCGCCCGACAATGCTGATGTTGTGCCTAGAAGACAGACAAACAGAGCCAAACAGCGACCATCATGCCTATCAGTAAGATCTGTCCGCTTGTGAACATCCCAATACACCCGATATCAAGCTCTCAGCGATGTCACCGTCCTGCATTCTCCTTCTCCGAGCTATTTCCTCTGCTACCCTCGTCAAGTTCCTTGACCTTCCTACTGAAACCCTCATTTGCATCCGCATTTGTCGAAGATGCCACACTACGCGAACTCAAGCCCGTTCCCTTTCTCTCGACAAGCGCCTTCGTCCAACGTTTCTTGTTCTTGCCCAGTACTCCCTCTCCATCCAGACCCAGAACCTCTCTCAACTCCGGGATCTCAGCATGGTCTCGCGTATTGCGCATACGATGACACCAAGTAACGCGCTTCTCCTCTACAGGTCCATGTTCCAACATGCCACTCTCTCCCTTCGCACCCAGGCTGGTATGTGTGCTTTCGTGACTGGTTGTATTCTCGCCGGCAGTTTCTCCACTCAACATCTTCTCCAGTTCCCCCTCGGGCGTACTGACAGGGCTTCCACCATCAACAGGCTCAAACATGAACTCTCCACCAACCTGATACATATCTCCACCCTTCAGCGTCTGTCCGCTCTTCATCATCTTCATGCTTTGTACGAAACCCGCGACCATGAGGCTCAAAGATTCCTTTCTCTGGTATTCGGGACGTGCGCCGAGATTGAGGGTTCGTAGCATGCCGAGTTCGCTGTAGAGTTTCTTTGTTGGGTCGGCGTAGATGGGGAATGGGCAGTTGGTCGCGGATTGGTACATTGATATCAGGGAGGGAGAGCCGCACCCTACGATGGCAATGAAGGTTGGTGTTGGGAGGGAGAGGAGGGAGGAGGGCGTAATGGAGGCTGTCAGGGAGCGGACATATTCTTGGCAGTTCTGTTGGAGATTATCAGTATTTGCTCTTGCTGTGGTTGTCGCGACCAGAATTTGGGGGGAGAGTTGAGGTATGGAGGGAGAACATACGCCACAGTAGAAATGCCGAATGAAAATGACCAGTACCCGCCGCGTTACATTTGGCCCAGTGTATAGGTTCTTGAATGGTATCGATCTGCCATCCTGATCCAGAATTGGGAAATTCTCGACTCGTTTCAGCGTCTCTTGTGAGGGAATGTTATTGTTCGTGTTGACTTCGCCCGAGAAATCTGCGCTTGCGTCGTGGGAGGAGAAGCTCTCGTCGGAGGAGTGTTTGGGATACGCCATGTTCGCAGAAGCGTCGGTATTCGTGGAAAGAGGAGGAGGTTTGTTTTGGGAGAAGAGGGAGGATTTAGATATAGCCATTGTGGCCTTGAGGGGAAATTATATGACGCTGTTGTGGTGGGATACGATTTCCGTTCTCGTCTCCTATGTCGGCAGGTATGATTTCCTTGCTGTCCAGATCAGGATCTGTTCCTTCCTTCTTGTGGCAATCGTCCCCCTCCAAACAGTCGAGATATCCGGTCGCGGATCGGTGAATGCTAATTCGTCCAAACGATTGCGCTCCGATGTGTATTCTTCCTTCTCTTCTTGGATCAATCGTAATTCCGTATTTGATAGGTAGAGCAAACTCGGATTGAAGCTGTGGTTTGTCGCCGCGCAAGCTGTTTCGACTTGTAGATGCTGCTAGTACCAATAGTGATCTCTGTATGTAGGTATATTCAAGTACCGTCCTTCTTCCCTGTTCTCGTATCTGCACAGTCCGGGTATACCAACAAGATCTGACCCGCGGTACCAAGAGAAAGGTAAATCAAGATCAAGCTGAGTCCAATCCAAGTCCAAGTCCGAGTCCAGGTACAAGTTCAGGGACAGGTACAAAAAGTCAAGTTCAAGGAACAAAAAGAAGAGAGAAAGCACCTGCAGGTCTCGTCGTCCGCCCATCCAACCATACCGCACCATCACCAACAGCCGGCATGGACAGAGACGACGACAAGCTCCACTCGATCTTCATCCTACCTATCAACATCGTGCCCTGTGTCGGATATGGCCCAGTCTGGCGGTCTGCTGTCGTCGCCTGTTGCTCTTGTCCGCTCTTGTCTGGCTCTGGTACGATTTGCGTATCAGTTGGCAAAGACCATCCTGTTTGAAGTTGGTTTGAAGACTAAAAAAGGCGCCGGTGCGTGGGTGGCGCTACGCGGATGCTATGAGAGGTTCGCTTGAGGGGCAACTTTTAAGGTTAATCGCTGGCTGCAGTGGACCGAGGTTCAGTCGTGGCCAGTGATTTGTCCTCAGTTGTCAACAGAGGTGGGAGGGCAAGCATCTCCTTTGTTGTTAACCTTCTGGTTGTTTCCCTTTGCTAAGTATATCGGCGATGTAGGCTTGATGCTCACTTGTACATGCAGATGGCGTTGAGGTGGGCTTTCATGCAATGCTATTCTGAGAATCCGGTCTCGAAACCTCGACGCGCTCCTGACATTTCCCGTCACGACTCAGGTATCCTGGGAGCGATCATCAAATACCTGATTCAGAATTGGTCAGCAGCTTCGAGGTCACTGTCCGCACGAGACGACGTATACATAATTCTAGCCAGAAACAATTGTCTTCGGCCTCTTCTCATGGTCCCATGAGTCCATGTGAAGGTGTTGGGACCATTGGATCAACCAGCTCATCTCGTTTTGACTTTGGCTGAAGCTAAAGGGCTGTTTGATCTGCTTTTCCCACCTTCCGTTCTCTTGCTTATCAGGACTAGCTGGCAGGATAGTTGATGTCTCTGCTCGCCTCCATAAGATTAAGCCCAATAAGATGGTAGTCGAGAATTTATTTGATTGATGGAGGGGCGGTCGGATTCCATTAATTTATTTCATTTACTCTTCATGATCTTCTTCTCCAGGAAGACAGTTGGTTGCTGCTTGTTGACGTTATTATGTCTCTCCACGTCAATGTTTTCCTAGCTCAAGGTACAGATTCTGGCGTTCCACATCATTCGATTTGCATTTTACAATTGTTTCAAGGCTTCTTATCAACGGGATGGACATTTCTCAGATCGTGAATGAAAGATTTTCCTGATGAAATCTAGATCGCGGGAACGTGCCAAAACGGCATCCGATCAAAGTATATGATTACTCAAACATTCCGTTTCCAAAGGCAATCCAGGAATGACCTCTAGTTCTTGTCCGAACTTCAGACTACGCGAATTATTTGGAGATTATGTCTATATTATGCTCAGATGAAAGTTTAGCAAGTGCCGAACGCTCCGATGATGACGAGATGGCTGTTGAAGGGATGAACAGGCTGGTCGGGGCTCCACGATACGTGAACACAAGTACCCCAACCTGCTATGGGTTCTCGTTTTCAATCTAACAGTTAAGTCTGTCTGGATCAATCTTCTTTGTAAAAATGCGTCCTTCTATGTTATTTTCACTCTTTCTGCTACAATGCGGCATCAGCGGAGCCTCAACCGTGACCGATCCCCATCGTCTTCGCAATGCCCAACATGAAGACACGAGAGTTAAAAGGCAAGAAACAGGCTCTCCAACATCAAACGATACTACGGACACCATCGCTCCAAAGTATCTCAACGATAAGACTAGACGTGTGTATCCTTTCTCGCCTTCTCAGGGTATGGACTAACGGGCAATGATCACGACAGCATTCGCAGTAGACGGAAAAGCAATTCCTGAGATTCCATTTGACGCCGGCGAGTCGTATTCTGGACTCTTGCCAATCTCTTCTAAAGCAGACGAGACCAAGAAATTGTTCTTTTGGTTCTGGCCGAGTAAGAATCAGAGTGTTGACGATGAGGTTGTGATCTGGTTGAATGGAGGGGTATGTCTTGCGTCCCTTTGTCCGCCTTGATCCCTCGAGTTATGAAATACACTTACTAAACAAAGCTCATTCTCAGCCTGGCTCATCCCCCCTCTTCGGCTTCCTCCAGGAACTGGGCCCCTTCATGTGGGCGCCAGGAACCGCTCAACCCTACCGTAACACCTGGACACCCGTGAACCTCACGAACGTAGTCTGGGTCGAATACCCTGTCGGTACAGGCTACACAGAAGGTACGCCAACCGCTACCAGCGAAGAAGAAATCGCTCTGGAATTTCTCGGCTTCTGGCAGAATTTCATGACACTCTTCTCCATGCAAGGCCGCAAAGTGTATATCTTAGGTGAGTCCTACGCAGGCTGGTACACGCCATATATCGGAGCAGCCATGCTGGACGCTGCCAACACAACATACTACGATTTCCGTGGCGCGGCCCTAGTCAGCCCGATCATAACGAGTCTGGATGGCATACTTGCGAACAGCGTCGGCGCAGCTTCTTTTGCGAAAGACAACAATAACATCCTCAACCTGAATGACGAGTGGCTGACCTTCCTCAACAACAAATCCGCCGCATGCGGCTACGACGACTTCCTCTCCACCTACCTAGTCTATCCTCCCAAGCCAGGCCCAATGCCCTTCCCATTCCCGATCGAAGAGAGCGGCTACGGCACCTTCGACTGCGATACAAGGAACGTCATCGTGATCGGTTCCCAGTACCAAAACCAGTGTTACAACGTCTATAATATCCTCGACAACTGTCCTCCTCGCAGCGATGTAATCCAGAACCCTATCCCAGGAACAGAACCGTACTTCAACCGCGCCGACGTCAAAGCCGCTCTACATGTTCCGGCTACCACGGACTGGGTCAACGGCGGCCGAATCGTCTTCGCCAATTCCAGTCTTGACGGCAGCTCGCCGCAAAACGATCGTTCCCTCATGCCCATCATCTCAGTCCTCCCGAAGATAATCGAAGCGAGTAAACGCACGATTATCATCAGTGGCGCCATGGACAGCGTCGTCCTACACACAGGCGTCGAACTAGCTATCCAGAACATGACGTGGAATGGTGCGCAGGGCTTTCAGAGCGGGGAGATGGAGAAGTATGTGGTTGATCCGTTTGAGGAGTTTGTGCCTGAGACGTTCTCGGGCTTGGGACAGCTGGGGAAGACGCATACGGAGAGGGGACTGACGTATATACTGTTGCAGAGGAGTGGGCATTTTGTGCCGACTGATGCTCCTGGGGGGTTCTATAAGGCTGTTGAGTTTCTGTTGGGGAGGAGGGATGATATGGAGGGGGGAACGAGCTTTTATTGGTCTGAGTGACGGTTGGTGACTTTGGAGTGATGAGGTGATAGTCATGGGGTGAATGAAGAGCTGGGAAATACTGAGGGGGTTGTTCTCTACCGATGTAAATACACTTGCCTAGTCTCCGTCAGAATTGGCATATGCGAAGTCACACAACGTCTTGTCGGAAGTTCAGGTGATCTTGTGTTGCTACTTGGCTGTGCTGCGGCACAGCAAACGTGGCTCGCTGAAGGCGCACCTAGACAGGCACGTCATGCAAGCCTTCGGACGGCAGTGATATGAGCCAATCTTGGGCGTATTGGTGTGGAGTCAATTCTGGCTTGGATTAGAGGTGAGGTATCGAAGTGGGGCATCTGCTCTGCTCTTCTTGGCTTGTGTTGATAGTTGGGAAGTTGCAATGGCCTCCGGGGAGGTTCAGCAGGTTGCTTCGGTTAATTAGTGCATCTGAAGGTTGAGCTTCAGCGCGGGATTGCACCCCTCTCTTTCTCATCGCTATCGCAACACCATCGCAACACCTTGGTGCCAACCATCAAAGACGGCTCGAAATCGCTGGATTTCACTTACAGTCGTATAATTTGCAAGGTATGGACCATCTTTCGGGAGTCGTGAGGCCCCAGGCACGGTCAGCATCCGCGATACATCATCTTGCTGGTCGTCCAGCGCCTCGCAGCCCCCACGAGTCTCGACCACGCCAACCCACGCCAACGTCTCAGCCGGCAAAGATGACCCCGGGGACACTATCCACAAGGCTTCAAATGAAGAAGCGCTAGAATCTTTCAGACGAGCCGCAGATGCATTTGGCCTAAGTGAGATTGCTCCTTGTTGGCACATGCGGCTTACGGCCCAACGTGGTCTATCGAGGCGACGGATGAAGTTATTCTCCGGGGACTAACTGGAGAGTGGATTGACCCTGCATATGAGAACGATAAGAAAGGAATCGACGAGTCTCTGCCCTTCTCACATGTGCCGTTCAGACGGAACGTGTGAGCTTTATCTTTCGAATATCAGTTCGGACTGGTCTCATCACAGCTTCTCCACAAGCAAATGGCCGAATATTGATCTCCCGCAGGACTGCTCTTCAATAACGATCAATAGCGTTGCATCTACGAATCAGCAATTCAAAATATCACCATCAAGAACGCCCAGAATACCACTATCCTTTAGACCTTCCCCAGATAGGTTGCGTCTCCCAAGTCCCAAGTATTGGCGATAAGGACCCCTGTTTCCTGCACCGTTTTTGTATGGCTACCAAACATTCAGCTCCCTGCTGGCTCCAGGAACGAACAACAAATCTGACAGCATGACCGAGCAGTGACAGCCTGACAGAGAGAATCCGATCTCCCCGTCTTCCTCGTTATCGATCTTCCTTTGAAAAGTCAAAACACATGCTGTCGTCATTGTTGATGATCACTCATTTATGGTTTCTTTGCGCCTGCTAGACGCCCTGATTGCACTCTATGAGCCTTAGCCGCGCCGAATAAACAATTATACCTCTCATCTGCACCTCCCGCTGGCAAACACTATTTCGGTGCTCGGCTCTAGCTCTAGTAAGACATCGTGCAAGCCACAAGGCAGACCAAGAGAACGCATCGAAGTCAATAAATCCTTCAGCCTCCCCTCATTCTCGAAAATTTGCTTCGAGGAGCAACAACAGCAACGCAAACTTTCGACAATAGAAACATCCTCGTCGGGCCGCCTCGCAATTTTCTATTTCTGCCGGGGTAAAGATCTTCAACAGCTAGCCTCGCGGAACCATCACCGGCCGGAAGATCTGAGCTTATCAAGGTCTTTAATAAGAACGGAAACGACAAATCGGTACTGAGACATATCTTATCGAGACGAGGAAGCCAAAAGAAATTCCCGAATTTTTTTACGTGGAAATCAGCGCAGGCTGGCAGTCCCAGGCAGAGTCACCGATTCAAAACCCTTTGGGGCGCCTGGTGCTGGAAGGTCCCATGATCCAGAAATCATCCAACGTTTTCAATTGACAATCTTTGAGATCTGAGATCGGCTGTGGGATCAAGTGATCGGGTATGAAAGCTGCTGGGACAGAAACAGGCAGCGTTCAATCGGGAAGGAGGGAGACGCTGTTTGAGTTGAGTTGCTGAGGGGGATTTATGAAGTACCGAGCTTGGATTGGACAAGCCGTGTCGGCGTTGTGAGTTTCTCCACATTGAATAATCATCATAAATACTGACGTTCTCTCAAGATCTGACGGAAATGGACGTCGAAGAGAAGATGGGAAAAATAAGAAGAAGAATAGCCGGTCCGGCGAGAAGTCAGGTGGAGAGGCGGCACCAGAAATACCAAGGTTACGCATTGCCGAGGAATTCTCATCTGAGAACTGGAAGTTGAGACTGGAAAGTCCAAAAGCGACTGTCATTGAAGGAAAGAATCTTGAGCCGATTCAAACGACTGGAAAGACAATCGCAAAGTTTGAGGAGGAGCAATGGAGACTATCAAGGTCTGCTTCATCGGATACGTTACCCACAAGAGCGGATAGCAAGGCTTCGACTTCCAGTGCCTCGACGATCACGCTTTCAACTATCACAGAGCCAGCTCACGAAATGATTCCCGGCGAGGATGCGCAGCCTGAAATCGGGATCGCTACGTTATCCGCAACTCATGCACCTATGCAAGAGTCTTCATCCCATATCCCAAACCAGTCCAAAGGACCAATTCGTCTCGGACTCCGACACCGAACGAAAAGCTCGTCATCCATTATCTTCGAACAATCCCTATCAGCGCCAATAACTATCATTCTGACAACACCCGATTCAGATCCAATATCAGGACCGCATCTACCTTCCTCATCTTCGTCATTCTCGAGCGAACACTACGACCAATACGCAACAAATCTTCGCAGACCCGCCATGTCCAGATCAAAGTCATACATGGCGACCCGAGCTACACGATCATTCTCCACTCCATCCATACCCTCCCTCGCATCCACTGGTCACCTTTCACCGAATTCCTCAACTACCTCGCTCCCCTCTTTCCCCGACCCGAACAAACTCATGCCTCCCTCAGAACAAGTCCTCGACATGACCCGCCTTCGAAAAGCTCAGGAATTTCGTGAAATCCGGAAGTTCATGATCGGCTTCCTCAATACGAAAGGCCACGCTCTCCCGCCCAAACTCCGTTTACGCATCATGGCCGGATACAGTATCGCAGAGAACGAACTCAATCGAGACACCGTAAAACGATTTGCGCTATCAGATTCGATCAGCGAGACAGATGAAGGGGTAGCTCTTGATGGAGTGGGATCAGACGATACGAAAGGCAAGGAAACGAGCGATGCAGAGAGCCTACGTATCCTCTCGATGGCGTTCCAAAGCCAGATACCGCTCGTTACACCGCATCTCGAGGAAGCTTATGTAAAAGCTGTTCCGGGACGCCTTCCTAAGAATCATACGAGGAGCCTGAGGGAGGAGCGCGAAATGCGGTTGTTGGGGAGGACGCTTTCGACTTCTGATTTGCCGCTTCGCAAATTGACCTCTCACTCACGTTCTGGGAGACAGAGTGCTGAGTACGGATCACTCAAAGCCAGTGCCTCTGTTCCCGATCTCTCCCGCCGCCGTTCCACGATCCTAGACGTGGCGAGTATGCCGAGGACGGTCACCGGTCGTCCTGGTGGAGCGGCTCAGAAGATGCATATTGTTGGGGGGGTTGTAGAGCAGCAGACGCGAATCAAGAGACAAAGCATAATCTCGGGAGCATTTGGTGCCGTCAGGGAGGCTATGGGTGGGAGTATGGGGGAGAGGGAAAGGAGGAGGATGGTGGCTGAAGTGCGCTGATAAGGGATTCGAAGTCAAGTATATATAATTCCTGCATATTTTGATTGATGTGCTTTCAGCGGCGGAGTTGAATTTTGGACTTCTTGATTACATAGCGGATGTTTTCCACAAGGAAGTTTTGGGCCAGTACTTTAGGCTTCGATTTGGGTAGACCTCTTTCGTGCCATGCATGCTTGGCATTAGGGCGAACGAACATATATTATACATATTCTGGAAACAATTATCAGTTACTACTACATATTACGATCATCATCTCCGTCTTATGTTGTCTCGAATCTTCTTTCTTGTGATTTTCAAGCAGGCACATGTTCACTTTCATTGCTCGCCTTCTGATCATGTGCGGGCTCATGTGTTTGCAATGCCTCGACTCCTTGAGCTGGATATCGTCGGGTTAAGAGACCCTCACTCACTCCTCACTGTACAAATCAAAAAATTAGATAAATGGAGTTATGGATATGTTTTTGTGTTTCTTCTCTTTTCTTTTTCATCTACCCGCCATTTATCTCACGTGGTCTAGGCATTCTTTTCCCCAATGTCTCTCTCCTTGCTGGATTCCAAACAAAACAGAACAAAACAAAACAAAACAAATACGCATGCCAGCGAAAATAGGTATCCGCTGAAGCACACCCGACCTTCCCGCCATGCTATCTCGAAACGCCTACACGATGCAATGCAAATTGTCTTCCCGGTATATACAAGTCTTCCCTTCTATTCCTGACCGATGCGAGGTGATGTGGTGTGAAGCGACCGTTTACTGGATCTTCCCATCCAAGAACTGCTCAGCGATGACCGGCCACGTAATGACGAGACCCATGAATGGGAAATAGCTATCGAGATCATTCAGTCAGCTGTGGTTCCTGGTGATCAATGGAGGAAAGTAGGTAAAACTCACAACATCGCAGCATCGCCTAGTCGTCTAGCCTGTCTACCCCAATCGCCTCGAGCGGCTTTCTGTGTCGTTGGCATGCGCTCGAATGGGTGTGGCTCGAAGGAGCGGGCGAGTGTGCGGACGCGGGTTGCGATGCTGAAGGCGCGGCGTTGGGCGACCATTCTGATGATTGGTGACATGGTGAAGAAGAATTAAAAGTGATGAAGAGTGAGGTGTGTCTTGTAGAGTGTGATGAGTAGCGATGTTTTGATTTTGTTTTAAGAGTGAGAGGAATTGAACTTGTGATGGAGGAGTTGAGTGGATTGTTGAGTTGAGATTGCTTGTTTGTTTGTGGAAGCTGATGATGATGATGATGCTGATGATACTTCTAAAAGCCTCCTCGAAAACAGGAGACATTCCAATCTATATACCACTCCATCCTCCTCTCCCTAATCTAGAACACATCCGTAACAACCTCTGTCCCTCAGTCCATCACTCGTCCAGAAATTTCAAAGATACATACAAATGGCACGGCAATGACGTCTCTCTCACCATGCATCGTACGAAGGCACACCACTTGGTCCTTCCATCAGACGACTTCCTCAGCACAGCAAACGAGAATATACAGGGAGACACATGAAAATGACCAATGAGAAAGCAGGGAATCAGCAAACGACAGGAAAGGGTAATGGGAACATGCGATGCGATATTCTTCCGGAAGCGAGAGGGGATAATTTGGGGGCTGCTGTGCGCTGCTCTGGTGTGTGGAATGGAGCGTTGCGGGTGAAGTGGTGTGAGGTTTAGGGTGGTGGGCTGATTTTGAAGGCTCTTTTTTTGCAGGGGTGCGGCGCGGAGAGATCCGATGGGGTGTCGTGACTTGACATATTCTCGGATTGAAGAATATTGATCCGGACGAAGGACACTGATTGTGGGGCGGTGCTGGCTCATATGAAATTCCTAGAGATAAAGATAGAAATACATCTCCTTGAAGTACAAGCAGAGATGCAATGAAGCACTTCTGAAGTCACGTGAGATATTTACCACGACTTCGAGACGTCACTTTGTGTCCTTGCCTATCTATATCTTTTTGTGCAGACCCTAAGCTCAAACTCATGAATGGCAAATTGTGGGCGGTATGGAGCTTTCGCACAGTAATATCAAGCGAATCACTCCTCTTCGTCAATCCTATACCTGACAGCCTTCCTACACTCAAAACAGAGCCTCCGCAAGTACGATAAATGATACTCGCGTCACGCAAACCTCAATGGATCACTCTTTAAGTCTCACGACAGTCACATGTAGTTCTAACAGAATCCGCGCTTCGAGAGGTGCAGTCATTTGAGTCCACAATCTAAGATACTGGCAAGCCTGCCCTTACAGGGATCGAATCCTTTCCCTATCACGGATCTCGGACATGATTGTTCTCGCGGACTCCAGCCAGTCACATTGTACTCAGGAGATCTAAATGTACACACTTACTGCGCAGTGACGACGCAATTTCAATCAAACATGCGAAGTGGAGCTCCGCTTGAGGATGGAAATATCGCCCATCGCGTTGCTTCGTACGATTGATTCAGATAAGTTATCTGAGAATTCTCTCTCAATCAAGTTTTGGGATAGCGGCATTTTTGTTCTCACGTCCGGTACATGCATGTAAAGCCAGTCAAGCCAAGAATTACTGAAAGGCTCTGGCTTCAACCCTTGCAAGGAAGCTTGCTAGTGCGGAGTCAGGCTGTGAACAGACTTTCCGACCTTCACCACCTCCTCGTAAAGCATCATCCTGCTCCCCAATAACGCAAGGTCATCATGACTTTGCTGATCTCCGCAAAGTTGTTGTTGAATCACTCAATATGCAGCAGGATCTTCCTCTTCGACTTCTGTCTTGGACCCGCAGGCTCTTTCATTGTGCCCCTCTCCAGATGGAAATGGATGATCTTTTCGATCCTCCGCGCAAACGGCACTTTCAACTGCAGCATAATCCACGTGGCGGAATCCCATTCGTTCTTATGCACTGCCATTCGCTTATTGGAAGATTTCTCCAGCGAAATCTCGATCCGCTCTCCATTCTTCTTCATGCTTATTCTTGGCAACGCAGACCGACCTTGTTCTTGTTGGTCCCTTCTATCTAAAAGCAGTATAGGTATCCCTCTACCATATGAGTTGGTGTGAGAGGCTTCTTATATACTGCGTGGGCTTCTTGAGAGGATTGCTGAACGGAAAGAATTCTGGCTCAAGTGAAGTTGCACGTGGTTGCTCCGGTGCTGAAACTGCGCGGGTGACAGATTCTTGTAACGATCTTTAAGCTTTCGCAGCTGTTAACTTTACGTACACACCAAAGTACACGAAGTCTGAATCGCGAAAGTGGTTCTGGATAGGTCTAAGGCATCGCTTAACACAGATATTCTATCTTCATCAAGGCAGGTCTTGACATGTTATCAATCATTCATGTGATCTATCGACGTTCTACCCAAGTGGGAAGATGGCTTTCAAACAATCAGATCGTGGCCATGTTCATATTTTATGTGTTTGCTTATACTGTGTGACACAATTGGTCAGAATGAGCCGTTACAGTAATCGTCCTAAACTGGAATAGAGCACAGCCTGCAGAGATATCTCCCGGGCATGTGAAACAGTAGGGCTAGAATGATCGACAAGGGTCGGCTCGAGCATCAGCCTTCTTACGAGCGGATACTTCCGGACTCTCCAGTCGAAGTTCCAACTATTCAAATAACCTAGACATATAGAAATGCCATTTCCAAGCTAGAGTTGTGATATATTTAGGCATTCTGTGCTCTTATCAAGGTGAAGATTTGGCAATTGCTTTGGCGGTTAGATCTCTTGAATGACTGCTATAACTTCATTATACAGAAGGTACAGCTAGTATCGTTGGAATTAGGCAACAGGCGGACCCTGGAACTCCAACCCATGGAAACGATCCTAACCTATTGGCTCATTTAATGCAAGAAAGCTAATGATTTGACTCGAGAGCTTGAATCACCGATCATCAAAATGCATGCCGAAATCGATTGGATAAGGTCCCAAGCCGTCGATCATCGACAGGCGCCACAGAACGAGACCTAGGGGATTGATTGGATAGCAGTGGAATCCGGAGGTAACCTCCGTGTGGCTGCAGAAATCGGTTAGGATCAGGGGCTCTGTCGAGCTGATAAATATTATCCACTCTGATGGACTTGCTAACTCGCTCTCGCTGCCCAGCATCTATATACTATACATTGCCGTGGAATTGAACCTCAATGCTTTAATCAGTAGCCATTTGCTTCGCACAAGATCTGCGATTCAGAGACCTGTTTCCGTGCTCTATGCAATCAACATGACTTATCTGCCCGCTTTGAAGATAAGCCAGACGAAAGTGGAGTTGATGAGATACCTTCATCTGTCACCAAGTATTTATGTTTTAATGGCCGTATGTCGCGCTGCCTTTAGAACTCGAAGTTTAGTCGCAGTGCCTCGTCCTTTAAATTCTGATCTGCTAACATTTACAACCACGTCAGGACGAGACAGCTCGAGTTTACACCTGGCTGATCTCGGAGAAGTCGCACCTGAAAGATCATTGTACACGTGGCTCGCCGTACGATTGGAGCGATTTCAAGGAGCAGTGGAAGGACGAAGCAGCAAACCGAATCGCTCGGGATGGAGATCAACACACCAGCTGTTATTGGAATCTTGCTTCTCAGCAGGATAGAAATCCGAATTGGATTGCACGATGGTTTCTTTACCATAAGTTCCGTAACACTGATGGGCGGAATCGAAGACATCGGGAGCGACATATTTGCAAGTCGAGGCAGAGTTCCAAGGGACAAAGGGAGCCCGTCAAATATGGCGACGATCTAGACGACGCAATACATACAGGTGAGTCTTGAAACCCTTTTTAGCAGAGGTACTTTACCTCTAAGCGGTCGAACTCGGGGATCTGATGATTCACCACCTCGCTGCATCGAATCTACGAATTGTATCACAATACATAGCCGTCACGTACAATTTGAGCTTGTCTCTTGCAGGGTTTGATTGGAGAGACAAGCACTGGGGTTCGTGTATTGTCGTGGTCATTCTAAAACAATAAAGTAGTGTGCTAATGGATGGTCAGAAACGAATATGGCCCTTGGCTACGGACAATGCCGATACCCTGCTTCTACTTCACAGAAACCAGACACCAGGAGACCGCGAAGATACTACGATCCTATCAGGGATGACTGACGAGAAAAAAATCATGAGCAAAGAATGCTTAGGATGGCTAGGAGACTGATGGACGGAAAGGTTTATTGCAAATGATCTCGTTGCTACTTTCGCACAAAAACCTTTTACTTGTATTTCGAATTATTCAAACTCTATGTCATTACGATCGTCAGATTAGTTCACAGCACCACGCCACCTCAAAGTTGAGAATAGGCAAGAGAATTGTAAGAAATGATTCGGTGACAAAGTTTCCGTCTCAATAAAAGGCAAGCAAAGAGATGCTGTACCTAAAGATTCGTATTACTTGAAGAGCATTCACAGCCATATGTAAACTGCCGCTTCCTCGCCTGCCTATAGCCGCTGAGAAATCTACTCTGATAGGTGGAGGCTCTCGCCAGCTACATAATGCATGTTCAGATGCGTGTTCTCGCTATTCTAGGGCTCTCAATCCTCGCAGCATCCTTTTTCGCCCATTCCCGTACGACCTTTCTCTGAATCTTACCACTGCCCAGCCTTGGCACCTGGTCGACGAAGGCAACACCTCCACTGAGCCACTTATGTTTTGAAACTCTTGTTTTGATCCATTCCTCTACGTCCTCGGGCTTGATTTTAACCTTAGACTGCTCTCGTACCACGCAATACGCGCGTGGAAACTCTCCCCTATCTCTGTCTCGTGACTTGATTAACATGTCTACGCTTCTGGTTTCGCTAAAATAGACCAAAGGAAAAGAAAAACAAGACTATTAAACATGGAATGGAGCTTTATAACACATACAAGACAATTCCCACAACTGCGGCATCTGTAATGTCCTTGTGCTCCAAGAGAACAGTCTCGAGCTCGGCTGGCGCGACTTGGAAGCCATTGACTTTGATAAGTTCCTGTATCATTAACCCAGCTCCGCGAGGTGGACAGGCAATTAGTGCAGTTCTCTTACCTTTTTCCTGTCTACGACCTTGAGGAATCCCCGCTGGTCGCGAATCATTATATCACCTGTCTTTAATCAGCCGTCCTGGTCTATGATCTCCCTGGTTGCATGTTCATTCTTCAAGTATCCGAGACACACCTGAGGTCCCCGTATATATACCTCTCCCGGCTTACCGGACTCCAGGACCTCGCTCCCATTGTCGTCCAGGAGCTTGCATTCAGTGCTCGGAAAAAGTGCGCCTACACTACCCGTGTCATCCTTGGCTCCGCGAGGCACCATCGTCGCTCCACAAGTTGCTTCCGTCATTCCCCACGCTTGAATGACATCTACCTTGAATCTGTCCCGACACTCATTTTGCAGCTGTCTGGACAGTGGCGCTGCACTCGAGAGGATTGTCTCCAAGCTTGACAAGTCATAGCGGTCCGTTTCGGGTCGTTTGGACATCATCGTCAAGATCGGGGGCGAAACATGCAACGTTGTGATGCTAAACTTCTGAATCGTCTCTAGGAAAGCGTCGTATTGGAATGCCTTCATGATGTAAACCGGAACAAGAAGCTTCAGCGCCATGGATAGGATGCAGGTCTGGCCAAAGGCGTGGTACAGCGGCAGTACACCGATGAAGCGCTCTGGTAGCTCAGATTTGGTGGCCCACAAGGCGATTGACTGCTCCACGTTTGCAATCAGGTTGAAATGAGAGATGCATACTCCCTTGGGTAGGCCTGTTCCGGTCAGCCACGTTCAAATAAGGTATGGGGAGCATTCAGTAGGCAATGATCTGCCCTCGAAATCACTTACCAGTCGTACCAGAGCTGAAATTGATGGCGGCGGTAGTCTTCTTGGCCTGCTCGGGTGTGAATCTGTGCCAACGATAAGATTCGCCCTGGGCTGAAGTCCCTAGCCTTGTACGCCAGTCGAGGATGCCCTCATTTTTCAGGACCTCCTCATCGGAAAACTGTAGTAGGCGCGAGTCGGGAATTCCTGCTTTCAACGCCGCTTCTAAGGCCCGCTTGAGGAGGTCTGGATGCACCAGTACAGCCTTGGGCTCCAGAATTTTCATTTGATGAGCCAGCTCAGCGACTGTGTACGCAGGATTGGCCGCGCTGAATATGAAGCCAGCCCCAATAATCCCATAGTAAGCTGGAGGAATGAAGATGTGATTGGGCGTGTAGAACATAACCACGTCTCCCGGCTTGAGACCCCAACTCTTGAGACCGAAGGACCACCTCTTGATCCAGTTCAGAGCTTGCTTTGGCGAAAGAGACTTCGTAGTATCCTGGCTATCGATCCATATTGGTTCGTCAGAGGGCGTGCTATTTTCAGGAAATGCATAGTCCAGCAGGTTGGTGGCCTTGCAGGCCAGTGGAGGATAAGCTGAGGCAAAAGGCATTTTGTATTTATATTTTTGTGGCGGTAGAAAGCTGGGAGGATGTCAAAGGAAGGAGTAAAAGACGAGAGACCAAGACTCGGCTGTCTGGAAATACTCAGCAATTAAGAATGAGCATGATTATGTCGGCATGAGCTCCTCTATAGCCGACAAGGAGTCTATCTTCGCCGTGGCACGTGGCATCTTAGAGCTTGTGGAGCATGTTCTCCTAGGTTTCTGTCTAGGTCTAGTTCCGCGGCAATATACCCCCAAGAGCCAGTGGCTGGCACTTCGCTTGTCCACTGTTTTCTCCAGATATATTGTGGAAACAGTACCAAGGTCCGACTGTTCCGTTCAGTACCTATCGCAGCCGCTGGAATGGTTCAGGCCATATCGAATATACTGGCTCGATTATCTGCAGTAGGCTGGCAAACTAGTCTTGACAACCCCTCTCCGGAAAAATAGTTTTCAAGGTTCCGGGATACTTGGTAATACTGCTTTATGTAAGTGACTCAGCTTAACGTCCAACTTCCATACCCTAGTACCAGCTACCACCAAGTAAGAAGTATTGAATGATCCCTAGTGGGTTTCGATCCAAGGAAGCATTCCCTGTTTCCCCGCTTGACCAAGGGCAAGGCTACTTTTCCCTTCGGGCACCCGAGACTAACTAGCAGATATGCTCACTGCCGCGTGGAATAATGGGAAAGCCGGAGTTGTAGCTATGTGTCCTTCAACATGTAGCCCCAGGTGTCGCCGAGGCTCGGTCCGAGGTAGTGTACCCGGAGCTTAGATAGCCTAAGGCCAGGAGACATCACTCAATCAAAGTTCTCTTGTAGACACAGAATCTCGCCTATATTCGTCCTGATATTCCCCGAGGCTCCTTCCCGAGGCTCGCTTCCGAAGCCATGTGTCCGGAGGTCAGATATTCCATAACCAGGAGATATCAATCCAGCCAAGGCTTGCGTGGACTTGACACGAAGGCCTTCTCCTGTATTAATGCCGATGTGCAAATCGTCACACTTCTTATCTCATAACATATCTCAAAATGGGCGCGAACAATCCCATAACTACACCTCTTACGCAGCTTCTGGGTATCCAGCACCCAATCATGCTCGCCGGTATGGCGCGAGCGTCTGGGGGACTACTCGCTGCAGCGGTTTCGAACGCGGGTGGCCTGGGTGTCATCGGCGGCTTCCAGTACCAACCACAGCAGCTGCGGGATATCATCGACGAGATGAAGCGTAACTTCATTACGCCCGGCCTCCCTTTCGGCATAGACCTTGCCCTGCCTCAAGTGGGTGGCAGTGCGCGTAAAACCAACCACGACTATACGGGGGGCAAACTTGATGAGCTGATTGATATCACAATTCAAAGCGGAGCTGTGCTTTTTGTTTGTGCGGTGGGCGTGCCCCCTAAGCATATCATCGATAGGCTTCACAAAGCAAAGATACTCGTTATGAATATGGTGGGACATCCGAAACATGCAGTCAAGGCCCTTGATCAGGGGGTCGATCTTGTGTGTGCACAAGGTGGGGAGGGTGGAGGGCACACTGGAGGGATTGCGAACAGCGTCTTGATCCCAGCTGTTGTAGACGTGGCTAAGAGGTATAAGCCGCCATTCCTCCAAGGCTCTACGGCGTTCGTCGTTGCCGCAGGGGGTGTCTCGGATGGGAGGGGCTTGGCAAGTAGTTTGATGCAGGGTGCTGTAGGAGTTTGGGTAGGTACAAGATTTGTGGCAAGTGTTGAGGCGTCGTGCAGCCAAGCGCACAAAGAGGAAGTTATCAGCTGCGACTACGAAGGGACTGAGCGAACACTGGTCCTTACTGGGCGACCTTTGAGAGCAAAGACGAACGACTATATTAGGAGCTGGCATGCTCGGGCAGACATGATCAAGGAGCTCTGTGACAGTGGCGTGGTTCCTGTCGATTATGACTTTGATGAAGGGAACGACGTCGATATCCCTTATTTGATGGGTCAGGTAGCTGCCACGATCAGCGACATTCAGCCTGCAGGAGAAATCGTCGAAGGAATGGTTACACAGGCGGTTGAACAGCTTACACTTGGCGTTCGGTACTCGAAGGGCGACAAAAGCAGACTGTGAAGAAGAGAGATAGTCACCAAATTGTTCTTGTATCTATACATCTCATTAAATACCGACACTTGCAATTGATCCTGGTATTACAACCAGGCAGCCTTCGTAAGCTGATGACCAAGGCAAAATGACGAAGCGAAGCATCGCACACTATAGGGGATTATTCAAGATGTAATGTATTGTGGGAAAGACTTTAGTGGACGACCACCTCACTCTGACCTTTTTTCCTGTTTGTTCTGGGGACGGCCACTAGATTAGCTAGTTGCGCTTTATATACAAATGTTAGCTTGCTCACCTAACTTTCTACGCGGGTGAGTGGTTTTCTTTGACTCGCGTCCACGACGTCCCGGATGCTGTGTAAGTCAATAGGTCTATGATGAAAGGGACTGTTGATCTGGGGAAGTCATTTAGACGAAATCAAGCAAACAATATTTATCTAGAAATTGCGAAGAAATGTACTAGGGATAGGCGCTCTCAGAACAAGCAAGTCCACACCCAGGATATATTCTACACGACATTGTCCGTTGGAGACATACCGGGAGAACAAGCGGTATATAGGCCCAGCTCTCAGGCAGAAGCTACTGCCAGCTATTTCAACCTTGCTGGAAATTCCATAGTTCCATTCACTTCCTTTCAGAGAGGACTTTTCTGCTCACTAACACCCCACCCTGTCACACATTCGCCCTTGAATACGCCTTTGACTATGGAGTAGCCCTCAAACAGGGTATTCCCTGTGGTAGGGCTCTCATGGTTTGTCATCTCTCCTGCCAAGACCGGGAGTTCGATCAAGAAGGAAGCGTCGATCCCAATGACATTGATCTCATGACTGCCGTAATAGGTGATACCTGTCTGGTTTGACACGAATGGGGTGGATGGATGGATGTCATCTGCTATTGGATAGACCTCGTGATGGCCATCGGGAAACAAGAACGTCGCAAGTCTCAAAGCAGGGCCTTCTCCAACAGCGCTGCTGTGCCAGATACAGGACTTCACACCGTTCTCTAGGTAGAAGATGAAAAGGTTCCAGCCACTGGAGCCAAAACCTGGTCCAAATTGTCGGTCATACCAGGCCATGGACTTTTCCGGGATGACGTCTATTGTCTGGCCTTGGGAGGTAATACTGCCTGTGACGTAGCATTCCGGACTTGCGTACTCAAAAGTCATGTCATTTCCCCAGAAAAAATGCCCACTGCCAGCATCATAGATATTTGGACCTTGAGGTCGGCTGACCAGGGAAAAAGTAGTATTCTCAGCCGAGCTGATGGAAACCATAGTCGATAACTGATCTGCCGTTGTTGCATAAGACTGGAACTGCTTGGATTGGAAGGAGAACGTATCTGTCGAAAGTGTCGCATTCCCATCCAACAAAGTCGTTCCGTAATAGAGCTTGTCATGTATATCTAGTAGAGATACCCGGGCGAAACGGGCAGTTTCGTTATTGTGCGTTGATTCTCCAATGTGCCCAACAACAAAATAGTTATGCCCATTTGTCGCAGATAGAAAGTAGATGGTCCAGTAACTGTTGAGCAGCTGACCAGGAGTAATTTGGGCTTGTGTCAAGTTCGACACTCCTGTTAGCTGCTAAATCAAGCATTAGAACTGTGTAACTTATATTCATATTTCGGCAAGTGTCTTACCGTATATGCAGAAGACAATGGACTTGTGTTTGGTGATGTCCGTCGAAACGCTAAGCAGTGGTGAAATGAACATTGAAAAGTTCCAACGACCAGCCAGACCAAGGCACGAAACTGGATATGGTTCCTAAGGCGAACCATGTTTGAGCGTGACTGTCGAGAAGGAGAAGTTAATTGGCGACTTTTGTCTGTCAGTAATCGTCTCTCAGGATTCTAAAAACTGCACTGGACGAATGCATATATACTTGAAATTGTTGGAAGAAAGATCTGTTTCCTGCAGTCGGCGACTCAAAGCCCGTTAGTTGATAGTCTGGAGGGCGGAACTCGTCCTTATGCAGCAGATGGATAAGATTGTAGACATTTGCTGTGCGGCAGACGCCAGTTCAACGGCCCCGGGACACTTGGTCGTCTGTAACGGCGGCCGGGTAAGTACCTCGGGCCGATGAAAAAAATATGGATACTAGCCGGATGAGCAGGGGAAGGCCATACGCAACCTGGAAATCACTTCTTAATTAAAGTTTCACGGTGCTATCGGGCCTCCTCAGCTGGCAAGAGGTGCAGTTAATCTTTGTAACTTCTTTAAGTCCGAGTCCTCCCCATTATATCACTTCGCTGGCATGCCAATACTAGACTCCTCATAAGTGAGCATTTCTTCCAAATACAGTCTTCTGGCATCAGCTTCAACAAAAGAGACTTTGCACATGACGGCACTCAGAATGACAACTTCACGAATCCTTCCTCGGCGTAGGCTGGGCAAGAGCGGTCCCGAGGTTCCAGCTCTGGGCTTCGGATTGATGGGTCTGTCCGCCTTCTACGGAAAGCCGCAATCTGATGAGGAGAGATTCAAGATCTTGGATCGAGCTTGCGAGTTGGGCGAAACCTGTAAGCAATCTATTCAACTTCTTAGCTAGTCCTTTCCGGCGAAACATTTTAGCCCTTCAAAACAATGTTGCTTGAAGGAACTGTAGTTAATATCTATAATACTCCATAGTCTGGGATTCGGCAGATATCTACCAAGACTCTGAGGATCTCGTTGGGAAATGGTTCGCGCGCACTGGAAAGCGCAATGAAATCTTCCTGGCCACCAAATTTGCCGCCAGGGTCGTTGGCGAGGGCGAGCAGATGAAGAGAATAGTTGATTCCACCCCAGAGTACTGCAAACAGGCGTGCGAGAAGAGCTTGAAGAGGTTGGGGGTGGAGCACATCGATTTGTATTATTGTCATCGTGTCGACCAGAAAACGCCGATTGAAAAGACGATTGAGGCGATGGTTGAATTGAAGAAGTTCGTCTCTCTCCTTTCTGCTGAATGGCAACCTTGTCAATTCAAGTCCTGGGACTGCCCTGGGAAAAAACGAGAGAGCCAGGATGGTGCTAATATGTATACAGAGAGGGCAAGATCAAATATCTTGGTTTGAGTGAGATCTCATCTGACACGCTGCGTCGCGCATGCAAAGTTCACCACATCGACGCTGTTCAAATCGAATACTCCCCATTCTCCATCGAGATCGAACAGCCTCAATTCAATCTGTTGAATACATGCAGAGAACTGGGAGTGGCAACCGTGGCATATTCACCTCTGGGTCGAGGAATGCTGACTGGAAAGTACAAATCTGCTGACGATTTTGAGGAGGGCGATTCCCGCAGATTTTTGCCTCGCTTTTCTCCGGAAAATTTCGCAAAAAATCTCAAGTTAGTTGATGGTCTTGTATCTCTGGCTAAGAAGAAAGGATGTACCGCTGGTCAGTTGACTTTGGCGTGGTTGTTAGCACAAGGAGACGACATCATTCCTATTCCTGGAACGAAGAAGATCAAATACCTCGAGGAGAACATTGGATCTCTCGATGTTAGCTTGAGTAGCGAAGAATTGCAGGAAATCAGGCAGTTGATTGAAGCTGCAGAAGTGCACGGCACTAGGTATCCAGAGGCGACGATGGCATCTTTGTTTGCGGATACGCCGGAGCTGGAGGCGTAGATAGAGAAGAATGGCATGAATGAACGCAAGAATTAAAGAAGTGATGGTGACTTGAGAATCTGCTTCCCGAGCGCTTCAGGACTCTCAAGGAAGTCCCATCCTTCTCGCATCGTAGAGCAGCAACGTTCAAGGATTGAAGAGGTTATCAACAGGCGTCTTGCCGCAAATCCTACGGATTGATAGCTCACAATGCCTGTAAGACGCTATCTGCTGTTGGCAGCTCACCAGAATCACTCATACGAGCCAAGATCGACAACACGTTCACTCGATAAGTCATATTTCGATAAGTTATAAGAAAGTCTTTCTCAGCTCATAGGATGGCTGAGTAGCCCAACGGCCTGGCTTTCATTGCAAAGGGGCTTACCTTTACTAATGCATGTAATCATCATCAATAAATCAAGGAGGTGCGATTTGAGGTTATCAATGGAAGCAAAAGCCCATTAGGCTGAGAGTGAGAAAGGCAAATATGAGAATAAAGAATTAAAGTTCTGTGTGTGTCAACAACATTCTCTCGCCTAGAGTGCCAAGGCTTATGTAGCTCTCGGAAGTCAGAGTCTCCCCACGTCAGGACTCAGGAAGCCTAAGGCGCTAGCGACCACCTTCAAGCGGGGGCTTGTGGGTGTGGGTTCAACTTTGCTGCACTCCACTGGGAGCAAGAACATTTCCCATCCCCTAAACAAAGGCCAGCAGAATCAACACATAGAGAATCAAGTTAAGATCTAGGCTTTTCCATACCGTGTATAGAAGTGACGCAATATAGAGCTATCAAGTGTTGGATAGAGAGTGCTGAAACAGCGGGAGGTGGACGGAACATGGGGTAGGAGGCTATCACAAGCCGAGAAATGCCGAGGCATATTACACTGGCCAGCATGTATTAGATGGATACCCCCAATGGAAACCGCTTCAATTCTTCCTCATTCGGGAAACGACCTAATTCCTCACTAGAAGCTTACTGATAGCCATTCAATCTGAACTCAATAGAGAACGCTTCGGCACCAGGAAAACTCAATGGACCATCAATTTTCACGTCTTAGCCGGAAGCGTGCTTCCATGGCCTGTCTTTCTTGTCGCAGTCGTAAAGTTCGATGCGACGTATCCAATCGCCGCGGTGAACAGTGTACCAACTGCATGCTTGACCATAGAGAGTGTGTCGTTCGAGAAACAGCAAGACGGCTGTAAGTCACCTACTGCCACTACGAAGACCGCTCCTCTGCTCGATGATTGCGGCAATGTTGCTCTACTATATCCCACCGACGGCTGAAATAGTAATTTTTGACGCGGCTAATTGTTCTGAAAGATTACCAAAATTCTCAAGGGACACACTCTACACCATGAATCCTGGAAGGAGTCAATTGCCATCAGACAACCAGCTGTCGGTAGGAAGGTCTGTCCCTGAACCTTTTAAACCATCAAATGCTTCTCAGGACCGAATTTCCTCCTCGTTCGAAAACTCGGAAGGCGAACTAAGGTTTCCGTTTGCCCTGTCAGATATGCCTAGGGACGTGGACAATGAGAGAGAATACTTCGCATTCACAAGCGGAGGGGTTGAAGACGCCGATCAAATGTCAGCAGATAAAGACTGTCTGGCAACAGCAAATTCTTGGCATCAAGATATCCACAGTGAGTCCGGGTTAGCTCTGGGTACGTTCTGCAACCCTAGAAATATTATGGCAAGGTTCTAATGTATGGAACTTTGCTAGACAGGAGTGTTGGCGGCACTCAAGCGAGTGACTTTGATATTATGGATTTTGATGCTGTCACGAGATTATGGCATGAACTAGCTCCAAATCTAGCTCCAAACGTACCGTATGCTGATCATCAGTTCATTGCCGTGGAAAGTGTCTCCCATTTATCTTCACAAGAAGCCGACTTCCTGAAGAGCCAAGGATGTTTTGACCTTCCTTCAAAGCCACTTTTGGGCCAGTTCATTGATCAATACTTTCTTCACGTCCATCCGATATTACCGCTGATAGACGAGGAGGTATTTTGGAACTTGTACATGGGCAGAATAAAAGATGATCCGAAACCGGCCCAAATATCTTTATTCCTGTTCCAAGCAATGATCTTTTCAGCTTCAAGTGTATGGACCCATCTATAGAGTCTTGTTCATGTGTTCTTCCAACTGATATATTGAGCAGTTTGTTTCTCAAAGTGTTCTTGACGACCTAAACCTATCGCATCCACATCAAGCTGCGACAGCATTTTATCGTCGTGCAAAGGTAAATAGTGGGCACAAGTCTTTCAACGCTACCAGGCTCATATATATATTAAAAAACCTAGCTCCTCTATGATTTCGATTGTGTTGCCGACTCAATGTCTATCGCTCAAGGGTCGTTACTTTTATCAACCCACCAAACACAACGCCACCGTTCGCGAAGGACAAATACATTCTGGCTCGCCATCGCGATTCGGAACACGGAGCTTGCCCGATTGCAATACTCTCGTTATGATCAACATTTTGTCCAGCAAATCGTCTGTAAGAGGCTCTGGTGGTGTTGTGTTGTGCGAGATAGATCGTTAGCACTCGGGTTACGTGTGCCGCTGCAGATACCCCCGGATTGTCTCGAAGAGGACGTCGAAATGATGACGTTCCATGATATGCAGAGCGATATCGAACATTCGAAGGTGTATTCTTGTGACACTAGACGGCTCCTTGTTGGACTATTCATTGGACAGTGTGAGCTTGCTGTCAAGCTTACCAGCATCATTATGCTTGCCTATCCGACCAATGAGCACAAGCGTGATGGAGATCCCGCAGCAGTGCGGAAGGCTAAATCTGGGCTGGCCATATGGTACGAGAGTGCAGTGAGACGCTTCCCAACACCAGCGGGTTTGGAAGATACTCACCCCTCCATTGTTCTGTACACCAATCTTCTTTACATCAAGTTCTAGTAAGTGATTTTTAACAACAAATGTGTATACTGCTGACACTCATGTTTGAAAGTTCTGGTCGCTTAGCTTTAGGTCACTACGAAATTCTGCGGTCGCAAAGAGGCTCCTTTCAAGACAATGCTCTCGAAATGCCCCTGGAAGAGGAGTGCTGTATGATACAAGACTCAATCATCTGCATTGCGGAACACACGAAAGAACTAGTACAGCTTAGATTGGCCCGGTACCTACCATTCAATACGTGAGTGAATCCCGGCCCTCACCTCTTGTCAAAGTACTGCAAAATCAAGAGGCGAACAAGTTGCTCATGGAGATTTCGAAGCTGATAGTCATGTAAAGAATCGCCCTCATCACCCTGCCACTAATTCTCCATGCAGTGGACGTAGCTATGTCGCCTAGCGAGTCTCTCATGGCTTTGAAGCAACACCGTTTAGATATTTTCCTAGCAATTATCAAGATACACGGGCTTCAGTACGACGGATTGCAGCTGATCAGAGAAGTCATCAACAAAACCGTGGCTTGCATCAAGTCCAAGAATACACAGATGGATTCATGGCCATTTGCCATTCAGAATGCGAGTCCTCTTCAACAGCAAACTTCCTCTCTATTGGAGGCTCCCCAGCAGCCCCAGGAATCGATCAGCGATTGGAAGAAGATGGTTTCGATGCAGCCCAAGTGTTACATCCGGCTTGCCCTGACGATCGATCTTGCTTTCTCGCGTGGCCATTTCCCAGAAAATGCGGACTTTCCGACATGTCTTCAACAAAACACTGCCCAAGATGTCTTTGCTGTTGACAGAAACATATCATCATTCTAGACATGAAGTAGCACGCTCAGCAGGAAATGTCAAATGTCCTTCGAGGATGCTGTTCGTGGGGGCTTTTGCGCATCTTGTCTAGTAGTTGACCGAGACTTTTTCTGTGGCTCTCGGGCTGTTCTGGACTTTGACAGTGGTGCTGGCTTCGATGACATATTGCTAATGATGATGTCGAATTTCGGTCTGCTAATCATATCGTGGCGATGGAACATTAGGTTCTTGAACATTTATTTAGAAGGGGTATCTTATACCGACGTCATGGACTTGGTCTCTTTGAGGCAGAGTCGGGAAGGAACGAAACAAAAACTCACATACTATTCTCTCTACGTAATATTCAAGAGGAGCATTCTTTTTATTCTCCCACTTTATCTTGCTTCCTTTGATGCACAGTCAGGAACCAGGAAAATTAGTTTGACAAACTCCTAAGCTTATTACACTATCTGCAAGTCCTGCGACCATGGAACGTGAGAAGCTTCGCATGGACGAAACACCGGGATATCTTCGCTAGAGAGTTCCGATAGGTTCTTAGGAGTATATGAATCTCATTTCGGGTACCAGGCGAAAGACAGTAAGTCATAGCTGGCAAGCACGATCACTTGGATGATGTCGCTCTTCGATAATTGAGAATATCTTACTCATGCCGATGGTCTGACCTATGCGAAGTCAACGTGATGCTAGACCTAGGGGCCATGCCTTGAATATCAAAGTTTCTCAAGCAGACACTCAAGTAGATCAGGTTGGCTCAAGCCTCGGGCCTCGGGCGTTGGACCAAAGGGGAGCATTGAGTCGATAACGAGCCTCAAGGCCGCAGGGTCCACCTGCCTTGAGTTGAACGTTGTCACTTCTTAGCGGCGTCTATTGCCCGAGGGCGCTACTGTATCTTGTTCATCGGTAACGATGCGAAAGCTTGTGGCATTCATACGACTAGGACCGAGCGAGTTGATCCATTTGCGTAGGTCAGGGGCTGGGCAAGGTTGGGCGATCCTCGGCATCACCATTTGCCTGAACTTAGAACTCATCATGATAATCATTCTGGTTGTTGCTCACACATTGGTCAAGCGGTTTCCACGGCGAGTTCAGTAGAATCTCGTGAAGAAATATATAAGATCCCCAGTGATCCTCACCAACTTGCAAAGAACAACCATCATCCTCCTCGACATTGCCACCGTCACGATGTCTGAAACCAAAGATAAGCTCAAGGCATCCTCTGCCTTTTCACTCCACCGTCAACCCCCAGTGCTCGTCGACGAGAACGACAGACGAGTTATGGAACTTACAGACGCGGAAAACCACAACAAAATTAGTTTGTACAATTGTCCTGGATTTCGTCCTGTTCACAAAGAGCTATCTCATGCTCCTGTGCAGGTCATGGGAACCTTGCCCAAAGATCTCACCGGAGTTTACTTGCGCAATGGAACCAACATACAGTTCAGCGCGCCATCCATTCGGCTTCATGCTTTCGCAGGCGCAGGAATGATCCACCAAATTCAGATTCAGGATGGGCAGGCGACTATGTCCAATTTTTACGTGCGAACTCCACGTTTCGAGCTAGAACGAAAAGTTGGGCGGGAACTTTATCTCGACTTCAGCGACATCGCTGGCGCTGGCCGTGCCGTCCTAGAGAAGGTCGAAAGCCTGAAAAAGAAAGTACAAAGAGGCCTTCTCCCAGAATTTTCGGAGTACGAACTCACACCTGGCTCTACGTCTATTCGCCACCATGCGGGGCGGCTCTACTGCCTGCAGGAGACTGGATATGCATTTGTCCTGGACGCTCGTCGAAATGCTGATGGCCGCCTATTCCTTGACGGTCGGGGCAACCTAGAGACTTGGGATAACGAGTGGGAAGGACCATTCTCAGCCCACCCTCGCTTTGATCCCGACACTGGTGACATGTACAATCTAAGTGTATCCGATGGCAAGATTTTTGCTGGTTGTATCTCAAAGGGTTTACGGCACTCACAGGTGGCCATCCAGGACCCAGCAGCTCACATGTCGTGGCTCCACGACTTCTTTTTGACTGAGAACTATGTCGTTTTCCCTGACATTTCGATGCGGGTTGATCCTTCCGGACTCACAAGCAACACTGGCAGCGTATTCTATTTCAACCACAAGCATGCCATGCGTTGGGGTGTGCTGCCGCGAAATTTCAAGCCCGAGGACAAGATTCGGTGGTTCGCGACCGAGACTGCCGCCAGCATCTGGCACGTCATCAATGCTTGGGAGCGTGATGGCCCAAACGGAAAACGACAGATCGTATGCTTCTCACCCTGCTTCGATGACTACCCTCCGGACTGTCCTATCCACACGCCAGCAGAGCCCCATGCCAAGGTCAAGACTTGGGTACTCGATCTGCACACCGGGGCTGTGACCGAGGAGCTTCTGATCGACCACCACTATGAGAGACCGAGCTTGAATCTCAACTATGTCGGCAAGCCGAGCCAGTACTGCTACTTGCTCGACGAGGAAGTCGACGGCTATATGGGAAAGGGCATATTGAAGTACGATCTATTTGCTAAGAAAGACGTTGCCTATTTCTCCTATGGCGACATGTACGGTGGCGAAGCGTTGTTCGTTCCCAAAGAGAACCCCACTTCCGAGGACGATGGGTATCTGCTGGATATACTGATGACCGGTGATCGGTCCGACCTGATTGTCTTGGACGCGAGGAAGATGACCGAGCTTGCAAGACTACACTTGCCGCAACGTGTTCCTTTTGGTGTCCACGCGTCATGGCTAACCAACGAGGAGGTCAGTGACTTGAAGATCATAGAGTAGGAGTTGGTTCGATCATACTTTCCTGCTTGCATCAGCAGGTGATTTTGCCGAATTGACAAATGTATTAGTCTCTTGTTGCAAAGGTTTCCATTATCAGTATTCCTCCTCAGTCAAAACATTCATTAATGTCGTTGAGATTGAAGTACTTAGTCGTAATTTGGGACCGCTAGACGTTTGTGACATATATGCAGAGCCATCTCGATACCCAACCATAATATCTTATTTACGTATGTCGACGAATTGCTACACAAGACCAGTGGCCAGTTGGAAGTGTCACTCCGTGACAGAATACCAGAATGTATATTGGCCTGCTGAAGATTAGGCTCACATCTTGGTCTTGATATTTCTCAGTTTCGAAGAACAAATCTTGATTTGCAATGGTGTAATATTCGTTAAAAACTGTACATTCACTCTCGCGACCCTGATAGGAAGATGTGGCTCGTTTTGACACTATCAATCAATATCATCCACCTCTTCTCTACTCCGCAACTGTTTTTCCTTCCTCTCCACCTTTGCCACTGAGCTTGAAGCTTATAGTGTCAACAGTAGTCCAGGGTTTGGCTCGGTCGTTTGGTACTGGGGTTCATCAGCTCCAAGGTTTGTCATCAATCAGAATAGTAGCCACGACTGTAAACCCACAGTGGAACAACCTAATTGGTCTCTGTTAAGCAAAAGCGTTAAGAGTTTACATTTGAACCACAACTCTTCAACGTTCTTCTTCATCTTTGGGGCAAGCCCTTGCCGTTGGCGTTTTGCATACTCTAGGTGGCACTCATCCGTGAAGTGGCAAACGTGCAGTGTCAGGCCCGTGATAGTAATCGTCGGGAGCATGAAGAGAGTAACACCCTATCTGTGAAATCTTGGTGTGGTAAAATGATGGAAGCAGCACCTCAATTGAGTCAATGACAATTGGACGTTCGAGACTCTCCACTCTGCTTCGAAATATTTTTTCTTTCAATATATTTATCAGTATGACATTGGCAGATCAGAATCTAGATCTCGTCTGAAACTTGATAACACATACCCTTTGCTATCTGGGTGTAATGAAGAACTTCTTCGTGTAAAGGCTCATCTCCTCTGGAAGCTACTCCATCTCAGAGTCTTGCTGGTCCGAACCCTCATCATCCACAGAATCCACCATTTCAGGCCTTGGAACCTTTCCAGCTGCCCCCATCACATTCCCACCGTCCTCATCCTCTTCATCTGCTTCCGAAGAGTCACTCGCCTTATAGTCAGGCCTTATGACCTCCAACGTATTATCACTCAGCTTCGAGTAAACCTGCGACCAACAACAACAGACGAATCCACGGATCAAGCTCAAACTTATTCGCCTATTCAGCGCCCGGTTCTCCTTCTCCTTTTGCTTAGCTTGAGCGGGCGTATCGGCTTTGGGTGGTGGTTCCTAGCTGCAACTCCATTTTCTTGTCAATCAACTTCATGAACAGCTCTTCTACTTCATATCAGAGGTATCCGAGACCTCAGAGTTGAGCTCGCTGTCATCGACATCTGAGTCAGAGCTAGGAGGTGCCACACCGCATTTCCAAGCTCGTCTTCATCTTCAGGTTGGGCTGCATGCGGTGGTGGTCGACCTTTAGCTTTCTTCTTACTCTTCGCCTGACTCCTCGACATCCTCCGCCCATCTATTGGCCCAGCATCCAACTCCTCCTCCTCATCTCTCTCTCCAGCCTTCGGTTTCCCTTTCTGTTCACTCGTCTTCGGTCTCTTACTAGCTTTCCTCTTCTCCTTCTCCTTCTCCCTCGCCGCCCTGGCTTTCCTTTTCTTCCTATTCTAACTATATTTCATCTACCTCTTCATCTTCATAAGCGCTTTCATGTACCTCCTCAAATCTCTCACTTTCTCCGCCGCCATCCTCTTCCTATACGCCTTCCTCTCCTCCTACTCATCCTCATCATAGCCTCTCGCATGCGCAATCTCGTACGAGCGAGCAATCCTCAGCAGTTTCTGGATGAACCCGTGGATGTTGCGTGGGCGCTGGAGAAGCTCTTCAATTGTAGGGCGGGACTTGAAGTGCATGCCTTCGATTCGCATGGAGACTTCGTACAGCCCGGCTTCGATGGTGAGTTCGGCGCGGACGGAGCGTTTGATGCCGCGGGCTTGGTAGGTATGGACGATGGGCTGGCCGGTGCCGGACTTGCGGATGCAGAGGTCGAGACTGAATTGGTAGCGGCCTTCGAAGCCGCGGAAGTATCGCATGTCGAGCTCGTGGTGGGTTAGTGCTGTGTCTGTTGGATGGGGATTGTGGAGCTTACTTTTGATTGTACTACGACAACGGGGGCTTCCATTGTCATGGTGAATGAGAACTTGGTTTTGTGGTATTTATTGATCATTGGGATGTTCAACGTGGTCCATTTTGGGCCATTGTCCATTCATCTGAGAATAATCTTGTTTGCTGGAACTGAAAGTACTTTCGAAAGTAGGTCTTCGTACGCAATCCAGAAGACGCCACGATCTCCGAATTTATGATCGAGTTTTGAAAATCCGTTCTGTTTCCCTTAGTGTGCTGGACGTTGGAATAATTTTTTTATACAATGTAGCAGCTTGGAAACTCACCAGCCGTCCATTCTGAACTCCCGTCACCTGCAATTTCTTCAGCATGAGTGCTTTAGCTTTTTAGCTGTGGTGAGAAAATGCATACTCTATGGCCCTCTCCACTCCACTCGACCCTGAGGATTCTTAAGAAGAACGAGCTTGTGCCCATCCATTTTAACAGCTCGCTTGACTGCATATGCATGTTGAGCCACGGTGCCCTTTTGCCGCAAATTCGAGACGTATCGCTCATCTCCACTTCCAGCAGAGCATGTGAACAAGAACTGGTCGTTAGCTGCGAGTAATTGCGACCAGAAATGGTCTCTAACAAGGATATCGTATGTATGGAAATCATCGGTAACACCTCCTGTCAGGTCTTCTAGTGCCTCGCCTGCCCAGCCTCTTTCGAGGGCAACGTAGTCCTGAACCAGTAAGCAACATCCTCTCAGGTAAGATTTCGGCTAGTTGCTTACCCCATGCGCCTTCGCGAAAGCTTTCTCCAACAGTGGAAACCATGTCTGATTCGGATATTGGCATGACACAATGAACAGCGCACCAGAACTACGCTGCAATAGGCGTCAGTAACACAAGCCACATGTACATTTAGCGAGACTCACTTGATACAAATCCCGGTATTCCTGCTCGGTAGTAAGTCGTTCGCTGTCATACTCTTTCTTGATCCCATCCATTATTCTCCGCTCAATCGTACTCCGATCATAATCAGGAAACGTCAAAAGCAGTCTATCATCATTGACTTCCGGAAACCAATCACCATCCCGGTGAAAAACGAAGCCATAGACTCCAACATCCTCATCTCGCGCGACACATATCGACTCAATCAAGCCGGGCTTATTCGTCAGAGCACAACGCGCCGATACGAGCCAGCAATTACCAATCCTACCTTGGCGAATATCATTGGTGGCCGGTCCATCAGGGAAAAACTGTGGGTTCTCGAAAACCTCTCCAACTCGTTTGACGGATTTGGGACCTCCTTTGGTGAGTCTCCTGGATGCTGTTTCTGCGCCTGGTAAGGGGAGTAAGCAGCTTTCCTGATCGCGCCAACAGTCAAAGTCTGGGTCAATGTACTTGTGGTTCAAGCGTCGACACTCTTTGGCGATCTCGTCGACCTTTTTCTTGCAGAGATTGACAGCTTCGTCGTAGGAGGCGACCGCACTCTCGCCATTTGTGATGCTTGATGCACGTCTGTCCTTGGACTTTCTCTTCCTTGGCTTGGATTTTGGCAAGATTCTGACAACTAGTGCGGATTTTCATTCAGCTTGATGGTGCTCAGCGGTGGATAATTTGAGATCAACTACCTTTGCCCTGGTGCTCGCTCGCCTGTTTCTTCCAAAACTTATCAATTATAGCTTATGGCTATTCTGTCGGACGTTTCTGGAAAATTAGCATCTCCTTTTTTTCCTCGGAGTTCGAATTGTCCCCAGCTTCGTCTACATCCTCAGCATTCCGTCTCTTCGCTCTGCGACGAGCCCTGTCGAAAGGAAATGCCGCGTCGGACACGGAGTCACTCATCTTGATAAGACTCTGGCGCTTTCACTCAAAACACCGAATTTGCAGGCAAAAACTGAGCGAGATAAACTGTCTTGGGGTCATGCATGGTGTGGGAGGGCACAATGCAAAATTGCGCTGTGCCAAACAAAGACAACCCTTATTGCTGAAAGCGGAATACAAGCAATTGAACCAATCTTTTAGAGCTATCCTATATTCCTGAAAAAAAGATGGGAACAACAATAATCAGGACAAAGAATACCTGAATATGACGCGTGACACGCGTAACAGCAGTGTATTGGGCAAAACGGTCAGGTTGAACGGAAAAATAGGAAATTGATACATTGAGAGGACTAATAAAACCTACAGATCGATCCTACCTATCCCCTTTACTCTGCACATTGTCCTCGATGGGAGCTTTGTGCTGCCAGCAAAAATTGTTGACATCGAGCGCCTTGAGAACGCCCATGACCACAAAAATGTGTGGAAGGCATACGCCCGAAGAGACCTTGGCCAGTGCCAAGTCAAATTTGTGCTGGTGCATATGTATCAGATGTGACCTCTTCATCAAGAGCCTTTTGAAGATCGGGCTGTTGAGGGTTTTGTGGCGGTGTTGTTGAAGATACTCTTGTTGTTCGGCCTGGTGGTTGGTGATGATAGGGGCTCGCATGGACATTCCCAAAGCAGTCGCACGCTAAACCCCACTTTCATATGGCTGGAAGTCCAGACGTCTTGGACTTTCTATCCAGAAACTCGAGGGAGACTCAAAACCTTTGCATGTACATTTTTTTTTGACTTTATCACAGGCCTACGATCTCCCTACGTGTGTAATCTCTTAAACACCAGACACAATGCATTGTCTCTTAATCCCGATTGTGGCGCTGAGCTCTCTCGCCTCAGCATCAAAGCAGAAGCCGCTCGGCAATGATGCATCATCGAACTTCATACAATCCTCAATCTATGGTCGAAACCTCGATATCTCGTCATTGCCCGAGCCAGTCACTCTACCACCTTCATTTCGATATCAAGAGGATGACGAGAGCTTATTTGGTGGCATCAACACCTTTGCTCATCTTGAGTTCACAGAATGCACAAAGTCCGAAAACAGTGGAACGTTCGACATCGGAATTGTAGGCCATCCTTTCGATCTAGGTGTAACTTATCGGCCAGGAGCACGTTTCGGTCCGAATGGAGCAAGACAAGGAGCAAGGAGACTGTCACCAGCTGTTGGCTATGAGTACGTCACGTGAGACGATTTGCGAAACGTAGAAGACTGATCTTTCATAGTATGGACCATCCTGGAGTCAATCCATTCAGAGATTGGGCGAAAGTGACTGATTGTGGAGATCTTGAGAATACACCATTTGATAAGTTGGTTGCGATTCATGAACTTGAGAAGGGTATGAAGGCAATCAACCGTCTCAAGCCCAAGAACGAGTCTGCTGCCGATGCCGTGAGACTCATTACAATTGGGGGAGACCATACTATCAGTAAGATCCAAATCATGTGATATCTTTCAAGTACTGATGAGAGCAGCTTTGCCCATCCTCAGGGCTCTCCACTCGACATGGGGTCGCGTGGCAGTCTTGCATTTCGACAGCCACCTTGACACCTGGGACCCGAAACAGCTCGGTGGAGGCCTGACCAAGCAATCTGAGGTCAATCATGGAACGATGCTTCATATTGCACATGAAGAAGGTCTTCTCTCCAATAACAGCAATATGCATCTTGGTTCTCGCTGCACACTCGTCGACAAGCATTTCGATTTGAACAATGACCTTCGATGTGGATTCAGCTACATCCGTGCTCGAGAGCTGGACAAACTCGGTGTGGATGCAGTCGTCAAGAAGATTGTGGAGAGAGTTGGCGACGAATTTGTGTATCTGAGTGTGGATATTGATGTGCTGGATCCTGCTTTTGCTCCTGCTACAGGGACGATCGAGCCGGGCGGATGGACTACGAGAGAGGTGAGTCCTTCTACTGTGATGTTTATTGTACAATGCTGATAATTTAGCTTCTGGCGATCATCAACGGCCTCGCAGATGCTGGGTTGAAGATCATTGGGTCTGATGTCGTGGAGTACACACCTATCTACGACAATGCTGCTGAGTCGACTGGCATCATGGTTGGACAGATCATTTACGAGATTTTGCATTGGATGGTCAAAGTTCCAGTCAAAAAGCCAAAAGCGTAGTCATAATTACCTGAGAGACTGGTAATTCTGGGTATTTCAGAATAATGCTTGGACATATTCGACACAATTTTGGAAAGGTGTCTCGAGGCAAGTGAGAGTATACCTATGATCATGTTTTCTTCAAACGAGATTAAGCAAACTGTAAAAATGAAACAGTGTCTCAAAACCGCTCATAGCCTGTTCCAAACCACATGTAATACAAGTTTAGACCTCACATGCAATCGTTTTCTCTGCTTCTCATATACCTCGGAATCGACTTACAATTGTTCCGCCACAAAATCGTGTTCGACTGCCTAGCTTCTCGAAACTCCAAGATCTGCAAGAGTTCCTGAAAATCAAGGTGACATCCGAACTATTGGAGGGAAAAGGGATACCCAAAGAGGAATGGGGGTGGGATCGGCACTCAATTAGTGCTGAAGGAAAGTGCGGGGTGGAAACCTCGGCGCGTTGGCCACCTCTGTCGTGCCTAGGGATCTCCTGCCAGGTTGTTGTTCTAATTTTGACAACCGTTGTGTAACTTCAGCCCATTTATCTGCCATTCTGCCGATTCAGACTTTGGTAATCCTGCACTACGAATTATGCGCTCTGCTTTCAAGTAAATTATAAATTCCAAGGCATGGAGCAGGTCTCGGTGATGTCACTGTATATCTCTCTTCTTCAAATTGTATGTGGAGCACATGATAAATGAATCGATTGCCACAAGCGTGGAAGACTAGTTATAGTCCAGGGCTTGTCAAGCTTCGGCATCTATCTAGTCTGTCGATCTGACCACATTTCGGCAGGTCAACGCCCGCCCGGACAAGAAAATGTCTGGGGAAATTTCATCCCACGATGTGGAGGCGGTATGTCCTAATTCAAGATATATACCTGACACCCCGAATATGTTTCGAACGTGCAAGGTTTCCCCAGATTCTCTCCAACAACCTTAATTGATCGTTGGCCGAGTTGTCTTCTTTGCTGGTCAACATGCTGTCCCTCATCAGCTTGGCAACATGCCTCCTGCCTCTCACTTTGGCAGCTCCAATAGATGAGAAACGACAATTATTACCTCCAGTCGTCCAGCTTGAATCTGCAAGAGTTGTAGGATCCAGCTTCCTCGGCGTTGATTCATTCAAAGGCATTCCGTACGCACAACCACCTGTCGGACAGCTCCGTCTCAAGCCTCCACAACCTCTTGTCGATAACTTGGGCACTGTCCGAGCAACTGGTGTACCACGAGCTTGTCCACAATTCCTCACCTCGACAAACTCTTCTTCCATTCCTTTCGATGTCTTGACAGAATTACAAAATACGGGGTTCTTCCAAGCAGTCTCCAATGCTGGCGAGGATTGCTTGACAGTGAATGTTCAAAGACCATCTTCCGCTAAAGCAGGCTCGAAATTGCCTGTTGTGTTCTGGATGTATGGTGGTGCTTTCGAATTTGGTTCGACGCAGACATACGATGCGAGCGAACTGATCCTCACCTCAATCGCACAGAAGAAGCCCATCATCTACGTCTCGGTCAACTATCGTGTGGGTGGCTTCGGATGGCTCGGAGGCAAGGAAATCAAAGCGGATGGATCCTCAAATCTCGGATTTCTAGATCAACGTGCTGGCTTGAAATGGGTTGCAGACAACATCGCTCAATTTGGAGGAGACCCGGACAAAGTCACAATTTGGGGAGAGTCGGCAGGCAGTATCTCAGTCTTCGGTCAGATGGCACTCTACAGCGGCGACAACACCTACAAAGGCAAGCCTCTATTCAGGGGAGGCATCATGAACAGTGGCAGTCTCACGCCTGCGGATGCCATCGATGGTCCTAGACCACAAGGCGTATACGATGCCGTAGTCAAGGAAGCAGGATGCTCAGGCTCAGCCGACACTCTCGCATGTCTCCGCGAAGTCGACTACTTGACCTTCCTTCGCGCCACGACATCGGTCCCTGGCGCGCTAGACTACCAGTCCGTAGCTCTCTCCTATGTCCCTCGTCCAGACGGCACGGTTCTCGCTGCGTCTCCAGACGTCCTCGCGATGAATGGCCTATACGTCAAGATTCCCTTCATAATCGGTGACCAAGAAGATGAAGGAACGTTGTTTTCCCTCGTCCAATCCAACATCACGACAACAGAAGAGTTAGTCGACTACCTCGTCGATGTCTTCTTCTACGACGCAGACCGCGCTCAAGTCGAAGCTCTGGTCGCTACGTACCCAGATGATCCATCTGCCGGCTCACCCTTCAACACCGGCCCCCTGAACAATGTCTATCCCCAATACAAACGCCTGGCTGCTATGCTCGGCGATCTAGTCTTCACACTCACCCGTCGTGTATTCCTCGAACTCGCAAGTCAAGTCAACCCGGACGTCCCAACCTGGTCATACCTGGCCTCATATTTCTACGGCACGCCTGTCCTTGGTACATTCCATGCATCCGATATCCTGACAACGTATGGTATCACGCCTGGAGTTCCGAGCAGTTCGATCCAGGCGTTTTACATCTCATTTATCAATAATCTGGATCCAAATGCTGGGACTGTCGGATTGCCGAAGTGGCCGCAGTGGAAGGACGGAAAGGATTTGATGCATTTCAAAGCGTTGAGTAATGAGATTTTGAAGGATGATTTTAGGGTAGATAGTTATCAAATTATTCTCGCTGGGGCTGGAGCTCTGAGGATCTGATTGAATAGAAAGAATGCATTGGTAATCCTGGTGGAGAGAAGGGTGGTATTAATATTGATATGAGATAAGAAGCGAGTCTGATGAAGCTTCATCTGAGCACTGTAATACGAAAGACGTTCCACGATGAAGAAGGGTCTTCTCGGAACACTGAACAAGATCAATTCAAATAAACATTCCTACTGATATCAATTGTATAACACTGTTTTCATTCCCGTAGAATCGCATCTCGAGGCTGTCACGTGCGATGGCGGGGTAACTCTTGGCTCTTAAGGTGGGGTTGCTCCTCGCTCCATCCTTTCTGAACATCACATCCAGGTACGAAGCTATAATTGAGCACGTCGTCTTTCCCACGTACATCACGAGACTCTAGGAATATCAACACTTTTCCAGCTTCTAGAAGTCAGCGCTCCTTTGCACTCTCACTCTCCCAATCCACCCATTCATCCATTCCATCCGTCCGAGGTCTGAGTAGTGAAGGATCATCCTCCAATATCAAGACATCAACATGGCAGATCCAGCACCTCCAACATCTCCCCCAACAGACGACTGGAAACATACAGGTGTACGAGTCATACCAGCGGACAGCTTGGACTCCAACACTGCTCAAACACCTGGCATGTCACATTTCATTCTTTCTGTTCCTCCTTCCTTCCGTGATCTTGTATATATTCTTTGACTCAACATTGCAAGAAAGCGATTATTGAGAGTCTTCCACTAACGTCAAAACAGGCATGTCTCGCGCTGCCGCGATAAACTTCGCCCGCGTTGGCGCTCAAAAACTCTGGGCTGGCACCGTAACAATCGACGCAAACGCCAAGACAGGAGCTCATCACCACGGGCATCTCGAGAGTGTAATTTACGTTCTGAAAGGGAAGGCGAGGATGCGGTGGGGTGAGAAGCTAGAGTTTACGGCTGAGGCTGGACCGGGAGATTTCATTTTTGTGCCGCCGTATGTGCCGCATCAGGAGATTAATGCGTTGGAGGATGAGAAGCTGGAGTGTGTTTTAATGAGGTGAGTTGAGCTGTGACACGGAGCTGGAGGGGGATGAAATACTGATCCTAGTGCAGGAGCGATGGCGAGGCAATTGCTGTCAACTTGCCGGATCTGAAGCCGGTGGAAACTCCGGAGGGGGTTAAGTGGATTGATCCGACACATGCAAACTTACCGGATCATGATCATCATCATGAGCACGGTCACAGTCACGATCACTCTCATAGTCACTAAAATTGATCGAGAATTCAGCAGTAAACCAAAAATGAACAAGTTTAGTATACCAATTATGTTCGAAGAAGTAGCATTGGATACATGCTTGGATGACAAACTGTCTTGAATACTGTCCTCTTTCGTGGGGTTTCTTACCAATTTTCCATCTCATTGCCACCTCAAAGGGCTATCCTCGACCCAGAATGCCTTCCCTGCCTCAAAGCTATCCAGCAAGTCATAGATCGTTAGCGAGTGCTGCTCGATGGTCTCGCCTCATCTTCCGCCGTCAACAGAGTCCTCGCTCTGTTTCAGGTCGACCAGCGGCTCGGCCTTGTCAAACATTTCCGGCTCAACCTTACTCAGATAAATTTCAATGTCTTCCTCAGACAGGTCGACTAAAGGAGGGCAGCGCGACGGGCAGCAACATATCTCCCCTTGCAGAAGTCGATAGTAATGCAATTCGTCAAGCCATATCCGCTCCAGTGAGCCGTCCTCGTTCATGACGAAGCTCATCAGGTCGCGGTCATTACAATCTGGATAATCTAGAAGTCGAATCATCAGCCAAGTTGCTAAATGACTTATGTCTTAACAGATTGAAAGGAGTATGAAGCTTCTCCCCCAGCCAAGTCATCCAAAAAGCTCGAATGTCCCACAATCGCGAACTCGATCCTCCCCGTCGCTGTTCCATTCCTAACCAGGTCCGACATATCGGCTACAGTCGTTCTCATCGCGTGGTTCCTCCACTTCGGCTTATCCCACCCGATCCGACGCTTCTGTTTTTTCGAGTTCCAATCTGGAACCATGTACTCGAAATTAACTCCATGCTGAAGCCATAGTTGCCTCAATTCATTTATATCGATCCCTGTGCCATTTGGTCCCGTCCCGAGGCTTTGGGGCTCCAGGATGGCGTAGATCTTGATGCCTCGTGTTACAGCGTCTTTGAACGTCAGCCATGAGTTCTGTAGACCTCGATGGTGGTGAGCTTGAGTATGTGTATCATGTGTTGGTTGGTACATTTGAGGTGGATGTATCGTCGTTTGCAGTGTTCCATGCCGTTGTCGATTAGCGTGGGGTCAACGATTGTTTTTTCCACCGTGTCGGAGTCATTGCTTTTGTGTTCGGTCTATTCTGTAGTCAGCTATCTGAATCACCCCTCTGTTTGAACTGAACAGAAAATAAATCAAGAGACGACCGACCTCCGCATGGCAAAGCAGGTGGATAATTACTGGTTTTTGGGTAGTCGAGTGGGAGTCCATGTTGGCAACCGCTTCGATATTGTTCTAGACGATCGAGAGGGTACTGGGAAAGGCTTCGAGGCTTCGGTACTTCGAGATTTCTGTTTCGCCGTCGAGATTCCGAGATCTGATACAGATAGTCCATGATAAGCAGCGTAGAAGGGAATGCCCATCTGTTTTGACTTCAGGTTAAGCGAGCCGCGTTTTTTTGGTGATGAACGCGATTCGACCTAGTGAACCAGTCATTCACTAAGTCGGAGACAACAGGATTTATCACCGTATCGGGCCACTGTTGACCTCAATCCGGTCGACGAAAATTTTGATGAGTAATGAGTGGGTCTAGGGTAGGCATTGGTGAAGTGAATGTGTCAATTTTGGCCCAGCCCGGAGATTCAAGATCTCAATATACATCGCCTAATTGATGAATGATAATCGATATCTTGATAGTTGCAAGTGCAGACGAAAAACTGTATGAGTATATATATAATACACTTGCAAGGATAGATCTCGACGGACAAACATGTCATCATGCTTTGCGCTGTCCTCGGATGAAGAAAACAATCACTCGCTTAATATGGCGTGAGGAGGAGCACAGTCTTGAAGGGCTCATCCAGCGCGCTCATTGAATTTAATTCTGCAGCTGAGGATAAACTTGAAATGATGATAAAATGTCATAAATTTTAATTCCTGCTAGCTTGACTATTGCACTTCTGTTCCTAAATAGCGACGGAGCTTTCTTTCGACGTGATTCAAGGAACAATTCCACACATACCCACCCATGAGCAATCACATTGGTTCTTAGCTCTTGTGAGAAAGGAGACTACCATCTACTCCTTCTTCGACGATCTGATAGTGGGGACGTGAGTAACTGGCTCCAACCCTTCAAGCACGATATCCACCTTTCCAGTCTTCAGCTCCTCCAGATCCGGCACTGACGAATGTTTGACACCATCGAACTTCTCATCGACCTCTTCAAGCGTCAAACCTTTAGTCTCGACCCAATAGAATATGACGAACAGGATCATTAAGATGTCGAAACTTGCATTGATGATGTACGTCTTCCACCCGATGGCGTCAAGCGCGAAAGGGAACACCATCGTAACGAACAAGCCACAGAGTTTGGTCGTCATGGTGTAAAGGCCCATACCTGTCGCGCGAATCTTGTAGGATAGTACTTCGGGAGGGTAGAGTACTGTGAGCGGAGTTATACCGAAGCTATACATGCCATTGTAGATGAAGATCATGGCGATGGTGGCGTAGATGCCGCTGGTGTGGGTGCTGTGTCCGTATACCGACGTGAGGCCGCCGACAAGATAGAATGCAATTACTTGGCCTCCTAGAGATAGACAGCAGAGCATTTTGCGACCGAATTTGTCTGCGAAGTATGAAGAGACCACTGCAATGACGAATGACCTGCATCTAATCAGCATTTGCGCACCAGAATAAGAATTTTGATGGCAAGGTTTGTGCAACTACATACCAAGCAGTGAGGATGATGTTAATCTCCAATTGGGTAGTAGGGTTTGTAATCCCAGCCTGCTCCAACATGGTCCCAAAGTAGTAAGTGACGATGTTCGTTCCAGGTAGCATAACCATTGCAGAGAAGCCTGAAATGGAGAAGTTAGATTCGATGGCACAAGCTTATATCTGTCAGATACGTACTGATGGCGATGATTAGGCGCTTTCGATTAAAAGAGCTTGTCATTGCCTGCTTCAACTTGAGTTGTCCCCCTTCGCCCTTCTCCCATGCTATGGTGTCGGTGATCTCACGGTATTGGAGAAGCTAAGTCGAAGTAAGCATGTTGAAGACCTCGATTGATCTTTGCAGGATGATGATGTTAAGATATACTGGTGGATGAGTAAGAATGGATGGACTCACTACCAATGGATCGTCCTTGTCTCCTTCAGCATTGACGATTGCAAGAACTTCGAGTGCTTCCGCGTGGCGGTCTTGATTCACGAGCCACCTCGGGGATTCTGGGACAAACAGAAGAATTATGGCCGTGATGATACTAGGACCGACTTGAACCAGCGCTGGGGTCCTCCACGCCCAAGTCGATGACAAATGCTGAGTCTGTTGAATCGTTAGTCTCAAGTTTTGTGACTGAAGCGTATCAGAACATACCCTGTAGCAGATACCAGCCGCGATCATGGTTCCAACTCCCCAGCAAGAGAAGTATAAACCTAAAGCAAAAGCTCGATGCTTGGGAGGGCAAGTCTCTGCAACATAGGTTGGAGTAGCGGTAGCGGCAACGCCCAGTCCCATGCCAATGATAAATCTTCCAACAATAAACATCGCGATATGGGTTGCGGAGCTCATCAAAACTGCACCAATGAGCGTGATCACACAAGACCAGAAGATGGCCTCCCGGCGACCCCTCCAATCAGTGAGAAAACCAGCACCAACAGCAGATACAGTCCCTCCAAGGTATGCGATGCCGGTATTGAGTGATTTGGTAGCTGTGTTGAGCGTGAAGTAAGAAGTGTACGTCGGCATCACGTTCAAGCTTCCCATCAGAGAACTATCATACCCAAGGAGCTAGTGATTGTCGTCAATGATAGTCCTTCATTTCGGTTTTCTGATAGCCCCGAACACTTACCACTGAATCAGCTACCGAAGTGGCAACGATCATCATCAACACAAGCGTTGGGTGACTCGGAACCAGCTTGGAGACATACTGTCTCGGATACTGTTGACGGCTTCCCATTTTGGAAGACTGGTAGTGGCAAGATAATTGCGGAAGCGATGTGCTACTCGTCGAATGAAGTTTCTGCACCTTTCCCAGCGGGATCTTTATAAACTCTTCGTATTGCTGGTGGCCCAAAGACCCGATAAGTGATCTAGATAAGAAGAGATATCTTATCTTGTCGAGATATGCAGACTTCCATTATTGACCAGGTTTAAAGATAGACTTTTGAGGTTACCGCTCGGTGACACTGTAAACGTGGGGAGGACAATCTTCCTCCCACTCCTGCGAGGTCCCTCTCCAGAACACCCCTGACCAGTGCACAAGCTCAGAAACTTTCGGATAAACCACCTAGTTGCATCAAAATGCTCTTGCTGGAGGGAGCTCTTAGCTTTCGAATTGATTGCGTTCCGAGTTGTCCCATGCAGATAGAAAATTGTGCTCTGAAGTCCAAGTAGAATAGAGGTCTTCTCGTAATAATCACACATCACCAGATGGTAAAACTTCTGCTGGAATATCAGCCTCAACCCCACTTCTGCATCGAGCCTGTAAGTCGGCCTGTAACTTAAGGTCGTGATCTTATCGGGGGATACTGGGACGAGTTTTTGAGGCGCAAGATGAAGCCTAACCTCGGCCTTCGTAAACTATAAAAATGACCCCGCAGATATGCTGATCGTTTGACCACGGCCCCAGAGTGGGCTTTTACGAGCAAGTCGTACAGCATCAAACTGTAAGCCGGTGATTATAGAAAAGACTGGCTTTGTGTACCTAGTACATTTACCCGCTAGAATTGACAATACCAAGTGGTTTCTTGATGGGTGGCCAGCAAAGAAAGCAAGGCGAAAGAATGGCGGCCATCACTTCAAAAGTCTCCACCGATCACATTTCGGATGCCTCCATACTATGAGAATGTAACCATTAGAGAAGCTATTCAGGATAATGGTAAAGGTCTGTACAGAGCTACTCCCATCCTTACCCATTCGTCGAAACGGGTCCATCATGGACAATGGTTCGGGGTTTCCACATATACACACGAATCCGGGATGCGTTTCTAGACAAGGTTTGTACGAAAAATATACATTTCTAAGCACTATATATATCTATTCTATGTTATGATTATACCTTCACTGCTCCTAGAAGGTTCGAGTAATTCTTCGCAGTGTTCATCGTCCTCCACTCGCCAGCATTGACCTTCTTGTACTTCGCTCCATTTTCCCCTTCGATCACAATCGGCTCGATATCGACATCCGCACTCGGGTGCACAAAGAAGGCAGTCGAGTAACGAGCAGGCAGCATTCCGTCGGCAGCGATCTTCGAGAGTTGGTCTTCGCTCAACTTCGGGCTAGTCACCCGATGCATTGTGCTGCGCAACCTGTCGTTGGACAACCGTTGCAGCAGATCTGCCACGTTGATGACACAAGTACCACGAATTGGTGTGGCGGGTACGAACTTTTCGGTGTGGAATGGGTCGACTTCCAGGCCACCTACTTGGTCTTGGAATAAGATCGTGCAGAGGCCAAAGTCTGTGTGGGGGATGATTCGAGCATGACCTTCACTCTCAACGATTGAGCGTTGAATTGGCATGTAGTGTAGGAGGCGAAGTTGGGGATCTGCTTTCTGCAAGGCCGAGGTGAAGTAGTCAAGGTCGAGATTCATGATCAGTGCAAGAGCTTTCAGAACATCGACGGATAAATTGAAGCATTTCTGGAAATGCCGTCAGTAGCAGTATGATGCAGCAGGTGTGACACGCCGACCTGATAGAATGAGTCTAGAAACGTTTTGAATCCGGCCATCTCCTCATCTGTTGGACAGAGCTCATTTTTGAATCTTCTATGCTCGTAACACTAGCGTATGTGGTGTAAGTGATATGCTCTCTACATTCTCTGCTCGGGCGAGACAGACCTCTTTATGATCAGTTCCACCGTTTGCCTCTGCGCCATCAGGTGTATAACCTTGATTGGTCTCAGCATCCGATAGCGTTTGCTTCATCTTCTGATCGAGTGGACGGTCAAAGTATTTCTTGCTCTGTGATTCTGTCAACATTTGCTGATGTACCACCAGAGTTGGTCACACTGACCGCTGCAAACATCTCGTCTATCTCATCTGCCGAGATCCCAAAATCTTTCAGGTAGATCCATCCATAGGTATGAAATGCATTGTAAAGCTCCTGAGCGACTGCCCTCTTCTCAGCTTCTGAGCCTGAGATGAAGTTCTGGAAGGATACGATTGGAAAACTCGCTTCGACCATCTTGTGTTTTGTTGCACGGTGTACAGCTTCAAATCGATTACAATGAATTCTTTATAGCTGTAGTAACAAGACAGTGTCGAAGCTGCGGATGCCGTAGATAGCCGTTTGGGTGTCTCTGTATGTGGCATCCGTCGCAGGCAGGTGTTATCTTTACATGGTCAAAGGTGGGGTAAGATCAGTCTCCTCACCGTTCGGATAGCCACCAGCCCACTCTGGCCACTCTCCAGCCCATGGGACCGAATGAAACGACTTCTGCGATACGTCTGGACTAAGTATAAGCTCTGCAAGTCTTTGGTTCGCCCTTGTGCTAAGTATCTAATACTGCTTGGTGTTGGATCAGCCTCAGAACATACTTTACAAGTGTGGGTTTTGCTGTAAACGATAAACCAGGCTGTCCACGTCGCTCTGAGCTGGAGCGCTGAAAGCTTTCCTGACGCAATTCGCATTGAGTTTCGAGCCCCATTCCTTGATTTCGGCCGAAAGACCCACCCCCACTGCTTGAGCTGGAGGCAGATAAGATGGCCCATTACTCCTTGTCAGCCCTGTAGCCCAAATACTGTCGAAGGCTAGGTGCCGGTAGCTGGAAACTATGCAGCCACTAAGTACAGCACAAGAGTCAAACTAGACCTATTCCTACTCACCGTGGTCTCTACTAGAATATCAGGGAGACAAGTACCATTCATTTTTTCTGTTGGGTCAAGAACCGAATTGAGAAGTCTAAGAGAACTTTCGATCAAAATTCACCACTCATCTGATGTCGAGGTAGCATTCGCTCTCTCTTAATTGGCTCCCCCAAGCTTCCTTCCATCACCCAAATCCGAACATCGGAATCCGCAGATCTTCGTATACACAGACCTCATTATGATATTCGAAAACTGAGATACACCATGACCCCTTTTACCCTGATATGACTCTTCTTCGTGGGTATTGACGGTGTTCCCCACTGTACTTAGTGCGGGGTCAAGTAGAGTTGCAAATGCCTTCAAATTGTCACTTCTGGAAGCGACCGTCAAGGAACAGAAGGACAAAAATCAGTCGTAATGGATATAAGCAGGAGGTCTTCCGGTAAGTCTTCCAGTTTGAATTGTGTGATGTAGTACCACTTGAATTGACCTAGATACGACTGTTAGGGTTTTTTTGTCTTTTTCACTACCTACATCGAGGATATCCCACATCTGAAAGAACGGACAATTCGTGACAATCATGATTTATTCCTCTACTATGCATGTATGCTTATGTATCCTTTATCATCGGTTTTTCTATCCATCAACGCATCCACAGAACCATGAAATGCTCTACCCTGTAGAGAAAAGAAAGACGTTTCAGAGCCCCATCATACCATGCTTGTCACATCCAATCTCAATCTATTCCCAAGAACCCCACTTTCTCCACCAGTGCAGCTGTCTCCGAATATTTCTCTCCAACCCATTTCCAAGAAGGAAGAAAGATAACACGACAGATAGTCTAAGCCCAGATAACTCTGAACTTCTCATCGAACTCCGTCTTCAACTTCCTAAACGCCTTATACACATTCATCAATTTCTCATACTCCTCATCATCCGTCGCACCAGTTCCATTCAGTCCCTCACCCTTAAGATACTCCTCCTCCGCAACAAGCGCATCCTCACCCGCATCCCAATCATCCACGACCTTCTTCTTCTTGACGAAAGCAGGTTGTGTGGGAGCGGCATTGTAAGCGTTGTTGACGGTCGGCTCGGCGATCGATGCGGCGGCTACTTCGGCGTCCTCGTCGTTCTCGGCGGCGTCACCGGAGCCCATTACGTCGAGCATTTCGGGGTCAGCGTCGCTGCCGAGGCCGAGGTGCAGGGCGAGAGAAGTGGCGATTGTGGCGAGGACCATGGAGAAGTCGTTGAGGACGAACCAGACCTGGGCATTGTTAGTATGAAACTTCACAACACAAAGCGGTAAAAGGTGGGAGATGGAATGGACTTACATCAGACTTGCGGATACCATTTGCCTCCTCGAGGGGAACAATCGATCCATGCATGAAAAAGTCCAACAGGTACGCATTCAATGGGGATCGGGTCTCGTCAGGATGAAGCTCGAGATGAGGGATCACGGCAGATTCGAGGAACACGCCCTCGCGGGTGGAAGTGCAGAGATCCTCGATGGTTGTGAAGTCATCACCCAGTCCAGAGAGAGCCACAAAGGCTGATCGTGCGTGAGGCGCAGGGAGCGTTGGAAGAAATCCAACGACAGACTCCTCAGACTTGACATCATTGGCGTGACCGTTGGCCACTGCCTTTCCGTTGGTTCCATTCACGGGAGGAGGTGCAAGACCAACGGGTGTATGTGTAAGAGGCAAGTATCGTTCATCTTCCTTGACGTGCTGGGCAGCGAAAGTCTTGACGTAAGTTGTGAAGATGTCGAGCGTGTCCTTGTTGTGTTTTCGAAGGATAGTAGCGGCTTCTTCTGGCATCGGAGGAAGATAGACGATGGATGGAGAGCGGTGAATCTTCTCAGCCTCCTCAGGATCATCGACCTCACGCGTCACAAGACGACCGAACAAGTGACTCAGTACAAGCATCATCTTTTGTAGAACCATGTCCGTCTTCGTATCGATGTCGGCACACAGTACGTGGAAGTATCCACCTTTGAGTAGTGCTGTTCGGCTGTTAGCATCAACTTCTAATACCGACGGTGTGGGATCCCTTACCATGGAACGCAAAACTGGAGTTCTCTGTAAAGTACAGATGGGAAACACAGCTCGTAAAATTGACTGGCTCTCCCTTTGGACCCAGAAGCTCATTGCGGCGTAGATATTCAATTGAGAATCGCAAGTGATGAAGGACCTGCTCCTTGAAGCTCTGTCCACCCAGGTACAACCTCGGCTGCGAGAGCAGAGAGTTGATGGCCTTGACAGCATATGGTGAGCTCTTCGAGTCATTCAAGAGTGTGAATAGTCGAAGAACAAGAGTCGTGGTGATCGGAAAGTGGCCTGTCATCTCGGGAAGTCTCGAACTCAGGAGTCTGCTAGCCCGCTCCTCGGACAGACCTTGGAACACGACATTTCCGAGGAGATCAAATCCACGACGACCAGATCGACCTGCTGCTTGGCGGAAATTCAAAGCAGTCAAGAACACTGAGTCACCACTGAATACAACGGTCGCGCAAGGCATATTGATACCCAGACTGAGTGTTCCGGTCGCGATGACAACTCGTAAAAAGCCCTTGCGGAACAGCATCTCCACACATTGTCTGTACTTTCTGTTCATACCGGCGTGATGGACTCCGATACCTCTCTTCAGCAAGTCAATGAGCTCTTCTCTGATGTGCTTCCAACGCAGCGAGCGTACATACTCGTCTAGCTCAGCCTTCTGAAGCTGCTTCGGGTTCGCGAATGAGAACTCGGCTTGTGGTGCCTCGGGATCAAAGAGGTCATATATGGATGCACCATCTGACGACTCTTCACGCATTCGATCGGTCTTGGAACCACCCTCGTCGTCGTCATTCTTTGCCTTCTTGACTGGCTTAGCAGGCTTTCTGGACTTCTTGTCCTTCAGCTCCTGGTACTTTTCGTAGCCTTCCATCAGCTTCTTCCATGCTGGGCCCTCTTTCCACTTTGTCTCTGCGTCGACGAGCTGCTTCAACACTGATTCCGCGATCTCCTCGCACTGATTTCTATCGTAATTGAAGAGAATGGCAGGAAGAGCGCGACGTTTGTGCAGTTGGTAGAGTAAGGGGAGGGTGGTGCACTTCAAGTCCTGGGGATCGAAACTATCGCCATCGGTGACAGAAGATGCTGTAGACGATTGAATCTGGTCTGCTGGCTCGATCGGAGCTGGAATACTCAATGCTTGAACCACCTTATCAAATGGTGACTGTCTATCAGTCATCCATTGCATTAGGACTTTCTTCAATGCTTTCTCCCAGGCAAAGATGTCGGCTTTGCGGATGCAGGGCGGCAGAGCCTTGTCTGGGTTCAAGGACTCTGGAACTGTGTAATCTCCACTTTGGAATTTCACCATCGTCTTCCACAAAGTCAAACAGTCACGCGGCTCGAAAGCCAGATCATCTGGCATACCACGGGATTTGTCAACAAGACTTGCCACAGGATGAAAAGCTTTGAACCCAACCAATCCATCAAGACCAAGACCAACACCAAAAGACTTGCCTAGTCCGGCGAATTTAAAGCTTGTGGGAGGGTCGTACATATACTTGCGTAAGTCGGAATAACGTGTACCATGCTGAATCATCTTAAGCTCTGATCCAGAAGCCTTCTGGGTTTCGGTGAGCCATTCGTTGAATTCGCCCGGGTTCCCGACTGTGGCCGACAGGGCAATGATTGGGCAGGGGGCCAGTAGCAGAAGCTGCTCCCAGACAACACCATCTTCGGCATTTCCAATAGAATGGATTTCATCGAAGATGATTCGACGGACTCTCGGTGCCCAAGACTTTGCGTTTGATGGAGACAGCAGCATGATCTGGAGGATATGTGGGACAGTGACGAGAATCTGACATCCTGTGGAGTTATTCACGCGGTAGTCGCGAGTGTGAATAGCCCACACGCCTTTACCCGGAACAGGAAACTTCTTGGAGAACCGCCCTGTGGCATGTTAGTCACTTCATGGCGGGACGTGCAGACAACGTACCTTGAACTTCAGCGGCAATTTGGTTGACGAGCGCCTTCGTTGGTGCAACATAGACAAGAACCCCATCGTTGTCTGCTCTCAAGACCTGCTCCATGGCATAGAAACTGATGAAAGTCTTTCCAGCAGATGTAGGCGCAACCACGAAAACACTTTTGTTCGAGTCAAGCTGATCCAGAACATCTCTCTGCCACCCATCCGGAACGAAACTTGACACACGTGCATCAGGCTTAGCATCGAGCATACGGTCCATGTACGGTCCACAATAGTTGAGCTGGAACTCAGCTTGAGTACCAACAATGCGTAGATTCTGTGTCTGTAGTGGATATTTGAAGTTGAAGGACAGCTTTCGCTCAACCGGGGTGGGATTGAAGCCAGTCAAGGCATCTGAGATTCCCAACAAAGTACAGATCTTGGTCATGATCTGGACGATTTCTTTCGATACTGGTGCTTTCGATGTGCACAGTGAGCGAATCGTGGTCCAGATGAGTGCCACAACATGATAGCCCTGTGATTTCTTCTCTGCCTTGCAATATGTTGACCACCAGGTCAGCAAAGACTGTAGAATATATGTGTAGACTTCTGCTTCGAGGTAGGTCGACTTTGCAGAGTCCAGTCCATTTAGATACTCCATGGTCTTGATGTATCGATCTTGATCGTCAGAAATGACATCGATGCCCTTCATGACGGTAGACCAGGCATTCAGAGCTTTATCCGCCTCGTTTCCTCCTTTTCGCTCCTTGTTGTCTGCTATCATCTGGTCTTTCTTGGATAGTCCGGCAGCTGCAGCTTTAGTTCCCTTCTTCGCGGCACCCTTCTTGTTCAAAGCTTTGGGTTCTGGCTCCTCTTTCTTCGATTTTGCGGATGGTTTTTCGGGCTTCTCCTCGGCGATCTTGACGAGCACCTTTGGTCCGACGGTAATCGTCTCGGCATCTAAAGCTTTACCCTTGGCTCCCGTCAGACTGGCAGCATACGAGGTCATCTCATTCATGTAGAATTGATTGGTACGCAGAGGGTTTCTAGCAACGATTAGCAGCAGATAAGAGACGAGGGAACGTCGTTGGACGATGCTCAGGGACCCATGACTTACCGCCATTTCGATACCTTCGCTGCAGGCGCATATTTTGGGTTGAGGGGTTTTCGGTGGTTGTGCCAGTGAGAAGTTTCACGGTAGATTTTCAGAGCGCCAAGACGCGCTGGAAGAGATGCATCTGCCTTGACATGAATGCACTCCAAATGCTTGTCAAAGACAGGATTCGAGAATGATAACACTGCGAGATCTTCGGATGTTGGTTGGAAATCGGCCTCCGTTGCCGTAGTCTCCGAGGATTCTGGATCTGTGCTTCCTTCCAGAGATAGCTCCTGTCCTGACAGCTCCTTTACCAGTGCAGACACAGTCTCCCAATCAGGCTGCAGCGTCTTTGGAATAGCACCATCGAAAGACTTATCGCACATTGCTTGGATAACTGCTCGAAACAAGCGGCCATCGATTAAGTCTATGGCGTCGGTCTCGACTTCTTCTTCGTCCATCAATTCATTCCATTTTGCACTCTCCACAGCGAACTTGAATATATTCGAGATTCTGGTGATATACTCGTCAACTTCTTCTTCGAAGTCCTCATCGAATGTAATCAATGGAAGTCTTCTCTGCGACAGAGAAATATGCTTCAAAATGATGCTGTGAAGTATAAATGCAGAAGCCATGAAAATGTCCGAATCTCCTTGCCGAAGAATTTTCGAGACACCATAAACAGCAAGGAAATAGCTTTCACTCAGATCTTCGTCTGAGAAAGCATCACCGAGCTTTGCAACAACCGATGGCTCTAGTGTGGATTTGGCATCTAAGGCTTCGGTCACACTCGATCCCTTCAGCAATTTCTTGGCCGCTTGAGCCCGATTGACGAGGTCTGCTGCCATGGCTAGCTTCAATTTGCTTGATGCAGTGAAACTCTCAACGATCATGGTGAAGACTTTCGAGTCCCGGAAATCGATACGGTTGATGAGCGCAACATTCAGCTTGTGGGTATTGAACCACCAAATGATCGTGCGTAAAGAAGCTTTCGCCACCTTCTCGTTTCTGTTGTTCCCCGTGACTTCCGCCTTTGATTCTCTGCGAGATCCATCATGGGTCATGACAAAGTGAACTGGAGATGAATGTAAGTATTCCAGGAAAGCCTCAGATTCTAGAGCTGGGAAGGTGTTGATGACGACATTTGGACACGCTGACGGGAGGTGTCGTGTCAAATGGCGCTTGATAACTGATCTTGCGAGGAGATATCTTGCCTCATGTTCTGCTGGAACACCCGGTGGGATACACAGTTGAGCGTTCTCTATGAGTTGTGTCAGTAGGACTTCAATTTCGATCTATTGAGGAAGCAGGCTCACCCTCGAAGAATGCAATATGGAACTGGCAATGTCTCTTGATGAGGTCCTCGAGAAATCGTTCGACGACATACACGGCATGCAATATCTGAAAGCCGCCTATTTAATCGGTTAGCCAAATTATCATTTCCATTCTAGACGTCCTGCTGCGTCGGCTTGCCCAACATCCCAACACGGCCAGGCCCCAAGAGCATTTTGGTCATGTGATGACAGGTCGGAATGGCTTGACAGCATCCCACCCTGCATTGCGAGCTCATTAAGCAGTGAGCAACTATCACAGCCCAATAGCCAAATTTGTAACTGATAGTGGTATATCGAAGTATGTCATAGCCATCTTGGAGTCTGGGATCCTGTTTGTGTCGGGCAAGAGGTAGTGAAGGACCTTACCAGCAAAGTCTATTCTCTCATCCTCGAAACACTCCCGAAGTAATGAGTCTCCCTCGACCAGGAACAGTTCTTTCCCAGCGTAATCTCCAATCAGGTCGATCCACATAGGTCTGGTGCGGTCGTACCAACTCAAGATGCCATCGTTGGGTACATCCTGGGGCTCCAATTCCCCCGCCATCATCACGGCGCGTGCCTAGACGCGTTCTGTTTGTATCGATCTGCTGACGTTAATCGCTGCAAATCAGTCTCGAAATGAAATGATATTGGCCGTCGATCCTAAGTCTGGAGGATTGCGGCAATGTTTTCTTCTCGAAGGTGTTGTTACAATCTTAGGAATTGTTTGTGGTTTTGGAATGTCTCTTGTCGAAATTTCGAAACGGCAAACAGACTGAGAGATAAAAGGCACCCCGCCACGGCGCTAACCTTATCAGCATGTGATTGAAGCGCTAGACTTGATTGGGCTGGTGGGATGTAAGCGAGTCAGCCGGTGCAGGGGGTCTTGGCACGGGTCTACCCTTTTCTCCTTTCGTCGCATCAACAGGCATCAAGGATTTCAATCTGCACCAAACAATCGCATACTCAGCTTCCTTCCAGCGAGCAGTTGCACAATACAAACTCATGATGGTAGTATGTAAGATTCTGTTCCAAATCAAAGACCTAGCCATACTTTCGTAACTTCCTTCCAGTCCTAATTCCTACCAAAGATCGATACGTTTCAGCTTCTGGGCGGTTAATGTTCTCCATTTCTTGGGCATGATGGCTGGTAATGCTATGTTTTTAGCGCCTTGGACTCAGCTTTCCTAAGATTATCTGCATGATATTTCCCGACTTCAAGTCCCGCGTACGCATTGGCAAACAAGGCTGAGTTCGGCACATATATTGCTCAGGCTGAAGCCGGCTAGAAATGGTCGGCAGTAGTCAAGCTTCGTTTGCTATTTGTCCAAGCCAATTCAACAGCTCATTGTTAAGTGTCCCAAGTTCTACCTCTCATTGCTGGCGATGAAATGGAATAAGAGAACTCTTGAAACATATACCGTTGATTTCAAATTGCTCGTATCAGTGCTACTCCTGTTTCCCGTCTCATCTTGGCACCGTGCTCAACATGTATAAGAACAGTCATTTTTGACTTCCGATGCATCATCTTTCGGTCATTAATATCTCCTACTCTGAATTGTTGCTTTTCTTTCCGTTGAGACCCTTTACATACTCGTCATGATTCCTGCATCTGTCCTTCGCTGCCTCTGCTTGGCCTTTGGCCTCGCTGATACTGTCTATGGCGCAAAATTGACCGAAGTCAAAGACTGGGGTGGCAGAAATCCCTCTACCTTATCAATGCATATCTACGTGCCCGACATTCTCCCTCCAAAACCAGCTGTAATCACTGTGGTAAGTCCACCCGAGTTTTCAAAAACAATAAGTTTCTGTTATGTAGCCCAGCCGCATCCATGTTCTGGTTCAGCCCAAAACACTTTCTCCTCCGTCACGCCAAGGCTCGCTTCCTATGCCGACAAACTTGGTATTATCCTCATCTTTCCCAGCACGACTGGAGTAGTCAACACTCTCCGTAACTGCTGGGACGATCGCGGACCAAACGCATTGAAGCGTAACGGCGGAAGCGACAACGAAGGCATCGTGAACCAAATCAACTATGTACTCGCCAAATACAAGGCAGATACTGCACGAGTATTCACGACTGGATCTTCATCTGGAGGCATGATTACGAATATTCTTCTAGCGACGTACCCTGATGTTTTTGCGCGTGGGGCATCATTTTCTGGTGCGCCTGCTGGCTGGGGACAGCCTGCAAGGACGAGTGCGCAAGCCTGGGGCGATGTGGTAAGAAGTGCTTATCCTGAGTTCAATGGTACGAGGCCGAAGATGCAAGCTTGGCATGGAACTGCAGATACGGTTGTCCCGTATCAGTATTTTGGGCATCAGCTAGGACAGTGGAGTGATGTTCTGGGAGTAAAGTTCTCGAAGAATGTGACGGGTGATCCTGAAGCGGGGTACACGAAGATGGAGTATGGAGATGGAACGAAGTTGGTGGGGTATCATGCTCAGAATGTTGGGCATGTGGTACCTTTCCATGATGAGCCGTTACTGAAATTCTTCGGACTTATGTAAAGCGTAGTAGGCTCCACTGCGAAAATTTACTCGCTATTTCCCTTGGCGTTTCTAACAATGCACTTTCAGCTTAGGTATAATCCTCTCACAAATGTTCAAGAATCGCAGATAGCATCTGAATAGATCTGGGTCCCAACCGAGGATGTACAGTGATATGCACGAGCCAGCCAAATAGATTCGTACGAAAACGAGTAACCACAACAGTCCATCAACCATTACTCGCTCAACTGTGTAACAATCGATTATCTGGCGCGATACAAATATTAGTATTCTCTACTTCTTCAACTCATCAAGGAATTGAAGCGCCCTATCCACCTTTTCAGACTCCTCCTCCCCCATTCTCAACTCCTCCACCACCTTACTCCCCCACATCCTTGCTTTCTCCAAATTCCCTGCACTTCGCTCGAAGACAGCCACAAACCTATACGCCTTCGCCCAATAATCCACCAACCCCTCCTCCCCTAACAACCCCACCAACCTCTCCGCCCTCCTCGCCAACCTCTCGTTAACCTCCGCCTTCTGACTCCCCATCCCAGCCTTCTGCTCCAAAACCTCCATCAAATCCGCAATCTTGCCCCTCCTCTTCCCACTTTGTCCCGTAGCATCACTACACGCCTCACACCCACACACAAACCCATACTGCGACAGCCTACTCTGTCTCTCTTTCGTACTTTTCAACAGCGGAATATACGCCACCGTTAATTCCTCCCCAACAGCAATATCCCTCCCCGCATAGATAACTCTCTTGCCCAACTTCTCGCTCCAGTAATTAACCGAATTCGGTCTGCAGGAGTGGTTGATGCGTGCAATGAGCGGGAAGAGTCCTACTTCTGAAGACCCAGTGTTGTATGCATTACTTCGAAATATCGTAAGTAAATGCGATTGCTGGACTTTTTCGTCGCCGGTGAAACGGTGGTCGTGGAGGGCGAGGAAGGTTTTTTGGGAGGATGGAGGGAGGGTGGAGAAGGATGTCGTGATGGAAGTCAGCATTGATGCTAGTGGGAATCCTTGGCCGGGGATGAGGGTGGGCATGGGGACTGTGATTAGGGGGGCTTCAATTATGATTTTGGTGCCGCGGGGGATGGGGACGGCTGCGATTACGCCGAGACCTCTACCTGCGATGGGTTGGACGGTGTAAGGTGGTGAATGGGCTATGTGGTGTCAGATGTGATGGAAGAATAGGACATGGATTCCAAGGAGCTTCTAGGATATCAAGGCTCACGTGAATTTGGTTCGTCCTCTGAGTCTTCAATTTCCACCTGGATAGGGGTCTGATTCATAACTACACTGGCATTCTCCTGAATGCCAACACGTTCTTGCTACAAAAAGATCAGTCAGAAGAATCGATGAGATGGGCTCAGAACTCACAGATAGACACATGTTATCTTCACATTCTGAAGGGAACAAGCCGACTTTGCACACATTGTTGTTCGATGGGAGCTTAGAGCCATGGTCCGACGACCCACAAGCGAGTATCCTTCCCGCGAAAGTCAACAGAAGAAGCGAGGCACATATCCTCGAGCAAGAGGCGTCCATACTTGGCAAGCCGATGACAGCTTTCCAGAACGTATGCGCAGTTGATAGATCATACGAATAATATTCTATGATAAGTGCCTGATCCGATATTTCCGAGGGGTTGGCAATGAAACTGGAGGTGTTTCATCGAGTGCGTTATTCACGTGACTAACTACCCCGCCCCCTATCTACCTACTGTTGATGAAGACTTGCACCATTTACCATAATTTGCTCGTGGTAGAAGTAGGAGTTTAGATTCACATGGAAAAAGTGCTGGAGATGAGTACTTGTGAAGGTTGCATTATATTTCAGACTCGTCAATGGCTATAATTGACCCTCTAGATAGCACCTTCAGCATTTGCGAATACCCTATTAATTTCAAAGGGATTTTCTATCCAGCTTACTCAAATATGCAAGCATTGGAGACGGCAAATACTAAAGAGGACTCTGAAATTTCTTATATATAATAACAACTTCAAGTATTCTTGAGTGGCGTCCGCAAGGCGATAAGTGTTCTCATCAGTCGAAGGGGAGGACTTACTTTGGTCCCATGTAAAAGTCCTTTTCGGCGTTCAGGACAACGAAAGATGGTCAATGTCAATTTCTCGTAACACGACATACGGTTCCGCTTGGCACTTGAGCACACATCCTTCGGCTGTTAGTTTTGTGGGAGGCGGTAAGAGACTTCTGTGACAAGTTAATCTCGCGATTTAGCATTCAGATTTATGTATGGACTGCAATGTTTACTCGTTCCAAAATCAATGTGAGTTTCACCCTTATCATTAAATGTCTACTTGATATTCTTCTGCTTACTTGTCCTCCAGTACACCATCGACGAATATATCAACCTTCTCATTGTAGAAGCAGACCAGTCCCTGGATAGTCGCCGACTCAGGGACCGGATACTCGTACCACCAAACGATGTCCTTGTACTCCTTCCCCTCAATCGTGACATTATAGTAATTTGCTTTGCCTTTGTATGGACATTTGGTTGTGGTGGCGCTTGGCGTAAGGTATTCCATCTTGACCTATTGAATTGTAAATATCCCCTTCGCACTGGCTGAGACTATCATAAGTTCGTTTGGAAGAGAAGGGATCAGAACTTACAGATGTCTTTGGCAGGTAATATCTCGTCCTCAACCCAGTCTCGAACAGGAACATAGGGTTACTACAATCCGCTACCGTAACCCCGCCAATCTTGACTTCGACCTTGCGTGATGAGGGCAAGACGTCAATGCGCTTGTACGGGTTTTTGACGCCGTCGTAGATCTGCTGGTCTTCTTCGAACCAAGCATCTATATATCCATCAATTATAATCCCATATCTATTTTCAACAAACCAAAAGGAAAGTTCATGTTCGCTGGAATCAAAGTCTTGCTCACCCATTGCTCCGAACTCAAGCCTAACCAGCCCCTCTAATGGCCCTTTCTCAAATACCACCACATGATCTGTACTCTTCTCACTATTCCTCTTCACAATAGCCTGATACGCGAAGGCCTCATCGTCGAGATTCGGACCTTTGGTTACAACACCAGACTTAAAATCTCGGAGCGGAAGCCAGAATTGAACGTGGGAGAGATTGCGCTCCCAAACGTGCATAGCGGATGTGGTGTCCACGATGAATATGCCGTCGAAAAGGGCGCGAACTCGACGGGATGCTGGTTCGATCTTGGATGGGCCATTTGAGATTATAGTTTTGGCCAGACTGGTGAGGTCTGCGTGAGCCATTTTGGGGTGTTTGATGTAGACGGTGGATGACGTATCTGATTAGACTGCGTGAACAAGAGGTTCGTATTATCTATCTCTGATATCTGAAAACTGACAACCGAGGAATAATTTGGTATTTATAGTCTTAAAACATTAGAGTTTGTAATTCAGAAAAAAATCCAGTAGCTCGATTGGAGAATCCGTTGATGCAAGTCAGCAGCGAAAGAGGGACAATTCAGATGGTGACGACCCCGCATTTGCTGAACTTAATAATACACCCTCTCCGTGGAACTGGCGGCGCATCTGACAAATGTGCTCCGTCTTACTAACAGTTGGAAAAGAATATCTATCGAATCGCTTTTGTGGCTTTTGTCTTCTTGGATATAGGCAGGAAATACTTCAAGGGTCTATATGCTATTTCTGGTGCTTCAGCTTAGAGGATTTGGCACAGGAACACAATAAGTACTAATCAGTCTCGGGAATCGAATAAAGATAAATGCTTTGAAATTGGGAATTAATGACCAAATTGTGGCGCATAAGTACAACACATCACCACTTTGCTCCATAGCCTCGATTACTCTCGGGGCTCTTTCGGCGGACAGCTGCAAACAAGTCAATTTACATGGTGACAACGACCTTCCCATCTGTCTTCCCTTCAAACATCATGCGAAACCCCTCAGCAGTCTTCGCCATAGGTAACGTGGCTCCAATGTGCGGCTTAATGGACTTAGACACCACAAAAGCAATCAGATCCTTGAACTCCTCCAGTGTGCCCAAGTATGATCCTTTGATAGTCAATTGCTCAACGAAGACACGTGAGACTTCCATAGGGACGGACATTCCAGAGTGGCCACCACATGTCACGACTGTGCCTCCAATCTTCACCGAGTCCACACTGTGCTTCCAAGTAACCTCCCCACTGGTATCGAAAACTGCATCTACTTTCTCAGGGAGTGTCTCCCCCGATGCAAAAGCTTTCTCGGCACCGAGCTTCAGTCCCAATTCCCGCTTGGCAGCTGTTCGGCCAGTACACCACACGCGCATGCCAGCCGCAGTTCCAAGCTGAATGAGAGCAGTAGTGACGCCTCCGGATGAGCCCTGGACTAGCATTGTTTGTCCAGCTCTCAATCCAGACTTAGTGAACAACATACGGTAAGCTGTCAGCCAAGCAATTCCCATCACAGCTGCTGCCTCAGTGCTCATATCTCTCGGTTTGACAACGATGTTGCGCTTCGGCACATTGACGTATTCGGCCAGGGTCCCGTCGACCTTCTCGCTGAAGACATGTCGTTGAGGATCGAGTGTCTCGTCGCCCTTGAAGTCTGCGTCGCCCATGAGAGGAAAGATGAGGACTTCGGTGCCGTCCGCAAGTGTTCCGGTCCCCTCACAGCCAAGAACAAGAGGTTCAGTGACTGGATACGAGATAAATCCACGCATTGTGAAGATGTCATGGTAGTTGAGTCCAACGGCCTGCAGCTTCACCTTGACCCATCCCTCTGTGAGGGGCATTTGTGGTCGTCGAGACGATATGATCGCTGAGATTGGGTCTTTGTCGTTGGGTGCGGAGATCGAAACTGTGTTGATAACCGGATCGTGAGATGTGATGGTGAGTGCAGTGATGGTGTTGTTCGTGACGGTAAAATCGAAGTACAGAGGGATTGGTTCAGCGATGTTGTAGTCTGCTTCGAAGTCTCCGTCCATGATTAGATGCACGATGGTATGTTCTCCAAGTGAAACCCCGCCCCTAAGGTCGATTGTGGCGCGATGACCGATCAGGGCTTCGACATGCCATTTCCTAAGAGCTTCAATACCTCTCTGGGCTTTGCCATCATCGTTGAATACTATGTCCTCAGAGAAATTGGCTACAAAGCCAGGCGTGGAATTTTGAGTAATGGCTTCAAGGGTTGAGGCTACGGGAGCTGGAAGATTTGACAGCGAAGCCATTTTGATGAGATGCTGTAATATAATGATTTTCGACTTGAATGTTTGAAGAGAACGTAAGAAATTCATGGAGGTTTATATAAGGACAAAGAAAGTCAGAAAACTTGACAGCTCACCAATCCATATCAGTATGATCAGGTCTCATGGAGACTCACGCCCGCAACCCCGCCAGCATCTCCAATCATACCAGACAGGTGCAGCGGACTTCTGCATATTTGTCCAATCGTCATAGTCGTGATCCCAATCGGTAATTGGCGAGTCTAGTCGGGGAGTCCCGCATCGAGGTTCGATGATATTAAGTCTTCAGCTTGGAGCATGGAGTTGCGCTGGGTAAAGCTGCGGAGTTTGGAAGAAATGCGAAACGCAAGTGGCTTTGTCAGCTGCCAAGCCCAAACTCCGCCATCCTCCGCCCTCCAATTTCACATCAGCCCAGCCAGACCAGGCTCATCATAGCCCATCGCCGGAAATCAGAATGTGACTTAACTCTCCATCTACGGATATCAGGATCTCAAGCAGACGGCTCTCTTGTATGTTGAGCATGTCGAGCTTTCCATTCAAGCTATCCGGCCTCTATCTGCCCGTAGTCCACCTGCGAGTCTTCGCATTCCCACCACTATGACGGCGGATACACCCAGGACGAGACAGAAGTCTTGCATAGCTTGCGTAGCATCTAAGAGAAAGTGTGACCAGGGATCACCATGTGCCCGATGCGTAGCAAAGTCTCTGACTTGCGAGTACAAGCCCGGTCGTCGTCGGCTGAAAAGCGGAGTTCAAAGGGCATCTGCTACTGGGGTCATCGTCAACGAAGCGGCAATGGACTTTGAACTGCAAGCCGCCACTCATTCGGTCGCCTCTCCACCACGGGTATTCGAGGATCCCGCTTCGTCGATGACACTGTTGGATGACACTGAGATTTTGGACCCGAGCCCGGACACAATCGTTGACGATTCATTCTTCATGGCATTCGACAATCGCGGCCTGGCCAACACTTACCTGGAAATCGGTGTCATGGATCGAGAACGTATACGATACTGCGTCCGTTGTTTGAAATCTTATCCATTGTCACTCGCTCACACTGGAAGAACTGCTTTCATTCATCCACAGAATTTTCAACCAGCGATGCCCAAAGTTCTTCAAGACGCTATTTCAGCATCTTCTCTATATTCAAACAAGAATGAAATGAATGAGGCTATGGTATGGGAGATCATCACCACCCAAGTAACTCAGCTCACAGAGCCACGGCCGTACTGGACAGTAGCAGAACACTTGGCATGCGTGCAAGCCTTCGTTATCTTCCAGATCATCAGACTGTTTGACGGAGATATCAAACAACGCTCTGACGCGGAACAACAAGAAGAAATTCTCACATCCTGGACCGACAGTCTTGCGATCCGAACAAGTATCGCCTCATCTTCTCCAAGTTCGATTGATCGTGGTTGGGAGACTTGGGTCTTCGAGGAAGCGATCCGCCGAACAATTCTCGTCTCTCGAACAGCACAATCGATGTTCGCCATCCAACGTCAAGGATTCTGTACAATGGTCAGCGCGGTGACAGAGATTCCCTTTACCGCCCAACGAAGGCTGTGGGCAGCGCCTAGTGCTACACATTCCGTAAAGGCTTGCAAGGAGACTCGGATGTTCTGGGTTGAGAAGATGGATCTTGCTGATTTGATAAAAGAAGGGAACGTGGATGATCTAGATGAGATTGCGTGGTTGATGCTGGTCACTTACAAAGGGGTGGATGGAGTCAACGAGTGGATCTTGAGGAAAGGAGGGTCGACATTAATCGAGTAGCTTTCATCCTTCTGGATTTCATTGCCTTGTTAGGTGGCGAGATACGAGTCTAGACTCTTACTCATGACATTAACAACGTCAACATTGAACAGGGAGGTGTTCTTTTGTTGAACTTCCATGCCGCCGGGAGGGCCCCCCATACAGAATGCCCAATACAGTTGGATCTCGGGACATATATCGGATCCTCAAGGAGGGCGCTCACGGAGCATCGTAGATTGTGTCGAGTCTGTAGCAGAGAACCAAATGAGCAGGTTCGTGCAAGAAAGTACGCCTTGTCTCTGGCTCCCATAACCACATCGAGAACCGCTGTCTTGTAAAAGAGTTTGGGAAATTGCTGTAACGGGTCAATCAGGCAATGTATCATTCAAGCGTTTACGAACTTCACTGTTTACTCGTCTGAAGACTAGCCGAAAGTGGGGTCGGCCGGTAGCTTAGGTGCTTTCACCCTCCATTACTGGTAATCAAACAATCAAAAAGCAACATTTTAACCAGATGGATCCCAAATCAATTTCTGTCCGTATACTATTTCGCTCTTCATCAAGTAATGTTTCTATTAGATACATAAAGATCTCAACGACGCAATGTATCTGGCTGTGGTCAAGGGTCATGCTAAAACAGGCCGACACTCTACCAATGTGATCTATCTAAAGCATCTAGACTGATGCGCTTTGTTTAGTGTTAGATCTTTCCTTGTTGAAGAACTAAACAACATCTTGGAAAGATAGTCAATCCTTATCTGACAGTTAGGAACTGTATCCCAAACAAGGATAGATATGAGCCACGTCCATATTCATGGTCTACCATGTCCACCAGGCCCGGCGGCCAATTGGCGGTAGTGTGCCTGAATACCGGCTCCGATCGTTGCAAACAACAAAGCCGACTTCCGAAACAAAGGAGATTCATATCCATCATCTTTCAAAAATCCAAGAAAGATTCTGGTAAGACCGATTCCAATCGTAACCAGATACTTGTGTAGCGTTCCTATCCCTTGATGCCAGACGTACACCCACTCTGGAGCCCTTTCAGAGATTGATCCCCGCTCCTCAGGGCCAGCGACAAAGGAGTAAGCGGCCGCCGTGATGACGACCCATTTCGCGAGTTCTCCCAGGTAAACGTGATTGAGGATGAAGAATATCAACTTGAAGGCCGTTATGATGAAGAACATGGAGATCAAAACATCGGCTGCTACTCTAAGCGGAAAGTCAGTGAAGCTGGAAAGAGCGTAGATGACGAGGTGAATGGTCGCGACGTTGAGATATTGAAGATTGTCGATGAAGCGGAGACCGAGATTGAAGAGGACGAACATTGAGAGTAATAATGCGAGGGTCTCTTCTTTGCTAGGTGTTTCGGGGGTCGTCTGGATTCCAAGTCTCTCGAAAAGGGCGTCGAATGGATGTGTTGCTATTGTGGCGACGTGCATCTCAGGGGAGGAGTGGATGCCAAGGTTCTCAAGGAGGGCATAAAATGGAGTTGCCATGTTGGCAATATACTCTTCGTGAGTGCCGCTCAGAAAGCTCTAGGAGTTCAGTCACGATAGGGGTGCAAAGATGCAAGGGGTGTGGAGCTACTGTAATATATTTCTGTTTTTGATTCTTTGTTGTCCGCATGCATCCACAAGTTTATCAAATACACTGTTCTCGTGTATCATTAACAATATTACGAAAATATCAAGGGGTGTTTTACCGTCACGATGTAAACATCTGAGTGCTATTGGAGAAGATACTGGTGTAGGCAAAGAAGGAGGATAACTCCTTCTTCTTTCTATTTCAAACATGCTTTTTCCTTCTGATGTCTCTCAAGCCTTGCATTTCCCAGGTCTCAGACCCCGAAGGACAATCAAATAAGGCCAAACCTAAGGTTTGGACTACTTCCAGTAAAATATGTCACCAGCTACAAGAATGAGCGACACGGTTGCGAGAACCACAAGCGCCAGGTTCTCGTTGAGTTTCAGCGGTTTCCGTAGTACAAATACCGAGCCGACTTTCTCGCCGATGAATTTGATCGTGAATTGGAACAGCAGGGACGCCAGTATCGAGCGTAACAGCATATCAGCTGGAGCAATCGATAGAAGGTACGCAACCAACAGTGCTCCATGCAGCTGGGCGATGTTCTTGTAGCTGATGATACGAACTGATGCAATGACGATGCCGAAGAGGTAGAAGTATATCCAAGCGAAGAAAGCTGCTCCTACAACGTATCCACCTCGACGCAAAAGTTTTTGATGCAAACCCTCTTTGGGAGCCGGAGGTGGCCGACTGAAGAATGCCATGTTGATGTGGGATAAGTGAATCAACGAATCAGCGTATCAGTGTAACAGAGTAAATTATTGATGGCCGAAAAGATAATATTTGACAGGTAGAATATATATACAACGTTTCTCAAGAACAGGCTGCTTTTGTTATCTAGGAATTTCTTTGCAGGGTGCTTCCGCAGTCCTGTTCTTTGTACCTTGTTTGTTACTTTGAAACGAACGATCTGTTGCATTCCTATGACTCTTTCACCATAATTTCTGAATTGCCTTTCCTCAAATTTTTTTTTCAGTTTGCGATCTTCAAGCCAGCCCTTACTCAAATCACTATGCATTTCGGGGGCTCGCTTGTTGGACTCACGTGAGAATATCAAAACACAGGCTTACGCGGCCACCCAACAATCACAACACGAGTCAACGAGGCAAGACAACGCAATTCGCCATGATAGATCCAATCAATAGAGAGCTCTCTATTTGATGACGAGTATCAGACAAGCTCACCGGATAATTAGCAACAGCGAGCCCCCACTGGCCCCAGGCCTCGGCCGAGAAATCTCGTACCGATATTCATTAAGCTTGTTCTTAAAAACACAAGCGAGGTGCGCGTCTTTCCTTCCACGGTATCCACATCCATCCTCGCCCAGACTGCATCTTGGCCAAAGCTTGAAAGGGCTGTCCGTCTGCAGTCATGAAACAGACAACGTGCTTGTTGAGCATGGACACAAGTGCTGGTGCACTCGTCAGCCACGATGTATTTCTCCACAATCAAATTTAGAGAGGCTGAGGGGCCGTTCAGAATGGGCATTGTAAAGTGGAACTTCAAAGGGCGACCAATTGAAAACGTTCTATTTCGAAAGGCTACGATGTCGGCTGGGGCCGCTGACGAAAGTTGCGGAGCGAAAGCCACGAAGCATGAACGCCCAGAGGTGGACTTCAATTTGTTTGCAGACAACAGAAGTGGAAGGGAGAGTAGGTATAAGTATATCATCATGTTGATGCCAAATGAGATTTTTTTCTTCACCCTCATCCTCATCTTCATTCTCGTCTCTTTCCTCATCCTTTTTCTTTTCCCTCATCCATCACATTCACTTTTCGTGCAATTTCAATCTTTTGAAGCGATTTTCTGTATCCTCTCAAAATGGTCTACGTTTCCAAGTTTGCCGGTGCCGTTGCAGCAGTTTGCCTCGCCAGCACAGTCGTCGCACATCCCGGCGAGCACCATGATCATGCCGAGATCAAACGCCAGGTCAAGGCTCGCGATCAAATGGCTTCCGCTGCCAAGAGATCTATCGACACCTGCTCTACCTCGCTCAAGGCCAGAGAGCTCACTGCTCGCTCTCTCGCTCGCCGCTCTGAGGTTGTGAACGACCTTCGCAAGAAGCGTGGTATCACTGCCCGTAAGTGACTCCATCTCTAAGCTATCTTGGATTTGTGCTGACCTCAATCCAGAGCCGCAAAAGTACCGCCGGGACCTCGCTACACTCGAAGCCTTCGAGGCCGTCGAGCACAACATGACTGATGTCTACGACTTCACTTCCGAGACCGCGGAGTCCACCGTCTTTGCCGCCAACACAAGCTGCATCTTGTCCCCAGAAGTCACCGATGGCCCTTACTACGTCCTCGGCGAGATGATTCGCAAGAACGTGACTGAGGGACAGCCTGGTATCCCACTCTACCTCGAGGTTCAGTACATCGATATCAGCACATGCGAGCCAGTCCCCGAGGTCTATGTCGACATCTGGAACTGCAACTCCACTGGATACTACAGGTAGGAATCAACAGGTCAGAAATATCGTATGCACTGACTAACAATCAAATAGTGGTATAGTCGCAACTGGCAACGACGTCGGATGGGACAGCACTTTCCTCCGCGGCATCCAAGCCACCGACGACGACGGAGTAGCATCATTCGAGACCATCTTCCCAGGCCACTACGACGGCCGTGCCATCCACACCCATCTTCTCTCTCACAGCAACGTGACTGTCATGGCCAACGGAACCATTCAAGGCGGCGGCGTCACCCACATCGGCCAGCTCTTCTGGCAAGAAACCCTCCGCTCTGCCGTCGAAGCCACATACCCATACACCACCAACACCCAGGCCATCACCTCCAACGCCGACGACATGTGGTCCATCGTGCAAGCCGAGAACGACTATGACCCATACCCAGAGTACTTGTACCTTGGTGATAGCATCGAGGATGGTCTCTTTGCCTGGATCCAGATCGGTATCAACGTCACTGCTGACCAGTCTGATTCCTCGTACTACTCTGTTGCGGCTACCCTTCAGGCTGATGGTGGACACCAGAACACTGAGAGCACTTTCACGGGTGGTGGAGACGGTGGTGACTTCAACGGAACCATGCCAACCAACGGTACTGCACCAAGTGGATTCGCCACTGTCAGCTCTTCTGCAGCTGCCAGCAGTGCTGCTGCGACCGAGGAGACCGTGGAAAAGTGCTAAGCGATTCAAACGTGCTTGATGGAGAGAAAGAGACGAGTGGGAGTTTAGAGTGAAGATGGACAAGAAGAATCAAGCTAGGAAAGGAAAGGAGTGTAAGACTGAGGATGAGCGAAATACCCAGACCTGTTTGAGCTTTCTGTATTATTCTCTCGTTTATATATCAATGCAGCATATCATCAGACAACATACTACTAGGTATTCGAAGTCTACACCAGCGTGAAAATCTGTCCTTGTTGTGAAGACCTGGTTTTAGAGGCTTCGAACGCTGTAGAGGTCAATGACTTGCAACCTCCGATTTGAAGGGATACACTCTATTTTCTTAACAGGCTGAAGAATAGAGCTTGCATCAGCGAACTGGAAGATACACTATCGAGATACAGGTGGAATAAACGAATCGGCAAGATTCAACATCCACTGGGACGTTCTATTTCGATGCTCTCCAGGCTAGACTCTTAATGCATGAAAATGAAATCGATCGATCATTGAAATCTGGCGGGCCCCGCCACAGTTATTAAGAATATGAAAGTAGAACAACATCAATTGTGGAGGCAAGTGCGAAACACAGATATGAAACAATCGTATGAAGCCCAAGAATAAGCCTATTGCCTTGCCTCATTCACAACAGCCTGCCTTCCAGCTTGGGTCTCCGCTTCAGTGGGCAAGTTCACAATCATCAAGTACAAAACATCCTATTTGCAAGTTAGCCCTGCCACTCTAGAGTTCAACGAAGGATGCAAATCAACTCACCTTAGTCAAGACCCTCTTCACCAAGCCCCCCTTCTTCTGCATCCTCTTCCCATCCGTCGGCATCGGCTCGCCCCTCCTCATCGCTCTCCTCTGCCTCCTAGCTAATCTTTTCTCCTCCTTATGCGCCCAAGGATTAACCTTGCCTCCTGTCAAGAGCGACACAATACTTCCATTGTTCGCAGCATGATTCGGATCCGAGTATCTGCTCAAGAATTCTGGTTTGGAGCCCGGAACGACAAGTTTACTGTTTGGGTTCTGACCAGCCCATTTCGCTTGCGCGCGGCGGTCGAAGTAGTCATCGAGGAATTTGCCAGTGCTTCGCAATTTCCCTTGTTTCTTGACGCCTTCTTCGCTGGTGTCGTTGAGTACCTTATCTAGAGCGGGGAATATCAGGGGTGCTGATTCGGGGAGCTCGAGCTCGCCGTACGTCTTCCCGGAGGAAGTGCGCAGGTTTCGGAGGGTTTGTCGAGCTGCGGATGACGCGGGAGTGGAATATGTAGCGATGGTTTGGCCAATGTCGACACAGGTATGAGATGCTGTGGAATCTGGTTTGTAGGTCATGATTAGGCAATAGAGACCCCGTGGTTTGAAGAACTCTTCGTTCATACGATCGAGGAACGTATTTGTTCTAGTTCATTTTTAGCTTTCATTCTCACACAAGTACCAAGAAATGTATACCTTGAGAGTCTCTGAACCTCCATTGCTACTCCGACAGCGAATTGCACAGCCGTGAAGACACCCATTGCGATAGGATTAGGAACGAATCCTGCTCCGAAAGCAGCGAGATTGACAGCTTGTAACCACCCATCTGCCTCGCATGCCTTTTTAAATGTCCTCAAAAAGTCCAAGAATGTACCCTGATCGATTCCGACATCCTCAAGTACAGGAGCATATGCCCTCACAAAACCCCGCTTCTTGTCTCTCGGTCTGTGCTGTGGAAGAATCACAGGGCATGGCAGTTGCGCCCTGATCTGCATGTATGCGGGAGGAGGCTGGTTCAGCAGGAGATCGGTTGTAATGGTATTGATATCTTTGTGAGGACCTTCGGACTCGGATTCTTCTAGAGGAGCCGTAGTTTCGTCGAGCTGCCATGCCTCCTCGTCGCCTTCTTCGTCAGACGATGATGATTCATCGTCACCGTATGGGTTCTTCTCGGGATGCTTGGGATCTGCTAGTACCGCCTTGCCCTGAGCAATGAGTTGTTCGCCGTGTTCGTCGGAGACTTCGAGGTATTCGGGAGGAGGGTCTTCGAATTGTGATTCGCAAGAGGTTGGATTGCTGCTGCTTTCGCCAGTATTCGATAAGGCTTCCTTCTCCGCCTTTTTCGACTTGTGGTGCTTGATAGACTCTGAAGCGAGGCCAATGCCAGACCCAATACCCTTCGTGATAAGTTTGATGAATAGTACCATTTTTATTTCGGTGGAAAGATCGCAAGTATTTGTCTTCAGAGAACAGGCTGGACTGGTAGTATGATCTGGACAGTCCTTGACGACTGCCCATCCTCTGTTATATGTTTCATCTGTGCCTCCCCCATCTTCGTTCTAAAAGTCAACTTTCTGGTATGCCGAAGTTGATTAGGGCTATGTATGGCTGTGGTGAAGCTGCGAGATGGACTTTAGTGTCAAGAGAATAAGTGATGGAGGGGTAATTTTGCTTGCGGCCGTTCCACTTGGCAGCAGCGGCAGCCAAGCCACCTCTGAAAGCTTAGCACAGCCCTGGGCTCAGGCCCTTGTTGTCCCTCCTTTGTCCACTCACAGGCTTGCTTCTCAGCCTGGAGATGGGAAGACATCTCCTTTTGGTATCCTGTGCGGGCAACTACTTATCTTACCTAATGTGGAAATGTCTGATGCTTTCAGCCACTGAGAACAATGATCTCAGCCGTCTCTCACAGAGCTGACTGCAGCTTGAGGAATGACAATTTGGAGTTATTTACTTCGCAACATACATGCAGTAATTCCAGATATTGATATGCCGAGTATATGACATTCAAGGATGGTTGATATCATACAGGTTCTTCCCTACTTCGATAAGCGACAGCCTGAGCAAGGAGCTTTCGACTCCACCTGAGAGCAAGTGTCCTTCTCAAGTCAACACAACGATCTTCCCACCAGCACTATTCTCCTCCATCACCCTATGTGCCTCCACAATCTCATCCAATTTGAACACCTTACCAACCTGCACCTTCAACTTTCCCTCCTTCACCTGCTTCGCTAATTCCTCCAACGGCGTAGCCATGAACTCCTCTGGCCCCCCAGAGTAGGTCGTCAAATTGACCGCCGTGGGAATCGATTCCATCGGACTAAAATCCTCAAAAGTCCATTGATTTCCCACAATCCCCGCCATGCAGACAATCCCTCCTTCTACAACACATTGCAAAGAATCCTTTAGTGTAGCTGTGCCTATCAATTCAAGAACCTTATCGAACTTGTGTCCTGGCTTAATCTTCGCCGCGATATTCCCATCATCAACAATAACCTCATCCGCACCACTGGCCTTCAAAAATCCCTCTCTATCCCCCTTCCGACTCGTACTCGTCACATACGTACCATGCAGGTTCGCGATCGCCGCTGCCGCAAGTCCGACACTTGACGTCCCACCCCGAATTAGCAACCTCTCACCAATCTCCAACCTCAAACTCTTGAATAGTGATCCCCAAGCTGTCTGCAGCATCTCAGGCATCGCACCCAGTACCTCCCACGGCAATTTCGTTTCGATGACCTGGATATTCTTGGCTGACACACAAGTGTATTCTGCATACCCGCCGTCGAAGTCACGACCCATGCCGCCCATGGCTGTCACTACAACGTCGCCTTTGGCGAACTCATTTCCGGGACAGGAAGAGACGATGCCAGTGGCTTCGATGCCCAGGATGCGCGGGAATTTGACATTTGGTGAGTGGCCTTGTCGAGTGAACAGTTCCGAGCGGTTGAGTCCGACGGCTTTGATTTGGATGAGGACCTGGCCTGGAGATGGTGTTGGGATGGGGAGTTCTGTGATCTTGAGGACTTCGGGGCCGCCGGGCTTGGAGATGACTGCTGCTTTCATGGTTGCCATGATGGCAGTGATTTGTTCTTGTTGATGTGCCTCAAAGCTTGTTGACCATGAATCTACGAGACGATTAAGATTTGGCTGCGATGAGAAGAAAATCAAAGCCTTTCAGCGGAGCTGGGTAGCTTGAGAATTATATCCTTCTCGAGTAGTACCGGATAGCGGGGTTGCGTTAGTGAGCAGACCGCCAAGAATGACCCCGCCATCAGCCCTACAGGGTCGGATTGTCCCATTCAGGAACCCGAACCCAATGCGGTAATCGTCGATTAAGGCGCTGACACTTATAAGGATCTCATACATTCCATTCTTATAACTCTCATCGTCATCAGTGCTGATGGTAAATGTATCCGGAGATCTTTCCCTGTTGTGAGAAGGAAACGAGTTCCTTCTTTGGCTTTTGTGCGAAACCAAGCCCATTCAGATTGTCTTAAACTGACAAATACATAAGTCTTTCCGAGTCGAAATTTAAGGCAGAGTAATTTGTTATCCATGGAGTAATATTTTTTACAATCGGATTCAAAGATATTCCGAAGAATGAAGCGTACCCTTTCCAAAACACTTCCAAGGCATTGGAAAGTGCTCGAACCTTTTACACGCACAAGGCCTTTCAAAGGCTCGATAAGAGTCAATTGGCTTTCCCTTCACCTTTTGCTCGAAACATCGCCAGCTAGACATATAGACGGCACGAGGAAGATAGGCATGACCACATGCTATACAGATCATCGACTGAATGTCCGTCCCCAGCCAACACACCGGTTTCCATCACCCCGGCGTAGCGGACATGCATTGCAACCCGAAAGACCCGCAAGGAGCATGCACACAAAACCACCAAGTATCCCAATGAACCAAAAGGATTACTTGCATAGGCAGGCATCAATTCTTCAGCAAAGGCACCTGCTTACTTCCAGCAACGATTTCTCACGATGCCTACCTCATCAAGGCTGACAAATCCGGCTCCCACATTTCCAATCGCTGCAGGAACAAGTAAGCTCCACTTTTGTAAATCTCATCTTCCGCATTCGGACTCTTGTTTAACCTACCTATACGCACTCATTGCATACCACTTACCCATTATTTCGATGCTCTTGCCAAGGACCGAGTTCAGTAACACACAAGTCTCACTAATAATTACATCTCACACAAAACAGCTTCTCGTATCTCAATTACCCCTTGCCAAATGTTCAGCGTGATCAAACTCCCTACCTCATCCCAGCACGCGCGCCGCACACATACGAAGTCCCGATCTGGATGTCGGACTTGCAAGGAGCGGAAACTGAAGGTATGCAATCTTCCCCGCATTCCCATGTTAAACCACCCAGAATGAATTCAATGGAATATCTAGTGCGATGAAGTTCATCCCATCTGTGGAAATTGTTCACGACGTTTCGCGGATCCCCCGGATTGCGATTACGCATCTGCATCTGGATCTGCAACCAGACGGAAATCTGGAATCGAGACAGGAATATGTCGTGACCATGGATTGAGTTCAGTCTCGCTGCAATGGCAGTCAATCGAAGGGACTGGGGGTTCGAACTGGCAGTTTGCTCTTCCCGCATCTCTCCGAGCCGAATTACTCGATCCGTTCTTGACGTACCCAACCACTAAGGTGAAGGGTATCGATATGCTGTTGAGATATTGTAAGTATGACTCCCATACCTCTATTGAAATAACGCAAACATCCAGATTGAAGACTCAGCATGAGCCTCCGTCTTCTCAATGTCGTCTCCATTCCACTTCCATTCCTCCACCCAGTCAGAAAGAAAGAAGGAAAAGGAGAATGACGAGATACGAAGTAAGATGGGAATAGACAGACGCTGATGCGCCTTGACAGATCTCCAAACAGCAGTATACACCTGCTTCCCCTGGCAGCCAGCCTCCGCCACCAACCCCACGACAACTTATCTAGTCCCCCTCGTTCTCGCAGACGTGGTACTATTTCACGCCACTTTACTCTCGCTTTCGCCACTTTCCCATCTGATGGGGCCAGAAAACGGGAGTAGAGGGTGGAACGCCGTGGATCTGTTGTGTTTACAGAGTGAGTGTATTCGCTTGTTAAGGGAAAGGGTGGAGAAGACAGGAGGGGATGGCGGAAGCGAGCAGAGTGTGAGTGATCAGACGATAAGTGCAGTTGTTGCACTTGCAGCTTTTGAGGTATATATTTGATCCCTCTACCCGCGGTGCATGTCCAGAAGTGATGTGATGAGGCATGAAAGAGACGTAGCAATACTAAATGAAATGTGCTGATGAACACAACAGCATGAAAGAACCAACTTGAAGATGCTCAGAATGCACATGCATGGCCTTCGCCGAATGGTAGACATTCGAGGCGGTCTGAACGTAATCCGGCAAACCAATGCCATGGTGGCGAACTCAGTGTTCTGGTATATTAGCACCTTCATCTCCCTAATCCCTCGCAGAGTCTTCGAAGGGTGCTAATCATAATACCAAAACAGGATTTTCGTCGTAGCCATGTACGAGATACCGTACCCAGCATTCGACTGCACAATCCCACCATTCGCGCCGCATGAACATAACTTACATGTTCCGATCCCACGGGAACTACTGGACATCCGTTCGCATTTCTCGGATATCGACCCCTCGATCGGTGCAAGTCAATCTGCGACTGCATCCCGACCAGTAGACGGAAATGTCGATTTGGGTGCACTAGGCCTGGCGCCACCAATCGCAGCAGTACTCACCTCTATCCAGCACGTCTCGCATCTCGTACCGACAAATGACGCATATCCGACGGCAGCGACATCGTCAGTAGTCTTGACACGGATGTGTACCTTACTTTCTCATCTGCTCAGTCTTCAAGCTGAAGATCTTCAACTCCCCCATATGTGCGATGTTGAGATGAGGGACATCCAGCCGTCTTGTTCCTACCTGGTCTCAGAATGCACACGTTTAGCGCTTCTTCTGCACGTCTTCACGCCCTGGAGAGGTCTCCCACCAGACGCGACGCTGAGTATAAATATCCTCCTGCATCGACTCATCGTATCCTTGAGAAGTCTTCTCGAATCTCCGAATTTCAATAATAATGTGCTTGTGCTCTGGATTTTTGCTGCTGGCGGTGTAGCCGCAGCAGGTATGCCCGAGCGGAAATGGTTCGTTGGACATCTCGTGGAGGTTATTCAGCAGATGGATATCCATGATTGGGAAAGCTGGAGGGCGCATTTGATATGTATCGTCTGGCATGAAAACCTCTGTGGGCGGAAATATCGGGCCTTGTGGGAGGAAATCGATGGCAAGAGAAAAGAGGTTGAAGACGATAGGCAAGTATTAGGAATATAAAATAACGTATCTGTAGACTCTCGCGAGGTTGAAAAAGAGCAAAGACAGACTATAGTCTTTTCCAGATCTCGAACGATGCAGGCTGTCGTCCTGGTACTCCAGTGGAATATGCTGCAAGATGTAAAACAGAAAGTCACGAAGGTAGGCAAAGACATCGGCTATCAAGGGAAGCCGCGCAAAATCGCACGACAAGAGTCTGAGAAGAGACGCAAAATACCCACAGCAATTTTTCAGTCACAAATCCGTCATGCGGAGTCCTCGCAACAACGCCCCAATCATAGCAGCTGCAGCGCAGCATATCACAGACCGAATGGTTCACCACCTGCCTGTTCGGGTAAAAAGTTCGCTGCGAAAGCAGGCCCCTGTCAACAGCGGCACATCCCTCTTCTTCCGTTCCCAGGTTCTGGAAGCCGCCAAGTGCGAAACGCTGCAGCCAAGGCCCAAAACCCGGCGAAGGCGGCGGCGGATTGGTGTTGGCAAAGCTTCGTCTTGACGACACTCTTGAACTGATCATTAAGCAGCACCTAAAGACTCCTCAATAGATGGAAAGCATCAAAAGTTCCGCTGATTGTGGATATGTGGTCATGAGGCTGTCGCGTGATCGCGACGGCGATTGGAGATTTGGAATCCCGTGAGGCGATATATTGGCTGTTTGTTTGGTTGGAGCGGAACGTCCGGAGGATGGACTGCTCATCGTTTTGAGCGGATGACGGGACAGAATTTGGAAGGAGGGAAGGCGGTGATTCGCAACGGGTCAGCACCTAAACTTCCAGAGATAAGGTACGGGTGTACCAATGAGAAGAGACGAGGAAAGTATGCAATGGAAGTGTCTGAATTCCTAGTTCCAGCAAATATCTCGCTACAGAGAATGAAACATGCATCGAAAAGCCTCGAAATAATTGAACCGAAGATACCCAGTGTGAGCAGGTTGGAAATTGAAACAGTCCCAGCGCAAGCAAGGGGCAGTGAACATTGTAAAGATACGGGGTTAAGCCGTAGCGTATTATATGCTCGTTATGGAAACCCGAAAGTTAATTTTTGGTTGGTGCACAGGGGCCGGATGGATGAGGCAAGCTTCTGGAAATCTTCTCATACTTCTGTGCAGGAACCTGCTGATGGTGCACGCCAGAGGCCCAGAAACAAGCTTCTCGTTGGCTGCAAGCACGGAGCGAGATACGCGCCACTAGATGGTCGACAAGGCGAGGGATTCGTGGCACAAATTGACCCGAGGATTGCATGTTTCTGTACAGTTGTAACCGTTCGACCGGTCGGTAAAAGTTGCGCTTTCGGTGCGTCGTATGCCGTTGATTGTTATTGTACAGGCCAAGTCGGGCGCTGGATATTTGCCGCTGTGAGGCAGTTCGATCAGTGCGAGTGATGGCGAGCAGCTCAACACATTGCAACTCAAACAACAGATCGTGGTAAAATTACAGCAAACAAGAGTGTCCTATGTCGTGAATCCACACTACCAGGGGATAAATTATGATGACAGTGAAGTTGTACTCACAAATCTCACGGCTACACTGCGTATCTCTCAGCCCCTCATCTGCCTCACCATAGATGACACTAACAGGGTTCTCCAGGGCCCCATCCAATTCCCGCGAACTTGCGAGTCGCAATGCCTAAAATTCCATAAATGACTTTCTCCACCGAATGCGAACAGCCTATCATGCGTGTAGAATAAAATGAAAGTGCAAATTCGACCTGCATCCGGCCCGACTAAGCATTTGGGATCCGCCGGTTGACGCAGCCTCGAAGCTTGACTAGTCTTTCTTCTAGAAGCCTTCCTTATTCGACAAGTCGGCACATCAGACCCTGACCAACGTGTGAATTTAGTGAGTGAGAGTGTCGAGGCTTATCGTGCCATTTGTATGGTGCTTCCTTCCGACATCTGGTGCATCCCCGGAAAATAGGTGCTGCCAACGGTATTCTTCTTCTCATTTTCGGTGTCAAGTTTGTGGCAGATTGCGGCACTCTCATTGTTGTGTACCGTATCGCATAGAGCTTTTCTTTGGGTGTTACATTCGGAGGCTTTGGCGCAGTTAACTCTCCCCGAGCTTACCTGGGAATTCCCATCGAGGGTTTGGATATTCGCCTGACTGCTTCGTAGCCCCTGGTCAATGTCGGCCTTTGACTGGTTCTCGACCCTCGACGACAGCGGGCACTAGTCTTATCTGTGGACTCGCCTATGGAGACATTTGAATACCGACAGGGCACGAGCTAGGTTGTGCTTGCTTGTAAAGCGGATTCGCACCTCTAAGGAAGCTTAATTCTCTCCAAGACATCCTGGCATCTCTCGTGTAAACTTGTCCTTCTTAAGATTCTTGAAATGGGCTAGTGCTTGCGTCGAGACGGCCATGCCGTGCGAGAAACACTAATAATCTTGACAGCCAGTAAGAGGTCTTGGCCGTATCTCAGACCCCATGCAGACAAGGGATATCAATCTCTAGACTAGCTGGGCTGAAAGGGCCATGTCCAGGGTCTCGTCTAAGACTCCGCTAGACAGTTAGAGGGAGGTGAGCTTGGTGGCATAAGTCGGCATGCAAGAAAGTACTTAATCGGCCTGATATCCTCCCAAGGACCTTGAAAGAACAGTCTCGTGTTACTCCATCACTTCCTCCTCTCACCAAGCGTGCAGAGTCGACGAACCTCCTTATAATCATTCTACTGTGTAAGACACGCATTCTCATCATGGGTGTCAACGAGAAGATGGGCTCCGACTTGGAGAGCGGATCTCCAGCATCTGTCACCTCGCCTCATCCAGATATCGAAGTTGGCGAACACGGTCTGAAGAGAAATCTCAAGGGCCGACACATGCAGATGATCGCGATTGGAGGTTCCATTGGCGCTGGTCTGTTTGTTGGATCTGGAAGTGCCTTGAACTCGGGGGGACCTGGTTCTCTTGTCATCGACTTCATGATCATTGGTATGATGTTGTTGTTCACTGTAAATGCTCTCGGAGAACTTGCTGGTATGTCCCCTTTGCCCATGACAGTGGCTGCATACTGATCCACTGTAGCTCTCTACCCTGTCGCCGGATCTTTCTACAACTACTCAATCCGCTTTATCGACCCCGCCTGGGGATTCGCCATGGGCTGGAACTATGCGATGAACTGGCTCGTCGTCTTGCCATTCGAGCTGACCGTGGCTGGTGTCACCATTGCCTTCTGGACCGATAAGGACGGTTCCGGCAACCCTTCCATCGACGTCGGTGTATGGATCACCATCTTCCTCGTCTTGGTGTGCGCTATCAACTTCTTTGGTGTCAAGGGTTACGGAGAAGTCGAATTTGTTCTTGGATGCATCAAAGTCGCGGCTGTCATTGGCTTCATTATCCTGGGCGTCATCATCGACTGCGGAGGGGTGCCTACCGATACGCGTGGATACATCGGCGCGAAGTACTGGCACAATCCAGCAGCTTTCAAGAACGGGTTCAAGGGCTTCTGTTCCGTTTTCGTGACTGCCTCGTTTGCCTTCGGAGGAACAGAACTTGTCGGACTAGCCTCAGCTGAAGCCGCCAATCCTCGCAAGTCCATTCCCAAAGCTACCAAGCAGGTGTTCTGGAGAATCGCGCTGTTCTACGTCATCTCCCTCTTCATCCTCGGACTCATTGTTCCATCTGACAACGAGAGCCTCTCGAACGCCTCTGGAGGAAACACTCGTTATTCACCATTTGTCCTGTCCTTCCAACTCGCCGGGATCAAGGTTCTCCCATCCATCTTTAACGCTGTAATCACCATCTCTGTTATCTCCGTGGCCAACTCCTGCACTTTCGCCTCCACCCGTACCATTCAGGCTCTTTGCGCAAACGGTATGGGACCAGCGATCGGCTCCAAGGTTGATAAGAAAGGTAGACCTTGGGTTGTATTGATTGTCGTACTCCTTTTCGGCTGTCTTGCATACATCAACGAGGCTAAGGATGGAGGGACTATCTTCACCTGGCTCCTCTCCTTGTCCGGTCTGTCCAACTTCTTCACGTGGGGAAGTGTCTGCTTTGCCCATATCCGATTCAGAAAGGCTTGGGCTGCTGCTGGCCGCACCACTGACGACTTGCCTTTCGCTGCCATGTTCGGTACCACCGGATCGTGGATCGGTCTCGCGCTCAACATCCTCTGCCTCATCGCCCAATTCTACGTCGCTTTGTGGCCTATTGGAGGCAAGCCAGATGCCGAGGCATTCTTCGAAAGCTACCTTGCTGCTCCAATCGTCATTGCATTCTTCGTCGGATATAAGCTGTACTACAGACAGTGGAGCATTGGTGTCAAACTCGCCGATATTGATGTCGACGCTGGACGACGTGAGGTCGACTTTGTCGCTTTCAGAGCTGAGCTTGATGCTGAAAAGGCAGAGAGGCAGTCTTGGCCCGCATGGAAGAGGTACTGGAACTTCTGGTTCTGATTTGTCAACATGTAGTATGAATTGTTTATCGTAGAGCAAAAAGGAGTGGATGTTCTCCACGAAATACAGAGAGCGGATTGAAGAATAGAAATATACCCATATACCACAAAGCCTGAGGCTGGGAATCACCGTTGAAGATCCACAGCTTCGTCATTTCGCATTGTACTATAGGTATGAGTGGCCTCTAGAGAAGAACGCCGTAATGATGATTTCTAGCGTGACAGCTTCGCGACGCGACGATGTGCAGCAAGCATTGCCAGAGTTGATTCCTGGCCTCTGGATGGCAGCGCATGATGGTGAAATATTGTGATACCTACGCTTTGCTGTACCGCATTAGCATTGTCTCAGAGTAGCTTATATGCTAGCCATTGTAAATGAGGATCGTGGTTGTGTCGAGGGAGCATTCGCGACTCAATTATTGACTTCGGAAGATTACCCCGCGATGTCACGTGAGTCCACATGTCCTGGCCCTTTCCATTCAAGGCAGGTAGTTCCAGGGAATGAATCTGAAAGGGATGAAATCACTTCTTCTGAAGATAAGAGGTTTCCATATCAAGGCCGCTCCCGTACCGTTCTACGAACTTTCTTGCCACCTCAGTGTTGGGTGAGCCAGATATAGAACTTGCATAGAGTATTTATTAGGCTGATTGAAATGGAACAGCGATGGATTTTCTTGCCACAAGGCTTTCAGTCAATGCTTGTCCCGGAGTCAAGGAGATAGTTGGCTGTGGCATATGCTGTGTTGGACAAAAAACGCAATGGTTGTGGCTATTTCAAAGCGTCATTGCTAATGTTTGTTGACATTAATCACTTGGGCTGATGCAAGCCACTGACCGTCTCTCCAGATGCCTTGTAAATGGCGATCTTGGTGTTAATCATGGATTGAGTTCTAGATACGACTAGAGTACCCTACAATCTGCTTTCTTCTATCCTGTGCTCTCAAGCTTCTGTGTGGGTGTTGACAACATGCTGTTGTCGCTCGATTTTTTCGTTCTCTAGAATCATCCCCAATTTAACCTTTCACATCTCATTATTTCTAGACCTCGAAGTCTTCTTGTAACTCTTATCCATTGTTTGAGCACCCTGCCCGGTCCCAATACTTAACCAAAATCTTCTTACCGCAAGGATTTCATCTTAAGACTTGAGTGCAGCAAAATGTCTTCATGCTCTGACATCCCATTACGACCACGAGAGTCGCTTCCACCATTTATCATCGTCCAAATCCTCCGTCACGGCAGTGTAAGTCATATTAAAACACGTCACTAGTTATACCCGAAGCCGACGGGCATCCATAGACTGTTTATGGCGATGATAACCCCCTCACTCCCGACGGACACCGCCAGTGCGCTTCCTTCGCACGCTGGTTCCGCCCACAAGTCCCGTACATAACGAACATCGTTGCCTCACCACTTCTCCGTGCGACACAAACAGCCGAAGAAGCGTTGAATGAAGTCATCGATCGCGGGGTCAAAATCAGGATCACGGACCAAGTCAGTGGACCATATGATGATGGATTGAGAGAGCAGGAAGGCGAGGAACGTTTGCACTTTGGACCGAAAAAAGAAAGAGCAGTTGAGTATCTAGAGCAGTGGCTGGGGCTTAGGGCCACGGACATATGGGACCGCGGCGAGGTTGGTGAGGTGGATATTGTCACGCATGGGATGTTATTGTGGGGCCTACTTGGTGCAGGTACGTTGAAAAATCATGTTTCCTTTGTTTAAAGTGTGTGGCTGAGGCTATTTAGATTATGAGACGAAGACTTTCCAAACGTCCACAGGCGGAGCTACATGGTCGAGAGAGATGGCAATCTGAAACCCATCACACGCTCAACCTTGCGCACAAAGCGGCAGGAATACAAAGTATGGAAAGCCGATCTTGATATGCGTCGAATGCAAGCAGACAGGCTATGGGAAGAAGCTCAGAAGATCATCCCCGAGCCACTCAGCCCCCAACGAGCATATACTACTTCAAACATTATCTTCAATATCGGCGAAATAACAATCGAGGAGGCTGTGCGACGAGACCGAGCATCACGTAAATTGGAATGTTCCCAAGAATACGTCGATCACGATCACCAATAATCAGGCTATAGAGATTTTTAACTTGATCTATCTCAAGCATAGTGAGATAGCAGACGTCAGGAAACTCTGTCAGGTCCCGGGTGTTGGATGGCGGGATGCTATTTTTGCGGTTCCTAGACATCCGCCTCAAGATGAGATCAGTAGAGACGGTATAGACCATACCCGCACTCCAGGCTTCGGTGAGAATCAGGACCGAGAAGAGTCATTTATGTCGGGACAGGTCTCGTGCTGTCTAATAGCTGTTGTGGTTTTATTTTTGAGCTTGTGGTTCTAGTACTGACCTGACGGTAGCGAGAAGTATGTTGCGCTTACTAGACATAAGCTTACAGAAATCTTTATGAGACTATGGAAAAATTGGGTATGTTTTGACACTTTCTGGTGGTGTAAAGTGCGAGATGTGCTAAAGTTTCGCGGGTACCTTATCCCTCCGAACCATTCTCGAATTTGTTTGACAAGTATCTGTCTTTGCGAGGATATCAGGATTACGGTAAACAAACCCGGGTTCTAACACTCTATTTTGTTTTCTAGGACAGAAAACTGTCGTGGTCCCGCGGCTTGATATCTGCTGACAATTGTTTGCCTTCGGTTGACCTTCTGCCAAATTATTGCCCTCTGGTCCTTGTATTCCACCAATCTGATGTGAAATACATTCATCAAGATAGACCTCTATCCAATGACACTTAGATTCATTGACCTTATATAAGCAAAACAGCTTTACTCTCCTTCTCCCGTGCTAGTCAAGAGCTGCATCAGGTTGGGAAAAGATCGGAGTGCCTTACCGAGACACTGTGGATGTTCTTCGACTGATGATTCTCTGAGCCTAGCCCATCTCTTGCTTTCCAAGGTTTTGGATAGTTCCGCTATCACACAGGTCAGAGATGATGTTGATCGGTGGGTAACTGGAACGACCCATGCCACGTGCAAGTCACGCGCCATTTCGCTTCTGCAGAGGCCAGGATCTTCGCCGCAATCTCGACTCTTGGACGTCCCAGTTCCCCTCTCCCAAAAGCATGAACGGCATAGCAGCAGGAATATGCGCTCTTTCTTCATCTGACTTAATGCACCTCGTCCAGAAGTCGCCATGACTATTCCAAAAGTCAGGGTTCGGGCCAAGAAACCAAAAACAAGGACTGGTTGCAAGACATGTCGGTAAGCCCAAACTCTATCAACACTTCAGTCACTCAGCCTGTGTCTTTTGTGCTGACACAAGAAGAATTCGTCGCGTCAAATGTGACGAAGACAAACCTGCGTGTCGTCGTTGCACCTCGACAGGCAGGACTTGCGATGGGTACGATACCCCGCTCCTCAATCAGGAAGCGCCTTCTCAGATGATCGGGGGAAACACTATGAATGGTTACCCCAGCCAGACTCTTTCCGTCGTAATTGCTCCACGCATGGCGCTCGATCTTACCGCCGAAGAAGAACATGGATTTGCTTTCTTCCGCGAAAATACAGTCTACGAAATCCAAGGAGCGTTCCGATCAAGTCTCTGGGAGCAGCTTATTCTGCAACTTAGCCATCAGGAACCGGCTATTCTCCATGCCGTAATAGCAGTGGGAGTTGTTCATCGAGATCAGAGCAATACACAAGTCGCGCGTCGGAGCGCTTTCTTCCATGGTCTGGACAAGAGACAGGCCGAAGGACTCAGGCAGTACGTCAAAGCCATCGAGTTCCTGAGACAAAGGATCGACGATGTTCGTGAGCCCGGAGACGAAAAAGCAAACGATGTTGCGATGATTTGCTGCCTTCTGTTCGTCTGCCTCGAATTGCTGTGGGGAAAGTCGATCGCTGCTATGAATCATTTGGGAACGGGATTGAAGATCTTGACATCTCATGGATCGCAGACGCTCGGCCAACAGAACACCTTGAAGTTGAAGCCCGCCTCAGAGAGATTGGTGGACCAACTGTCGGGTTCATTCGCAAGACTGGACTTTGAATCTACGATGTTCGGCCAACGAGCCCCGCACTTACATGTCCTGCCAGCGGGTTCCGTCGATCGAGATATCCATCTCCCACCCTACTTTGAAAGTGTCTTTGAAGCAAGGCGATATATGGATATTCTATCCAATGGTATGCTTCGTTTCCGCGGGAAACTTCTCGAGATTGCTTCTCAATCACCTCCGGCAACTCCTCTTGAGGCATTGTCTCGCTATCTGTGGGATCATGCTTCGACAAGATCGATAGATCTTACAGATCATCCCTTTGTTTTTCTTGAGTTGGGAGCACTTCGAGACAATCTAGCGACTTGGTCTTCAGCTTTTGAAGATTTTAAGAACAGGCTTGGTATGCAGTCGGATCACGCGCGCTCGTTGATCTTGCTAGAGCTACAGCACTTCTACGCATATATACTACTTTCGACATGTCAGACCACGAAAGAAATTGTATGCGACACTTTCAATGAGTCGTTCTACAGAGTCATACAAGTTTCGAGGCAATATCTCGACCTCCAATCCGCTAGAGGCGGTGCTGTTCCGGTTTTTGCCCTCGACTCAGGCATCATACCAGCTCTTTATCTTACAGCATACAAATGTCGCTGTCCAAGAATCAGACGAGAAGCCATTTCGTTGATGGTTCAAGCTCCATGTCAGGAGGGCATGTGGGATGGCAAGATGATTGCCAAATTTATGACCAAGGTTGTTGAGTTGGAAGAGGGGAGAGCAGGGAGATTCGTCCTCGAAAGCTTCGATGTCGAAGAAGCGGCAAGATGCTCTGATATTCTCGTACTTTTTCATTCCGAAAAGGTTGGCTGGGGCAGACTTGTTTGTGCAAGGTACAGACACGAGAGCGACGGGGAGCTGGTAATCTGGGAGGAGCATTTCAAAATGCTTGCTGAATGAAATCTGACCGCCCACGGTTCTTGGTGGCAGGGCAAAGATCTTGGATTTCGCAAATCCTCTGCCTTGCTGATTCGCCTTGAGGATCGAAGCCGTGGCCGGGTATGCTGCTGCCAAGGCAGATCATCGTTCAGCCGTTCTCTCGTTTAGCCCAGGAGCCACTTCTCATTGGCCCGCTCGTTTGGGCATTTGGGTAACACAGAATCGTGACCACCGCAGAGGACAACCTTGAATGTCCTGGTCATCATCAATTGGCCAGCATGCTTTCGTGGCGCTTTTATTTCGGCATCGGACACCGTCGACGTATGTCGCCTTTGATTGGATTTCTCGTTCAGACATGCTTGGAGCACCTCCTGGAAATCTATGTTCCTCCTTCGCTAAACGAGGCAGCTGAACGATACCGACTGAACGAGCTCGTGAAGTGCATATAAGCCCAGCAAGATCCGCAGAGGACCAGACTCTATCGCATTCATCCAACACTACTTAGTTCAAAATTGAAAAGAAATCACATAACTCAACGACTTAATTTTACCTATACCTTCTTCGCCAGCAAAGATGGGTCTCCCGGCGCAAATTCTACATGTTTACTACAAAGGACTTACCCTCTCGGTTCTCGACTCGGATGATAAGACTGCTCTTTACACAGTCAACTGCCGTCCTCTAGCTTTCCGGATCTTTTCCTCTGATCCCAGCCTCGAGTCTGCGCCTGTTGCCTCATCATCCTTCCACTTTGTCACGACAAACGTCAATCTCCTCCTCTACAACCGAGCAATCCTCCTCTATCGCGAGAAGACATTCACGCGCTCTTATACCTACGTCTCTCCCGGCGCATACAGTAATGAGAATGGAAGCGAGAAAGTGCTTGAGCAAAAGATGCATTGGGAAGCAGAAGACATCATGTCTGGGGACTTCAAGCTCATAAATCCGAAGGGTGAAGTGTGCGCTTGGTTCCGCAACAAAGTGTTCTCTACGACTGAGCTGGGCCGTTTCGAGATCATGGAGAGCATGGAAGGCCGTGAAGTTGAGATTTTGCTTACGGGAATGGCGATGTTGGCTATGGTACAGAGTGGGAAGTTTGCATTGATGGTAATTGGAGGGAGTTAGAGATATGGGTACGAATATTGCACAAACGTTTGAATGATTTGGTGTTGTCAAATTGGATTTCGCTCAACAGCTATACATTTTTCTCTTTTACTTTCGATGTACCAAAACCCATTTTTGCAATGAGGTGCTTGCATAATTTGCCGGAAGGAAGCTTGATATCAATTGATAACGTGCGAGCCTACACATAGACCTAGGTGTGGACTCGATCTGGGCTGAGTGGGGCAGACTTACGTCCCAAAAATCTGCAACGGACCACACATACCTATAAACGTCATCAAGCCATGCCCTGAAGTTGAGAATCTTCCAGCATCGTGTTGGAAGGTCGAAGCCCCTGTATTCTGCGATCTATCTCGAATTCGTTCATTCCTACGAATCATTATTTCTCTCACGCGTGGACGTAAATATCGAAAAAACATGTTGTCCTCGTTCATTAGAGAACGGAAGACACAAAGATTCCATAAATGCTTAGCATCAAATGAACCTGGACCGCTTCCCGTCACTTCGTCACCTGGTCGTACTCCGCCATCAAATGTGTCAGCAAACTCTCCCTTCGAAGTTGCACCATCTCCATATACAGGAGAAGCTCCAGTCACATCTGCTCTAATACGACATGACGTATTAGCAACAGACGTCCCACAATGGACATGGTCCAACGCACAATGCAGAGAATGACTGTTCGTAGTCTACACCACACTCCTCAACCTCGGTGTCGAAGAGTCTCAAGATCTTGCAGAAGTCTTTTTGGGCTTCGGACCTGAGTTATATCTGATGAGACGAGATCAATGGGATAATATACTAGGGAAGGACAGGGGGGGAAGTGTGTATGCTTTACTGCTTAGCAGGAGACACGGACATGGAGCAGTACCGGGAAGGATTAAAATTCAGCACGGGGAACGCAACGAAAACTCAAATAGTAAGGATACCAATGGGAACCCAAAGTGGAAGAACAAGAGGAAATGATACTTGAAATATGAATTTTGGTGTGGCAAGCGTCGAATAGTCGAGGGGTTATATCGTGGTTGTGTACTTCGGTAGCTAGTCGCTGGCGTCGCCAAAATGCACTTATCACCATGAACCTGAAAAACCTCACATCTTTGTATCATATGATCATGGGCCTGTCCAAAACTCATACTAAACTTGAGTGAGTCAACCAATGCTTAATATTAACACCAACCCTTACAGTATTTCTGATCGTACATAAAGCTCACTCTAGTTCAAGATTCATCGTCACATCATCTTCACTTCTCATCACCAAAAGAAATTCAACCATGAACCACCAAGAAATCTCAAAGATGCATTGCTGCGCAATGTCGCCATATACGTTCTTCAAGTGCCTGGTCGCATCCAAAAAATCATCAACACCGCTTCCACAACAAGGGAAGGAAGTCGCAACACAAACGACAACACCAACGCCAGCCCCACTCAGCGAGGCACCTTCCCCAATTCCAAGAAACGCATCGCCACCAAGACCAAGAATCACTGCTTCGAGTACACCACAGTGGACGTGTAAGTAATTCATTATCAGCTTGCCTTTACTTGTCAAATACATTGACAAGCCCCTGTCCTGTGACCCCGCCTTCCACATAACGCGAATACTTCCTGATATGGTACATCTACAGGGACAAACGCACAATGTAAAGCCTGGCTCTACGAGATCTGCGTTATTCAGCTCGGCTACAGCTCAGAAAATGCAGAAGCGATGTGCAACAGATTTATGGGTTTCGGACCAACATTATATGCAATGGAAAGGATGGAATGGGAAGCACTGCTAGGACGTTACAATGGAATGGGAGTTTATAGGACTTTGTTGGGTCTAAGATATCAAGCTGGCGCTGTGCCAGTGAATATCGAGATACCATTGGAGGCTGTGAAACATGTCAGTGGTGGCGCGGAAGGAAAAGATGATAGAAAGCTAAAGAGACGATCTTGGAGGAAGAAGAGCTGATGTGTGATTCTGTTGGAATGATTGATGGGTTTCGATAAGCAAGACTGTTCAGAATGAAGTCAAACGTGGGATCATTACGCATCATGAAATTCAATTGTGAGTTCCAGCATATGTGTGTGCGTGCGTGAGCAAGCGGCGCTATGTCAATAATATTCTGAATCTAAGCGAGACGGGCGAAACAAGACCTTTATAGCCTTTCCCCACATTGGGATGATACTCAGTCTATACGTAGCTTCAAACATTGGGCCATGTTTTTGATTATTCGGATACAGCCTCGATGCCGTGACACGTCGAAAGTCTTCTGTACTTGTATTTCCACAATCTTTCTTGCACCAGACTGTTGTCGTCATTGTGTGGGAAGGCTAACAACTAGACGGTCGAGTCACACCCAAGTCTTTGTACTAGCACTGTACTAACTTGCCAGCCATAACAGTCAATTTAGAGTGACAAGACCATGTACTGAAGAACATCCAGTTCATATCCCTGAAATTGGATACAGAAATACCAATTAGGCCGGATGATCAGCACAAGAAAAGTTCACGGAAGCTACATTGCCAAAGGCGGCTATCAAGAACAATGAAGGTGTCCTCAAACGATGCCTGTGACATCATACTATGCCTCATTGGTATAATGATAGGAGTATATTGCATTCTGACGAGCTGCGGTACGCTTTTCCTGTATCTTGGAAGCTCATTGCTCTCAGCCAAACACAAAATGACTCGAGCAGGGGAACAAGACACCAGACCTCAGCACGCAAAACCTTAGAATCATGAAGCAGAATGGATGGAAAGATGGAAGATTGAAGTTGTTAATGTATTTCGTGAGATTGTACTCTGTTTTGCGATCTTCCTGATGGGATATGGACTGCATCCCAGGAGTCCTTGGGGTGGAGAGGGTGACTTTGTGGACTTCGTGGCGTGGTCTGTATTTCTAATTGATGTAGGGCTCGTAGGGAAGACGATCTGTGGGTTGTACAATAAGGAAAGGAAATTCCAGAGACACGTTCAGATCATGCAATCAGACAGGGAGTTGAAAGAGCTCAAGCGTTTAGGAAAGATGAGGAAGATGAATGGGCAGAAGGAGAGGAGGAGACTGATAATAACAAGCACCTGTCAGAGGCGGTTGCAAGATGTTGAGTAATACATTGGTCTTGATGCAGAAATCGAAGCTCTTAATAAGAGCATAATTTCCGTGGCACTCGCTCTTTTGATGCGATTTGCTAAAAAGGGGAGATTTTGGAATTACCCTGTAAGTGTGCGGTGTTAGGCTATGCCCCTTGAAATGAGGCGTTGAAATGCAGAGCATTGCAGGGGTCATGATACACTAAACTGCCTGAGGTACAGCGATGCTCGCTATATGAGAGTTTTCTCCTGGATTTGTTGCAGGGAATCGCGGGGCATCGCACTGGAGATCATAAGTATCAACTAAACGCTAAATCGAGAGAGAATTGGCGCTCGACTTGAGTGTTATGAGCTGCTGACTAGTATTGGGCTTTGTAGCTCGGGCCAGGAGATACTGGATATGTACATTTTGTCTCCTTACCTTCAGAGTTTTCCTTCTTCGTCAACGCGCACCTCCTCATGATCAACCTTTTCCTTCTCCATTCCAATCTTCTCTACATATCTCTGAATCCTCTCCTTCGAGCCATCAAAAATCGCCTCAAGCTCTTCCAGTGTCGGACCCATGGTCTCGGGAAAGCAAAAGTACACAATAATCCAGATCATCGCAATCCAAACGCAAAGATAGATATAATATTTCCATCCAATATTCTCCAAACCGATCGGATTGACATAGTTACCGAAGATCTGCGCAACGTAGATGACCAACAGGACATATGACCACATCTTTGCTCGCATTTGGTAGGTACAAATTTCGAGTGGATAGGTAACGACCAGCACTTGCCATGCAATGACGTAGAAAAGCTGGAAAAGGAATATGCATGCGATAACCAGACGGCCTGCAGCAATGTTTCCATTCTCGGTGAATTGCTGTGCACCAACTGTCCAGACGATGAATGTGACGAGGGTGCCGCCCGAGCCCCAGAGGAAGAATGTCCGGCGTCTGAATGTGTTCATGAGGAAACAGCAGATGATAGAAATTATGTACGACCAGAGTGTGACCATGCCGTTGATAAGTGTACTTTCGAATTCGGAATCGAGCCCGGTCTGCTTCAATATTGGGCTAAGGTAGTTGGAGACGAGAAGGTTACCGGTTGACTGGGAAAAGACCGCTACAGCGGTGCAGATGGCGATACGTTTTATGTTTGGCGTCGAGGAAAAGAATTGTTTCCAAGTGATATTGTTCTCGGAATCCAGAGAAATGGCCTCTTTGATCTCATCAAACTCGGTACGAACAAGGTTTGAGCCTTCTTTTTCTTCGCCGTGGTACTTGATGAGAATTCTGAAGGCTTCGTCTGGGCGGCCGTGAGCGACAAGCCAGCGAGGGGATTCGGGACTGAAGTATATCTATACGAATATTAGGTTTGACAACGTAGCACAGGGATAGTAGTGGCTTACCATGGCGAGCTGGTACAGAGAAGGGACAGCTTGAAGGAGAGTGGGTAGCTTCCACTGCCATTGCCCATCGATCTTGATGCTGCCGAATGTGACCCATGCTGCTCAAGTGTCAGAATTTGTGCCTACACACGAATATTAGAGTAGCGTACCTCCAATAACATATCCTAGAACAACAGACGTGTTGTACAGCGATGTTACAATAGCTCTCTCTTTCGGATGGCTTAGTTCTGTAATGAGAACGGGAGCTCCCATTTGCACAACCGACGTGCCAAATCCGAGTATCATCTTCGCTCCAATGAACATGTTGTGTGAAGTCGAGAAGGTTTGCATGATTGCAGAGCCAATGATGATCACGGCTCCTATCATAGTCGGCCATTTGCGTCCCAGATAATCAGGAAGCCAATTGAGGAATATCAAAGGTATGACCCCACCAATGCCCGTCGAAGCGCCAAAGAGCCCCAGGGCTGAACCGGTAGGATGGCCGAATTCGTCTTGCCAGATAGGAAGCAGTTGCATGGCATTGGTCATAGACTGCAGGGAATGAAGTCAGCTACTCTGTTCTTGGTAGTAATATTTGCAACAGGAGTAGCATACCCCATCGAAGCCGGATGCTAGACTGGAGAAGAACGACGACGTGAGCACAAAGTATAGAAGTAGTCCATTCTTACGTTTCCAGAAAGGAGGGACATTCGAGTAGTCCAGCGCCGTTTCGAGCTTCTCAGCAGCGTGGGCAGCTTTTGGAGCCATGTTGCCTTCGCCGAAGATAAATTACCGTACAGGTAGAAGAAAAATAAGAAGAAGTCCCGTTGCTTTGTAGATTCGGACAGGGCGTATTAGAGGCTGTAACCAGATCAAAATCTCTGTATAGAACAGGATTCTCATGATGTTATATACATCTTCGGAGTGAAAATGGCTGGCTTGACTCGCATGGGTCGTTTGTCTGGTAGTGTGTCGAATCTTTGTGTATATCTGGAGGCGGTTTGACATTTGTGGAGGCGTAAAGTTGGGCCTAGTTAAAATTGGGGTACGGGGAAATGCAGTAGACGATATCCCAGATACCTGGACTGGAGAACTTAGTTCCTCTGGGAACGACTACGATTGGGTGGTTATGTTGGCCCCTGACTAGTCACGGAGCATTGGCTCGGCGAATTAAGGTGGGCGTTCTTTCGACGGAGATTTGGAATGTGGCAAATCCCTTGGCAGTGAAAAGTGGGATATACATACATTCGCCGGAATACGTTGATTGAGTCTCTGTAGCACCTTGCGCCATCTTGCAATACCCCACTAGATAGCCTTGTGGAGAGATACAGTAGAGTGAAAAGAATGTGGACTTCGATAAAGCTACCATCCTTCCAGCAGAATATGGAGCGGGACCGATGCCAATTTCTTGCGCGACATATCAGCTTCTCGCCATATCAATAAGAACATCCAAATTTGCAAAAGTATGGATTGTATATAAATCTAAATCTACAATCTTGCCTCACTCGCTTGTCGCGGAGGAACTTCTGAAGATACATTGAAGTCTTCGAACAAGACGGTGCTGCCCTCCCCATCGCCACTGCCACTTGCAAAAATTCCCAATATCGTGCCAGTGAAGTCTCTCGCTGTCATCTCAATAGCATCAATCGAACCAAGTAATTTCCAGTCTCCGAATGCGTCCAGCCGATAAAGGAACTCATATATCTCCGTGCAGGACTGTATCTTGAACGCGATGCGGCTCCAGTTCTGATCCAGGAGAATAGACCCCAGCAATATAGGAGTACAAGCACCTCGTTGAGTAAAGGCGAGAGTAACATGAGAAGTGGCGTAGTCATAGAAGATTTCTGCGTGCCTGACATCATCCTTGAATAGTGACAGACCAGCCCGGAGAGTAAGAGCAGCATGCGCCTTGTTCCATCGCAGAATCACAGTCGAGGTGGAAACTGGCTGACGTTGACGCTCGCCTAGAAATGTTGCGGTCCCAGTTCGAGCCGACAGGTCAGTATTGCTGGCGGTCACTGAGATGATTTTCCCGTCTGGCGAGACTCCATAATGTTTGGGGTTGGGATTCCGGAGGTAACAATCAGCGACCCTCTCGGCTGGCTGTTTACAAGGGAATTTGGATGTTATTTGGCTCAAGTGCTCTCGTTCGAACTGGAGTTTTGGCTGCGAAATCGAGGGCCAATCGTTCTCCGGCCAAGTCACAGGTGTGAGAAATGTTTCCCTCCCCAGAGGAAATATCCCTCCTGCATCTCTGTAACCCAAAACCGCCCCCCACCATTTCCCCTCGAGATCTTGAAATAGATCCCCGTGACCCACTCCCTGAATGTACTCGCTGGTCCCATCCGCTGTCAAAATGGGATTCTGCTCGTAAGACGCATATGGGCCCCAGATGTTTTTGGACCGCGCGATGGTCAGCATGTGATGTTCGAAAGTCCCTCCTTCAGCAATGAGAAGGTAATACCATCCGTCCTTTTTGTAAATGTGCGGCCCTTCGGATTGAATCTTTGCATGTCCATCCCAGATTGTATTCGTATCTGAAATTGATTTTCCTGTCTCGATATCGATCTCGAATTGCTTGATTACACAACCATCTTGCTTGAGTGGATGTAGTCGGAACGAGCCCTGAACATAGGCACGACCATCTTCGAAAAAGAAACTCGGATCTATGCCTGAGAAGTCGATGTAGATTGGGTCCGACCAATTGTTCTCCCAGATGTCATTGCAAGTGATGTAAAAATTCATTGTCTGAATCGTCTTCCCATCATTGATTGTGTTCGTGCACAATATATAGAAAGTCTCGTTGTGGAAATGTATTGACGGAGCAAAGAGGCCTGCAGTAGCTACCATTGAACCATCTGGATGGTCAGGTAGATCCGTGCTAGTTGCATTTGAGAGATCGAGCTGGCTTTGGCGAGTGATTGCATTATCTGGTAGAGGGATTAGACTCTGCTTCCTTTCCCTTTCCGCTATAGTTGTAACTCACTGATATGTGTCCATGTAGTCAAATCTTTCGATGCATATATTGGAACCGCTGGAAAAACATGAAAAGTAGAGGTAACGAGAAAGAATGTGTCTCCAACAAGGACAACAGACGGATCAGGCGAAAAGCCTGGAATAATGGGATTTTCGAACTTCATTGGTACTCTGGTAATACGCGTGTATGGTCTGGCCGATGAAGTTGAGACTGGGCTCGATACTGAAGTGAAAGAGAACAGGAAAGTAGAGTGCGACGACCTCCCCCAGAGGAGACGCCATTACCAAGCTCATCTGCAACCCGCGCCAGGCTGTGGGGATAGTTCCGGGGCCAGCTTCAGAGGCCAAGCAGTCATCTTTCTATGCTCCATCCAAAGGTCCCGTGTCGTCGCAGCTGCTTTCGCCTTGAGAAAGCTTACACCCGTGTTGACCACCATTGTGTGTCTTCGCAGAGTCGAGCTTGCGAGATTAATTAAGATAGTTTAGGGGGCAAGGCGCCCTAATCCTGCACGTTTGTTCTTGGCCACAGCTCCGCTGTTCAAATCGCCGCGGCGCTTAAGGATTTCGGAGCGCCCACATTGCTACTCTTTGCCCCTAAACTCCGATCTCATTCTCCGCATCTGTCACCGCACGTCCTTGAGCTCCAGAAGTATCCTGGTAGTGGTCGGTCAAAGTCTTCTTACATCAAGAACTTACGACCTCAGACCAGCCACAATTCTCCGCGAGAATACTGTCTCAGGGTCATTTGCCAGCTAGAAGCTTCGTCTCATCGTTGACAACCCCGCACTTCCTTCTCAGCCTCTTCTCCGGGCTTCGGCTGGGGTATATCCATCTTGAATCTAAATGAATCGCAAGTGTGCGCTATAGAATGCGTGCATGTGACAGCTGCAGAAGACGCAAAGTCAAGGTTCGTTGCCAGGACCATCATGTATCTCCTCTCGATGAAATAGCACTCATTCAATCTCACCTGTAGTGCGACTTCAACTCGCCGCAATGCTCCAGCTGTCAACTTTCGGAACTAATTTGTGCATATACCGTACCGCCGAAGAAAAGAGGGCGCAAGTTTCGCAATCCTGGATCTGCTCGTACTCTCACTCCACCTCGACAATCCGGACCTTCGCCAAGATCCGTACTTCCAGAAGCCAGCTCATCATAGTCTCCATCGGGAGATTTCCCGGTCATGACATCCCCAACTGCAAGTGGACTTTCCAACGTTTCTTTCCAGTACGAAAGGCACGTCGAGAGAACATTCACTCCTCAATCAACAAGCGTGCGCTCACAGATTCTCGACATTTACCAACAGCTAGAAGATGAGATTGGCAGAATACAACCCCAGTCTTCTTTCCAGAATCTTGGATCACGATGTGTCGATCTCTACATGCAATATCTTTTCCCAATTATGCCGCTTGTGCACGAGAGGACATTACGCCTCAGCCTGGCTATGTTCTCTGTGGATTCCGGATCAACTTTCCCACGCCACTCTCCCAATTCACATAGCGAATCGAGTATCCAACCATCTTCGGATACGAGTGATCTGGAGCTGTGCCGACTGTTTGCACTAGTGACTGCAGTTTGTGCAGAGACGTGTATTGTATTACCTTCTCACATGTTGATCGATGGAGCACGACTTGCAAATCACTTTCTGAGAGCGTCTCGAAGCTGTCTCATTCTTCAGCAAGACGATGATATCGAGTCTCCCAATTCTTCGTCCGTAATCATTCGGTATTTCCACTCGAACTCTGTTCATGCGATGGGCAAAGCCAAGGTTTCATGGTTTCTATTGGGCGAAGCAATTAGGCTTGCTCAAGCTATGAACTTACACCACGAGTACGCTCTGGAAAACATGGATCCTGTTGAGGCTCAGCTGAGAAGAAACATTTTCTGGCAACTCCACACGGGTGATAAGTCTGCTGCACTCTTGAACAACCGACCATTTATTCTACACGAGTTCACAATCCGAGACAACATTTCAGTCAGGCATGCGCCGCTAGATGGCTATACGCTTCTGGATACAGCGAGACCTCAAAACGCAGAACCCTACGAAAGCCGCCTAATGCAGAGCTTTCATCTCTGTCAAAATCTATGGAGTCTTGGGGCAAAGCTGCTGTTGGACTTTCAATTGCTGCAGCCATTTTGTACGAGCACATCACCAGATCCTCCTCCAGTAACCGACCAGCAATCATCGGCGATCCTTGATGCTTATGTACAATTCCTCAGCTTTACGGACGACATGCCTGTTTGGCTCAAGGAAATCGAGGACACTCAAGATGTGGTAGATTCGAACCGGGAATACCAGCGTGCAGGCTTCTGGATTCAGCGTATAAATCTCCAAGTTACTTTTCAGTCTCTGAGCTTGATCGTCCTACAAAGGTTCCTCGACCTCAAGCTCCTTCCTCTTCTTGGGCTAAGCTCAGAACCGGTAATGATTGCTTTGAAGAAGACAGAAATCGCTCGCGAAATGCTGTTAGCAATCCAGACGGCTCCATTTGAGTTCTTACAGATCAACGGCGAAAGTTGTGTATGAGCTCCCCAGTCAGGCACTAGCTGTCTCAATTCCCCGCCCCTTCGAAATCCTTCAAACCATTATCGTACATTTCTAATCGAATTTCAGGTCGAGAAAATTCGTCAGGTGGGAGCTAGTCTCCTCCAAATATCGCAGACTATCAAGAACGAGCGTATCGTTAAGAGAGCTGAGCTTGAACTTCCGAATTTGCTCAATATCCTTGCCAGACTTGACTCCAGAGCCTCAGACTTGAAGCAACAATACAGCCCCACAAATTCGGAGGGACGAAAAAATATCCTAGCTGGTTCGTAAAGGTACTACTTGATGATCTTAGGAGCTTACATCTGGTAGCTTCCATGGGTGATTGATTGTTCACTCCACTCAAGGGCGACAAGCACACCTCCTCCAGCTATTCTCCTGACTCACTGCGCTAAAGGCGTTATATGTCTATCGCACCCCGACTTATCTTTTGCTTAGCTTTCGTTCTCTTCAACACACTAGCCTCTTGACATGATATTCGGAGTTGAATGACTAGCCTCAACCGAGTAGTGTACGAATGACGTGCGGCAATGCGGCACCGAGCAGAAATGGCTGATCAGTAATCTGCAGCCGAGTTATCACGAGAATGGCTTGGAGGCTCCTTGGTCAACATGCCATGATTGGTGCAAAGCAAAGCAAGCGAGGACCCTTGGATAATGTATTTCTTGGTGGCTTCGAGCTTGGGAAGGGCGTGCGGGGCAAGTGCATAGGTGCTATTCCCTATTCCCAGCGAGCGGTTTCTCCAGAAATCTTGATTTCTTTGAATTTACTCTTTTTATTGGGATTTCGGTTCTTTCCGATCGAAGGTCGAAATCTGATCATTTATTGTGTGGCTTATGCGAATTCGTTACTTTACTGGGACGACATATAATAATACGGCAGTGATTTGCTTGGTTGGCAGACCTCGCAACGGTAACTCGATTTTCTCAGGGCCCTGCACACCAAATTTGCAGCACTCGGCATCTGTTTCAGATGATTAGTATACAATGTTGAGAATTCTACACTCTTCAACCGGCTGATTGGTAATTATACTGTAATTTCCACAGAAGGCATGCTTCTGACAACACTACTCGGTGCCAGCAAGTTGAGCTCAAGCTTTACAAAGCTTTACTTCTCATATCATCTAGTGCTGCAAGCACAGCAGACAACTTTTCTTTGCTTGAATATAAGTTCGCTCGTCCCCAAGCTTCTCAAACATCAAAACACGCTTTCGATGCCAATTCAAAATGTCAGCATCCATGCAATCCTCATCGACCGCTACCATGTCCAGTCATGGACACGACAGAAACCACGATCCAGAAAAGGACGAAGAAATTGCTCCTCCTGACTTGGCGAATGAAGACCTGGAAAGAGGCAAAGAGGACCCGCAGGTTCCTCCCGTAGTATTGGACTGGGACAGACCAGACGATCCAGAGAATCCAATGAACTGGCCCAAGTGGAAAAGACGTTTTCACGTTGTACCGCCAGCTGTAATATCCTTCGCTGCGTAAGTCTATCGTCTTTCCAAGCTGAGGCTATCTCTCAAATCTAACACCACGAAAGTACTCTTGGCTCGTCCATATATACACCTGCCTTCCCAGACATCATGGAGAAGTGGAACGTCTCTTCAACAGTCGCTCTTCTACCTCTCACACTTTACGTCCTCGCTCTAGGCTTTGGACCGGTCCTAGCGGCACCACTATCCGAGACATACGGCCGACACATCGTTTACTTGACATCGGCACCCCTTGGAGCACTATTCACCATGGGCACTGGCTTCTCTCAGAATATCGAGACGCTCTGTATCCTACGATTCTTCTCCGGACTAGCTTTCTCTCCTGCATTGGCAATTGGTGCTGGGAGTATTGCTGATGTAAACAAGCCTGAACATCGAGCTGTGCCGTCTGCACTCTACATCTTGAGTCCCTTTTTGGGTCCTGCCTTGGGGTGTGTTTCCCTTCTCGCAGATGTTGTCGTTTGAGTTTCCCTTACCCCTCGCCTGCGACATGTGTCTACAATTCCTTGGGATACTGAGCAATATATCTAACATCCACAGACCTGTGATCGGAGCATTTGTAACAGTACGCAAAGGCTGGCGCTGGACCCAATGGACCTTGATATTCTTCGCAATCTTCGCCTTCATCCTCACCACATTCGCGCGCGAAACCCACCAGAACACCATTCTCACTCGCCGCGCAAAGCATCGCAAGCTCCCACTTCCACCATCACCATTTCCCAGCCGCTCTGCCAAGATACGATTTCTCATCACTGTAACGCTCATCAGACCATTGCATATGTTGATAACAGAGCCTATTGTTGCCTTCCTTTCGTAAGTCAAGCCACTGCCGACGGGCGAATCTTGGCTCTAGACCACTCACATCGCTCATGCTAATATTACATATAGCCTCTACGTAGCCTTCAACTTCTCAGTCCTCTTTGCATTCTTCGCCGCGTTTCCATACGTCTTCAAAAGCGTATATGGCTTCACGATCGAGCAGGTGGGCTTAGTCTTTTTGGCTATTGGTATAGGATGTGTTCTTGCAGTCCCAACAGTACTCGCTTGCGACTTCTGGCTGTATCAGCCGAAAGTAAGGGAAGCGAAGCGGAATGGTGGAAGCGGAGCTGTGGCTCCGGAGTACAGGTTGTATCCTGCTATGATTGGGAGTGTTGGGTTGCCAGTTGGACTTTTTGTGAGTCCCATGCTTCACCCTTCCTTTGTTCCACATGGTCTATGTTTCCAGTTTGGGCGAGTGAATAACTGTTTGTGGAAAACTCGCTAATTTCATTTGCTAGTGGTTTGCATGGACAGGCCGATCAACAGTATCCTGGGCCAGTCCTGTTGTCTCAGCAATTCCCTTTGCTTGGGGTAATCTCAGTATCTTCATCGCAGCAGCAACTTATCTCATCGATGCCTATCAAGCATTGAACGGCGCTTCGGCAGTTGCGGCTAACGGACTTCTGCGTTACACACTCGGAGGTGTCTTCCCCTTGTTCACTCTCCAGATGTATCGGAACTTAGGGATCGACTGGGCGACTAGTCTGTTGGGGTTCATTGCTGTGGGGCTGATGCCAGTTCCGTGGGTGCTGTTCAAGTTTGGTAAGCAGATTAGAAAGACAAGTGCGTATGATATGAGTAATCTTTGATGAAGAGATGCGTTGTGGAAGAGGAGGGGGATTACTGAATGGAATGGCGCGCTCCAATTTCCATTCATTCATGGAACTTAGATACATGGGTGGTAAATGCTTGAGCGAATGCATTGTTGGAGGCTCAGGGACTAGATTGTGTAAACGCACCTATCACTTGTAGATATTCGATATGATAGATATCCGAGCAAGGACGGTTTTCCTTGAAACATTCAGATCGTTTTAACGCTCAGGCAAAGGGAAACAGTCAAAGGACAATACACAAGAATATTCTCGGCAGTTCTTTCACAGTCCGTGTCGGGAGCCCATTCACCTGATCTCGGTTGGATCAGGGGTCAAACAACACCTAGCCGAACAAAAACAAACTCTTGTGCGAAGGCTCGAGCGGCGAAGAGCATGAGATCTTAAGCAAGTATTCTCATTCATTGAAATTGGAATGTGTCTAATGCATGAGTAAAATCTATTCCAATCGGAGCATCGCGTGCCGTCATTTCTCAGCCCACTGACGGGTTGCCGATGCGGGGTACCTGCAGGTGGCAAATGGCCGCGATTCGCTAAATGGCAGCCCCTGAACAGACATTTACGGGGCTTAACCCACAACAAACCACCCATTTATGGAGGGCACCCAAAGCTGCCAGCGACCTGAATCCCCCGCGACCTCCGCATGCACTCCAACTACCCCAAAGTCATCAGCAGTAACCTTTCTGCACCCGCAGTCATACCGTTGAGATGGCTACGAATATGAGTGCTCCACGAGCTCGGGCACGAGCGACTTTAGCCTGTGAGATGTGTCGCTCGCGACGCACAAAATGCGATGGTCGCAAGCCCAATTGTTCGTTTTGTGAAGATCACGACATAATGTGCAAATACCGAGACCCATTGACTCCAGCTCCAACAAAGTATGTTTCCCAGCCTACTATCCGTGTTATTGAGTCAATCAGAGTTTATTAATTTACAGGAATGAACTTGAAATGCAAGCGATCAGATCGCGTATCGAGGATGTGTTCAACCTGGTTTCCATACAGAGTCTGGATCGGCTTGATCCAAACTATGTGATCATGGGTAGCTCGAAAGGCTACAGTGCCATCGGTCACTATCAGTATCCTATGGACGAGTGTCTTATTAGCCGAAGCTGGAGAATGGAATTTCCGTTCATGACGATTCAAACACCCTCGACTATGTGCTTGCTGGGGCTGGATCCCAAGCTGTCTGCGAAGCTAGTTGTCGCTGAAAGGACCAATCCAAGCATGATGACCCCTCCAACTTTCCCAGACGAGTCAAGTCTCTTGTATGGGGAAGCAATAAGGTAACATAATCTGCTCTTGATATGGTCAGGCAACAGCTTACCACTTTCAAGTGCTTTTGGATACTTTTATTGCAGGATGCAGCACTGGTATCCTGTGCTCCATCCTGAATTCTTCAGCTCATATCTCGAGAATGTAGGGAACAATTCCGGTACTAGCACAGATCACTGCCTTGTTCTTATCGTCGCTGCTATCGGTTCCGCGTGTCGTAGTCTCCCTCCCGCTGCCATACATTCCAAACACCAAGACAGAGGCTACATCATGAAAGCTCTTGCCATGCTTCATAACGTTCATTCAGAATTCAGCTTGAGAAGCGCCCAATGTCTTCTCCTCCTAGCTGTCTACTACAATTGTATAGGGAGACCATGCCAGGCACACGATTTCGTTCTGATGGCTTCTTGCAAGACGCAAGCACTTTTCAAATGGTAAATCTGACCCAATTTCACTGGCATCTTCGGTCTGACTGATAGACCATAGCCACCTTTATGACGACGATGATAGACCCATGGAACTTTTACGAAGAATATTTTGGTCCACACTCCTGATGGAAACGTCAGCATCCCTTTTTCCCACCCAACTTCCACTCAAGAAATTAACATATCATTTTCCAGAGAACTCGGTTACCACATGGACATGCCGGAAAGCAACATCTGGAAATTCGACGACCGGATCCTCCTTCCAGGGATTCATGACTCTTGGGAACCTTTCCACGAGAACCAAAGATACATGTTCGAGCAGTCCGAGCCCATAGGTCTGTCTGCTCTTGCTTCCAATGACACAAAAGCGTACTTCCTCGCCGCGATCTCCATGTGTCGTATGATGCGACGCTGCTTCGCCTCCGTGGTACTCTTTAACAACAAGGAAGTCTACGCTCCGATCATTGCCAACGAGCTCGGAAATCAGTTGGAGAAGTGGCATGAGCATCTTCCAAGTAGTCTCAAATTTGACCGTCAAAGGAGATTTTCAGTCCCGACAGACGTAACGACATCGTTTTCCGCCACTGGTGGTTCATCAAGCCAAGCAGCAGTGACGAGGTTTCTGGAGATGCAATTCTATCAATGTCTGATCTCAACATTTTGGCCTGCGGTCTACAGCATTTTGTACCTCGATGACGCACCCGAGACTACTCTCGCTGACTGCTCGCGCTTCTTCGATGCATACGTTTGTCTCGTCTCAAGCATATCCACCACTATCGATTCCTGCCCAAATACTCCGTGGAACTTCTATGCTAGGTAAATCCAGAGGCTAGATCGAGGAGTACGTTTTTTGAATCTTCTGCTGACACAATACAGTCTCTTCATCACAACACTATCAGCTCACAAAGGGGCTCAGGCGCCTTGTCTACGGCACACGATTTCACCGACGACTGTTTCATGCTTCCAGGCTGCGAAGTCGATGTTCAAAAATGGTGATGCTGCCATGCAAAGTCCTTCATTGGTGATGATGGGGGAGATTTTGTCCCAGTATATCAATGCCGTGTCATGACAGGAAGTGTTGGCTGCTATTACAAAACAAAGACCACATTACACAATATTTGGTCTTCTTCTACGTCTGGGTTGACTACGTCCAACCCAGCCATATTACCATTTTCCTATAGAAGGTCCATGGCAGCGAATAACGGACCCTACAGTCTGCAAGTATCTCGGAGTACGGGACAGGATCTTTGGGATATCATCAAGAGTCGCAAAAATGTTTTTATCGGTAAGTTATGTTCAAATATCTCTTAATTTGATATAGATGACTCTAACTTCAATTCTCAAGGATCTCTTCTATTCCCACACATATTCGCTTACTACTCCATTATTCAGCTGCACCCCCCCTCATCACCAACGAACCACCTTACACCTTTGTGGCCTCCTCATGCTCCACCTTATCATGGCCCTTCCCATCCTGAATCTCTCTGAAAGTAACAGTAGGCACCCACCCAATACTATTCTTCGCAACACTAACCTCACCATAGAGCTCATCAACCTGCTCCAGCGTCAGGCCCTTCGTCTCATAGATCATGAAGTAGACGAAAATGACGCAGACGAGACAGCATCCGCCCCAGATAAAGAAGATCTTAGACTGGAGATTGGCGTTTCCTGGACCCCAGTTGACGAGATAGGGAGTGGAGTATGCGATAGCCCAGTTGAGGAGCCAGTTCGTCGCAGTGGTCATGGAGAGGGACTTGGCGCGGACTTTGAGGGGGAAGATCTCGCCGGTGACGACCCAAGCGACTGGACCCCAGGTCGACGCGAAGAAGAAGATGTAGATGCAGATGAATGCGATGGCTGCCTTCTGGGCGGGGTCGTTGTGTACGATGATGTTACCAGCTGCGTCTTGACCGGTGGTTGTTGTGCCGAGGATAGCAACGATGAATTGAGAGATGCACATGCCGATGGCTCCCCAGAAGAGAACTGGTCGTCGACCCCACTTCTCGATGGCGTAGAGGCCAGGGAAGGTGGAGGCTGTGTTGACGCAGTTGGTGATCAAGCTGATGACGAAGGAGTTGGTGAAGCCGGAGTTCTTGAAGAATTGAGTTCCGTACTATCTGGATGTTAGCTAAATCTTCCACCATAACATGTGCATGGTTGGTAATAGTTACTTACGTAGAAGATGAAGTTGATACCAGTCAGCTGTTGTAGTCCTTGGAGAGCACATCCGGTAAGGAGACGCTTGAGGAGGTTGCCCTTGAAGCAGTCCAGGTAAGTGGACTTGCCAAGACTCAACTCATACTCGTGGTTGGCTTGAACTTCAGCGACCTCGTCGACGACAGCTGGGTCGTCTGCCGGAAGTCTCCTGATCTTTGCGAGAGCTTTGGTAGCACCAGCTAGATCGCCCTGTCTAATCATGAAACGAGGTGTCTCTGGCAAAACCAACATTCCACCGACGAGGATGAGGGCCCAGGCAAATTGGACTGCAATAGGGATACGATAGGATCCTGTGTCGTCTCGGTTCTGAGTGGCGTTGTTGACAATCGAAGCAAGTAATAGACCAATGGTAATAGCCAGTTGATATGAACCGACAATCACACCTCGAATCCATTTGGGCGCAGTCTCGGATTGATACAGAGGGACTTGAAGAACTTGTCAGTATGTGAAGTAGCTCCATGGAACATACAAGGACTTACTCATAGCAGAGATCAAACCGACACCCAGACCAGCAAAGAAGCGACCAGCAATGAACATTGGCTGTTCAGTAGCAGCAGTCTGCAAAATAACGCCCAAGTTGAATACCACAGCCGTGGACACGATCAAGCCCCAGCGACGACCGATGGCATCAGCAATTGGTGCAGCAGCAAGAGCACCGAAGAATGTTCCAGCAGACAGAATCGAGACTATAAGCGCTGACTCGGAGGCAGAAACGTTGGGGTTTCCGGTGCTGTCGATGTATCCTGTCGAGAATTCTTTTTGCCAGTATGGCATCGCGAGAATACCTCCAATGGTACCAGTATCATATCTAATAACCAGCAAGTCAGCTTTGATGTTGATGACCGGACGCTGGATAGCATAACGCACCCGAACAGCACTCCACCAAAGGCTACAAACAAGCCTATCATAATAGCTGGCCATGATCGACCTGGAGTTCCCTCCGGCTTCTTCAGCATAAGACCCATGTTGGACGATTTGAGAATTGGTCGTCAATGAAAACAGGCGATGATCTGATGATGCAGAATAATCCATGGCGGGGGACATCGAGAGCTTTATAGCACCAGAGAAGCTATGCTACACCCTGTCCGTCCCCAGCTGCATCTGTCAGTCGACTCAGTTCCTGACTTCGGGGACTCCTCATCCCATCCCCATGGGCCTGTTTTCGGACCGACTTTTTCTCTGCGGAGGAGACTTTCATCCCCGTGCCCCAGCACGAAAAGTTAGAACGAACACATTCTCCATAGAACTCCCACAATAATGTGGAGGTGCATGTCAAGTCACTCAAGTGAGGACTCTACCCAGTCGTGATGATCCCAGCTGCCCAGCATTTCGAAAGCGGTTAAAGTGGATCCGGCGCTACTCTTCGGGTGAACTTTGCAAAGTCTAAAAATTCACCCTTTTAGTTGAAACTTTACTCCATGGGGAGATAAGCCCCTGCTTAGCGGGGTGGTGGAGTAGGATCTGACACGCCTCAAGGCCCATTTTCTTTACTTCGCTTGTCGTAGCGAGGGGTCCGATGCCCGTTATTTGTCGAGGGCGACGACAGGAGCGGGTTGACAAGCTCTAGGCCAAGTGACGCCTCCACAATAGAGCCGCTTCTAAGGGATCTTAGCTGTGAAGTGAAGCTTTTCGCTATCGTAGAGACACCGAGATGTGGCTGGTGAACCCTTAGAATCTCGTCTTGCGAAGTGAGACCAGTAACATTTCCGTCGAGAAATCAAAGTCACCACGAAACCATCTCCTCATCGTAGAACTTAACACTCTCCGAAGACTTCTGCCACTACACGGTCTAACACCCCGTAAATGATCCCTTTGCCCCCGACAATACAATAGCTGAACGTCCAGTGAGAAACGTCCCTCTACCTGCAGCTCACGCCACAAATCAGGAATGCCGTCTGACTCGCGCCTGCCGCCCTCCATCTGCATTCTCGCTTATCGCTGTTACGATTCCGAAGTCCGCTAGCTCCTCCCCATGACTTCCCCTCCCCCTCAATTTCGCAATCAGACAAACAAAAATCATATGTTACCATGAGGCGGGAACCCCGTCTTTGCAGAATAGCATGTTAAACTGTGCCGTGTTCCTCGAATATTAAACTTCTTCTGGAAGGTGACAGCGGAGGAGAGATTCGGCTCCGCGAAGCCCGTGGTGCGCTTTATTTACTATTGGGTGACTCGGGTGAGTTTTGCGGGTCGTTCGAGATACGTGGAAATGCAGCTTCTGGATTGAGTTTGATAAGCTTGGTACTGACGGGTTATCCTCGTGGGTAGCATACTTGGGATGAAAGTGTGGAGTGGGAATGGGGACTCCGCAGCTGGTAACGGGGGATGGAGGGAGCATGCCAAGATCTCGCTTCTCGGAATGCTCGTTAAACAACAACCGATGTTGATTATCATGAACCATTATTGAACTTTTTCCTTGCAGAATGAGGGGAAGATGAGATGAGGGGAAGAAGAGAAGGGAAGAGATGTACCGATCTTCGGTCTTCTCAATTACATGACTACATTTGACACTGGAAGATCTATATAACAACACTCCGTTGCCAATCTCGATGCTGATCTTCATCCTCATCCTCGCCCATCAGCTGCCTCTCTTTCTCCCAGCTTATCCAGCAGCAGAGAATTCACAACAATGAAGCACTCCACGCTCTCCACCCCTCTCAGCAGAGCACTGCTCACCCTCTCCCTCCTCTCCACCCCAACCCTCAGCTCCATCCTCGAACGCACAGGTTCCGATCCCTACTCCTGCCACAGCAACCACTTCCCCGGGCCCCTCAACCCCAGCTTCGAAGAGCCCGCTCTCAAATCATGGACCGTCGTTTCCGGAACCGCATTCGGACCTCTCTCGTATGTCACATCCAAGCCTTGAATTCTCAACGATCAACGTCCACTCAGTGATCTTTGATCATTGAGAGAAAGCAAATACTAACATCCCCCTCCCAGGTCCAGCTCCGAATCCACCTATTGGGGCGGCCCCTTCCAAAAAGTCGGCACCAACTTCCTCTGGGGCATCACCCAAGCCGGGGAATCCGCCATCGGAGTCCTCCACTCCAGCACCTTCAAAGCCAGCAACGTAATGTCGTTCCTCATCGGCGGCGGCTACAATCCATCCAACCTCTACGTCGGACTCCAACTAGTGTCCGACTCCTCAATCCTGCTCAAACAAACAGCGACGAACGACGAGGCGATGATTAGAATTGTGTGGGATACAAGGGAGTGGGCTGGCCAGCAGGTAAGGGTCGTGGTGGTGGATAATAGCACGGCGGAGAGCTGGGGCCACGTTAATGTCGATGATGTGCGGACGGGGTGTGATGCGTTGGGGGATGCGGGATTACATTTCAATGTGTTGGGGCAGAATAATCAGATTGAGGAGAAGGATAGTGGGTTGAGTGCTGAGGAACTGTTTGCCTTGGATCCGATTAGGCCGCAGTTTCATTATACGCCGTATCAGGGGTGGATTAATGATCCTGCTGGGCTGGTGCAGTGGGAGGGGAGACATCAGCTGTTTAGTCGTGAGTGGAGCTGGAACTTCTCCTTCTCTCAATCGCTTGAGCTTGGACTTTGATTTGGACGTATACTGACTGACCGTATGAAGAGTTCAATCCAGACGAACCCCTCTGGGGCCCAATGCACTGGTCCCACGCCGACAGTCCCGACGCCGTCCACTGGCGCGAACTCCCCGTCGCCCTCTACCCACCACCCACCAGCAACCCCGCCGACAACAGCGGGCGTTTCACCGGCTCAGCAGTCGTCGACAACTCGACCGGTGCACTCCACCTCATCTTCACGGACTTCACCAACATCGATGCGAACCCCGGTGCAGTAGCAGAGACCGTCATCTCAGCCAGCAGCACAGACGGCACCACATTCGCTTACTCGCCTAAGAACCCGCTAATCGCGCATCCACCGCCTGGATCGTCGAATGCGTTTCGTGATCCGAAGGTGTTCTGGGATAAGAATGATGAGACGTGGAAGATGGTCGTTGGGTCAGGCGAGGGAGATAAAGGGAGAGTGCAACTCTACGTCGCGAAAGACGAAGCCCTCCTCTCCTGGGAATATGTCAGCGTCGTAGCAGAAGGCGATGGTTCCACAGGCAATATCTGGGAATGTCCGAATATGTTTCCTATTGATGACAAGTGGGTTCTCTTCTATGGCGGCGATGCTCTTGGATTTTATGAGGTCGGTTCATACAACGGGACGAATTTCGTCTCCGAGAAGATGGGTCTGCTGGATGCGGGCCCGGATAGTTATGCTATGCAGTGGTATGTTGATGATGCGGGCCGGAATCTGGCAGTTACGTGGATGGGCAATTGGCCAACAAGCAAATGGCCGAGTCGCATTAACGGATGGGCGGGTGCGCAGTCCGTTACGCGCGAGTTGTTCTTGAGGGATGATGGTGGGTTGGGGAGCAAGCCGATTGCTGAAGTTGCGAATCTGGCTTCTGGACCTATTCAGAATCTGGGAAAGAAGAATGTCCACGGGACGATCAAAGTGGGATCTACGAACACGGCACGACTACAACTGGAAGTTGACCTAAAGGCTTCCAACGCTCCAGCTTTCACAACCTTCTTGTACCAATCGAAAGCGGAATCTGTGGTTCTGAAGTACAATTTTGGAAATAGGACACTGACTTTGGACACTACCAATGCTGGATATGGACAGGCTGGAACGTGGAGTGCTGCCATTGCGGCTCCTAACAATGTTCTAACACTCGACATCTTGATTGATCGGTCAAGTGTGGAGATCTTTGCTGGAGATGGAACCGCCATGACTGCGACTGTTTTCCCTCGCTATCAGGAGTCGACTGATATCAAGATCGAGGCTGTGGGCGGGAAGGCGGTTTTCAACAGTATCAAGTTGACTCCATTTGGGTCCACTTGGAAGGCTTAGGAGGGTCTGGCTCTGAAACGAGGGGACACGCAACGGACAAGCAAAAAGAAATTCTGGAAGAAGGATGGTCTCTTGTTGAAGATATCTGCTATTTCATAGCAGCGTGCAAAAGTGTTTTCAAACTTGTAAATATTTACGTTCCGTACAGGAATAAGACAACGTTCATGAGCGTATTGATTGAAATATCCGTCCAATACACCAGTCATAATGCTTACAACGCGCGAACTGCATTTTCTGCGCTGTTCTTCCATTGCCAGAAAGCAAAACAGATCTGCTCTCAAAATACAGAAACCAAAAGACGCCGTCCTGGAAGTAGTTTTCGGAATTTGCCCAAGATACAGCATGCTCACTTGAGCAGAAAGGATACTATGCCAAGCTAAGTCACATGGCTGGCACTTACCACGTCAAACTTTGCGAGAGATACTCAATTCACTCACTTCAACCCACTAAATCTCAATTGCTTCTCTCCTCACCCTTGTGAATACCCTGCCTGTATTGTTTTCTGTCCCCCTCTCTGTCTGTTTTGTTTGTTGCTTTAATCGCACATACAATCACACATATATGATACCAGAACCCAATCCACTCACTCGACCGACCCTTAAATCTAATGAAAGGTCAACCGACGAACCAGGATGACAGACTCTCAAGCTGCCCTGCCGTAAACAACCCAATCAGTCCAGTCCATTCAACCCGAGCACTTCAAATGTTGAATGTCTATGCAATACCGTCGTCTCAAACTCGTTCTCTTACTTCCAACTTTCCACACGTTCCATGGCGACACCCAGGGCCTCCGTGGGTTTATCCAGCCATACTAGCAACGTTCGCCTTCCCCACACCTGTAATGCCACTCGCCTTCCCCTCCTGCACAATACTGCCCTCAATTCTCCGCTTAGCCTCAGCCTTCTCGCCCTCGGTGATATCCTCGTCTTTCTTGCGCATATCAGGGGTATGTTGGCCTTGACTTGGATGATGACCGATGGACATACCGACGCGGAGCTGCTAGTGTTAGCTTCTTCTTACATCTCCGACAACTCGCATCTTCTTCAGGATTCTCGAGAGGTGGGGAAAAGGGAGAACTCACCAAAGTCTCCAGCGCACCAATGCTGTTATCAACCAAATCATCATCAAAGCGCATAGCGTTCTCTTCGAACAACACCAGTATCGTACTACCACCAAACTTGAAGTATCCAAGCTCCTCCGCGCGCTTGACATTCTCGCCCTCCTTGCGTGTGATGACCGTGCTACCGACCATCATGGCACCCACACAGATGACCATAACTCTACCGTGAGCAACTGAGTCGATCGGGATGACGATACGGATATTCTCGCCGTAGACATCAAGCGCGGAGCGAATAGCCATGGGGTTGACGGTGTAGTACTCGCCATCGATAGTTACTGGCTTACCCATAACACCGTCGACGGGGATATGGAAGCGATGGTAATCCTGAGGAGCGAGACGGAAGATGCCTAGAGCGCCGTTCTTGTAGCGTGCAGCATCTTGGGGGTAGGCGTTACCGAGGAGGCGTTCGATGGAAAACTCGCGGCCCTTGACCCAGATCTTTGTGGCTTCGTCCATGCGATTGAAGACCACGGAGCGGCAATCTGCTGGCGAAACAATGATGCGTGGGTTATCTGGGGCAGAGCAGGGTCGAGCATCAGGCTTGAGTTGGCGGTAGAAGAACTCGTTGAAGCTCTTAAACTTCTCAATTGGAAGTAAGACTTCGGACATGTCTAGCTGATGGAAATTGATGAAGCTTTGAATTTCACTGGCCGAAGCTGGGTCATCGTACTTGACACCTTGCTTAATCGACAAGCCTCTCAGAAGCTTTCGAACTGCAGATCTGTTAGCAATTGACATACTGGGATTTTCATCAAATATATAGGTAGTAATTGAGATATGCCTGCCAAACGTACTTCTCTTCTTCTCCATATCCTTAGATTTGAGTCCTTTATATAGTAGTCTGATACCCAACCTGACGTAAACGCTCATTCGCTCTTCGTTGATCTGACCAGTGATGCGATCTTGCACAAGAATGTTGGCAGAGTTGGCACCAAGCTTGTAGCCACCATACGAAATCTTGGTGATGACCTTAGAGTACCACTTTCTCTGAGCTTGACTAGCAGTAACGAAACCAGCCATGACAATGTTGTTGACTTGACGCCAATCTTGACTAGCACAGGTTGCGATATGTGTGATGATATCGGCATCAGAGCGCTTATTGAGACGAGGTTGGTGACAGATGGGACATTCCCTAATCTCAACAACGTGTTCTTCATCCTTGTCATTCAGGTCATCTCTGTCAAGGTACTCCCCTTCTTCGCCAGGAGTAGCAAGCTCTTCCACACTCTGTGCTTCAACGCTGAGTTGGGATGGGTTTGTAGTGTTATCGTAATTGGAAGGAGTAGAAGACCCAGTTCCCGAAACAGACGAAGAGGCAGGTGTTTGGCCAGAGGTTCCTCCGAGCTGTGGAGGAAGATGACTCTTCATCCTATCTCCTATCGACTGTTGTGGCTTAGATCTCTGTTCTAATTGGTCCTCAAGACAGATGACGGCTTCGTCGAAACTCATCTCTGCATTGGCTTCCGCATCGCTCGTTGCAGCATGAGGAAATCGTCTGAAGAACCCGTCAATGGTAGACTCCCTCAACGTCGAACCAAGCGTATCAAGCATAGTCGTAAGCTCAACCTTGCTAATACATCCACTCTCATCGGTATCGTACTGTCTCAACATAGCTCTCCAGAATTGTTGACGAAGTGCCGGGTACGGAACGTACTTGGCCTTGATGAACAGCTGGGGGCTGTGCTTCTCCTCCCATTTCTCGGCGTTCTTCAACTTCAAGGGGATGGTGAAGGAGTGCAAGTCGGGATCTCCATTTCCATCGAATCCATCATCATTGTCAACAGCATTTGGTACGGGTACGTTATCACCGGGTTGAAGACCTGCGGGGTTGCTTGTGGGACCTGGACCAGGAGTTGGAGTAGAGGTTCCAGAATTAATGCTATTGTACGATACGTTTTGGCCTGAAGTTCTGGTTGGAACAGTGGGCCGACTGAGTCCTTTCAAGCTTTGGGACGAAGTTGAGCGGGATAAGGGTAGCTTGAAACGCGATCTGTTGGGCTGGACTGGGAAAGCACTTGGGTCCGGAGGTTCCTTGAGAGAATATAGACCAGTCTCAGGGTTGGCATCTGGCGCAGTATCCGTAATATCCTTCAGTGGCAGAACACTAGCTGCAATGAAATCGTTTCCAGAAAGCTTGTCCCGATCAATCACTGTGAAAGACAGCGAGTATGTCTGCTCATGCCTCAATACCTGGAAGATCATCTTCTCGTTGAAAACCGGGTTGAGATTATGCCGAATCACTCGTGTTCTGTAAGTCTTCTTGCCCAAGGAAGCCACGACAAACGGGTCCATATCGAACGAAGTTCGGGTCATGTTGCGTTCAGGAGGTAGGTCGGTAATCTTTCCAATCTCCAAGAAGACGATACCCACCACTTCACTACCACCAGTAAATTCATAGGCATTCAATTGCTTCTTCTTCCTTAAACCTCTCAATCTGAGCTTTCGGCGTCTCTTCTCCGCATTTTCGGGCTTTGTAGGATCGTCGGTCTCGTCACTTGGCTCATCATCATCATCGAAATCAAGCTCCTCATCAGCCTCTGTAGCACCCATAGGTAGTCTTCCAGGCGTATCCGGTAAATCAACTACTCCAGCCAGCGTACGGAATTTCTCAAGAACTTGTGCAGGGGTCGCAGAAATATTGCTCGAATCGTATAGAGTGAACTGCAGCTGAACATCTCCTGAAACATTGCTACCTTTCTTCCCGCCAGGGCGCTTGCTGCAGAGCGTAAACCATTGTGGCTCAATCTCGACTTTGTCGCCTGTGAATATGTCCTCGAGTGCCAGATCGAATTCTCCCAGGTAGTCTTTCCCAAAGCGGTCTTTGTCCCAGCAGACGCAGTCGAGGAGGAGGGCGTTGACGTTGTTGACGGGCATCTGCACTGTGACGTTCCATTCTGGATTGAGGGTCTTGGGGACGGATTGTGTTGCGTTCTTCGAGTCGCCCAAAGTCAAAACTAGATACTGCGATTGATGCTTTAGTATTCGAGGTTCTGCTGGATCGCTAGGGGCTTTGAATACTCACTGGGTCAGAAGTACCGCTTCTGTCTTTTGCTGCAAGATTCCTGGCCTGTTGTATCCACCTGTCAGCATCTCACTTACATACTGTGTGCATGTAACTCAATCTGCCATCTGCCATCTGCCATTTCCTCTTCTTTGTACCTCACTCCTTTTCTCAGTATGGATTTTCGAACTTCAGCGTACCTTAATAACCACCACCTTCAACATCAATCCATTGACCTTCGCACCGTCCGGACCTCCATCCGAGCCACTGTTCGTCTTCCTCATGCTTGCACCTGGATTCGGACTTGAGCTACGAGAGTTGGTTGTGCTATTGGTATAGGATTTGAGCCGGTTGGGGAGCGAGATGCGGACCATGGTGACGGCAAAGCTGGCCCAAGGACCGTCGAGGAGTTAAGTAGTGTAGTGCAGTACCTGGTGGAAGGTGCAAGTATCAAGCTGGGAACTTGGCGGGCGGGTTCCAGGTTCGATCTACCGTTGTCCGCGGCCAGCCAGTTCAGCTTGGTGGATGGGTGCTTTTGGTTGGTTGGTTCGTTCGCTGGTGCTTGAAACGGCAAGCTCGAGCAATCGATGGTGAGGGTGAGGGGACGCGAGGGAGGTGGACAGGAACAAAACAAGACCAAGCAGGAAGCCTGGATGTGTGCAAACCTGTCAAGAGGTTGGCGGTAAAGCTTTGAGGGATGCAGTTGCAATGCAGCACTCCTGTACAGATATGCAAATGAATGCAGATGCTGAAATGTACTGGTTGAGGATTAACCCAGGGATGCCAGCGGTGCAGCGCTCGAAGAATTGGCTTGTGCGCGGCTGCTGGTGGGCAGTGCGGGGTTTATTTTGAGAATCCCAGAAAAACAATACGTAGGGAGGGGAGCTGTCAGGCTGTGGAGGTATGTGAATAACAGAACATGTCTCAAACACAACCAGTCCAGTTCCTTCAACATCAGATCATTTCAAGATATAATCCAAAAGTATCGTTTCCTTTATGTTCCAAATTCCTGTCAAAAGAGAGAGATATGCAGAACTTGCTGCGCTGGCACATGCTACATGGTCCTGCCATTCCTCCTGCACATCTTCGGATAATTTCTACCGCAGTACCTACCAACCTACCCCTCTGCCTACTATGCTTACCTACTACTCACGATGGGAACGCATGTCATAGCATGGCACACGGCATTATTTCATCACTGCCTGAAAGCTTCTCTCAGCTCTTCAGCCCCTTCTCTACGCGTGCCAAGGAGTGAGTCTCCAATGATGGGAGCAGCCGTTGGAGGATGTCGGCTTGACAAGACCGAGAGGTGTGGAGGGGTGGGTTGGCGCGCCGGCAAGCACGGAGCTTGGTTCTTGGGACGAGATTTCAGAGTTTGACTGCTATTTCTAAAGTGGTGAGAACGTGACTTGGATGCAACTTGTTATTCAGTTGTAGTTCAGTCTGAGTGGGAAATTTAATATAGGTGTTTCTGTTGACGCTGTTTGAACATGAGACCGAAAGAATATGGTGTCTATGCAAGATTCCCTTTAGGCAAGATTGTCGAAGGATTCTTGACATACAACACGGCCAGCCATGACGTTTTGAGACCCTCGCACGGCGTAGCAGTGGTAGCAGTACTCGTAAAATAGCCCAGTCGCTAAAGTATTGAACCCCTCCAATATCACAAACACAGATCGTTGGAGGGGTATTTAGGCTCTTTCAAGTATGACGGGCCGCTGCAGATTCTTGAAACATTAGGACGTTGATATGACGAGGACGTTGTTTGTAACTCAAGTGGAAGCTTTAGTCCCAAAGTCACTTCAGTGATCAGTATGAAAGAGCGGTCTTGATATGGATAGCATTGGTTTAAATTATTATGTTGACATGCAAAAGCAGACCTGCAGTTGTAAACTTGCAGTACTCGGTACATGAGTTCTATTCTGCACGACACATATATCTTATTTGATTCATTTATGCCGTCAAGTCTGGGAAGCCTGTGAAGGAATAATCGGTCCGTAATTCACTGAAACGGAGATAGTATAACTCGTACTCTGATCGAAATGTTGGGCTTGTGGAGTGGAGTGGAGTGCAGGACGTTACGGTGTTGATCTGATTATATTTCCTCTATCGATCTATTTGTATCGAAAGTCTGTTCATCTTCTCTCGCCCAAAACTTGAAGATTCCTGAAATATCCCCTTTTCATAATCAAGTAGCACTCAAGCAAACGCCTAGTACAATGCCACCTCCCAGCCAAACCATGAATACACCACTACCAAAAGACAAAACACAATCTATCTCACTCATCTACGCAGCAACGCCCTCCGCAACCGATGGTTGCGTCTTAAACTCCGAAAACGCTTCAGGCCACAAAAACATCTTCTCCTCCTTACTCGGCGTCTGCGCAACCAACAACGGCACGGCCCTCTGGGAACTAACCCTCCTCCACATATTCGCCCTGGGGTTAAAGCGTTTCGGCACTCCCCTGCCTTGCGTAGCTTTCTCATCCTCCTCCCTCAACTTCTCAATCTCCTTCTTGATATCCGCAAAAGTATCAAAGCCCAGATACGGAATCTTGTTCTCGATGCAATACTCCTCGAGTCTCAGTCCACGTCTGGCGAAGAGGACGTCTGCTTCACGCGCGGCAGGGAGGTCGGAGACGCCGTCGCCGATGAACACGATGAGTGGGATGGTGCCGTCGTCTGCTTCGAGGTTTGCTTGAGCGCGAGCTTCCGTGATAGAAAGAGCCTTGTCATGGCCCAGCTCAGTATCATGTCTCCAAATAGGTTTCCAGCTCTCTCCACTCTCGCTGATCTCCGCCTCATTGGCCACAATATCAATATGTCTGGCCTGTTCCTCGCCTAGGAACTCGTCGAGGACCCGGCGCAGGATGGGTTTGAGACCCGCCGAGATGACGTTGAAGGGGATGGAGTTGGCGATGCAGTAGTCGTGGAAGGTGCGGAAGTCCGGGTCGATGGAGAGGGTTTCGCGCATTACGCTGAAGCCGTCGTCGAAGGGGACGTTGAGGGATCCCCACATTTCTTCAGAGACATCGCGGAAGGAACGTTCGCCGGATTTGATTTGTTCGTCGAGGAGGGTGCGGTGGGTTGGACCACATCCGTGGGCGTCGAACAGAATGTGGCCGGTATCTTCCATGAAGATTGTGCCATCGAAGTCTGTGAATAAATGTTAGCATTTTGAATTGAGTTTTGCCATTTTGCGAAGTGAACGTCCAGCAGTATATAGGCTGTGGTTTGAAGCATGGTGAGGGGAGGATAGAGTTTGACAGCGGGTGATCTACAGATCAACACAAACGTACCTGAGAAACAGATGATCTTCCGCTTGGTGTTCGCCATATCCTTATTTTGATTTGAAAGCATGGTCGGTCTCGGTACTGCGAGGTCTTTGGTCTGAGGGACCGCTGGGGGAGTGATAGCAGCAGGCATATTGATATTTGAGTACTTTTTTCGCTTGGGTGGCGAAAGCAAAGTTCAGTATATGTTTGCGTCCGGTACCAGTTGAGAAGTGGATAATACAAGTGGATAAACCCGCTTGCTAAAACAAAGTGGAGAGTTATGAAGTGTTCAACGCAATGGTAGATGGAAGTGGATTGCGGACTGTGTCGAGGGGGAAGAAAGACTTCTTATCCTCCTCCCGCGCTTTACCCACTTACTTACTGGCTTGATATCTTACGGCATTGAGAACGTGCGCAGCCGGAGAACAGCGGCAGGGGCGTCGCCTTCGTTGAACTTTCTCACGATGATAACGGTCAAGTAGCACGAAAACGTCTTCTTGCTAGAGCCCCAGCTAGTCTACCTGCATGTGCAGAAACACGGAGGCGAGCCTGGCCACTTTGGCTTGGGATCGGAATTGCTCCACCGCCATCGAGAACAACAATTTGGCGTGTCGATCTGACACAAATCTAAACATTGATTGGGTATTCGGAGCGCTTGCTCGTGTTCTAGTTGGTCGAGATGTCTCCTGGATAGTGACACTATGACTGCATTGTGCCTAGAGTGTTGTCTAGACATGAGCTTCTCGCTTGGAGTGGGGCAGACTGGAAAAGTTTCGTGAGGTGTGGAGGGGCAGTGCAGCGATAAGAAACGAGGGGAGAAGGGGCTCGAGAAGGGGAATCGTAAAAGAGCATCGCTTTGAAAATAGCATCGCAGAGCGATACAAGCTGCATGTAGAAAAGATTGGCCATGCGGAATGCAATGCAGTGGAAGCGGCTGGGAGACAGACGTACAGAGGAATGCTCGTAATGATGTCACTTGCCAAGCATCATGTACAACTCCACTATCTCCCCATCAGCAGCGTCCTATCCCATCAAATCCTTTCATGGGATGCAAGCACGGGTAGTTGAAAATTGAAGGCCACGATAGTAGTGAATGTAGGGTGATAGCACAGCTTCCGAGTCAGGGCGCTTCCGTCTCAACATCGAATCGAGGGGTCATAGGTAGAAGCGCGTCAGTCTGTCGGTGTGGATAATACTCCCCATGCCCTCCCCATGCAGCTTTCGTGGGGGGCGTCAGCAAAGGCGTCACTATGCATCGAAATCTGTTATCTTTTGCCCGCTGAACCTCTCATTGTACAGTCCTTTTAACTTCAGGGTCGTTTGAGAGCTGCGTGAAAACTGGTCGGTGGTTTTAGTGATGTCAGTGTGCATGTTGAGGCTTTTTCCTGTCCGGAGCTTTTGCTCAATTAGAGTATAAAGTCGGAGAGCCGCTTAAGTATGGACATGAGACATTTGGACATCGTGATTGGATAAACGGATTTCTGTCGATTTCACCATTTTTGAATAACCTAAAGCAACATCGTGTGAATCCCACCCTTGCCTGTACGCCACATTATTCTATCGTTGGGTATTATGCTGCTGCCACTTTTGCTGAGTATTTCGTAGCCGCTTTGTCGAACAACGACGACTTCTCTTCGAGGTCTTGGAGGAAGTGATGATTAGGGGCCGTGCTTTGAAGATCACTGAAATTATATTAGCTTTTGTGGATCAAGAGTGGAGGATTTGGACATACGCCTTCAATTGCTTTGGATCCTTGCCAGCAATGATCTCGAGGACGATGCTGTTGGCAATTGCCTCTGTGTCCTTCGGATCCTTCGCCAAAGCTTGCTTGAGGGCTGCCTCTGCCTCTTCTAACCGACCGAGATGGATTTCCGCAACAGCTTGTGAGATCAAACTTTGGTTCGCAGATGTCGATGGGGCTTGTGCGAGTTCCTCGAAGACATAAAAAGCTTGTTGATATTTCTCTCCGCCCTGGTACTCATTAGTTTATGTCCACAGCACGAACTTGTCCTGACTTGCCACTCGCAAGCCAACCCATGACTCTGCAAGGTTGACAAGCAGACTATCTTGAGCCCATTTCCTCGCTGTTGCGACTTCTTTGATAGCCAAATCTGTGCGGTTCTGCTCCAAGTGGATTTGAACTATTAGGGCAACGGCCTCAACTATATTTCCTAGTTAGCGTCAACCTCCAGTGCCAGTAAGAACCAGACGTACGATTTCCCTGGTGTTGCGAAAGCAGTGCCAAAGCCTCTTCACTTTTGCCAGCCGCCTGTAGAACAGTTCCTGCAAGGACCTGGACCGTAGAGTTGTCCCCAGCCTCGCTAGCCAGCTTCTCCGCTGTCTTAACAGCCTTGCTCTCATTACCAGCCTTGAGATCTGCCAGCGCTCCTACAGCAACCAGCTCAACTTCCTGTTCGCCTTGTACGTCTGCGATAACATCCTCAGCTCGTCCAAGGGCGATTTGGGCGCGGAGGGAGATGATGCGGGCGGGGAGCTTGTTCTCTTCGGACAGGCCAGCAGTGTCGAAGTCGATGGCTTCCTGGAATTGGCCTTGGTGGAAGAAGTTGTGCAAGTTAAGCAACTCGCCTTCTGCAGAGAATGGATCCATCGTGAGCTGTGTGATGTGCTATGGGTGTAGTGAAAGTCGAAGGTATTTCGTAGATACGTGTTTGAAGCTCAAAGAAGCCAGCGGATCTTGCCGCGGGGCGGGGCGGCTGATTTTAGCGTCAGCCAAGGACATGCTCCGCTCTGCTCGAGGTCTCGTCTTCATCCAAACGTCGCTGCTCGTCCGAGATCTGGTCCTCGCGATGACATCGAAATGTTGCCAGACTCTAGACTTCCAATTTTTCCAAACTTTTGGCTTTTCCAAGATTCTTCTTCTTCTTCTTCTTCTCGGTCCAGAAATCTCGAATGTTTTGCAAGTCAAGATCCTTTCCACTTGATGAACACATATTAATGGGTCGTCTCCATCCAATGGATTTCGTGGTCAAAGACTCGAAACGTGAAGATGATATCGTATTTTTGTGTTCAAGCTCCGTATCTGTCGACAGATCCGATGGATGTGAGATCTCCGAGTCGTCGACAGCCAGCTTCTCCTTTACATTCTTCCAATATGCTCGAACCACGTCCTGACGTCTCGTCTCATCAACCTTGTGCTGAACCTCATGGCACAGATTCTCGTAGAAGAGGGCATCCATCCACTCATGGTACCGAGATTCCTCGTCTTTCAGACATCGCATCAATGTTTCGCCTTGGAAATACCGGCGATGCCTTTCAAGTCTCTGCTCCATGGTCTCCTCGAGATACTCCTCGGGTTCTGGATCCGTGTCGCTCTCTTCGTTTTCACTCTCGCTGCTGTCGCTGCTCCACCATGAATGTTCGCCTTTAGCACGCTCTGTGTTGTAAGATCGAGGCAAGTGGTTGATGATGCTGTTGGTCAATCTCAAGCCTGCCCTCACAACTCTGTGTTGACTAGGTTCTATTGGAGTCTCCAGCCTACTGAACGAGTGCCAGTGTTCGTCGCTCAAATGTAGACCTAGTCCCTGAAGGTTCGCGCCGTCATCAGTGCTAGACTCGACCTCTGACGGCATGCTGGCTTTGTACTCGAGCACCAGAATAGAATTATCGTTGTTCGGTTGCTACCTATTTTTAACACAAACAAACTTTCACAATATGAAGGGTTCGTTTGACTCAGGTGGGCTTATTCACCCCATGAAAATGGAATCCCATGTCTTAATGCTATTGGGCTCAAGGCCTGTCCCAACAATCACGACTCATTCGATTCATTTATAATCTCCCACAGCCACTCTTTCCAGCTTCGTAAACCGTTGTAAACCGTTGGCTCGTCAACTTTCTCAACTTCCCCCAGATCCTTGATCAAGCGCAACCGACAATAGTTGCTGGCAAAGTGTCATGATGGGGCCGAACAGAAGACTCAGCGATAAGCACAAAGAGGGCCTCAAAAGGACATATCCCGAAATTCGGTCATTGCCTCCCAACTGGCAATTTTTCATCGACGACAAAGATGAAGTGAACTATTACATCGATACCGAGAATAGGAAAGTCAAGACTCGTGACCATCCCAGGCTTGGAAAATTACCCGACCACTGGGTTTTTAAGGTGGTGGAAGAAGATAAGAGTAGTGGCTTCATCAGGCTTAGGTACTTCAACAAGAAGACGAAAGAAGAGGATATGGAAGACCCGCGGAACACCCCGAAATCTCTTTTAAAGGTTCAGAAACAAGCAGAAAAAACAAATGGTCTGGAAATATCCGCTACGCTCAGGCGATCTACAAGAAGAGAACCCATTGAAATGATGAAGCGTCAACCTATCGGGGACAAGAACATTCGATCGAAATACGAGATCATGCAAGTGATCGACGATGGTGGTGGAGATCTTGGTGCAATGAACAACGGTGTTTTTGTCGTCAGGATCAAAGGCCATACACGTCTAAGTGTCGAGAAAAGGTAAGTAGTACCCATCGTTCACCTACTTGTCTTCGTTGTGAGCCATGTTGTCCCCGGCAGACCTTCTGACTTCACATAGGTTCAAGTCAGACCATGGCGGCTTGGAAATGGGTTATAAGGAGACAGAAATGCTTCATCGGCTGAAGCACGGGTCCTTGTCCTTTTACACGGCCGGGTTCATAGACAAAAAATTGGGCATAGGATCCGTTTACGTCGAATTTTGCGATCGCGGGTCCATGGACGACGTCTTCGACAAATATAACAAGCGCAACATCTGGGCACGCGAGAACAAGAAAGGGTTGTTTCGTGTTCCCGAGGGATTTCTCTGGCACATTCTAATCGGTTTAATTGACGCAATGGCGTACCTCGCAAACGGGCGTAGCTACGTGGATCCTGACGTCCTTGACACCAAGCCAGCAGACGATTGGATTCCTGTGGTACACAGAGACATCAAGCCCGATAATGTGTTGTTCCGATCAAGGGATACATTGGGAAGTACCAAGTATCCTTACTGTGTCGTCAGTGACTTTGGACTCGCAACAGACGATGTAGGCGCCAAGCACCCAAAGGCAGACAGCACTCATCTGGAGGGCTGGCAGTGCGGAACAGCTACATATTACGCCCCAGAACTATGCTGGCATCCGTATCCCATGCCTGGTAACCAAGAACAAGGTAAAAAATTTGCTGACGGTAACAGACATACCAATAAGTCAGACGTCTGGGCAGTTGGCGCCTGTGTCTACAACCTAGCAATAGCTGAAGCACCACGTATCGGGGGTCAAGCAAGATGGGGAGGTAGCCAAGCCTACGCACATATCAAATTTCCTCCACCGAAATCCCTGGACACCACAGCCTGGATCCATGGCAGAGCATCACGCGTTAAGGAACTCGATATCGGCGACGATATTGGCTATTCTCCGCAACTTCGCAAAGCGATCATCATGGCGACCGAGTGGGACCCAGACATGAGACCAAAGTCTGCGGAGTTGGTTCAGATGTACAAGAAGATGGTCAGGGAAGCTGGACATCATGTGATGGTCCCGGAGGCATTGCCCGAGTGGGCATTTAGGGTACATGACTACCATAGCGAGAAGCCGCGGCCTGCGGAATGATCAGTGTGTTTACGTCGAGGGATAGAGGGGGTCGAGGGGCAACAAGGTAGTCTAGTGACTGTAACCTCGCAGCTGGACTTTGATGAGGATATTTCTGTTCAAAGCTTCAAGGAAGAGACGATAGTCATGTTACGTTTCCTTATAATGTAGATAGACAACGTCGTTGAAACACAAAGTACGAGCGGCACGTGAAGGTGGAACTCTTGCTTTTCGTGTTTCCAAGTCTGAAGTCAACCCGAATGGTGATCCATTGCCATCAACGTTCGTCATCTGCCTATCGCTTCCGTTTCTCTCTGAACGTGGATGAGTTCCGATTTTAATGTTGTGCTGTTTATTCTCGGCTGGTACTTAAATGTTATCATAGGAGCTGTCGCTTGGCGCAGTTGAACCCCTAGACCCCTGAGTTGGCCAGCCCACGGGCGAATCAGCATCAGACACAGTGTCGACTGCAGCGACAAGATGCAGATATATCGTTAGTCATACTTGCATGTTAAGGTAGAATTACAGCATAGGAACAGATGTGCCGACCTTTAACATCATCCCGTGGTTTTGCTACTCTCAGTTGCTTGTGGCGGGGTTGTTCTGGGGGGTTGTTGATAGCCGAGAGTGTTTGGCTAGGGGGAGCTGAAATGTGTTGTTTGATATTGTTCGGCAGTTGAGGGTATCTAAACTTCTGTTATATTCAGTAACCGAAACATGATCTGCTGTCTGTGAGGAGAGTCAAGTACTCGGTGACGTTTCCCTTGCGACTGCTTCCTGTATACCCGACAAGGTTTCTCGAGGGAAATTTTGTCTGCTCATCACAAGCTGACCTGAAACCGAAGCTACAAAGGAGCAGTGAAATATTGGCGAGATGTGTTGTTGCGTGTATGTACGTGTGTATTCCATGAAATGTGTACAGAAATCTAAGCGACCTTTCATACTTCTAAAAATAGCCAAGCCAACGCCTGGTATATATATCCATCCCACGCCGAAACCAAAAGCTCTCACCCGAACCAGGTATCAAGGAAAACTTCTCCGGTCTACCATCCCAAACTCCGAAGCTCCTCTTATTTGCCCAATCAGACCAAAGCTATCAAGATTCCCTCATTCAGACTCATAGATAGCCACGTACTGCACCTCCATCCCAGCAGCCTTGCCACTCGCAGTATCAGCACCCACATTGCCCGGCCATGATCCTCCGACCGCAACATTTAGCGTCAAGAACATGCCTTTCTGTGCAACCGACTTCCAAGCCCCTTCATCGCCAACATCCCTTCCATGGAGGACTTTGAAAGCTTGGCCGTCCATGTACCATGTGATAGACTGTTCCTTCCAATCACTACTTCTAAGATCAATAGCATGAGCCCACGTATGGAACGTCCCATAATCAAACGCCATGCCTTGTCCAAGTCCTGTGGGATCATTACAAGCAGTACCACAGTGAATCGTGCCGTGGCCAAGCACATCCCCATTGATATTCTCCATCGTATCAATCTCTCCACAACCAGGCCAATCAACACCATTCCTAACCGCCTCACCCAACGACCAAAACGCCGGCCAGATCCCCTGGAGTTTAGCACCAGCATCTCCTAACTTCAAGCGAGCCTGCACGATCATCTGACCGCCTGCTTTGGTCACGAAGGCGGGCATGGACTCCAGACGGCAGGATGTCCATTTGCCGTTGTCGTTTTTGGGAGTGATGAGGAGGGTCTTGGCGGATGTTATGGAGCACGTAATGCCGTCTTCGGTATAGGTTTGCTGTTCGTTGTTGGAGGGCGTCCCGGTGAAGTGGTCCCATTTGGAGGGGTCGATGGTGCTGCCGCTGAAGTCGTCGGACCAGGTGATGCGGAAGCCGGGGTTGGGCTCTGGTGATATTGCGAGAGTGGTGCTGAGAAGGGCAAGTCCAGAGATGAGGGTTGAGAGGGTATACATTTTGTGTGATTTGGAAACGAGTATGAATGAGTTGGGTTGAGTGATGTTTATGTGTTGTGAAATTATAATAGTGTAAGCGAGCAAGAGCAAGTGAGCAGCAAGCAAGCAAGTTGAATGTTGAAAGGAATGTGGTGGTAGCGAAGTATGCAGATTATAGACTCCGAGCAAAGAACAAGAGGAGAGACGGAGGAGATATAAGTATGCAAGTAGTCTTCTGGTGTCCCAAGAAAAGGGGGTGAGTGTTTGAGCGCGAAACAAAACCTTTATACAATTCGATTCGCCCACGTCGGCAATTTCAGGGGCACAGAGCCAGAGGCGGATAAACGAGCCCAGACACCAAGTAGGCAGCTCCCATATATTACTGTAACCCATGCTCAATAGCAGGCCGAGAAACACGTTGATGGATTCCACATGGCATAGATGGCTCGTCCAAGCCTCTGCCGCCTGGGCACTTTGCGGTGAGGTGTTGGTGCATCTATACTTGGATAGAATGCCTTACATCCTTCATGCCAATTCTTGATCGTATGGGAAAGACCATTAGAACAGTGCGATATCTCGGAGGGGGCACCGAATTGGCTGTATGAGATGAGAAGGAGTAATTTTGAGTAGCATAGACTTCACCCCCTCTATCCCTCGCCCCTATTTTTAGTCGTTTTGCTCTTCCTCACGAGGGAGCGGACAAGAGTACCAAGGTACGAGAAAGGCACAAGAGAGAGGTAAGGCGCACCGCTTGTATGGCACCGGAGGAAAGAAACGAAACAAAAAGAAACGCAGGGGCTTGGTTGGGCGCCCAGAACACAATCGAAGCATAACATGAGATGAACGAAGTGAAAAATATTGTGGGTGCGCAGGTCACATCCAGGGACGCCGCAACGCTCATTGGCGAGATGCGCGGTGCCTTGAAACGGCAGAATAAGAGCCAAACAGAGCCTGACCAGTCCCAGTCCAGCCGGTAGGATCTAGCTTTCAGGGATCTCAAGGATCTCAATTCTTCACGCCACGTCCCTGTCGGCGCTCCTCGTTGGCGCGCTGCGTTGGCTCCTCTTAGGGGCTGAGTGTCAGTCTGTGAGGGACCGTTTTAGCCGAGCCTCTCAGGGCTGAGCGTTGCATCGTTATCTTGTTGGGGGAGGGCAGCATGCAGCCGATAAGGCGAATCATATGCTTATATTGAGGTGTGCTTTGGGCTCGGGCTCGGGCTGTGCCTAAATGTGATCAAGTGTGAGATGTTGGGGACCTGTGTTGTGGCGGATTAGAAGGTGTTGGCGTGATCAGATAGGGCGGGTTGAGCGAGCTCGCCGCGAAGGGCCAGTGAGGGACCGCTAAGGCAACAGGTGAGAACCGTATCGAGCATGCTTATTGTAACGTGGATCTGAGTTGGGTTGCGGTACAGTGTTGTTGGAGTCTTAGTATTGCGGTGCGTTTTTTGTGTTACTCATGATCGTGTTGGTTGTTCTGAAGGACGCAGGAATGCTGTCGAGGATTGAGAGCCAGGGCAACGCAAGATCAAGGTGAAATCCTTGTCACGTGCATGCAGCTATCTGTGCAACTTGAGAACTGGGGACCCAGATCTTCATTTAGAGTAGGTCAATGCTTGCCGCGGTCTTGAACTCTATTTGCTGGTCATTGTGCGATGTTCCGTTCTGTTTGAATTTACAATTGCCGAGCGGACCTTTTGTAACGAGGTCGCGGGTAGTAATAGAAGATCGGCGCTGTTTAATCACGAAGCATCAAATCAAAGCTGTTCTTGTATCACAGAGATAAATGCCCTCACATGCTGATTATTTGCTTATGCACTAGAGAAAATGAAGCCTGCCGGGACGTTAATTGCGTTTCATATGGTTGAATAGAGGTTTGCCGAGCTTGATGTTTCAGAATCGTTCTCGGTAAGAAAAGGGGGGTGGGTTGATTGGACATTGAACTTCTCCGCCAACTCAAATAACTCGATCATGGCTTGGGAGAGACGTGTATTGGCAGAAAATCGTTACCATTTGTTATCATCACCCACGAAAATCACAGCGAGCTGATGCTTGAAGTCCTGAAGGCAGGTCATTTACTTTGATTGAGACAACAAATCGACGAGCTCCTCGCGGAAGACCCGAAAATCCTCAGGTGCCAAGTGTTAACTCCAACTCCTCTGATCATGCTATAGTTCCTCGGTTTAAGCTCATAGGATCCGTTGAGACTTGACCTATTTCTGGAGGAATTGACGCTGCGTGCTGCGTCTAAGAAGTGGTGAAGATGCTGCTGAGCGGCGGGGTAGGCGTTCACGAGCCCATCCCCGCCGTAGTACGTTACTTGCTGATACAGCTATTCAAGAAGACCGACGAAGGATTTAGAGCATATTACGCACTTATTCCTCTCGCCGCATTCGGATGCAGACCGACTGGTCAAGATATCGATGGTACCGAGGGCGTCTGGTTATTGTTGTTCCGCAGTTTCCTTCTATTCTAATCTATGAACATTGTCAACTACTCCTAAAATAATACTGTCTTCGGACAAGAATAATGTACAGTAAACTTTAGCTTGGGTCTTTCATGATTTCATTGCTCATATCATATCAATGTATTAGATCACCTCCTTCCGCAGTAAAGCTCAGCAGGGACAATCTTCTCGATCTCATCACTTGAGAATCCTGCATGTCGGAATTGTTCGCCCTTTCCCACTGTCGAAAGTCAGTCCAGTGGTTACTTCAAGAATATTTGTAAAAGTGGAGACTTACAATCACCCCATTGAATTCCAATTGCGTTGAAGTCGTACAGCTCGGTCGTCGAAGCACAACAGGCACGTATGGATCCATACCTAGCAGAAATGGTCAACTGGTGAGGAGTCTCGAACAATGTTCGAGGACCTACATTTGTGGTATAAATCCTTCGCGGGTATAAGTGAAGGCCCACCAGCACACGACAGTCATGGCGATCATCAGAATCGTCGACATGAATATTGGGTACGCTGCATAAGTAACCTTTGATCGAGAACGACTGTCAGTGATCAAGGCACACAAATGTGGAATCTCCAAGCCGCAACACTCACAAAATATATCGAGTGCTCAATCCGATGCACATGGTCCGTATAAATTGTCTCAGTCGTCGAAATCGCTTGCCCAAGCAGCCAATGCATCAAACTCGCATATATCATCAATGGCGTTATGACCTTCCAAGGCAGCTGTAGGAAATAGCTCTGCTCAAATGGTCGTCCACTGACAATTGTACACCTCGGTCTCTTGCGATTAGTTTCCCACTTTCCCCACTCGTGCTCCATGCTGATGAGACTCAAGTTGTAGATGAGTAGAAGATAGAGCAAACTGTAGAGGAATTGAGCACCGTTGGAAATCGCAAATGCAATGAATTCGCTGCCGAGAGAATCTGGAGGGAGTGCTGCCAATGTCGCACTCGACGAGAAGCCGCCCCACGTACCGTACGAGCGCTTCATTGTCCAACCCAAGCCCTCATCACACATCGACGATCGATACTTGTAATTAGAATCGCAATTGTAATGCCACTGCTTCGCGGTAAATGCCATACTGATAATCAGAAATATCGAAGCTCCCAGCATCGCAAGCGAGGTAAACATCAGAATCAACATCTGAGTGATAGCCGTCGATCCGAGATTAGACACAAGAGACTTTTTGTACTTGATCGCTATGCTCGGGTGTGGCAGGTCAGCAGACATGTTAATCTCGTTGAACTTCTTGCATTTCTGGCAGTGGCCGATATCATCGCCCTTTGCTGAGGGAATGGGATCTTTGCAGTGCTTGTGGCAGGTATGCGCTACTTCGTGCCTATAGCCATCGCCGGAATTTAGTAGGCATTCGTTCTTGATCTTCAGGTCTGGGTCGAGGACAGAGGCTACAATAACGTCTCCGAAGGTCAGACAGCGATCTTTGGTGCGGGTTCGAGAGCGGTAGTTGAGTGCGATCATGTAAACAGCTTTGATGAGGAGACACCCAGCTAGGATGAAAGCTGCTTGCATACGAACGTTCTCTCTGCATTGCTTCGGAAGTTCGTCGCGCAGTGTGCAGGATACGTGGGTGCCCATTGAGCAATTACCAATTTCGTACCTTATATAAGAACTCCATCCGGAATACATGGTGTGGTTGTACTCGTTGAGGGCAGATAGGTAATCAGTGGTATCCTTGTGATCTGTGCAATTACTGGTAAACATCACTTCAACGCTCTTGTATGTCGTGGAGTTTCCGAGCTCGTCCGTATTGAAGGATGAAGACAAACTGCTGAGCTCTTTAGGAAGCGCATAGGCGTTGGATCGAAAAGCTGTCCAGCAACCAGAATCATCATAATTTGAAGATGTTGCATATCCTCTAGAGCCTCCAATGGCTCCGACATCATCTCCCACATCTATATATGTTATTGTTGTGGGCATATGAATATAAAACGACGGGCCGATTACGGAGTTTGCCAGGAAGTGGACAGGCTACACACTCGTTCAGCAAAAGAAATTGGAGAGTGTCGACCATGTCACTTACGACTGATGTTAGAATGAGAAGCAACCAAGCGAGCCATGCCACCGTCTTCCCCTTGCGTTTGTGGTTGATAGACCAGGGGCTGTTTGTCCCAACCTTCGAATCTCCTCGCTTTTGTAATACCCAGCGGATCTCGTCAACCTTCAACGCTGTGACGAGCTGCTGATAAGTATTCGAACAACCCAACACCATCGTCGCTGCGATGTTAATGAACAGATGAATAGCCTGCATCCAATTTAGACATGACAATTAGATAATCTATTCTCTGTGTGGTTTCGACTTACCACATTCTTCCTCTCAATGGTTTCACAACTCTCTCCATCTTTTCCACCGACAGACGTCGTGTGGATGTTAATTCGATTCCTGAAATCTCCTATATGTGCAAAAATAATGATGAACATCACCAACGAGCAAAGAGCCATGAAAGCAGCCATGGATCTTAAACTCCGATCAACTAGCATCTGCTTCTTCCACCATCCTGGTCTCCCATGCGCGAATAATCCATCGAAAGTGGATGTCGTCCTAGCCGAACGGATAGATTTCCCAGGCCATAGCTTTTGGACATTTGACCTGAAACCTTTCCTCAGTCGAGGCTCTTGGTCTGGCTCTTCGGTGATGGCTCCGGATGAGAATGGGCTAGCAGGACCGTAATCAGAGGTCGCCGTAGCCTGACTTTCTTTGCGCAGGAGGGAGCGCGAGGAGACATCATCGTAGAATGGGAGGCTTTCCCTACGGCCTGGCGACGTGATGCTGTCTCCCGTGTCGAGATCTTGATGTCTTTGATTTGAAGGACTTGTACTAAGAGACCGTCAATGAATGGAATATATCGACTGATGTTTTTGTGACTTGACTGACCCCAAGTTCACCATGGAGATGTCAGTAACATCATCCCACTCATCCAAAAGTCGCGAGAACTGCGCCTCCATCACGTAAATCTCGGGTCACCTCCCAGACTGCCTCCGACAAACAGAGGTCACAAAATCAATCATTCCCAGCACCTATTTCACCCTGCAACAAGGAATCAGAAACAATGAGGAATAAGAGATTAATAGATTCTCGATGTTCGCGATGCGCAAACCCCCCACTTCCAATGAGAGCTCTAGCTCGAAGCCAAACAGGCAACACTGGTTTCTATTTCAGGGGCATTGCATCGACTGCGTCCCGTCCGTCTGAACTAAATTCTCGATTAAGTTTCCGCTTGATTTTGTCAATGATCCTCCAGTCTTTGACCAAGGATTACTTAGCGGCTGTCCAGGGCTGATTTAGAGTCTTGCACTTGAGCTTGAAGCGGGCCAAGCGGCACAGAACCTTGTGGCTTTATACAAAATGAGGTGCAGTGGCTGAGAGCATTAACAAGTCATGACTGGCTTGCGGCTTTATTCGTTCAAGCTCAACTAAATTGCTGCTCGTCACGATCGTAAATTCTACACTTCTGATCGAATTTAGCTCAAAAGGTAGATCAGCGCACTGGACAAATGCCGGTCTGGTTGATCGGCTAGCTAAACCAGTTTCATGGGAAGCGAGGCTGGCAGCTTAGAGATGTGGGGTCTCGGTTTCCCCGTAGTTCTGAAGATCAAATTGTGAATTGGAGCTCTTGATTTGAGGAAAGAGCGAGCTCCGAAGTTGGTGTCTTGGGACATGACTTGCTGCTTTGGGAATGGAATGCCGATTAGAGGTTTGAAGATGTCCTGGTGTGATTCCAAGATCTGTTCGATATGCTAATACAAATGTTCTTGGAATTGAAAATCAAAAAATAGTTCATAGTTGTCACGTCGTGCCTGATTCGACGAGCGTAAAATGGTATCTTTTGATTGTCATTAATCACATTTGCGTAAGTGTACCTCCCCTCATTACAGTGCTCCTAATAGTTCTGCATTACAGGCGCAGGAGACGTGAAGTCTTGCTGTGACTGGGCTGGGGTATAAGCAGCTTCGCTCTGTGGTGGTGAAGTGATAGAAGAAGCCGACGCGGGACTCTGACCAGGATCGCTCTCTCCAAAAGGCCATGTCATACGGCTCTTCAACCGTGATGCAATATCGTTCCAGATCTTGATCTCGCTCTGCGGAATCACGTCTGGCAAAATCGCGTTCAGAACGAATCCTCCTACGTTCTGAATATCGCTATGAGAACCCTCGGCTACCCTAATTGCATCCTCGGCATCCCACATGCCTTCTCTCGCTGGTGCTCGTGACAAGAGCTCGATTGCTCGTCGTTTCGTTACCGGGTTCGGAGCTCGTAATGCTGTGAAAAATAAAGGAGCAATGACTCTCTGGTCAGTTGAAAATGTAAGCCCCGCACCAGAATTGATTCTTGCCGATTCGAGGAGATCACAGAGAGTGATGAGATGGTCGAACTTGGCTTCTGCCTCCTCGGGCTTTCCAATCACAATGGAAACGACCAGAGAATGAACTTTCAAAAGTGCAGCGCCGCATCTCGTTTTCCCCAGCGGTGGTTCCGCTGTTGCGAAGGTCGCTGAGAATTTGTCCATCGCCTGTGTCCACGAATCGAGAGCCGCATTGTGAAGCATGCCCTGCACAAGAGGATCTGGAGGCTTGTGTTCGAGTAAGCTAGGTTTTACTTCGGTCGACGTTCGGTCGGCCATAACGGTAGCTGATATGGTATCTATAGCATGGCGTGCTGTATCGAGGGAGTAAAAGGTTGTAGGTATCGGGAGGTTTCCAGCTCGCTTCAGAGCCACCCAGAGAGAAGTACGCTCTTTCTGTAGAGCTGGATTTATGAATGTGGCTGTCTGTACCCCGAGAGCTAGGAGGGGGGGAGCGAATTCTCGTTCCCATTCTTCGGCATGGACGCCTCGCTGCGTTTTATGCGATTTGATGTCCGCTAATATTCTCAACCCCGCCTTTAGATGTATTATTGCTGAAGCACTGGAAACTTTATTAGGATATTTGCCCCGAAGCCCGCGTAATTTTAAAAAGTAGAAAGGGTCAATAGCATATTTATCTCATTGAGTATTGCACTGACGGGCAGAGAAAATTCTGAACTTACTGGTTTCCAAGAAGGCAGTCGATGGAAGCAAATAATATACATGATGTCAAGGTCAGATCCAGCGGAGGCATCCGAGTAGTCATCAAGTGGTGGAGACTACTGATCGCTTTCGTATATTGCCGAAACGCGAACGCCTGAAGGCTTGATGTATCATCCATCCCATCTTGCCTCCGCCTCTCGTTGAATTCCTGGTGCATTGCTGCAATTGCAATTACAGCGTGCCGTATTGAAGGTTCTCCATGGCTACTCTGCGCTACCCTTCGTTCCCAAAAGTCGCTCGAAAAGAAACCGGACAAACTAGGCGCGCTGAATGTGCTGAAGAAGTACAGTAATTTCTGTTCCATCGGGTCCTCAGTACCACTGAGTGTCCTTGTGGGGGCTGCCGGTGCTTGTGGTGCATCTTTGGAACCGCTCTGCGTGGCATAGCCATCGCATTTCCTTCCTGTTGAAGTACATCGTTTGCAGAAAGGCTTCTCCTCACCACATTTGACCCTCCGAATTCTGTACTCGCGATCAGTTGAGGATTTGATAGCGAATTTGAGTTTTTTTGCCACTCCTTGAGTCACTTACTTGCAAGTGAGACATCCCAACCTCGACGGAGTTCCACATATCCTATACCTATGCGTAGGTTTGGGCTTCATCGTGAGCACAGGTACGGCTGACGTGAAAGCACAGAGGAGGAGGGGTTCCGTCTCATAATATCGACGCCGCGAGTGTGCAGGAACTAGAAGATGGCAGTCGAATTTAGGGCGACGGCACCAGTTGTATCTGCCATGAAGGTGTCGGCAGATAGCCGACTGTGGTTCGCCCCTGTGGGACGAGGACCTTCCTTATGCTCTTTATGCATGCAATATTCCACACGTCAGGGATGTAATTGGCCGGACCCAGTTTCTCACGGGTGCGTCGATTGAAGGCGGCTTAACGCGCTTTTTGTTCTGCACATGGGACCGGGTATGGCCCAATAATGGGCTGCTACTCGTTTCCCTGTGATGAGTTGTGCTCCACACAGCCACACTATATTCATATTGGGCCTGGTCAAAACGCAACTTCCGGACCCCAAAGTTTTAAGTCCAGGCTTGGCCGAAGCGGCTGCCCTCCGATCCCCGACCAGCACATCCCCGTGCCATGGTTGTGGGTCTCATCCCGTGTGTTGAACTGTGCGGCTTGAACGACCTGTGCTGGCTCGAAGGCAAAAGTTGTTTCCCATGATGTGACGGAACCTCGGAAAACGCTCCTGAATGCTGATCTATCAGAAGTCCGGTAGCAACGGCCAGCTTAGCCGTGTAGAGAAGTGTAGCTAAGCGATGTTTGCTCGGCTATCATTGGACCAGGAGGGGTCCATCGGCGCTTGCGACCAAACCAAACTTTCCCCCTCCTTATCATCATCGACATTTCCCAAGCCACCTCCACCAAGACCACCATCCAAAGACCGTCCAACCAATCCTCAAGCGCGTGTAGCCGCCCTTCCTTGTTTCTTTCATTGGTGCGGTGTCTAGAAAGAGAGCCAATTAAGGTTTGATATGTGTAACGGCGTTGCACGATAGCGATTATCCAAGCCTCCAGATACACCTTCTTTTTAACGGCGATCTGACAGATATGATAGGCAGCAAAACGCCATAGAATCATCACTTCTAACGACCGTTGAATGCTGGTTTCACAGGCAATTTTAGGATGTTTCCTCCTCAGCTGAGCAGCAATTCCTCTCTCTAAGAGAGACCGGAGCATGTGCTGGACAATTTCTATCAGAATGATCTACGCCGAATCGGGACCAGTCTCCTCTCGTAGACAAAAGATGATCATGGATGCCCCTCCTTGTCCACAAAAACATTGGACTAAACATGCCTGTCTCTCATTTCAGACTTTGACATAAAAATCCCCGCATCGCTAGACCAGGTTGTCCCGATCAGGATTCACTTGCATCGACAACATCAATTTCATGTAATGAATCACATTTGTTACCCTCGGCCAAGTCTTTAACCGCTGAATATTGTAATGTGGAGAGCTAGATATGCGCAAACCGATCATCGTTCTAAACATTGAAGTCTCAGTCACACCATATGTCGCGAAGGAGGACGGGCCGATGCATTTCAAAATGCCATCCTATCAAATTCTTCCAGTGCTCTTCTTTGAAAGACGGTAGGATTCGAGCCCTGTCCTTCGGGTCGTCCCGTCTACCGGTAGAGTTGTGGTCGTGTCGGTATTGCGAAAATGATCCAGCTTATGGTATTCTCCATTTTGACATATCGTTGTGACGTATCAAGCAGACCAGTTTCGTCTCATCGTAATTTTCCGACCCTCATTGTGCATTGCTTTCACGAAAAGCAGTTGCTATACACCGCTTTTGTTTGTCTAAAGTATGATAATTAGCAAGCTTTTCGAGTCAACATTTAAGTTTTCCCCGGATACTCTTGAGCCTGGGATCCGCAGCACTCCAAATATAGCAACTCTAGCTCAAGTTGCAGTCCATGTGCAATTGGAATTTCATCCCAGGCGTCTCCTACAGAGCCTAAAAGGCATGTGAGTTCAAACCTTGGAATATACGAAGCCGTGCCGCACAACAGCATGCCAAAATCCTTCGAGAAACAACATCACCGTTCGAGACCGAGCCTAGCTCCTTCTCGAGCCAATCACTCCACCGGTCTCTCATCGGAGAATTGTCGTCTCTATCCTTTCGAGCAGCCAAGCTGTCCCCCTCAAGGTCCTAACGCCTCTTTTCCCTCTGATGGCTGTATCGTCCGGCGCCAAATGCAACCTCCATTCTGCAACGCAAAATTCTCTTCAAGCGCGCGAACCATCCTGCAGGATCCCAACACCAAAGCCCTGGGCTAGGGTTATGCAGTGTTGAGGACCTACTTTGGGTGCTGAAAATATTATATCGCGGCCGGCAGTGGATTATCACTTCTCACCCCCGCTTGACTTGGCATTATGTCCTTCCTAATGCAGCAGCTGACAAGACTTTGTTTGCTGGGATATCACGGTATCGAAGATTAGATTCGATAGCAGGATATTGAAGATACGTTACAGCGGGGATATTATTTTCCAATGGGCAGTTCTGCATCTTTTCCATCCCGACAGCTTCACACGGCCACGCCGAGCGAGATATCCTTGGCTCTCTTTGCCCGGCGGGCATTTTCTCCGGGGTTTGAGTTTCTGAAAAGTCTGTTCTACTCTCCCCCCGCCCCCCCCCAAGTACTTCTAACAGTGGGTACTTTGTGGGTAATCTGTGGAGACTTTGTGGGTAGGGTACCAGGGAACTTCTCCAGTAGAAAGTATTACGGTAAACCACCGACAAGCTCCTTAAACCTTCTCTGGATACCTTGCTCTCAGATCTGACCAGTTTTTGGCCTGTGCTTCAAGG
>JGI24512J20087_1000096_pt1 | contig 170235 bp, 152 predicted proteins | sample LinPmetageLP35_FD_20087 | JGI IMG/M metagenome (IMG submission 20087) | reverse complement strand
CCCTAACCCTAACCCTAACCCTAACCCTAACCCTAACCCTAAGCTCATTTGGGAAAAGCGGCCTATCCTTGATGAACATCACAACAACTAACTTGCCATTTAACCAACGCAGTATCAGTGCACCGCCACCGTATGCAAGACTGCAGATCATATCGCCAGGTCGAGTATCCCCGTAAGTGTTGATAGCAGACATTTCTTCTGCAACGAGGTCTACATGCTTAGGTTGAGCTCCACCAGTAACAGCCCCGGAGTAGTTTGTCCACCCATATACCGTGGCACTACTGTCCCACACACGACGAAAAGAATCATACCCATCTCGCAAGGTCGGATCACGGAGCTGTCCAGCATCTGGCCACGTGGAGGAACCTTCAAAGTACCCTGGCTCACTTGAACGATTCGAGTCCAGAACTCGGGCGGATGGAAGCAAGTTGGATTCTGTCACCTGCTTCGAGTACAAGATATTCGTCTCCTCACTCGTGTAATGACCAACGAGCAGTTCATTTTGGGCCTTTTCATGGGCCAGGATGACCCCTAGCAAGTTACACCTAACAGTAGCAACGGTGGAGTGTCCAGCCTCCAAGAATATCTCCGAAGGTAATGCTGCTGTCCAAGAGCGAGGACTTTGACCTCTCTGGGAGAAGTAATAGAATAAGCTGCGAAGTTGGAGGTCATTGACCACAGAGGATTGATGATCCTGGAAGTGATGTTGAAATAGACTCTCGAGATTTTCCCATTCGCTCTTCTGGTAAGATATGGAAATATTTGCTTTGCAACAGGCGGGTCCTATCTCAAGCACTCCAAAGATTCTGTCTCGTGGGTCGAAGCAAAAAGACTCCCGATAAAGATGAACGTTATCAAGCAAGGTGTTATTGTTCTTTTGCCGTTTGCCTCGCTGGGCGAAAATATTGTAAAGAGTGGTATCTGCGATGAAATCCATCGACGATTTATATTTATCTTCAAAGGCCCGTTTATATATTACCATGTGCTTTTCTAACGCTTTTTCGAGAAGAGTGAAGTCGAATGAGTAAGCACCACCTTGCACCACAATTCGGGGAGCTAGTATAACTTCCTGGATGATCCATAATCGAGTCCAGTAGGTACGATCGCAGAACGCTAAGATGCATCCCCACTTTCGATAGTCAGAAGCTCCGTCAAAACTAAGCTTCGATGAATCCGTGATAATATCGACAAGGTCGCCCATACTGGAAACTGAGCATGCTGCAGAATCTTTTTGGTCCCAGGTCAGCGATGGATCGCGTCTTGATTTTGGGATGTATTGCATTTCGAGTCCCACCCAAGCAACAACCTGCCAAGCATGAGAGTATATGTTGCCCATTTGTGCCACCTGACTAATATTAGGATAAAACACACGACTTCAATATAGGAATATATACCTGATGAGCTTTCTCTATATCATCAGACTGGTTTATACAAAGAGCATCGATCCAAAGAACTCTGACACCTGGAACCTCTCCTTGGTCTCTCAAATACCACAAGGCGCTAAAAAGCTTTTCTCTCACTGGCAAGCAAACATCATTAAGTATGATGGAACACGGGGTCTTGGTGTCGGCTCCCCATTCGTAAGAAAGGGCTTCATAGATAGAATCTGGATCCTCAAGGCCTGCGTGCTCCAGGGAGCACGTAATTGTATCCGGATTCGCGGGGTCCCGGGGTTGCAGCCCTATCAAGCGTATCTCGAATGTTGATGTGTCGAGTGGGCGGTAGGGAAATACAAGCGAGGCAGACGACATGCTGAGTTCGCTTGAGAGTGGTGAATTTGCCCATTTGCCACCACGCTGGACGTGCTTGCTTCTGATCGATGAGACGTTGACCATGAGACTTGGAGATTAGGCAGCTCTGTGGGTACACGTCACGGGGCATTGACGACTCGACCAATCATGCCTGTTAATTCTGCAGGGGACGACTATCTTTGAGTCAAGACAATAAATTTGTTTAATCCAAAAGGCCCATTTACTCAATGGTCCTCACATACAAGTTCTAGCTTCCAGCGAAACTACCTCTTATTTCCATGGTTATGTATATCACTCAATCAGACATTTTCTGGACAAGCTTCCTATTTTCTGGAGAAGGTTGTGCCCCTTGATGATACTTTCACGAGTCCAATTTCGCCTGATTCTGGAGCATTTGGTTATGGAAATCAAGTTGCTGATATTGCTCGCTGTTCGCTACATGATGGCTAAATATGACTAGAGACGATAGAGGGGAGGATCAACTCAGGGCCTCTGAATGGTGCATGTCCCTGGTGCGCTCTGCTCGAGATATCGGTCTTCTACTGAAGTCACCTCCATCTAGTCTGGCTTACCACTTGCGCAAATCTCTTGGTCCTTGGTATCTGACCTTGTGTCCTGTAGATCTTCTGATTCTTTGGACTAGCCGTGGCTGGACAATATTTCGTTGCCGCTGTTCGGGGCACCTGAAGATCGTCTCGCGAACATGCTTCGGTGTAGATGTGGCACTAAGCCTGGCGGGATAAAATAAACAATACTGACTGATACGATCATCTAGCGGACTTTCTGCATAAAACAAGATAATCCGCGTAAGACTTCGACTTGCTTCAAAGTAGCGTGTCAGTCTTGACAGCGTATTGCAGCAACATCCAGCAAACAACGCGCTCCGGCCTTCATCTCTCACCCCTCAAACCTTTCTTCGCTGACGAGTTTCAGTGGAACTTCCCGATGGTCTCGCCCAAGTCACTTTAAACAAATCATTGATTTTCATGTCAGGTTGTTTTGGGCAAGAAGCGCTGGCGCTGGCTGGGACCACATCGCTCAAAGTATGACCAAAGTCAAAAGAATTATATTGACACACCACTACCAAAGACAATGCTGTAGAAAGGAGAGAGATCATGATAATCACCCGACAATCTGTTTTAACCAGCCCAAAAGAAGAGCCTGAGTTCTTCTCTCCACTTTCGCCAGTCGCCGTGGCCGTTGCGATAGCGGCTGTGTCGGTAGCTGTCACCGCACTTCCTGTTCCAATAGTCGCAGTCTTAGGCGCAAAGATATCACTATTCGAAGTAGTATTGGCCACCATACTAGACGCGACAGAACTGTAACTTGCAAGTGCGCTCGATGGAAGTGGAATTGTATCCTCCTGGTAAACATCTTGAATTGCAATCGAGCAATTGGCAAGAAGAAGATCAGTGAGTACCTTGGCCTTGTCTTCAGCGCGTCTCTGTATGGCTTGAGACTCCTCTCTCGTATCCAAACCCCGGAGTCGGTTCTTGGAACTGGCCGTCTTGCAGAAGTCCGGCCGATAAATGGCTCCCTGGCGAAAAGCGAAGAATCATGAGAACATGACTGCGCGCTGTCCGTTTGTAAACGATCGGTAGTTCACTGATGCTACGTTGTCTTTGAATGTTCCTCTACATCTGGAATACTATGTATTGATCAGCAGGGAGTTTGGATGCTTCAAGGTCGCCAGCATTTACAGCACGGCAATTACGAGACTTACGCTCATATAGTTTCTCACCCATTGTGGTTCGAGGTCAGGCCGTGAGCAAACTTGTTGTGTACATTCGTAAACGTCATCTTCTTGGTTTGGGAATTGAAATGTATCAGCGATGCCGTCATCTCTTCCACAGTTTGAGTCACCATGGGTATGACGCAAGCCCATCCAATGTCCAAACTCGTGGATTAACGTAACTCCACGAAATCTTGACTCAGAAAGAGCAGTAGCATCATCATTCCGTCGCAGTGCATTGATGTTTAGCACTACTCCGTCTGTGTCAAATTGTTGATCTTCGGGAAATACTGCGTACTGTTTCCTACGGTCAGTTCATCTGTTATGGGAACCAGGTTGCTATACATACCCCATTGAGTTTCTGAACACTGTCAGTAACAATGGAATTCACAATCCAGATGTTAAGTGTGTCAGGACCGCCAAGTCTGGTTGCCTTTTGATAAGATTTGTGTTTCGCGCGTATTGATCTGGCGGCTGAATTGTCTCCATCAGGAGAGATGTGGAAGGTAAAGCTTTTGGCGGTGTTTGTGGCTTTCAGAATAGTCAACTCCTCGTTCCATAGCAGATTTATTCCAAACTCCTTCACAGCTCTTTCAAAGTACGCATGCTTTCATAGCCCATTAGTAAAGCTCCATTTGAAAGAACTTTCACTTACCTGTTTGCGAACACGACTCCTGAGTATCTCTTGATCAGCAGCCGATTTCTCGTCGTCAGGTACATAGTTGTAGATAACTTCAGAGACATGTTGTCAAGGAAATTGTCGTGATATTTAACCTTTGTTCGAATCTTCATTAATACACGGAAGCGGTATGTTTGTATATGAGAGGTCTAGTGTTCTTCCAGATGACTGGAGCTCATGATCATTCAGATCTCAGCCCTGCGCCGAGCAGGGCAAAGTAGTTAGTCAGTCTATGGATAACTAGAAAGTATTCTTCAAGACGCCCATCCAGATATTGGGGGTCATCGTGGCAAAACTTGAGCATCCAGTAGACATTTCCAAGAAGAGCTTGTCAAGCTTGGCTATCAGGAATCTGTTGGGCGGGTGGAAAAGGAGGTGCCAAGAAGTCAAGCGCATGCTTCAAGATGATATGTAGGTACTGCTTATTTGTGATTAATCTTGGAACATCGTAATTAAGGAAGATTCACAGTCTGGATGCATTCCCAATCCTCTCCCACGATGACTTTTGGAATGGTAGATGAACATTCGATGCCAAGATCGCAGTTCAGCTTGAAGCCTAGATCCAGCCACAAGTTCAGCAAGTTCTATCCATTTTCACACCAAGAACTTGCCAATACTAAGCGACACGTCGAGGTCATCATTCGATCAGCCTCACCTGAGATCTCAGAAGCTAGTCCACTGGGTTTTCTTGATTTCTTGTTCGCGCTGAAAATGTCTCACTAAAATCATGGGATATTCCCATTGCTGCCCCACCCCCGCTTCTCGCTTGTAGAATGCAGGGCAGTTTCACTGGCTGCAACCCCAGGAATAGCTTACAGTGAGGGGTTCGCTTGTTTTAAGGATCAAGTTCCAGGCCTCCCTCTCTCTCGCTTCAGGGACTTGCAGCCGGTGCTGCCCAACCCAACCTAAAACCCAAGCTGCACTGCGCAGCCTTCACGTCATAGGCTGGTCGGGGCAGAGGCCCGGGACGAATAGTGGGTTGTAGCAACCTCGAGAATTATGGCAGTCGATGGGGCATGTCTGGACCTCCTGGTTTCCAGAAGATCACAGCCCTTTGAAAATAACCTTCTTAAGCTGGAGAATCTTGAGAACGTGTTTGGATTCGTTCACCGGCAGTATAAATCCTTGGACAGGGTCCTAATGTGATAAACTCTGTCGTCGAATGAGAGGGTATGTGTACCGTTGAAGCATAGACTCTGTGTAGCCCAGTAATATGAGGGGAACCTGAAGTATTAACTTCGGTGAACTTCCAGGACAAAACTTGCCATTCACACAAGCAAAATGATAACTGCGCTAGACATAACTAATGCGAGAGTGAATCTTGAGCCTCAAGATAATTTTATTGCCTATGAGAATCTGACCACTGATTGCGAATCTGAACCCGCTTTGCGACCCAAAATCATCGTCCATTTCCGTCGGCTGGATCGGGCTCAATGACGATCAATTCAGGCTGGATCCTTAGCGCAATGGTATTCCCCTTGATGTCGAGTATGTCAAGGAGACGAACATTCTCATCCGTATCAAGTCGATTGACCTTATCGTTGCGATCAACACCGTCATCACGCAGCCACTCATCAAATTGATCAAGACCGGGGCCAGTCTCATTGATATAGACCACAAGACGACGAAACAACTTTGGCCAGATCACGGAAGTTGTCAACGACTTCAAGTCAGATACCTTTGTAGGTAGCCCCGGGAGACCTGTTGCACGTGGCCAAATTCCTTTTCCTGCAGTCCGAGCAGCCTCTGACTTTGCCGACAAATTCTTCCGCAGTACGGGCGCCAATGTTCCATAGAAGGCTGGAAAGGCAAGACCATCCAAAAGCAGCTTCGTGTTCATCGATTTGTCAATGAGATCACTTTTGACAGTGAGTTTTGCTCCATCCTTGCCAGGACCATCGCTACCACTGTACACAAAGCCAATAAGCCTCCCATTGGCATCAATTCCGTTGGACAACACGAAGCCAGGGAGACTATCTTTATCGGCAGACTTGATTTTGTTGGGAAGATCCTCCCAGTACTTAATGTTGGTGAACCCGAGTCCTGCCAACAATATGTCGCGGGCTTTCTTGCCTCCAGTGAGTTCTTGATGAGTTCTTTCGAAGTGCGTCTCCAGTGCGTCAATGGCCTCGAGGCGTACAGAGATGCCGCGGCCGTTGATTTTTGGCGGTCTTCCCGATAATCGGGGAATCTGATTCTTGTCCAACACCAGCTTTTGATTGTCTGGTGCGAACTTCACCGTATCGCCATCAGGTTCCGGACCCTGCTTCGGGAGGTCTGGATAACGAATGACAAAGTTCCCATAGAGTAAGGTGTATTCAGTCATGACGATAAGATTGTTGTTATTTGATGGTGTTGAATCTGGATGTTGACCCGCTCAAAATATCAGGAATCGATGCTGCTTAAATCCACCATCAAACAGAGTAGCGTATAATGATACTTTCAGCTCATGCAACTCTTCGGCTCTGAATCTTAGATCCTGGGGCTTGCATCCAATGTTTCATGTACGTTACACAACATTACCATATCGACGTCCCCATATACATTCCTGAACATCCTCCTTTACTAGGGGCGGTATGTTCCAAGTCCTTTGCATTCCAGACGTACGCCTTTCTTTCCTTGGTCGCATAGACGTGAGTTCAATCCAATAAGGGTTGTTGGCTAATCAACCACCTTCAGCCCATACAGTCATCAAGCACTGTCATTGGATCTTTTGTCTTGCTCCACAGGCAAAGTCGTGCTACTTCCAGTCACATTCCCAGCTTCTAACTCAGTCCCATTGCGATCTGGAACCATCATCCGTGAATTATTCTGCCCCGCAGTAGGCAAGAGATCCTTTTTGCTGCACTTGAACTGTGCCACTGATACCATGGACCACAGTTAGCCTTAAATTTTTGGTATCATCATGATGTCTCTATGGGTGGCTATTGGAGTCCTCTTTGCATACCCTCTTCACAACGGACCCAGCAATACCGTGTGCTTTCGGGGTTAACATCACATCATGGAAACTCACTCTTTCCATTATGTGATTTCGCGTCTTTCTCGAGTATGCAAGCCTGCCCAACTCAGTGATTCTTCGGTTCTCCGAAGAGTTTGCTGGGTGTACTTCTAAGTCCAAGTTTCATCAATATGCGGATGTCCAGAATTCTCACTAAGAGCCTGTTGATTATCGTGCTATTATTGCAATGTGTCGTCCTCGATGCGATCTTTGGTGTAAAGAAGACCCATAATTGAACAACTAAGACACAGAAATTCGGCCACGATCTTGGCATCAACGGAAACCGCCTGCTGTCTTGGGATGCAATACCCCGAGTATGGAACTTGCCGAGATAGTGGCTGGGAAAGCATCACACCGTATCAATCGCCCCGAGGTTTCGTATTGTCACGTCAAAGGAAATAACCAAGACAGTAGCTCAGCCCGAGAATACGCCACCAGTCAGATGTTGGCTGAGTTTTAAGATTGGAAGAAGTCTTGCGTAGAACGTGCTAAAATGTGTGGTTATGAATCGTTTTGTGTATTCCCTCATGCCGGGGAAGCTGTCAGACCCCTCCGGTTCTCGTTCAGGTGCTCGCTCATTTCCAAAGTCCACCACCAATCAGGAGATCGGTGGATTTGGATGACCGCCCGACTCCTTCGGTGTTAGTGTCTATTTGAATGGCGTATCCATGGTTGTTGACCCAGGATATAATGATCTGATATCTAGGCAACAGCTACCTGGCAATTCTCCAAGAAAATGGCTTCTTGGTATCCATGTGACAGAACCTAACACTAATCGGAGTGTTCTTGGCCTTCAGCACAAAAGAAATATGCCAGCCTTGAGACAAACCGAAGCTTTACTGACGGATAGACATTGCGAAAGCCTGAAGGAACCTTTGCGTCTATGAATGCTGAATTGACCATAGATTTCGAGGCATTTCGAGGCATTTCGATGCCATTGGATCCTCGTGTCCTTACGGCTGAGTGGCTGCGGTAAGATCATCCATTTGTACGATACAACGATCCAGTACACGATGATCTCAATCATCTCAATGAAAGCATCAGTTGAATTCTTCTGGCTCATCTGGAAGTGCGGAAGAGAATTGAGTGATTTTGCTTCAGGTGGATTTCGAGTGGTTGCAAGAGCAAGACGAGGCTACATCGTGGACTTCCAGTTCAGCCTTGGGCAGAACGCAGTTGATATGATAATACTGTCAGACATACTCAACAAATAACATTTTCTAGGAATATGCGTGTTCCAAATGAATTCCGATCAGGATGTAGATCAAGCTGTTGTGCATCAAATGATGGGTGACTGAAGGGCTGAGTAAGCGTAGCAACTAAGCTCAGCATTTCAAGCTCCGAAATTCTGGGGATGTGTTTCAAGGCACACTGAGAAAGGCTTGGGTTAATTTCGCATCGATTGGAGATCTTTCGACACTACCAATGAGTGCCAAAGGAGCGCGAAAGGGGCCTAATTGAGACCCAGGAAGTAAACTTGCAATTGTACAAATTAGTAATGCGGATGAGACAGAGCGTCTCGAACCGGCGTTAGGGAAGTACAAAACCAAACAAATTAAGCAAGAACAAATTGAGTAAAGGTTGGTTGGAAATTATTAGATACCGATTGCAAATTATGGCGAGGAAGTCTGCAGGCGGGAATTCAATATGCGATAAGAGTCTTGTAAATAGTGAACCGAGGCACTGAAACAGGTGAGGGGGGAAATTATATTCACAATTTCTCCATCCTGCGGGAGCACATCCTTGGTGGTTGATATCTGACTCGGGCACTTCGCTCTTCCAATTACAAGAATATAGCTTCGCAGGGCGACAAATTTCACGAGACACCTCACCCGTCACCTCACCCGTCGCGAAACTCCGCGACTCGAAATGCCGCACATTTCTCGGAGCTCAGCTCCTGCATTCTCCTGGCGAACTCTTCCACTGATTGAATCCTCTTGTTTCCTACTCCAGAAGCCTCATCAACTGACACACCATTCTTTGCAGCTAGCTCTGCTTTCTGTTTTAATGCTGTGAGAGACTCTGCTATTTTCGCTACATCTTGAGCTTTTGAAGTATGTGTCAGAAGATCCAGCAAAGTGAACACAGGTTCAACCAGTACCAAGTCTTGGGGTTCTTTGTGAAGGCTTGCATGTTCCAGCATGACAGTACATGCTGATACGATGATCTTCAGGAGAAACCAAATGCACGCAAAATCACCCTGCGGTAATAGCCGAAGAAGCTGCGTGGACCCCCGCGCCTCCTCAAGGAGCAACTTTTCAAGATTGGCTGTACGGACTTCGCGACATACCGTATCCAGCGCGTGGAAATAAGTGAACTTTAATATGACGCTATGTAGCAGGATGAAAAAGCTGGGTGACTCATGTATGCTGTTCAAGTTCTCGACAAGAAGCATGCATGGACTACTTTGGTTCCACCCTTCTAGCATAGAAATTAGATCTTTTGCGCTCCGCAATCGATCAATTTCCGAAGACCTCTGGGCTCGTGTTGACAATAGGCGCTTATAAATCTGCCCTTGAATGATGGACAATCCAATATGGTTATTGTAGAAATTGACCTCGTTAAGACGGCTGTGGTTCAAATCGATAGTCTCGAGAGGAAGATCAATATCCATATCGTCATCATCTTGAGCTGGAGGATTATGCGTCCGTATGCTAATGTCCTTGTCGTAGATATACAGCAGCCAAAAGACACACTTTCTTTGTTCCAGATCGGCAGAGACGACGCCATGGTTGCCTCGCCGATGCAGGTTCATGTCCTGTGCAAGTTTTACTGCCATTGAGATTAAAACAGAACCTGGCTCTGCGTTCGGTGTTCCTTGCAGCAAGATCGCCATTCCAAGCAATGCTTGTACAGCCATCAGCTCATTCGTGAGCATAGAGAGCTCCCCAACCAGGGCTAATGCGTTCTGAAGATAGCCACAAGCATGGATGTCCTCCTCGATGGTGTCCCCAGTCTTCATGGCTCGGAAGCGATGCGCAAAGGAGAAAACTACATTTAGGCATGCTCGCCACGCCGGGCTTTCCTGACTATCATCTTCATACCACGACTCGAAGGCTCCCTGGAAGGTTGTAGCGTCGAAAATAGGGAACGCTGAATTGAAGCTCGAAAAGGTTTCTTGGATTAGAAGTTGGGCTGCATCCCGTCCTGGGAGTGGTTTGAGTTCTCGTGACCCCGTGAGTGACCAGTTCAGGGGCGTACGAGTTGCAATTGGCCTAGAGACTGGTAGGTCAGCTTGAACGTTTCAAACATAGTAGCAAGAGTAAAATCTGTACCGTAAGGCGAGACTGAAACATGCCGCTCAACACTCGAAGGTGTCTCGAAATATTTTCCCCGTTTGCGCTTCATTCCGCTGTGCGAATCTGGTGACTTGCTTCGTGGGGAAGTTTCCACGACATCAAGAGGTAGGTCCGCATTTAATTGATGTCCTACCCCGGACGTTCCACCCCTCAATTCCGCCTCCAGGAGACCTTCCATCCTTTTCAGTCTCTCCTCAAGCTTTTCGACATGCTTATATCTACCAATTGTCAGCCTTGCTGATTTGGGCAAGCAGATCGCATACCCTGGTGGTCTTCTCGGACCCTCCTTAGTCTTGGCTGGGCTGAATGTGCATTCGATATTGGACTTCGTACACGGTGTACAGCTACCAAGAGCTGCATTGCAACGTATCTTCTTCTTCTTGCAGGAATCGCATGCCTGTAATTTATCAGCACTGGGCTTCATGAACAGAGATTTATTGATGAAACCTTGGTAACCATGACCATCCTTTCTGATCTGCTCTGATCTTCCGGCATCGAAAGCTGTGTCATCTTGCAATTGCCACATAGGTTTCAAATAGAGTGACCTAGACTAAAGAATAGCCATTGAAGAAGTAGACACAGCTGAAAATCGCGTTTCACGAGCTCGCTGAAGGTAAGACTACAATCGTGATGATTCTGTAATGGATAGCGGAGAATTTAGTTGGTAATCCAAATGCTCACTGCTTATCCGAGGTCGTCGCCTCCTGCTTAGTCATAGCCTGGCACATGATCTATTCGAAGAAGAAAGTAAACCTCAAACTCAACCACCAAAGTAGTTCAAATCACAGATTGGCATCTTTGCGATAGATCGGAATTTTCCCCAGAGCTTTTCTAGTACAACGTCCACCTCACGCGTTTGGAAAGTGCTTATATCCCAAACCCTTCACAAAAGTCTGCTGCCAAGGACCCTGAGACCTGTCCTCCGCAAGATGCGTATAAAACTCGCCATGAGCCGGTCCATCAATTTTGTGATAAGCAGGTGAGCCGTCAGCATTTCGCTCATCAGCATAATAGAATCTGTATTGTCAGTCAGAATATATCGCGACGAAATAGCAGTTTGCCTACTTGTATCCTCGATCGGTGTACGCTGAAGCTGCAGATCGGATGAAGTGCGCTGTTGCTGACTTCCCAACGCCCGAGTTCAGAAGAGATGCGATGATCGTGACATTCAAGATATTTCCGGTGAAGATGAATGTCCTCGAAGCAGTGGGAGGAAGTTGACCAAAGCCCAAGACGGCTTGTTGTGCTGCAACGAAGGCGCTGATTGTGTTGATGTTCATATCTCGTGTGAAGTTTGCTAGAGGAACCGAAAGAGGATCTCTCGGATTGTTTGGTGGAATGCCTGCACCAGCTACCTGCGCGTCAGTATGAGTGTGATGTAGACGGAAAGCTGCTCGAACCATTGTAAACAACGACGCTTGGAAGTCCGTGCGTATCCTTGAGCGTGGAAAATACTCCAACGACAGACTCTGGATCGGAAAGGTCGATGGAAAAATTGATTTGGGTAGCGGTACTATCTTCCTCCTTCATTTTTCTCGATGCGCGGGCGACAATGTATCCCTTTGCAGCAAAAGCATCAGAAACGGAGTGCCCAACGTTCGAGCCGAATCCGAGAAGAAGCATTACTGGGGCTCTCGCTGCCATTTTGGAAGGACGTCTCTAAAGTATAGATGAGCTTCGAGTGGAATAATGTTGATGGGTTGATCAATGAGTCGATTGAATTTGAGATGTGCTGATGATGTTTGACAGAATTTCAAGTCCTAAGTCAGTGGCTCTATATACATTTTCCTGGAAAAAGAACATGCCATGGCTTTGTAATTCTCGACGTCTTGCCCCTCTTAAGTCTTAACATTCTGTTTTGTCAGATATGATCTTCTCGAAGGGATCCTTCGGAACCTCCGATCAAGTTCCAGGCTGGAAAGTAGCCTCCTTCCAACTGCGATTCAAGATATCGCTGATGATATAAGCAGAGGGGATCGACGACATTGCGGGGCAACAGGAGCAAACAAGTCCACATTTCGGTGCCGGAGGCTTCGGGAGCTCCGAATAAATCGTGAAATTCGGCCAATTAAATGGGTCAACATCATCTGCGAGTTCCCCGCAGAAACAGGTTATGCCATTTGACTCAACGACAATCCCAACATGATAGAGATCAATGTGAGTCCTGATCAAGTAACATTATTTCGGGGGATCTATGAATTTGTAAGAATCATGATTTGCAATCATCGAAGAAACAGAAGAGCATTTTCCATGTTCGTGGTACAAGAATGAAGATATAAGTAGAGAGGTGTTCTCTCCAACTCCAATGCATGTTCCATCTCTCTATTCAATCTATTTTACAGAACAATCTTACATCCGCAACTCATTTCGCTTCACGTACTGCTTGATACTCCAGATCACATCCACAATGACTTCAAACGTTTTAGTTACGGGCGCTGCTGGTTATGTGTAGGAGCCCCTTAGATCCACCAGTACGCCATAAAGCTAACGAGCTACAGTGGTGGCTCCGTCGTTGCCGACTTGCTGTCCAGCAATGTTCCAGAGGTCAAGCAAGCTCGAGTCATCGCTGCAGTTCGATCGGACGAGCAAGCCAGGGTTCTATCAGAATCTGGCATCAACGTGCTTCAGCTTGACCTCACAGACAAGGACGTCGTCACGAATGAACTTGTGAAGAATAACAGTGAGTTTCTGTTGTGGGGCGAGAAGGCGCAATCGTGCTGACAGGAATATAGTCAATATCGTAATTCACACTGCCAGCTCCCTGGATCCAAGCTTGGCATTCAATCTTCTTTCCGGGCTTGCTGAGCAGCAGAAGAAAAGCGGAGGCAAGGCTTACTTCATACATGTGAGTTATTGGTTGAAAGGATGGGACTGCATTGACCAAGTATTGACATACACATAGACCTCGGGCTTGAGTGCATTTCTCCCAAAGACTGGCTGGCCAATGGGCGACATAAAGGATTCCGGTCCAGTTTTTGAGACTGAAAAGCAGCTTTCGGATTCATTCGCCCTGCGGGAGGTAACATTACCAACGTCTCAGAAAAGAAAACTTATGATTCTGACTTTCCAAAGACTGACGTTTCTGTCACCGAAACCGCTGCAGAGCTGGGGATTACCAGTTTCATTGTTGTTCCTTCCACAGTTTGTAAGTTAACCTCCACATGATCCAAATCCTATTCGCACAACACTTGAACTAAACTTTTGCTTCAGATGGTAAAGGTACAGGAAAATGGAACCGGCTCTCCGTCATCATGCCAATCACCGTCCAGGCCGGCATTAAGACGAAGGCCATCTCCAAATTCCCCGATGATGGAGTAAGTAAAACTTTGAGTCTTTCAACTTATGATGACTCGTGACTGATTTTTCCTCAGAACAGTGCAGGCGTACACATCTCCGATTTGACGAACCTTTTCGGACTAATCGTCAAGAATATCCTCCAAGGATCCGGGGATTCAATCCCTAGCGGCAAGCACGGCTATTATATCGCAATCGCCCATGAAATGTCAAGGTGGGAGACACTGGATCGTCTCGCGGCTGCAATGAAAGCTCGTGGGCTAGTGTTAAGCTCGGAGACACAGGTATGGAAAAGTGACGAGGAAGCAGCGGAGGCAACAGGCGTACCAGCCATGTTTGTGGATATATTCTTCAACTCGAGGTAAGTACTCGTCTGTTACCTAAAGGGTCATGACTGATCCAGATCTCAGCGCGAGCATTATTGCGGACAATGCTTTCAAGTTGGGATGGAAGCCTTCGTGGGACAAGACTCGCTTCTTGGACAACATTGATGATGAGGTAGTTAGTGTGCTGGAACTCGGAAAGGCAAAGAGCAGCCTGGTTGACTCTTTGTTTTTGGCCGCTAGCGCGTAAGGAGCACGAGTATCCTCACAAGGCAAGCAATACATGAGAGTCCAGAGGTCTTCAAATCCAATACATCGTTATTTTTTCAGACAGAGCGACGTACCATTGAATCCGTTCTGTCGTGATATGCCACAGCAGGTGCAGTGTTCTTGTACTTGGGTTGGTCAGCATCGCCTTTCTTGTCCATTCTCAAACGCCTTTCCGACTTTGCTTCTCTTTTTCTCGCATTGATCTCTTTGAAAGCACGTCCCAAGTCTGGGGGTAAGGGAACACATTTCCCACTGGAGAGCACGTCTCGAGAGATCCGACGGGTGGCGGCCACCTTTGGGTTCCGGCAGATACACCATGCGAAGTTTTACGCTTCGGCGGTAGAAACAACCATTTTCAAGAAACCTTTTGTCACTTTGACGCATATCAGAATGCTCCGCGGTATGTACGGGATGGTTTCTGGGAAAACCGAAGTTTGAAGACGCAAGGTTATGAGATTTAGGGAACCCCGATTGCTAGAGCGTCATTGACCATGCATTCGAAAGTATTCGAGAACTGGTCATATGTCTAGTCTACTTATCATGGGATTATTTACATACGGATGCAATCTTCCGGGTGATTTGCGTGTGTGCAGCGCTGTTATACTCGACATCCGAGGAAGCGGGGTGGGAACGTCCTTGAACGAGCTCTCCGAGACTGAATCTATGACGGTTATATATAAACAAGAGAATCTTGCGGTTACTTCGAAATGATCGAAATCGTAAAGGCTTATCCGGAATAACATATTCGGATCACAGCTTCCTCCCGCCCGTCGAAACTCTCTCGAAAGGAAAAGAATTTGTAGCTGGGGTAGAAGACACAGCAGAATGTCATAAATTTCGGATTTCGCATGGCAAGGCCCAGTCAGTGGCTGAAAAATACCAACGTCAGCCGTAGCTTGCCGTTGTTTACTTCGCAGCCAGCGGAACAGCTTAGCGAGATGACTTTAGCATCACAGGCGAGATTGTATTGCGGCTACCCCAGGATCTCGGGGATGTCGATTTGATGAAGCTCTCGGAGTTTGGGGCCTGTGTCGGGGACTTTATCTCGGGAAACTAGGGATCACCTTCACGTTTTCGTTGGCCTGCGGTAACACCGCCAGAATTCGAAATTGCGGATTCATTGCTGGGACTTGATTTTCCTGAACACATGTATGAAAGACGTCACAAATGGAAGGCAAAGGTTACACCGATTTTTTTGACCTGATTCGAAGCAGTCTAACGCTTTCCGGTAGATTTCAACAGAATTCTCTGGCTTCTACATTGAGAACAAGCCTCGCTTGGAGGACGACGCCAATCCTTGATCAAGCGAACTCAAAATTCTTGCTCGGCAGATGCGAAACCTGTCGAAATCATGGAGGTGAGCAATTTAGTCGGAAATTGACATATCCCGCAGTCTCGACCAATTTCGTGATGGTGGCGCACATTTCGCAGGCTTGGGCGCAAATTTACGGACATCCCCACGATTGATGAGATACGAGAATGAATGTCGCAGCAGAAACTGCGAAAACCCACCACAGACAAGGAGGCATACATTTGTATCATAGTGAGCACGTTTCGCATATCTCGCACATTGCAACCGTTTCGGCCCCATTTGCGGAAATCTGCATGTCTGACTATCTGCGGGATTGGGCTGGACTTCACCGTTTGTGCGAAGAGGTCTCATCGTTATCTTGTCAGCGGCAACAGCCAATCATCGCAGGCATGTGGGGGTCCTCTCATGTATCCATCCGATACTGTAGGTTTCTCAAGTTTCGGCAATTTTGAGTATATTTTCGGAGTTTCGCAAGCCTAGTCATCTATGTAGTTAGACTAGCTAGACTCCCTGAGGTGACCGAAGACCTACGTCTGGATCATTTCATTAACGACGGGAGGCTTCCGAATTCGCTCTCAGACATGTCGACGTATGACTGAGTACAATTTTCGGTAGTTTCGACGGAGTTCGAGCGTTTCGCCAGCCTCGATATCGCACGTATTGCCCGCCATATCAACCACGGAGACACTCGTTTGCACTGTGCTAATGACGATTCATGACCATTAAATTCATTTCGGGATAGTCTAGCTCTTTCAATAGGAAATGAAGACCTCCTGATCAAGCTTTACAAAACTATATTTACATAATCAAGCAGAGGGGCTATTCCAACTGGGACTGGGTGTTCGAAAGAGGCTCTCATCTGCTTGCCCGTGAGAAGAAAGAGAGGTACTTGAAACTCGGTAGTCTCGGCATCATCAACGAGAATATTCCAGCTTTTAGCTATGTTAGTGTACAATGCTACGAATAAACTTTGGCAGATTCAAGATGCTCGTTCCCAGCTTGGGAATGTTTCCCTATCTACCCTTCCTTATACCTCTTGCTGGAATCCCATGCTGTATCTAGCATCTACAGGAAGTATAGAACGTCTGTTACGATATTCTCTATACTTGATAGTCCTTATATAGTCATATCGTAAGAGATAGACATGCACACAGTGTCCAGGGTCCAAAGTGGTCGAACAGCGGCTACGACTGTGAGCAGCGCTGATGCCCCCGCCAGGCTCGCAGCACATCCAGATATACCTACTCGTACATGCTTACAATATAGGCAGAGCGAGGTCGTGGAGGCTCTCGTGTTGAAGCCACATAAGATGTCAAGCTTTGAGGCTGGAGGAAGGGAAGCGGAGAGCCTGTCCGCCAATTTAGGCTTTCGGCTAGCCAATTTAGTGACCCCCACAAGCTCCAGCCACAACGCCTTTCATTATTCCCTTTCATCAACTTGCATCTTGAGCAAACTAAATACAATCTCGTACTCTTGAAGGGAAATTTCCCTCGAGCAAATCCTCGTGCTTGCATTTGTGATGCTTATCTTCAAGTTCCCACGTTTACACCCCAGGATCAAATCTTCTTTCCCCGCCCTACACCCACAGATTGAAGAGTTCGGGCAGCCCGTCGCAGAGGTTACACTGATTTAGGGATCGTCACTATGTCAGCCAATGATGGCCTCAACCCCAAAGATATCATCCGCACTTCAATGACGCTATCTGTGATCATCGATGCAATGCAAGTAAACTCCATTCTGGTTGAGATCAGCTCCATACCTACACCTTCTCATCAACACATCCCCTGCCTCCAAGCTCTCTCAAGAGTACCACTTCCCCAGACATCCCCTCAATTTCTAGACCGATTCCACACATGACAACCTTGCTTTCGCACGCGAAATGGCATTGTCGGCGATAGAATGCAGCCTGGCCACTGAGGCTGGAAGCTCGACGATCACTGCTAAAGGACCAGGAGCGATAGAAAAGCATACAGCTTCAGGCAGTGGCGACTTAAATGAAGACGGTCAAGCGCTCAGCGATGTCGAGGACACAGCTGTGGTTGATAAGGGCTCTGTTGACCCAGTCTATGAAGCAAAAGCAAGAGTCTTGGACCATGCTGTTCGTGATCCGATTCACGCGAGAATCTGATACTGATATCCAGTAGATCCAAGAGATCGGAATGGGATGGTATCAGTGGCAGCTCTTCATTGTTGTAGGTTTTGGCTGGGCAAATGACAATCTGTGGCCAATCGTCACGTCACTCATTCGTATGTTTACCCGGGAATCGGAATATTCAGATCTGACTTTACAGTGCCTGCCATCGTCAATGAGTTTCATCCAAGTCGTAAACCATATCTTGCTTTGGCTCAAAACACACCACCCTCATCATGATGATCTGGGGCTTCATCGGCCTCGCTTACCCGCTCTACAACGCCTTCCTACCTACCTCCGAACCATCAAAGGCGCGGAATTCGGCGATGGCTCAACATACATCACGTACCGCAACTCACTTATCATCGCAGCTGTTGGGTTCCCCGGAGCTCTTCTCGGTGGGGCACTCGTCGAGATCCCGAAGTTCGGACGGAAAGGTGCTCTTGCCGTATTTACCATTCTCACAGGCGTCTTTCTGTACGGCACCACGACTGCGCTGACGAGTAATTCGCTTCTTGGTTGGAATTGGGGGTTCAATTTTGCGAGTAATATTATGAATTCCGTGCTGTATGGTTATAGCCCCGAGATATTTCCGACCAAGGATAAAGGGACCGGAAATGCGTTGACTGCGACGGTGAATCGTATCTTTGGGATTATGGCGGCAAGTATCTCTAGTCACAGGCTTTGGATACAGTTGACAGAGCTAGCCTATCATTGCTATGTTCGCGAATTTGGAGACCTCTGCTCCGGTATATATCAGCAGCGCGCTGTTCCTCGTCGCGGGTGTTCTCGTTATTGCCCTGCCTTTCGAGTCACAAGGAAAGGCGAGTTTGTGAGACGGCGCGGGGTCTGCAGATACTCCAGGCATTTGAAATGATGGCTTGATCTCATCTCTTCTGTCTCGCTCGAGCCGGTTCAAGTCATGATTTAGTTTGGATCTACCAATACACACATGACCCTTCTTGTGTTCCGCTGTATCTGGCTTTGGACTTGTAAGGACTTCTAGTAATCAGTCTACGCTGGAAGGCATTTTGTCCAAGCCTTATCGTATGCCCAATCCGTCCACGCAGACACTGAGTGCAAGCGTAGCGAAGTCCGTGATTACACACTACAGGCCGAGTGTTTCACAACAACATCAACAACGAACTAACATGTAATCCAAGAGTTCCATTCATCTATAGAAAGAAAGCTTACGCTTATCCATTGAGAACCCTCATGGCGATTTATCAGACATGGAGTACTTCCCTTGATCCTATCGCAGACCGCCCAGAGAGGCATATGACTCGAAAAAAAAAAGCAGTCCACCCAACGCCAAGCAAAGACCATTTTCACTGACCGAAATCGAGAACGCAGCAGCTATCTAATCCTTGCGAAACAAACCAGCAACTGGATGACTGTTCAGCGCCGTATTCTTTGTGATATCACCCTCGATGCCACGTCCGCCGGAACTAGATCCCTCACCACCATCGAATGGAACCATAGCGTGCGTACGAGCGAAGTCGACCGTATCAGTTCCAGTTCCAGAAGCTGATCCAGCGACAGCACCAGTTCCCGAATCCTCAGCATCGAACCCGACCTTCTGAATTCCATTGCCCTTGTTACTGTCCTTAGCTTCTTCTTCATGGAAATCCTTGAAAAGCTCATCTCCATGCTCATTCTCTCCATGAAGCTCCAGAACACCAATCTTCTCCTTGCCCTTGCCCTTTCCCTCCACCTCGCCAATGGCACCGACTCCACCCTCATGGCTAAGATCACCACCATCACCAAAAGCACTGACGCCAGCCTCCCGACCCGTAGCAGCATTACCAGCTGCGCCGCCACCGGTGGGATCCTCGATATTGTTCTTCGTGCCATGACCGCTTGGATGAAGCTTGTGGAGCTTGGTGTTGAGCTTGCTGAGTTGACGGTTGATCCATGGTGTCTTCTTGGTGGACGTCGTATGCTCGGCGGTGGTGGGGTTGGGGATTGGGGTGCTTGGTCGTGACATCTTGATGAGGATGTGTTAAGGTGAGGTGAGGCGAGTCTGGTTTTGGAAGGTGAGGTTGAAAGTGGTTGAAAGTGAGATAGCACTGCTTTAATTCGATCTTACTCGAGAGACTGGCAAAGCGAAAGGTTAGCTCCTGGGTGAGGTTGATATATAAGAGGGGTTGAAGCTCGTACCTTGCTTGCTGTGATGTTCGAGGTAGTTGTGCGAAAGCTCGACCTCTCTTGCGTAAGTTGGTTTGATTCTCCAACTTCGAAGTTGGAATCAAAAAAGGTTGAACGGACGATAGAGTCTTGCTTGCGAGCTAAGCAACGCGGAACTCGAGATGGCGTGGTAAATCATTCACCGAATGCGAGATGAGGCATCATTTGTTGACTTTCGGCTCGAACTAGCGTCTTCCTCGGGGCGATATTTGCGATTGCATCCTTTAATAAGACTGGCGAAATAGTGCATATTCTGGGTAGAGATATTGCATACATATATTAACGCGCCATTACGTAGCTTGGAATGGCTGTTTATGTAGGAAGAAAAGACACATGAATTGCAAGAGTGGGCCGCTTCTGCCGCAACAAACTTGGTATGACGAACAAATAAAGAGTTATCAATAGGGGAGGAAACAAGGTCTACGATAATCCAGAGACAAGACGCCAACCGAGCTCGTTTAGTGTCCGTATACCAACTGCTCATCTTCCAAACGCCACAGGGCGATTTGTGTCCGGCCAGGCAATCGGTCTAAGGTATGTCCTCCGCAAACAGCCAGCTGGGGTCCTTCTCACGTAAAAGCAATGAATTTGCGTCAAGATTATCGGTACTAGCCTTCAGTGCTTCGCCTTCTCAGCCTCCTTCGTCTTCCTCGCAATCGTCGCATCAATCCTCTGGAAACACGCAAACCCCTCAATCAAACAACTCCCAATCCACTTCCACCATACCGCCGTCCCTCTCACAACACCATGTTTCCTCAACCTCAGCCGATCCAGCAAGAAGGTCTCTACAATGTGCAGCCCAATAAACGTCCAAGTCATCTTGCGCACCACCCACAAGAACATCTCAGCCCCGCCAGGATAGAATCCAGCAATCTTGTACAGCAGACTCCCCGGTACGACAAACGACTGGAATATACAAGCCAGCCATGTGAGCGTCAAGATGGCAAAGAGGATGACTTGGACGGGCTTGCGGGGAGGCTCGTACTCGGTGATGCGAATTGAGGAGATGTCGAGAGCAGAGCGGGCTTCGCGGTCCATTTCAACGCTACGCGTTCGTGCTTCGGACCAGGATTTCATGGGAGGTTCGAGGGGTATGGTGTGCGTCTTGCCGTCGGTCGTCTTGAATGTCATGGAAGAGAGGGATATGGAGGAGAGTGTGGCTCCGTAAGCAGCTCGAGATGATAGCTTGCAGAAGTGTTGGAGGTAGTAGAAGAGGGAGTCGGCGTGATCTGCGTTCATGTGTTTGATGATGCGCGCTTTGGCTGCGTCGTCTTGAGGTGTGTCTGCCATTTTGTATTAGGCACAGGTGGAATACCTCGGGTTGTTGTGGAGTTTAAAACTTCAAGTTCATGTGAAGAGGCGTTGACGTTCGAAGGTTGTTTTGGAGCTTTGAATTGACTTCCGACCTCGGCACGGAGCATCCATGGGCCGACCCCTGCGTCCCGTCTCCACGTCTTCCTAACCAAAAGTGGGTTGATATTGACATGACTTGGAAGGTTAGATCACTTCAAAGTTCCAGAAATATATCTTCAAACCAAACATTGTCCTGCTCGAAAACGTTGCTCTCTCGAATTTGTATGCAACTAATCTAGTATCAACCTTCAATCATTATATTCTAGCCCACCATGTCTTCCAACGACACGATGATTATCGACTCCTTCACTCCTCAATCCGGATCAATTTTATCAAATAGCCCAGTATCTGCCGGAACTCTCCAAGCAGCACTCTCCACTGCTCAACAGGAATACTCTCTATCTAATCCAGAAAGTTTCAAGACTCATAATGAGGCATGTATGAATTTTCCAGGAGGAAATACAAGAACTGTTCTCCATGCTAGTCCATTTCCCATGGCTTTCGGTTCGTCAATGCCGACCTTCTTATGGGACTTTGTTGACATCGTTTAGAAAGTGGAAAGGGAGCAGAACTTACCAGTCTTGACGGCAAGGTATATGTGGACTTCTTAGGGGAATATACTGCTGGCATTTATGGTCATTCGAATGAGAAGATTGCTTCTGCTGTTGTGGAGGCTATGAGTAATGGATGGAACTATGGTGGGCCAAATAAGTATGAAAGGGAGCTTGCGAGGAAGGTAAGCACAAACTCACATTCTTCATGGATCACATGACTGGCATTCCTCAAACTCGAGGCGAGCGGAATATCTGAGTACCCTGATCACAATTGTCCGGACGTGGATCAGGGCTCGTCCTCGTCATATAGCGTACTTACTTACCATCCACAGGTAATCCAAAGATTCTCCCCATCCGGTCTCGAACTGGTCCGGTTCACAAACTCCGGCACGGAATCAAATACAATGGCCCTGGCAGCCGCACTCGCGTTCACGAAACGTAAGAAGATACTCGTCTTCAGGAATGGCTATCATGGTGGAACTCTATCCTTCCCAGACTCTCTCAACTCTATTAACACGAATCTCCCCCATGACTTCGTTATCGCCCCGTACAATAATATCGAAGGCACTAGGAACGCTCTATCCTTTCTCCCTCAGAGCACACTAGCTGCGATCCTCGTCGAAGGTATTCAAGGCAGCGGAGGCTGCGTGGTGGGAGATCCCAAATTCCTCAAATTTCTCGAGACCACAGCACATCAGCTCGGGGCTTTGTTCATTATGGACGAGGTGATGACCTCTCGATTAACCCATCATGGGCTCTCTGCGTCCCTAGGACTCAAGCCGGATCTCGTCACATTAGGAAAATGGGTAGGCGGTGGAATGACATTTGGTGCCTTTGGCGGCAGGAAAGATATCATGAGTATGTTTGACCCTCGGTATGGAATCCTAGGGCATTCTGGCACGTTCAACAACAATGTTGTCACAATGGCAGCGGGATGCTGTGGAATGGATATCTATGACGAGCATGAAGTGGAAAGGCTGAATGCCCTTGGAGAAGACCTACGACAGCGTGTTGAGAATCTTCTCGTCGAATATGGAATAAGGAATTGGAAGCCGAGGACATCGTCCGCGACTCAGGGAAACGAACTTGACTGTCCATTTACCGGTCTGGTCCCTGATGGCAAACGTATACCTTCTTCTCAGCTACAAAAGAACTCGATGGGTATCACTGGGCAAGGAAGCATGATGTGCATTCACTTCTATGGGCCAAGTGAAGACACTCTCAAGGCTCTGTTCTGGCATCATATGCTTTACTACGGAATTTATATGGCGCAGCGAGGATTCATAGCCCTCAACCTTGAGTTGACTGACGATCATGTGGGTCGGTTCGAGGAAGCGACAAGAGAGTTTATCATCAGATATGAGGATGCGTTGAGATGAAATACAATATATCGCCACGAGCTCCATCGTCTCTCAAGGTCGGTCATACTTCTCGAACACATCTTTCTCAGCCTTCTCAAATTCTCTCATGATAGTCTCCTTCCTCTCTTCGCCCCTTACCTTCATCTCGCAACCGAACGGATGCGCACACACCAAGAAGCCTTCACTATATGCAGTCAGGGGATCGATGTCTACATCTTCGCTCTTCATCCTGACACCATTTGCGTCCTTCCCAGGCAAGATCTCGAACGCCCACAAGAGCTTGGCGATACCCAAGAACAGATTTCGTTCCGCTAGATGGATGCCAGGACACAATCGTCGCCCTGATCCATATCCATAGTGATCTCGAGCATCATAATCAGCAGAGGCAGCTAGTTCAGGGGCTAGTTTCGTGACGCCAAGATAATGATCTGGGTCAAAGACTTCGGGATTTGGGAATCTCTTGGGGTCATGATGTAGACCCCAAGCATTGATGAGGACTGTCGTTCCTTTCGGCAAGAATTTACCATCGATCCAGTCATCTGTCCCAGTCAACAAATCTCATCCTCAGCATTATTCTGGCAACAAGACATACCTTCAGCAACACAATGTGGAAACGCCAACGGCACGACTGGCCTCCACCTCATCGCCTCCTTGACCGTCGCCGCCACATACGGCAACTTCTCATAATCCTCCCACACAGGACTCCTCTCGTTCCCAACCACCTCGTCAATCTCCCTCTGCGCCTTCCGCATCACTTCGGGCCACCTCGTCATCGCATGCATAAATGCGATAATAATTGAACTACTCGTATCACTCCCACCTTCCATCATAGTCCCACCGAGGAAATACAACTGGTGCTTCGTGAGGCCAATCTTCTCATTCTGATCCAATACGCGGTCCATAAACGATCCCTTGAAAACATTCTTGGACCGACGAGTCGTGACGATGTCGGTGTATTGTTTGTAGAGCTGATTCATCTCCTTACTCACGTCTTTTGCGCGGGATTTCCACATTCCGAGGAAACGTTCTGGGATGTAGTGGAGGAGGGGAATGAGGTCAACGGGCGGCGTGTTGCCGGTTTCCATCACTTTAGACCAGTTTTCCATGAGAGCGTAGAGTTTCGTCATATGTGGTGTATCTGTTTGTGGGGTGCGGATGCCAAAAACTGGAGTTGATCAGCGATCATTCTTTTCGAATCTCTTGGCCAGATTTCTGTTCGGGATGGAAATACTCACGCAAACTCATAACAACCGAATTACTAAATCTCTTCGGGTGGTCCATATGCTTCTCGGGCGCAATCAGGAAATCCCTACACATCTGCACGGCCTCCGCATCAACGACCTTCGTGTGCTCGCCCACAACCACGCTTTCCATGAAATGCTGGTGGATCACCCTCCTGTACGCTCGCCACACGTTTCCGTAATCCATGACAAGGACATGATCACCGCCGGTGATAAGATCGTTACCGACGTATGATGGTGGCCGGTTACTGTAGATATTGGATTTCTTGTCGATGAGGTTCTTGATTAGACGCCGGTCGGTGAGGACGACCATCGTTCCTGGGCCAAGTTTGAGGGAGTAGATCCCACCGTATGTGCGGGCCCATTCGGTGAATCTGGCACTGGTGTTAGGAGATGATTATGGGAAAAGGGGAGGTGGGATGGACTTGAGATGTGCATTTTTCAGGGGCATCTGATGGAGATTTCCTAGGAGTGGGAGAGTCGGTGGTCCTGCATCTCGTTAATCTTTTTGTCTCTACTGTACACTGGATCTTCAAGCTTACCAGGTGGAAAGTCTCTCCCTCTCCATCCGACGGTTAGGATCAGGTATGTGAGGCCAACAAGGGCGCCGATACCAAGGAGAACGAAGACTGCCATGTTTTAATTTTCACAAGGTGTTCAAGACTACTGTATATTTTGCCCTGAGGACGCGTTTTGAAGCATGCAGCCTTTTATCTTGATAGCACCGTACTACATCCCCAGGTCCGTAATTACGGATGTCCAGCACTAGCCGTGTCACGAAACACGGTCGAATTCTGATTGGAAGGGGGAATAGACACGCGGGATAGAGACGCGGGGTACGGGGTAGTGCGAGACTACGGTTGGATAATACGCATCGGGTAGAAGATCTGACTCAGATGATCTAGAGGAGCGTTAATTGGCTATACTATTGTCTCTTTACAGAAGCTACAGACTCAAGACCGATTTCAAGACCCTCAGTAATTTGGCCTTAGGATCATCAATCATCGACTGAGACCGCCAAACAACAAATCGATCCGGCCTCACAAGCACACATCCATCCTCCGCTATCTCTCTTCTTCTCGCCCAATCAAAGTACACATCCTCGTAATCCTGGCCCCAGCCAATCGAATACGCATTGATATCTATACCTATTTCCTTGCCAACGTTATTTGCGCTTTCTTTCCATGCAGAGCCGCCTATCCCAGTGAACAGACAGAAAGCGCCATGGCCTGCAAGATCAATCGTCGAGAACTTCTTGCCTGGCATCTTTGTGTTGAGCCAGGCGTGAGGAAGTCTGCTGCCAGGATATGTCGTAATTTGATGCTCGAGGACCGGATCATCGGGGAGAGGAGGTCGAGGTCCTTCGTCTGCTACATAGATTGCTGAAGAAGTGTAGCGCTGGTTCATCTCTACACCTACACCGTGAAATTCATGGGCAGTATTGTTCACGGCTTTTTGCAATCGTTGTCTTCGAGCCACTCCTTCGGGTGTCGCGTCTGATAGTTCTGCGAAATGCTTTTGTCGGACTTTCAAAGATGGATCAAGCATGCCAAGGGCTTCCCAGACAGGGACGTGGTCGCGAAGACCGTCGTTCGCGCGGGTCACAATCGTCGCGCCGACAGGCTGGCGTTCAAGATTGAAGGAATCGAGGAGCCCAGGGCCGGATTTTCCTTTCATGACATATGCGATTTTCCAAGCGAGATTGTAGGCATCTTGAATGCAGGTGTTTGAGCCGAGACCGTTGATGGGTGGATGTCTGTGGACAGCGTCACCGAGACAGAAGCTGGTGATGTTAGTGAGTGTCTCGATCTCGAGGTATTGGACTTACATGTTCCCATCCGAGTAGTACTCAGCTACGATCTCGTTGATGAACCACTTGGAAATGCTGAGAATCTCAACTGGAATCGAGTCATCCCCCACGATCGACTTGACACACTTCAAATAGTCCTCGTGAGAAGGACTAAAGTCAGTACCGGCCTCGGGGTGAGGAAAGAGGATGAACATCCACCTACAAAATCAGCTTGTCCCAGCGAAAGTAGTTCGTGACTTACTCTTTCCAAGGCTTGACCATACGAGCAATACAGCTCCAATTGAAAGCAGGACTGTCTTCATCTGGTTTCATAACCCAGTGCAGATTCCCCATTCTGTTCTCCACGACATGTGAAAGGTCAACCTTCACAAGGACATTGATCGCTAATCCTTGACCTGGTTTCTTGATCAGAGGGATTTTCAATTGCCGCAGAACTTGGCTCCTAGCTCCATCGCATCCAAACAAATATTTGGAGCGTATCTGATACACAGTCTTTGTCAGATTATCTTGCAGTGTGCTTAAAATGGTGTCATTCGCTTCGCGCTCGAATGAAAGGAACGAAGTATCGAAGCGACAAGAGAAGCCATTGTGAGTTGCATGTCCGACAAGAATGGGTTCAAGAAGAGTCTGAGGTATATCAGTGTGTTTGCACGGGCTTGCAGCATCGTATGCTCCCTAAAGAATATCAGAGCTTGTCCTGGAGATAATTGATCTCGAACTCACTGCTCGTGCGGGGTCATTTCCCCATGAATATATCCTCGCAAACTCCTCGCCAGCCATACTTCTACACCATCGAGTGTGTTGCATGGAGTTCCGTTCTACCGCGACTTTCATACACTCTTCTTGCAGTCCAATGTCTCGAAGGCATTCCATTGCTGCCATGTTCGTAATGTGTGCTCGTGGTGTGTCGGCCGTGCTTGGGGTGGACGCTACCATGATCCCTTTCAACCCTTTGCAAATCAGAAGATATTCTCAGAACCCGTCTGTCTACTCACCATGCTGAGCCAGAAAGCATGCCAGTCCTGCTCCAGCTGGACCAGCTCCAATAATCAACAGATCTGTCTCAACAATCGTCGCCGCAAAAGCTCCACCGCTATTTCCATTGACTGTTGCTTGCGCCATGATTGTCGCTGATTTTTTGCCTCACTGTCAGATTCCCAGGCACACCGAAAAATAACATACATTGAAAAGTTGAAAACATCTTGAATGATCATGTCAGGTTTACCTCAGCCTTGGTCATGCCAATCCAGCAAGGTACAGTAGTATGCAGCTAATTGTTTGACTTTCTAGGCAAACAAAGTTTTCGACCCCTCCCCCGCGTTTTCGGGGCATTCATTAGTCCATGACCTGTGCCCGCGGGGCATTTCCACTTCCCTGACCAAGTTCAACCGCACACCGTACATGATCAGCTCTCGTCCGCAATACCCGCCTCCAACCCCACATGGCTGTCCCACATGCATCTCCAATTGTCGTCTTACAAGACCACAATGCTTTAGGCAAACGGCCGGAGGTGGAGGCTGATGGCGGCAAATAAGAGCTGATATATCTCTGGTAGATATTTCCTCCTCCTCAAACTGCAAAGAACTGATTAACTGTCCTTGCACCTCCACAACAGAGCCAAGTATCACCATCAACAATCCCGATATCAGCCAGCATGTCTCCATCAGCTTCGAAACAGAAAATCAACCTCGTGCGGATTGCCCATGTCTACTACACGCACAAGAATCTCGACGCCGCCCATCAATTCCTCCTCGACTTTGGTTTCAGTCCTTGCAAGAAGACCGAAGATACGATATACTACCGCGGCTATGGAACTGAACCATTCGTAGTCTGCGCATCGAAAGGGACGGAAGACAAATTTGGAGGAGCTGCATTTGTAGTCGAATCAATGGAGGACCTCGAGCTTGCAACTTGTCTCCCTGGCGCGACACCAATACACGATTCAGATGCCCCAGGCGGAGGAAAGAGAGTCACATTCTACGAACCAGTGGACAATTGCCCATGGCATCTAGTGTATGGCCAAACGCCCGTGGAGATTGCGGAGACCTTCCCAGAACTTGCGTACAATTTCCCTACGAACAAAAACCGACCCGTGAACAAGACACAGCGCTTCAAGAAGGGACCGGCGCCGATACACAAGTTGGGACATTTTGGGCTGTGCGTGACGGATTACAAGAAGGCATTCGAGTTCTACACTACGAACTTCAACCTCAAACCTACAGAATTGGTGTATGCGCCAGATACAAAGGAGGACATCACGACATTCTTGCATCTTGATCGGGGCTCGGAATGGGTTGACCACCACACCTTCTTCTTCTTCGAGGGCCCAAAATTCCACGTTCACCATTCAAGTTTCGAGATCTTCGATTTCGATATCCAGATGCTAGGACACAATTGGCTACAGGAGAAGAAATATGAGAATTGCTGGGGAGTGGGCAGACATGTAATGGGTAGTCAGATCTTTGACTATTGGTTTGATCCGAGCCGTTTTATCATGGAGCATTATGTTGATGGGGATCTGGTCAACGATGAGACGCCAATAAATAGAACTCAGGCCGCGCCGGATAATTTGCATGTTTGGGGTAAGTTGATCAATTTCTAAAATTCGAGCTATGCTGACTTTCCAGGCCCGGATGTCCCACCTACATTCTTGCAGTGAATGGGCTTGTTTGACGGATAATGAAATGATATGGGATGGCGGGAGTTATCTGACTGTTTCCTTGTCATTGCTCAACAAATAGTTGAGGAACTTGTTTACCTTGAAATTGATATGTGGACACTGCCCGTACTGAATATCGAAGCAATGAAATGCTCTTCGAAACCGCAATTTCTGACGTGAGAAAGTGGCCATGATTACAGGAATGCCTTGAGACCTTGGCGTACTGTGAAAGTGTACTGCAGAAACAAGTGGCGGGGTAAGCACAGTGCGGAAAGACTTCCATTGGCCATTAGCGTCTCCTATTTTTGGCACTGTGGGTGCGGTGGATTACCCCTCATCCTAGTTGATATATCAGCGGGTCTCCCAGAAATTCGACCGCTCTTTCATGTTTACTTTGTGACCATGAAAAATGGAGGCCGCTGACTTTTCCCCCACTTCTTCCCGGCCAGCACTTGCATGCGAGCGATGCAAGAGGTAAGCCCCTGATTGACACCATCAAGACTACGAGCTAATGACTGGGTAGGAGAAAGATCAAATGGCATGTGAATTAATGTTGTTCTTGGTGTGCTCTCGCTAAGCCGTCGAAGTGATCGATCCCTACCGAAATGTCGTACTTGCCTCAAGACATCACGAGAATGCTTGTACCCACTCATATCAAACAAGCCTGGACCAAAGCCGGGTAGGTCTCCTGCCGCTGTATGATACGTCAGGATTTTGACTTCCCTAGGTACCACTCAACGTCGGAGAGCGAGGACGTTCACCTCGACCAGCGAGGCTGGGACCGTGCCGTATCGAAACAATGACCATCATATCCTTGTATCTACCTCAGAAGAGCCCGCGACACCGGCCTCTCTTCCCTCTGTTGAACCAAGAGCTGAAAGGTCTCCTTCAAGAGGCCTTGCATTGTCTCAACTGCTACAGCTATCACATGAGCCGTTCCCCCAGAGGATAAATGATGTTTCTCGTGAAGGAGCTGGGAGTCAGAATCATGACTTCGCCGTCAGAAACATCTGCAATGCTTTCGAGATCTCCTGTGAGACGTATAGAGTTTTGTGGGATTTTCCCCCCTCTGATGGGATGGGAGTGGAGGCTGACTACTCTAGAATGCATGCATATTTCGAAAACATGACTTCGTTCTCGCTCTTCCACCGTCCATCATTTGACATCAAGCTCGCAAAAATATCCTCACAAGTCCAACTACAAGCTCTCGTAGCATCAATGTTCAGCTTTTCATCTCGCTTCGTGCAGAGACTAAGACCTGGGTCTTCGAAGATTCCATCTTCACAACATTTTTACGACCTCGCTTCCAGGCTCACAGAGACTGCCATGAACGAGTGCTCAGACGAACCATTTCCACTACATCTCCTCCAAGCCCTCATCCAAATCACCTTCCAACAACTTACGGAAGGCGTCCGAGGCCGCGCATGGCGTTCGATAGGAACATGCGTCCGCATCGCCTACGAGCTTCAACTCCACCTTGTCGACAAGGTCTCACCGAATAATCGCATCCACCCCAACCTTTCCCCAGACGAAGAGAAACGTCGTGCCTGGTGGGTCATCTGGGAATTTGATGTTTTTGCCAGCACGATTCGCCGTCTTCCCACTGCCATTGATTGGAACGAGAATGAGACCTGGTTACCAATTGACGACAATATCTGGTTTGCGAACAGCTGTGTGAGAAGTTGCAAACTTGATCCCGATCCAGCTACGGCATGGAAGCGTTTACAACAAAGTGGAAATACCAGCTCGAAAGCTTGGTTCGTCGTCATCAATGCTCTCATGAGATGCGCGCATCTGCTTTCATATCCACAGGCATACTCAGCAGCTTCGACCGCAGAGGCTGGCGAAGTACCTTCAGGACTCGACATCCTCGCTAATTCTCTTTACTGCCTCACTGCCGCCCTTCCATCCAACCTCATCTATAAAGGAGAGTTTCTGCGGTTTGCACCTGACTCTCTTCAGACAGACAGCGCGAAACACGGCATACATATCATGACTCAGCTGTCTCGCTTCATGATAAACCACTACCAAGTCTTCGACAGCACATCCCGCCAACTCGGCGAAAGATCCGCCTCTTCATCCACCGACTCTTCAGCACTCACGCCTGCCGACCAAGCAGCCTGGAATCACTACCTCACCGCCGCAAGCTCCATCGTCTCACTCATCAGGAATTGTTCTCCATCCCATATTCAACATGCAAATCCTTTCCTCGCAAGTACAATCTGGCTAGCAGCTGCGGCACAAGTTGTCTCCAAAAGCTTCGACGACAAGCTGGTTGATCCTAGGTTGGCGGACTCAAATCTTGATGTTCTGCAGATGAACCTAAGTGCTTTCGTGGACTTTTGGGGCGTTTCGGATACGCTGAGGGTTAAGCTCGGAACATTGGAGAGCAAATTAAAGGCATTCGCAGATGGTGAAAGTATGGAGAGAGTCTCAAATTCTCAACCACCGCGTCCAGCTCGAGCAGAAGAGATGGCTGTTCAGTGCCCTCAAAGCCAGCCGCAACTCATGCAGCCTACGAATTGGATGAATGAGAACGAGGGCTACGTTCAAAACATGTGGGCAGAACCTCGATTCGATCTTGTGAACCCGTCCATGGTTCCCGATATGAATTTGAACTTGTGGGGATGGGGAATGGATGAGCTAATGAATTATGGCGGGATCGAATGAATACAAATCACATCATACAATTTAATTTACCGATTGATCTCCCGTAGAAACCTAGCACATTGTATCATGATGCCCCGATTCAATCACGGAATTTGACCGCGCTGATGAGTAACACGGCACGAAATGCGGACGAATTCTCTCTGGTCAGTCGGAGCGGACGAATTCAATGTGGGGTAATCCGAGATACCCCGCGTTCCCCTCGTTGGATCATCACTTACCAATATCTCACCAAAGACCGAAATGCGGATATTGCGGACATGTCATACGGGACTAGCTTGCAGCTCTGTACGGTTCCTGCAGGTACCATCACATGCGAGAGATAAAGATTCGGTATTTATGCTGATGTCGGTCACATAAATTTCTCCTGCAAGAGACTTTATTACTTTAAATTCATAACAGAATATCACGAGAATTACTCAGGACCTTGTTCGCCATGAGCATCAAGAGATTCATTCGGTTCACTGACCAGAGCGGTACAATCCAATATGGAGAACCATCTGCGTCAGATGTCAAAGGTAGTTTAGAAGGGAAATCTGTCGAAGTGTTGTCTGGAGATCCATATATGGGCTTCAGCAAGACTGGGAAGCAAGCTACCATCAAACAGGTATGCGCTTTCACTGGCTCTAGAAACAAATTCTCACAGAATAAGCTACTCTCACCCATCGAGTCAATACCGATTTTCGAATGTATCGGCCTGAACTACGCACACCATGCCAAGGAAGCAAATGTAAGTCTCTCCATCCTCCCAAGCGAAATTCAAATTGACAATTCCCTCCCAGCTCACACCCCCCTCTCACCCAGTCGTCTTCACCAAACCAGCCGACGCCCTCGCAGGACCCTACGAAGACATCCCCATCCACCCCGAAGCGCAATCGCAACTAGACTACGAAGGCGAGCTCACAATCATCATCTCCCGCGACGGCAAGAACATTCCAGAGTCCGAAGCTCTCTCCTACGTCCTAGGCTACACAGCCGGAAATGACGTGTCGGCGAGGAATTTCCAGATCCCTGCTTCGATCAGTGGGAATCAGTTTGGCTATGCCAAATCATTTGATAAATTTGCACCGATTGGTCCTTGTGTATTGCTTGCTGATGGAGTGGATCCTCAGGATTTGCAGTATGAGACGAGGGTTAATGGGGAAGTGAGACAGAAGACGAGGACGGATGATATGATTTGGACTGTTAAGCAGATTATTGCGCACTTGAGTCGAGGAACGACGTTGAGGAGGGGGACGGCGATTATGACTGGGACGCCGAGTGGAGTGGGGTTGTTTATGGAGCCAAAGGGGTTTTTGAAGGATGGTGATATGGTGGAGGTTGATGTTGAGGGAATTGGGGCGTTGAGGAATAGGATTGTTTTTGAGAAGTGATTAGCAGGAGGAAGGGAGTGAACGTGGTGAAGCTAACCGAGGAGATCAAATATGGATTTCGAAAATGTCTGTCATCCGTTCGTGAAGGTGACAAGATAGTCTCCCTGTTTCCCATCTATTAATATTAAGTAAAATTAAATTTTGAGACCAAATTCTTGATTCCGGCCATTTTGAACTCCAGAACCCCAAGTTACGCCTTTCAATCCAATGCCCCCTCCCAGATGAATCCCAGATGAAACTCACAACCTCTCCACCCAGACTCTCTTATCTTCCCACTCCTCCCTCCACCCAACAGCACCACACAACCTTCTCAGCACTCCAAAGTCTTCCCACGGAATATCTGCCACCTCAATAACCTCCAGTGGACCTGTCTCCTCCCCAAAGAGAACAGATTGTTTGATCTGCCCTTGCTCGTCCGCCGAGATCGAACTCAGATTCAGATACCTCAACGTTGACTCGCCAGCTCTCCTTCCCTCTTTCGAATCCGACAGAGTGACAGAATCCAGACGCCGCCGTAATCTACACATCGCAATCGCGTTCCTCATAGGTTCTAGAATCGCTTCATGCTTAGCTTCCTCCTTCGTCAATTCTCGCGTCGGATACGAGCGATACTCGTCTTCGAAATCGTAGCGAGGCTTGAGAAGCATGGTTTCGATATCGTACATGTCGAGATTCCGACCCACGCTCAATTCTTCAAGCTGGCTGCATAACTTTTGGAGGTGTGGGACGTTACTTGGTCCCATATTCGACATACTGAGGTCGAGGGAGCGGAGAGTTGCTGGCGCTTGTGTCAAGAACGTGTTGATTTGTCGCTCATTCAGTGGTGCGCCGTCTGCGATATATCCTGCTTTCAAGACCGCTAGTGAATCTTTCGCTGCTGGATGAGAAAGCAGAAACTCCACAAGTGCGTCCAGATCCAGGTCCCGACATCCCCAGATATTGAGATGTGTCAATCTTGCCGACGAAGGAATCGATTTCAGAGCCTCCACCGTCACGCATGTCCTGCTGACATCCAGGACTCGCAGTTTCCTCATTCTTGGAAGTAATGATTCCAAGACTCCGGGGATGTGCAATCCTCCTGCTCCAGAAGTATCAATGAACTTTAAACTCCTGATTGTGCTGGAAAGCTCATCTGGTAAAGCATCAAAGGCACCCCTCAGCATCTGCGTCTTCTCATTCAAACAACTCACATCCAACGTCAGGGCCTCCAAGTCCGGCAATCCAAAAACCAATCGATGCAACATCCTCGCATCTTTCACATGACTCAATGACAACCGGAGATCTCGAAGCCGTGGTAAACGTGAGAGTTTGTCGGAAGTGAGGTTATACCCACAAAGTGCCGAACGCGTGATGTCGAAAGTTCGAACTAGGGAGTTGAGATCAGGATTCTGTTCTAGAGTGTCGAAGAAGCGGGTTATGGATGAGACTTTGGGGGTCTTGATGTTGGGGTCTCGATACATCATGAAGAGAGCGATGTCGTGGAGGCGATGCGAGACTTGGAGGCAAGAGAGCAGACTGTTTGGACGGCTGGAATATTCTCCTAGAAGTTTATTAGATTTGTATTTTGATATTGGTTTTTAATTGCTTACCTGGTAGAGCGTGAGGAATATCCCAGCCTTTTCTGGTTGTGGGTGTGGCGACGTAGAGGAGGATTCTGTTCAGGATTTCTGTTGGGAGACGTTCAAGTGGTGACGAGCCAGCTGCGTGAGCTGGAGTTCCCTTGACACTGGAAACCCAGTCCATGAAAGATAGAGAACCCATTTTGAAATCGTTCAACGAGAATTGAAACTGAAGAAGTGCACGGCAATATCAAGATATTGCTTGGAAACAAAGAACAATGACGATTGATGGAATTCCTCAACTCACTGTACTCCGACGTGTATTTATTGACTTTCTCAAAAGCAAACATACTCCAGGCCACCCCTTATATACGGGTAAAAAATGTCCCCTCACGATGCATCGAGATCTAGATCTCACTTTTTCATGACTGGACTGGCTGGCTGGCCCAAGCATCCCTCCTCGTCATCACGACACATTCCACACAAATTTGCCTGACGTCCATCCAAGCCTGCAACACCGACACAACTCCTGTTTCCGCGCCTGCTCAGCATCCAATCGCCTCTCCCACTTCCCCAGCTATTATAAATCGTGCACCAAAAAACCTCTCACATCCGCAAACAAAACCACACTCATAACTTTACATCATCCGTCAAAGGCATCGCGCATCCAGGCAAAAGCCAAAACATCTCATCACGACATAGCGCGCCAACACCCGCCAAGCTCACGGGAATCCAATCATTCCCCGCACTTTTATAAATCGTGCGTCCCCCTTGACTAAACCTCGAACCTCTTCGCACCTCGTGCTCGAGGGCCCTAGCTCTGTATTACCCCATAGTCCAGGGAAAACGGTGGCTGGTGGTGCGGTATTACCCCATAGTATTGAGCCCTTTTCACAGTGATGAAAGAGTTACGTAAATCCACGTAGCGGGATATCTATGTTTGGAATTTTGGCCTCAGAGGCATGGATGCCAAGGTGCTTTGCGAGGCACGTGGAGTGAGGCAGAGGCTAAAGGGGTTTGTTTGTTAAGGCGAGACGAGCCTTCAGGCGTCATCGGTAGATGGGTATGCTGGGCTGAAAGGACTTTAAAGGGTTTTGCTGGGCCAAGAGTTTGCGGCGTAAAGAAGATTGAATTTTCAGGTACGCACGCATTCCGAACTCCGAGAAAATTCGAGTGGCGTTGCAAACCCCGGTGGGCCGACTCAACCGAGAATTTTGACAGCCGAAAGAAAACACTGGATATCGAGCGGAACAACATTCCGCCAACGATCTGAACACATAGTGTGGAGAGAATAAGGCTCATGGCCAAATATTGATTACAGTTCTATAAAACTACATTTTATGGATGCCAAGTACACAACCTCACCCGTACAACCTCATCCCTTTCTTCTTCGCTTCACAGTCCCTGTGTTCCCAACATGTGACTCTCCATCACCAGCTAATTCATCAGCGTCATCGTCCTCAGCAGCTTGTCTGACAGTCGAGCTCTCTCTCATTTCTTCACTTCTTCGTTCGGCACTCCTGAGACTTCCTACAACCTTCTCGACATCGGCAAACATAGCTTTGGTATCCTTCACAATTCCATCCACGTCAAATTCGTAGCCAACGACATCTCCCTTATCCTTTCCATTCTCGTGGAATCGTCTACCTAGTCCCCGATCTGGATCGGCGTTGAACATGATTGCATTTGCAAACATCCGCATTAATTCCTTCTCCAGTTGAGCATAGTTGATGATGCCCCTAGGTGGAATGAGATCCTCAGAAATAGGAAGAAGAAGGCTAGACGCGGCGGGATTGACGTTGAGACTGGGATCATCTGCAACGACCGCAGCTGCAGCACGAGAACCTGCCGTAATTGCTGATCGAATCGACTTCAGATCTTGAGGTCGAAGAATGAGATTCTTGTAGCCAGGTGCATCCCGCTCTTTGACTGGATATGAGAACGTGCTTGCATTTTTATGGCCTGCAATCGACTCCAATGCAGAGGATGAGATTTTGGGAAACGCTCTCGTCCAGAGAACTTGAGTAGGTGGGTTCGAAGCTCTTGCCTCGATAGGTGCAAATGGGACACTAGATTGTCGTTTCCTCTTCGTTGATTTCGCGGGCGATGGGCCCATTCGAGAATGTCGGGGCAGCTCATCTGCTGTAGTGTCGCCAGCATCATCGATCCCCACGGGCGTTGCAACTTCTTGCTTGACGTTCCGGTTAATATTCTCATTGTCCAACGAAAGTTCGTCTGCATGTGACATGACTGATTGACTTCTTTGAGAGCCAGCAATGACTGATGATGCTGTACTTCCTGCACGACCGCGGTAATTTACACGGGGAGGTTTGGACTTGGTCTGCTTTTTCGGCTGTTCGACTGATGGTAATGCTTTGGTAGGCTCGGGCTTCTTTGGCGTCTTCTTCTTCGGCGTCTTTTTCTCTGGTAATTCAGCTGGAGCCAGAACAGGACTGAGAGGCTCCATCTCTGGAGGGTCAAAAGCCATGAAGTTCTTGGGCGTAGAACCAGATGGATTTGGCGTCCACACGGTTCCACTTCCAGTACTGTGGCGCGGCAAGCCTCGGGAGAACGGTGTCTGTGGGAGTATAGAGGATTTCCGCTCTTGACCAGCATTGTATGGAGAATTGTAAGTTTTGGGCTGTTGCTGAATGATGTTTGGTTGTTGAAAAGGCGTGCGGTGATTCGGCTGTTGTTGAAATTGTTGATTGCCAGGGAAAGGTGCATATTGTTGATTGAATGGAATTGGTCCATTGCCAGAAGGAGATCTCTGATGAGGTGAATATTGGTGACCAGGTGGAGGACCTTGCATGACTGGAGTTCCAGGATACATTTGCGGGTTGTGCTGCATCATGGGGGACCCGTGGGGAGGATACTGCATCATAGGAGCTCCTTGAGGAGGTTGAATTATTTGAGATCCATGAGGCTCTTGTTGCATCATTGGTGATCCGTGAGGGCCCTGTGACATTCGGGGAGATCCAGAATGGGCTCGATGTTGGCCGGCTGCATCTGCAAGTGCATCAAGAGGCATAGCCGGGGAGCTTGGAGGTCTGTGGATCCCATTTGGAGGAGGAAGAACAATCTGGCTGGGGCGTTGGTTGATTGGAGATGATGGTACATGCGGCTGAGGAGGAGGGATGCCATGAGGGCTTGAGAATGGTCTCGGTTGATGGGGTTGTGATTGTTGATGTTGGTTATATTGTGCATTCTGCACATTTGGTGGTTGGAAATGAGACGGTGAAAGAGTTTGCCATTGGGTATAGCCTCCTGGAGGTTGGCCCGATGGCATAGGATGCTGGGTTGGGTATGGAGGTTGGCCTTGTCCAAATCCTGGTTGCATCTGTTGTCTCTGATCCGGAAAACCTTGTAGAGGAGAAGGTCCATGTGGTCCAGTACTTCCTGTTCTCATTGGAGGTGGGAAACCTTGAGCTCGAGGAGGATCTGGTGCTCTTGAAGGAACAGGCGTAGCATCTTTGCTGTTCAAGACATCGCTGATAGGCAAGGCTTCGGGTCTTGGGGATGCCAGAGGAGTATTTGGCTTGGATGGTACCTTCGTTAACTCCGACCGAGCATCCTGCGGTAAAGCCTCCTCTACACCGTTTGTCTTAAGCGTATCCGTAGCAGTCCCATTCGTAGCCCTATTTTCTTCCAGTATCTTGTCGTCCCATTCTCCTCTCTCGATCTCCCGAATCTCTTCCTGAATTGCGGCATATCTTCTTTCGTCCTCCTGGATCGCCTTAATCATAACATCTCGGTATCGCGCGTAGAGTCGGTCCACCAATAAAGGTAACTTCTCCTTGTATTCCTGTGCATCCTTAATCGATGGGAGGGGAGGTGTCGGGAGCTTTCGTTTCCTCGACCCCGAATCATCCACAACCTCCTCCTCCGACCTTAATTCATCGCGTAGTAATTGCAGGTATAATTGTCGCAGAGAGTCAGCACTCAGTCTTTGCGCGTCGTACGCCTCCGAGCTCTTGACCAGATCATTGTCCGTGAGAAGGTTCGAGATCCGATCGAAATCTTGCTCTTCCGTGCCGTATGCGACCAACGTTTGGAATAACAATAGACATTCAAGTGGCGTATAGGTTGCTGCCGTGGAATTCATGCCCCAGTGACCTCGCCAGCGCCCGAGGAAATTGTCGCCGCTGGAAGACACGAGATGGATGGGAGCCACGACGACGAGGACCTGTTGCTGTTAGGATTTGAGGGCATTCGCGGGCGTAGAGAACTTGCCTAGCGGCAGAGACAGGATCACCAGTGAGTTTGGATCGCGATTTAATAGCTGTCATGGGGGTGAGTGATGTTGTCGAGACGTTGTCGCAATTGATGATGCTATTCAGAACGATTTTCGAAGAATCGAGGGTGTCACGTGCCCACAGTTCTCCTGGGCTGGGCGAAAGAATTCGAGGTGACGACTTACTTTTATTCACCTTCACCTCTCAAAGCTCTTTTACCCCGGGATTAAATTGGCTTTTACATAGATTTGCTTACAACCATTCAAGCGCATATTCTTTATTTTGGACGCGCTCTTGCAGCGACGCACAGCTGCTTGCATGCTTCCAGGCTTTGATTCCGAAGAGAAGAGATGCTGCCGGATGCGCCTGTTGAAGCTCGACAACTGATATTTTCTTTCCTATATTTCAGACCGTTGGGATCTCTTCGACTTTATCACCGTGCCCTGCAAAGATAATTGAATTTCTGTGCTTCATCGTCATACGGGGTCCAGAGGCCTGGATTGATCCCAGTCCCCCTGATGTTTACATTCCTCAGAAGGTCTACCGAAGGTCTCTCCCATCATAATGGCACTACATTTATTACCACCACTGAATTTACGATTGGTAACGTTTCTCTGAAACGTCTTATTCTTGTTTCATCGAGCTCTATATATTTATAGTAAATCTGTTATCAACACTCCAAGCTTTGCTCAGACAGCGTTAGGAAGATGCAGACTCGAATTTCGCAAAGCTCATCGACGGAACCTCGGGCTTAGTACAAGCATAAGTCCAAAGGCCTGGAAATCATTATGGTATGCGTTACATGACCAGTACATGCCACCTTCAAGTTTGATGAATCATGGTCAAGCACAAGAGAAGCAGGTTCAGAGATCATTCCAGTTCAGTAACTCTGCTTCTGTGACAACATAGGACTCAATGAGACAGTGATACATTCAGAAAATAGTCGATCGACTGGGACTTCAAGTTTTCAAGTAGTATCATTCCAGAGTTACTTCTCCGGTGATGTATTAGAGTCAGTCGGACATGGCCAAACCATTCGTGTTGCTTGGTGACTCTCGGCTCCGTTCAAGACATCAACATACAGTACACCACAACACCACGAAGTATCGCATTCCTGCTGCCTGGACTGGATTACCAAAGAGACAGGCTCTCTATGTTCCTTATTTCCATATTACCGTTCTCATCCAGACCATTTGACTGTGAAGCATCACGTGTGCATATGCCGAGGTTATCCCCAATGTATTCCAGATAAGGAAACGGAAGACTAGGTTAAGGACTGCTAGAACCAAGTTCAAGATCTAAACGAACATATGTTCTCCTTATGTCCTCTTCTCCTCCAATATCTCCTCATAACACAGCCTCAGCATGAACCATTAATATCACCAATCCATGCCTCAATCGTCAGGCTGGCTGCGGATCATTATGCTCAACCCAAGCCATTTCGCGTATCAGATTGCAGGCATGAGGTGGTCAAATTGCGGCCATGCCCCCTTTGTCATGGAGACTCCGCATGACATCCCTAATATCTTCTGACGACCAGCTTGCAAAACAACAGGCAGCTCCCCTCCACGATTTCTTCCCGATCTGGAAGTGTAACTTCTTCAGCCTTTTCAGCTCCACACAAGAAAAGGAAAAGGAAAAGGAAAAGGGAAGGGAGGGAAAGAACGAAGGAGGCCGAGACAAGACGCGGGCACTAGTCGGATACCCCTTATTTATCGCCAGCCAATTTAGCTTTGAAGATCCCCATACTTTATTTACAGACAGGAACGTATCTCTCCCGCCATAACTTCGACATTCCTACCTACGAAACACATTCCTCGCTCTCTTTGTTTATACCTCGATTCTCCTATTTAAATATGTCGGACGAAGAAATGGATCGGGAGTGGAAACCAAGCAATAGACCGCAATCGTGGGTAGCCTCGTCCTGGCATTCTGACACCGCTGACAGCTTTAGAACTATGGCCAAATCATTCTCCCTCGCCCTCAACGATCTCTTCAAGATAGACAACAGCATTGCAGACTTAGATGCAGCTGTTTCAGAGAAGTGCGACTCCTCATTTTCCTCTGCGATCGTATTCTGACCTTCCCCCAGGAAGAAAGCGGTCTCTACCCAAACCTCCGAACTCGAAGCCCTCGAAGCCAGATTGAAAGCAACCGAAGAGAGATTGAAGATGGCAGCGACCGGAAGCCCTCCAGGGAAATCATCTGGCAGATCCAGTCCGCGACAGCGTGTGCCGTTGGGAGACACATTCAAAGAACACCCTACAAGCCCTCTGTCCGCAGAGTTCAGGAACAAGGATGGCGGAAGATATGCGCCAGGAGATCTACCCCCGACTCCAGGACCCAGCGAAGGTGAATCCGATTCCGAATATGTCCTTGTTGAAAGGAGGATCAGTGCTGACAAGACGGAAGATGGAGATGTCCCGCAACAGAAGTGATATCGATTGCTGCATTATTTTTCGGAGTACGGTGACTTTTTGGGCTTTGCACACGCTCGTTGGATAATGGGGTTGCATTGTATATACCAGTGATTGCAATAGAGCATTCGTGTTTTGTCGATGGGGGTCTGCGATTACCCCGCGTTGTGCGACTTATACCAGAGGTCGATTCAATTCCACGATTATTCTTTTCTACGAGTTCATACGATGCTCTTCATGGCCGGGCTTTTGGACATATTTTGGGGAGGGATGATACCTTTGGCGGGTGATATAATCAGGAGACTGAAGCATAATCCCTCGGACACATCTGGAACAATCCTATGCTGTCTGAAATTTGTCCTCCCATTCTGAATTCTGGTCTTACTTCCGACGGTCTATCTGGTTTCTTATTGCAGAACTACCAGTAGGATCAAGCAGGAAGTATGTAGAATTGCAGCCCAAGCCAGTCACTGATTTTCTGCTTCGTCTGGTTTAAATCTCTCCCTTGTTCGATCTGCTTTCCTTGCTCATGTTTTATGCTTCTTTGATTGACCAAGCACTTCGTATAGCCGAAGCTACTGGAAGCCGCTCAAAATGCTCGCTATAGCAGCAGTAGAGGTGCTTGGGACCATCGGAAGTCATGGGCTGCTGAGTCTACCTTATTGGGTCGCTTCTCTTCATCAGCAAGTCTTCCCGTCATCTCTAAGGAGAAATGGGATCATTTATTCCAGGCAAGTTACTCGGTGTCCAGGCGGCGACTTACCTGTCACGGTGGGAGATCTCCTCGAATCGGTCAATTTCAGTTATCTTCAGCCTCGTCCTGCAGGTCGCTGGAAGAGGTGAGGGGTCATGAGGCAGCTGACTGCCTGTTGGCATGCGCGTAACCGAGCGGACTACCTCGAGCTCATAAACCTTTGGGAACTCCCTCCTTCTTGCTTCTGAACAGCATTTTTCAATCTTACTGATACATCATACTAAGAATGCGAGTAGTTCCCTCTCTACAATCGCGTATTTGGAGCTATCGCCTACAGCGCCGACTGGTAATTTCTCAAAAAGTTGATCATTCCTCCCGATCCTAGCCTCGTTGATGTTCTAGAGTCCTCGAACCACGCCAGGACTTCAACCAGGGTGGGCGAAATGGCTTGTATGCTCGAAAATGCTGTAAAGGTACAGCTACCTTTAATCCAGCGACCAGACTCCATACCCCATCTGCAAACATGCCCATTGCATCGTGACGATGGGATCCGAGTATGCTGGGGTAAATTGAAGAATGGCGAACCATGTACCAACAAGGCTGTACCGTCAGGCAATTATGGCGTAAGGCAAAATCGCATGTTTTCCAAATGATTCAACACATTGATCAGATACCAGGAAGTCCCAACATGTGGAGTCCATCGCCGCCTTGGTAGAAAATCATCGTCTTGCACATTCAAGCTTCCTTGTGGCGTCCAGTGTGGAAGAATGTCTATCTTCAAGGTTCATGGGTTTCAACTTTGTCCACTGCATCAAGACACTTCAACGGTTTGCTATCTCATGAATATTCCCATTGAGCTCCGTCAACGTATCTTCGGATATCTCTTGCCGATCAAGCCCATACCAGCTCGCAAGCCAAACAGCTCGCCTCCAGTATGGCTTGATATCTTGCGGGCCAATCGTCAGATCCACGAGGAATGTATCCAACTTCTCTACGGCACTGGATCATTCGTGATAGAAATCTGCAAAGACGGATTGAGCATGTGTTATGCACCAGCCGCACCCCAGATCTATAGACCACCGCCTAGGATCCCAACTGGGCCTCCGACTGCGCTTCAAAACCATGCTTTACAGGACTATCAGATGCAACTCATGCTTCTCGAGCAACAAAACAAGAAACGTCTCACAATAGAAAGAGAACAGCGCGAGAGAACCGGCGAATCCTCGCGTCCACACGCGACATCTGTGAACGGCTTGATGTCCAGCCCTCCACCACTCGCGCCTTACCACTTCAGCATGATCCGATCCTTCATCCTCGAGATCATCGTCGATGACGGGAACCAAGTTACCAACTTCTACAACCCCGAACTGCCCACAGACCCCGCAAAACTCGAGAGGACTACTTTCGACTTCTGTGATCATCTACACAAGCTAGTCGGACGACTTCAACTACAGCAACTCACTCGCCTCCAAATCACAATGCGAGTCGGCGAGAATTATTCACAATGGCAAGAAGCAGTAGTCCGAACTCGCTTCCTCCTGCAACCTTTCAGACGCCTCCGCAACATCGCCCAGCCCGACGTCCTTTCCGTCACGATCCAACCACCAGGCATGCAAGAGATGGAGCTCCTCCAACACCTACCAGAATACCTCCACGAGTGGACCAGCGATCTCCAGAGCTCGAGACCGTCTAGGCAATTGCCCATCTTCGAGGCTTACTGGCAACTTGAGGACATGCTGCGTATGTTGAAGACGCATTATAGGCATGATGAGAGGTTGGAGTTGATGGATGACTATTTGCATGGTGCGAGGGTTGCGAGGGAGAATGAGGATCAGGAGACTTTTGGTGTGATTTGGGGACAGGTTGTTAATGTTTATATGGATTACTTGAATTATCAGAGGGAGTTTCAGACGAATATGGCGGTGACGATTGATAGGATTAATGGGCTTCTGGTGGGCTGACTTTATGAGCTCTGGTCCAGAATATCACTAAATTGGGAGTTGTATTCTGGCACTGGGAGAAATTCGCTAGATTGTTCTCTCAGACATCAGTTTCTCCTCGTGGAGTATCTCAGTGTTTGTAAAATGTGCTTTTATCTTTGACTTCCGTTGGGACAGGGGCGTAGGGGCCTTGCGAAAAGTCGTTGTTGGGTGAAGACATCTGATCAGCACATCACGAGAAGATACTCGCCAATGAACATGCACCTATGCTCAGGATATTACGTGCAGCAACACAGCTATCCAGTACCATCCTTGTGATGTAGGCAAATTAAAAACATCGCTAGTATTAGCTTGAGACATGCCTCCCCAACTCCATGACCACAGAATACTTGCTTATCCCCTGGTTGATTCTTGTTACGCCATCACACTCTCCATCCAAGGATACACTGCTGAATTTGCCATGGGATAGCCCATATGCAGTGCCTTATCGAAGAACCTATAATTGTTAGACATGAATGAAAACCAGGAAACGCAACAAACTCACCTCGCTTCTTTTGGAGTTCCGTGCTCAAACAACAACAACGAATCTTCAATCGGCATCAATCCATCATGAGTTCCCTATTCTGGTCAGTAAAACGCTTCAAATGGGTATGGCTTCAACTAACGTTTATGAGAAGTAATCTCGATGACGGCCGATCAAGAAGTCCAGATTCCAGAAGTGAGAATTTCTTCTGGACATTGCTCTTGTAATCCTCCGCATTCATGTACCCATGCTTCCACGCCATCGCCGGACTCAATCTGCGCCTGTTAGCAAGCATCCCTCCTACAACCCTGCAGACTTACTTGAAAGGATACTCATGCCCATCAGCCTTCTCGATCCAATCCTTATCAAAAAACTCATGTACCCCCGCCCCCTGAGCAACCACCCCTCTCAACCTCTCCATATGCGTATGCGCAACCCTAACCGCATGATACCCACCAGAACTCAGACCCCAAACCATAATCTTCGCCATGTCGAACCTCCCATCCTGCTCCATCCAGTCTAGAACACTACTCCACAACCTCTCACTCCCAGCAGGATCTTTCGGATCAGCCGGACAATCCGCCGTTCCCGGAATTTCCACAATGACAGACGCCCATCCACGAGCTAGGAACTCGTCGCTGCGAGTCGTGTTATCTGGTCTATAGCCATCAAGTCCAGTCATAAGTATCACAGCCGGGGCTTTCTCTTTCAGTGTCCTCACGTAGGCTGGGATATCCTGCCTGTCTTCCCCAGATTTGTGGACATGCGGGATGAGGACTTCAGTGATGGGGACATCCCACTTCGATGCTGCTTTGAGGTAGACTTCTTTCTGGAGGACCCAGGCATGCCATTTAGTGGAATCGTTGACGAATGGGAATGATGAGATGTACGGGAAGCGTGCGATGCGGTAGAGACAGGCGGCTCGGAGATACAAGTCACTGGCGAGTTTGGGATCGGCTTCTTGGTCGCCTTGTCTGGTGAGAGATGCGGCGATGGGGAAGAATGCTCGTGTGTATTCTGGGCTGGTGCCGTCGTTGATGCGTTTCTGGAATGTCAGACGGTCTCGTGATGGAGATCTTGGAGCTCACTTGGATTAGTTCGAGAAATACGGGCTCGAAGTCTTCCATTTTGCCGTCGTGGAATGGGTAAACGCTTTTTGAGCACTGACTTTGTTAGCTGTGCCCTTCATTTGATGAATGTGACTTGCTGGAAATTTCCATTTCGTTTCCCATAATTGCTTTATTCCTTGATGATGTGGCATTGTTCTCTCATACGCATCGCCCATCCTCCATAATCTCGCCGGCTTCTCGTCGGGTTCTTCAATCTTGCCGAGGAAGCTCTTCCCCAGGCCCAAACCATTCCATAAACCCATCATCGTGAATATTGCATTCAAATTTCGGTAATGTTTGTGTGAGTTGTACAGAACAATTTTGTTTTGACAGTCATTCATATTTATTTCGTGAGCGCGGACTGGCGTGGATGGCCAGATTCGGAGTCCGGGTTTCAACTTGGGAGGTGTTGTGCAACCTTTCGGACTTCCCCAACAGGGCGATGAAAACGGATGCATCAGTAAAAACTCCCACTCAGTCAGTGAAGCTTGTGAAGATTATTGAATCTGACTAGGGACATGCAGCATGTAGAATGTAGAAGTCGCTTCCTGGAAGTTGCGTGAATTTGTGGGGGTAAATTGGACTGCTGGATGAACTTGAGTCTGGGAGAGGCTCATTGGGCACCAGGGTTTTATCTGATCCTACAATATCGCATTCAACGAACTAATGTAGTAATTATTGTTCGCGGCAGCCGTGGGAAGTCTAGTGTATTGTTCATTGACAACTAGTTGCAAATCTGCACAATCTCTGAATCTAATCGGGTCGCCAAGTCGCGAATAGCCCAAACTCCCCGAAGAGCCCCATGTTGGTCCTGTGTCGAGAAACAGAGCTTCGTGCCGCATTTCCTGTTTACGCAGTGCAGAAAGAAGAGAACCTTTGCAGCCCGATTATATTGCCCCTGCTGGTGGTGGGGATGGGGGCGGTGGCGTAATCCTGAAAAAAGCCGTGCTATCAACAGCGTGTCTCTGGAGCAGTTGATAGTACAAAGCCATCATGACCGCGCGCAGCGGCTGAATGAATCGTTCCGAATCATCAGAGAATCTTGTCATCTGATCTACAATATCGTACGAAGCAAGCCTGACGCGACATTGAGCCAGGATTTGAGCTGGATTATTGAGTATCGGCGGATTAACCTCAAAATTGGCACGGAGAAGGGAAGCCATTCTTGTTGTGTCATTACCAGGATAGCCGATAATACTTCTGACAGGCCGTGTGAGCCCAGTAAATACTCTTTGGCGAAGAAATCTGATACCGTCGACCAGTGGCCCTTCCATTGGGGTAGCAAGCCTCTGGATATGGTCGAAACCGATCAACATCTGACGTCTTACTGCATCCGAAGGGCCAAAACCTCCACCCGAGGGGACGCCAGACACTATAGTCGCGGGTCTTGCAAAGTCGTAGAGCGCCCGCAATGACTGCAAATCCATAAAAATGGTGTCCAGCTCGGCCCTAAACCGTATGATTGGAGCTGGTTGCCCGTCTGGCGAATGAAGATGTATAGTATTCGGGTAGAATTCTTGTCGTACCTCTCGATTGATATTTTCTCCGCGAAACGTTGTGTGCTACAACACCATGAGCTTTCAAATGTGTCAACTGTAAATGATAATACTTGCCAGCGAATCAGCTCCAATGGAGAACGTGTATCTGACATGAGCTTGGACATTCATTTGGGGTTGAGCGGCAACGCCATTTTGAGGGTCGCCCGCCACAGCTAAGATAGTTCTTGCAGGTTCGAAGATCAGAATCTGGCGAAAGTAAATCCTGATGGTCCGGCCCCTTCCACCCGAGTTGGCAGAAATAGCATGCTCCCAAACCTGGAGCCGCAATTCCTTTGCCAAATTTGGAAACTGGGGAAAGGTGGTGGGGGTCGTGCTCATGGTTATGATGTAATAACGATATTCAAGACAGTGGCTATCGATGTGAGGGTATAATACCTGGAATTGAGAAGCTTGTGGATTAACGTTTCATGTACGGCCCAAGTCTGAACAAAGATGGAGTGGATGACAAGGGAATATCTTTTTCTTGGACGGCAGGCATGACCGTCACGAACATCTTCCGCATATCTGCAAATGGAAAGAGCAAAGGAAACGAAAAAGAAGAGTTTGGATGATAGATCTACTGACTAACTATTTTGTCGCAGCAAGATTGAGGATAGGATCGTGATGTTGCCTGCAATGAAACGTAGAAGAATCCATGACTTATCAGATGGAAGGTTACTGAAGATCACCAGCCCGAGAGGTGACTAGCACCCTTCTCCAGTCAAATAATGCTTCAAAACCGATGGCAAACCCCATTCCATCTCTAGATACCGTCTACAGTCCCGATGGCAGTCTGCTTACCCGGCATTCAATAGAACCCAATGAGCATTGCCTATGTTGTCAAACTGGCCGTCGAACCCCATTGCGCCGGAAAGCAGATATCAAAGACGTGGTCCAAAAACGCTTGCCCGACCTTTTCTACAGGCAACATGTATTGAGACTCCAATTTGTATGCCCATCGTCCAGCAGCTTTGCGATGATGGGAGAAGTCCTCTTGGCTTGTCCGCGTTTCCTTGTGCCCCAAAAAGCCGTGCTATCCAGACACGTACATGGCATGGGTATGTTGGACTGTCGCAGATATTGCAGGGCCTTCTCAGACAGAAGGGTATTCTATAGCAGGTGTGTGCCTTCGAGATGTTGTCATGAAAGGTGTACGTCTAGTGTCCAGTCGGTATGGATGGAGGGGATTTGGATTGGGGAGCTGGGAGGATCGTCGCTGTCCGCAGTGTAATGATCAGGAGCCATGATCCCAAGTGGCCAGATTACTAAATTTGTATATCTGCTGGCGAAGTAGAATGCAGCATGTAAGCATCTATGGTCATTCTCGACAAAATCGAAGAGTGTTGTTGCTGGTGGAAGTTCAGCCCTACCGGATCACTGCTCTCCAAGACGGAACGGAAGGCTAGCTAGCGCCTTGGCGGCTCACCCCCTTGACTTCTAGGTTCAGCTGCCTCCCTCGATCTGCACGCATTTCTTCCTAGAAATCAAAGTGGGAGACCGGAATCGTAGCGAGCTGATTCTACGACTTCTGATATATCTTTCGGCTACGGTAAGCGTTGTTGCGGTAGGGCAATTCACCGTCAAGTATCAAGTCTCCACGCGTCTGAAACATTGTGACAACACATCAGCTTCAACTTCAGCTGCAAATCATCTACCAAAACACTTCAATCCCATCAAACAATTCCGAACATGTCAGGATATCCAGGTCAAGGATACGGAGGTGGATATGAACAGCAAGTTCCCTGCAGCGAGACGATCTAGCATTTACTCACGTTGACAGGCAAGGCTATGGGGGCTACGACCAAGGTGGATACGAGCAGAGAGGTGGATATGAGCAGCGAGGCCAATACAATGATGGCTACTCTCAGGTTTGTTCTAATATCCTAGAATTTGATAGTTTCTCACAAATCTAGCCCCAATACGATCGAGGGCAGCAATACGGCGGACATGGTATGCGCTATCTCCCCTCGCGAGATACCCCGCTAACCAACAGCTCCCCCACCACCACAAGGAATGGTCAGCTTTGGACATGGAGCTCCAGATGCATACGCCTTCCAATACTCCAACTGTACTGGTCGTCGAAAGGCACTCTTGATCGGCATCAACTATTTTGGCCAGAGCGGCGAACTTCGAGGTTGCATCAACGATGTCGGAAATGTCTCTAGGTACTTGAGCGAGAGCTTCGGATACGCCCGAGAAGACATGGTCATCCTCACCGACGACCAACAGGATCCTATGGGACAGCCTACCAAGGAGAATATCATCCGTGCTATGCACTGGCTTGTCAGAGGTGTACAGCCAAACGACTCCTTATTCTTCCACTACTCGGGCCATGGTGGTCAAACTGACGACGTGGATGGAGATGAAGAGGATGGGAACGATGAGGTAATCTACCCAGTCGACTACAAAGAGGCTGGCCACATTGTCGACGATCAGATGCATTCGATCTTGGTGTCTCCCCTCCAGCCTGGTGTCCGATTGACTGCAATCTTCGACTCATGCCACTCTGGCTCAGCCTTGGACTTACCATACATCTACTCGACCCAAGGAGTCTTGAAAGAGCCGAACCTTGCTAAGGAGGCTGGTATGGGCCTTCTTGGTGTTCTATCATCCGCAAGTCAAGGTGACTACGGAAGTGTTGCCGGTCATTTAATTGGGTTCTTCAAGAAGGCAACGGACGGTGATGAAGCGTATGAGAAGACTGTCGCTACAAAGACTTCTCCAGCCGATGTTGTCATGTGGTCTGGCAGCAAGGACGATCAGACGTCGTATGTCCACCCATGTTGCTCTTTGGACTCTCGTTGACATTTATAGCGCCGATGCAACAATTGCTTCTCAAGCCACTGGTGCGATGTCATGGGCTTTCATCAGTGCTATGAAGGCCAATCCTCAACAGAGCTACGTTGAGCTCTTGAACAGCATTCGTGATGTTCTTGCCACGAAGTACACCCAGAAGCCTCAACTAAGCTGCAGTCATCCTCTTGGTACGTGGGACCTATTTGATGCCGAGTTTCGCTGACTTCGTGTAGATACCGATTTGCTTTTCATCATGTAGTTCGCACAGAAGCATAGATCAAATGGAGACTGGTCTGTGAATAAGCGCTGATATTTAGAAAGTTGCGGGACTTCTCAATGGTATTTGTATCCTCACAGGTTATCATTCCTCCACATGATTTTGGTATTTGTGAGCCACCCTCGCTACGTGCCTCTTCCCTCATACGGCCAGAATATGCCGGTCACTTCCTCAGACGATTTCTTATCTTACACTGCAGTCCCTTGAAGCTGTGCCGCATAGGATGTATTCCATGAAGCTGCGGCACGTGAGGTACGCAAGCATTTATCCATGTCCTCAGACAGCTAGTGCTGATTCTACGGCAACGCGTCCTCAAAAGAGTGGCCAACGACATTTGAGACTCCCCTTCTTTTTCATTTTCACATTCAGATACATGCAATAGACAGATACATGCAATAGACCTCACACGATTTCACATCATGGCCGAACAACCAAAGCGACCATTCATCGTGATGGCCGCACACGCAGTCAACGGCCACGTCCAACCCATCCGCCTCGTCGCAAGCGAACTCATCAAACTCGGCTACGAAATCACCGTCCTCCTCCCAAGCGCCTACAAAGCCTCCTTCTCAAGACAAAACCTCACCTTCATCTCCCTAACCGGCATCGCCGACTACACGGAGAAAGATTTCGACACGCTTCAACCCGAGCGGAAATTCTGGCCTCCAGGTCTCCAACAGATGGCCTACCGAGCCATCGCCCCAACCCGCGCTATATTCCGGCAATCTCGAGCTCTGCAAGGTATATTTCGAGATCTGAAAGCTAGAGATCCTGATAGACCAATCGTTATGGTGCAGGAGTCTTGGTTTCGAGGGAACGTCCCTATGCTCCTGCGTATTCCGGGGCAGATCACAGTCCCGGTCATCTCTCTCGGCGTGACGCCGTATATGATGCCTAGTATTGATTTTCCTCCAATGGGTATACGTGCCTTCCCGGACACGTCAGACGAAGGCCGAGCGAAGGCGAAAGCGCAGACGCGGGCTCTGCTACCGCATCTTGAGAGGGCGCAGCGGGAGTTCAAATGGGTGATGGAGGATCTGGGGTTGGAAGAGGGAAAGAAGATCCCGTATCTGATGGACCACTTTCAGCTTCCTGATGCGTATCTGCAGATGTGTATTCCTAGCTTAGAGTTTCCGAGGAGTGATGCGCCGTCGAATCTCAAGTTCATTGGGTGTGTGCCTGCGAGCGATGTGGATGAGTGGATGGATAAACCGGATTGGTGGGGTGGTTTAGGAGGAGAGATTTTGGCTGTTACGCAGGGGACGTTGGATCTTGATTATACAGAGTTGATCATTCCCACCATCGAGGCTCTGAAAGATAGGACTGAGTATACTGTGGTTGTTGTCCTGGGTGTGAGGGGGGCGAAGCTGCCGGAAGATGTTGTCGTTGCACCTCACATTCATGTATTAGACTATGTTCCCTATACGGAGCTTTTGCGGATTTCAAAGCTCTTCATCACGAATGGTGGATTTAATGGTGTTCAGCAGGCGATTGCTGCTGGTGTCCCCATTCTTAAAGCGGGGAACGATGGCGACAAGATGGCTACGGGAAATAGGATTGAGTACGCTGGGTGTGGACTTGATCTTTGGACGAGTCGACCGACGCCAGCACAGATTCAGGAAGGGGTGGAGACTGTCTTGACGGATCCAAAATATAAGAAGAGGGTGCTAGAGATGCAGAAAGAGTCGAGAAAGTATGATCCGATTGCGTTTATAGATGACGAGATCAAAGCGGCAGCGGCTGGGAAGTACGATGGCAGAATTCCGACTTGGAAAAGCTTCTACGATTAGCTTGGACATTAGATTCACCATCGTCTCCTTTTCGCATCTTCGATGTGCCGGGCTGTCTTGCCGTTCTGCTTTTGGGCGCCTCCGACGGCGAGATAAATCACATAAACCAAAAAAGGTAATTCCGGTAAAGTCTCGTGCCAGGAATCAATTCTTATGTTTCCTTTTCAGGGATATCGATTGCATTAAGGAGCAAGCCAGATATAGATCTCGGACTTAGCCTTGATAGAGTGTCACTTTAGTTAGAACTCTCCTTGTGCATTGTCTCCCTTTTCATAATCGATAAAATGTCCACACCATTAGTCACAGATCGAGGATCATTATCCTATGTTATCAGCATTTCCCTTTTCCTTCATATAAATTTATCCACTTGCCACAATGATTGTATACTCAGACATCAAAACTTTCCCATTTTTCCTCTCAAGCTTTAATCTAGCAGTCCAAGTAAGCGTCGTCTTCTGGCCTACTGCCTACTGGTAAGTATCCGAAGAAGAACGTAGTATCGTCATGATATGTGGTCAAATTGTCGGCATGATCTCCGCCGTATTCCTATATACGCTGCCACTTGATGCCCTCAAATCGAGACTGGCGGCGCTGCACAAGAGCTACTTTCACTTCGGAACCTACCTGTTGAGCCGAGGTCTGAATGCAACGAATACTGTGTAAGCTTACTCTCAGCATCAATGTTCCTCAGTCTAATCAAAGTCAGCGGCCAGATGAAGACAGTCACCTTTGGTGCACTGATATTCATCACTTACTGCCTGTCAAACATTGTTGCACCACCATTCTTCAAGACTGAGCAAGCCCCACTCTACGCTCTCGGGATCGCCGCAATCCTTGGGAGGTACATCTTGAGCCTGATTACCATCTCTTTGTATGCTGCCTATTATGCATATGAGAACCGTCGAAGGGATCTGGCAGATGATGCAATTGGGGAGAGGGTGCATCTTGACACCGACTTTATGGACTAAACGGATAGACAGAATGTGAATTTCAGGTATGCTTGGTAATTGACGACCATGATGCGCTGAGACTGCTTGGCGAGTAGGTGGAAAATGGCAATGTGAGCTCTGGGTTGTGGATGCAATCGTGGGGAAAGATCGGTAACTGGAAGAGGCTCGGGACGGGTTCCGCATTTCACTTGTTCTTCGGAGCGATATTCGTAGACTGAAAATGCATTTATTGAGATCATGAAAAATAAAGAACGTGTTGCGGGTGTGGTGTTGAGTTTCTGTCATCGCGCATAGGGCAGGCCGCATCCTTGGGCAATTATGCAACACTGCAAGGACAAGACGTTTGAAAGCAATTAAATGATCATAATTACAAAGTCTGATCTTCCCAACTGAACCTCTTACTCTTCTGCTGCTCAGCTCCGCTAGTCGGGGAGCGCACCTCATTACCATCAATCTCATGTATCCTATCCTCTTGTACAAGTTCGTGCCGTCCCCAGTGCCCTTCATGAGCCGCCATCTCGGGAGGAACATAGTGTTGCTCATTCATTTCGTGAACGTCGGGCTTATTGTTCGCGTCCATTTCCAGCTTCGTCCCTGGTGTCATGTCCACCACGTTGTGCGATGGGTCGTCGAATGGAGGAGGCCTTGGGATACTGGTATCGGCCAACTCTGCCCGCCTCTTCCTCTTTCTATTCCATAAGAAATATGCCAAGCCTATCAACACCAGCGCGGCTACTCCACCGACTGCGATGCCAGCAATGGCACCTGCTCCGAGTCCACTGTCCTCCGTGGTTGGGGATGTATCTGGGGAAGTAGAATTTGGATTGTTGCCGGAGTCTGGGCGGACAATCGATACGAGGTTTGCTGCTAAAGACGTAGGTGGGAACAATGCCTGCGAGACTGAAAAATTCCTCCTCTCGTAATCCGCTATCACATATGCCTCTTGAAGAAATGTTCTTCCAAGCGTATACTGTGTAGACTCTGTGGCCTGCTTGAGGGGGAAGTACCGTGTGTCGTTCCCAACGATCGGAGCTGTGAGATTAAGATCGAATGCTGCGTAAGGTAGGACGATGTCCACACTCTCTCCAGCTCCTCCTGCCTGGCCGATTTTGAAAGTGAATGATGGATTCTGATTTACAAGAGCATCATGTGCGTCTGCTCCAACGATGTAAATCTGGCCGGACTCGACCCACGTGAGACCAAACTGCTGTGCAAATGCCTCGCAGACATTAACAGGAAGCCAGATCTCAGATACCAGAGAATTGATGAAAATGTCGATGCTGCTTGCAAGTAATGGCGAGCTTCCGGCGGTATCGTATGTCACAGAGCGCAGGCTGACTAGTAGATCTCTCGAGAAATCTGCACCAAATGCGAAATGGAGATTGTTGGACTGGAATCTCGTTGTGTCGTATCCTCCCAAAGTCAAGCTTCCGAAAACTGGCGGGTCTTTATAATGCGCTCCAGCTGTATATCCCCAGCTGCGACTTGGAATCAGGGAATCATTGTACAGAGTGCTGAGCATACTTTGCTGGGGATCGTTCAAATTGGTGAAGTTGAACGGTACCGGACTGAGACCAAGATTCCCCAAGTAGAAGTCATTCGTCCAGATGCCCGCAATTACTTGTTTCTGGAGGGTCGGCAAGCCAGCGCCTGGGATCCCCAAGTTGACGATATCGTAGCCGTACGAACCATTGCCAACGCGACCCAGGAAGCTCTCCTCGTAAGTGTTCAGTGAGTAGATAGCGCCATCAACACCATTTTGGAGACCTTGGGTAGACCATGTTGTCGAAAGGTTACTCTGAAAAATATATCCTCGCTCATCCGGGCAGTTTGCAAGTGTAGGATTGACATCAACGCAGCCTTCCGAAATTACCTTGACTTGTTAGTATTAGAAAGGACAATCGACACAAATACTGACGACCCATATGGTTGATCCCGCACTTGCTGATGTTCCCGGCAATAACCTCACAGTTTGGCCTGGAGTTCCGACTTGAATCTGAAATGTTGACCACCAACCATCGTCCCCGTCCCTGTTGGATGCATGAGCGCCATAGCCGCGAGCAAAAGCGACGAACTTACCAGTAAAGACTTGGGGGAATGCTAAGTGGCGTCAGTGATGCATTCCCGGCAGCATGCACGAGATGTACACAAAGAAATGCCAGGAGAAGCGACCCCTTCATCGCGCGATGAAAATCGTCTGACGGGAAAAGATGGGGGGTTTGACGGTGAGGATCTTTGAGTGAAAGGCACGGAGAATCTAGAGCTCAGCCCCAAACCTTAGCCTCGGGGGTTCTGGCTTGTGCCACGTTAGACAGCGCTTAGAGTATGCATGTAAGATGCAGGTCGAGAAATTTACCTGGTCTTGCTTACGAGTTGGCCAATTGTCTCTCTGTGTGCCCTGTGTGGCTCCGTAGGATTTTAGCCTGTAGGGCACAGCATTATATTAAAGTTTTCAGCTTACCGATAATAGCATCCAGCCTTGCAGATCAACAAGCCTCACTACGGGATTATCCATCCATTTCTTCATGAGATTCCTCCCGCCTCCATTTTTCTTTCAGCATTTATTCTGAAATCCCATAGCTTTCGTTTTCTTGGGACAATAATGGCGTTTCTAAAATTTCCAACTGTCGCTACAATTGCCAGTTCTTGGCTACTCAGCGGAGCGATTGCTGCTCAGCACTGTAGGTCAAATATTTCGACCGAGGTAATTCTAAGCTCACATGATTAGATCCCAGGCAGACCGCAAACGGGACGGCTGTTCCCACAAGGACTTCATCAGGAACTGGTTCAGTCACATCTTTCTATTCGGAAATCTATGGACCGTATCTTGCAGCAGTTTCGTCGACATGGTCGCAAGTGATAATCCCCACTACCGTGGGAACTGTGCTGGTAGTCGTCAATGAAGCAACAAACGAGACAACCTCAACAACCGTTTATCATACAGATTTTTTGAAGAATGGCTCGTCAACTTTGTTATCGCGAACGGACACAGATGTTGCAGGAACAGTCACTCAAGTTGTTACTGATTATCAGAATAACAACACGATGACAGTGTAGGTTAATTTATTTCCCTCTGAGCAACCAGACTGAGCAGAAGTAGGACTTATCCCTCGAACTACTTCGAAGTGGCAGACTCTTTAACATGGAACGCTGTTTTACCAACGACGGTAGAGGAGGATACATGCTGCTTCCTAACCCCAACACTATCAGCAACACCAACTCATACTCCATTCGTGCAAATTGGTGAACTGGACACCGAGGATACTCGCGGATGGTACTATACCTTGGTGGGTGTGAATTATGGGGAAGCGCACACTGTTCTTGATTCGACGGAAATTTCATCGCTCTGGTCAGGTCAAACACTCGAGGTTGAATATGATGGATGTCCGCACACGTACTGCAAAATTGGCGTCACATCAGTCTCTCCAGCTAGTGGAGTGAAAGCCCAGCCAGGTGCAATCTTGGCTACAAGTACGACGACGATATCGATTCCGTCGGACACTCCGTCTTCCGGACCTACGACCAGTCCTACATCATCATCATCATCCTTCACTGCAGTTCCTGACCAAGACACAACGACGCCGACTCCAGCACCGACACCAACACCCAGTCCATCACCATCGCCAGCACCGAGTACATCAGCACCACCCCCACCCGAGACTACGCAGCCTACAAGTACGATAGTATCAGGTGGGTCTCCTCCAACTAGTTCAAGCCCAGCCCCTCCACCGTCACCATCTCCCGAGACTTCACAATCCTCTGAGTCTCAGCCTCCAGCCGAGACTTCGCAAACTTCCGAGGTCCAGCAACCTGCACCTGGGACGAGTCAGTCTGCATCCCAGCCTCTACCTGGGACTACAAAGACTGCTGTCTCTCCGCAAACTCCAGCTGGGAACACAGAAACGCCGGGGTCTCAACCTTCAGCTGGAAGTACACAGACACCTGTGTCTCAGCAGAGCCCAATCCCTCAGCCAGATAATTCAAATTCAGTCTCCGTCACTGCTCAAGCTCCATCTGGTCAAATTACTACATCTGATTCAATTGCATCTTCTAACATTATCTCGTCTGCTTCAGCTCCACCCGTCGTTCCTGTTCCTATCATCACCATAGGTTCCTCGGCTGTATCAGCCAACTCGGCCTCTCAATTTATCATCTCCGGACAGACACTTGCACTAGGATCGTCTATTACCATCGGATCCGGTTCTTCTACAACCGTTGTTGCTCTTCAGACCAGTGCTTCTAACACTGTCTTAGTAGTAGGGGACTCGAGCTCCACTCTCGCGCCGGCGATTACGAGTCCAGCAGTCGTCACGGTAGGAGGATCAGTGGTAACAGCTGATTCTTCTTCGAATTTCATCGTCGGCGGGCAGACTTTGTCTCCAGGAGGCGAGCCAATCACTGTGGGAGGTACGACGATCAGTCTTGCCCCTCAAGGAACGCAGATTATTGAAGGAACCAAGACGATCGTACAGACGACTGGCATAGGGGGAATTATCTGGAGTGTTTTTGGAGGAGAGTCTTCTACTGCCACTGTTAGTGTTACGACGCCGACTTCTACAAATGGATCATTGGCGACTCCGACGTTTGTGGAGGCCTCTGGGGTAGTCAAGATGCACCCTTTCTGGGGTCTTCAGGCATTGGTGGCGGTATGCTGCATGTTCTTGATGTAATTTCGGGCTTTGTACTAGCGTGCATTATACACACTGATGATATTACGATTTAATGAAATAATAAGGACTTTTGATACATGGATGAGGTGGCTATCCCACTTTCTGCCAAGTATCTTGTTGGGGTGCTTCTGTTTTCATCGCTTGAAATACCTCACTGCCCATGGGATCGACATCGACCCACCGAGAAGAAGTGCTAAGTTCTCACATGCAGCTATATGCAAGTAAGATACAATTACGGAAAGCTTGCCGCCAAAGCTATCAATTCTGTCAGATTATAGTCGGGGTTGCGACTCTTCTGGGAGCAGAACGCGCGGCCCAAGATGTTGACGTCGAGGATGCCATCTCAAGCACAACATCTCGCTTTGGGCTCAGGCGGCGATTTCATTCTTCCGGGGGCGGTCGATGGTAATCATAAATCTCATAGCAAGCATTCAAGGTCCATGTGGAACTTCGTCGCGACATTGCAAGATTACAAGAACGGCCCCGGTGAGGCCACACCAGCACCCGGTCACTTCATGGACCGGTCGAAACTGTGTCGAAACCTATCGAAATACTCAGATCATCTAAAAATCAAAAGCAGATATTTCTATTACATTTCGACAGTTCTCCGCAACCACTGACATGTTTCATCTTGACCGCATATCTGCTCACTGATGTGGAAGCACCTAGACAAGTATCTGTGATTGTGAAGGCATGGAAAATGCATCGAAAATTGTCGAAAACCTGGATATCTCAAGAGTGAAGTAAAGATGCTTCTAACTTAAGACGACAAGTTTTCGCTTTTGTCCATGTACGTTTGCTCAGTGCACCTCGACAGGTTTGCGAAAGCCGCCAACGACTGTATTCTGGCCTATAAAAATGTCAAAACTGCATCGAAACCCGTCGAAATCGAACACTATTCTGCAATACACCCAAAAGTAACTCCACCGGGTCCGTAAAAGTATTCTGCCCCATGGTCCTGCTCCAGATAATCATGTTCTGTGGGCAACTCGCCGCTCAGAGACCGGATTTGCAACCAGCTTTGGGGCTTGCGAAACGCCCGAAAAGACGCCGAAACCCTTGAAATTGCGAGGAAAGCCTAATAGATTTATTCAAATATCCTTTCTTGAATTTATGGCCATTTCGTGGCAAATAACGTACAGCGTGTCCGCTGGCTTAGCAGGAGGCACGATCAGAGCCACGCGGGAAGACCAGGCACAGCCAGGCTTGTAAAATCCTCGGACCTGCTTCGAAAGAGTCAAAATCTGCGGAATGTGTCGGTCTGTATTCAGATATATTCCTAGATGAATGACAATAGCTTTGGTGGTGATGATAAGGGTTGAAAAAAACCCCTTCTCGTCCATCCCATAGATTTTTGGCTCAGTCCGTATGCATGCCAATGACCAGGCTTGCGAATAATACTCGAAATTGCCTCGAAATTACCGAAAACTGCGGAAATATTGACAGATATATGGGAATATCTGACGATAGGTTGAGAGCTCCTTGATCATCATTATGAAATTGATAAGAAATGGAGTCTCTCCGGTCGTCCTCGACGGCCCAGTCAAGCCCGTGAATGGGTGGAGCAAACCGAGAGTCTTACGCAACTCACGATGCACCCGTTGGATGACTCATAGGCCTGCTAAGACGCAGCCAAGATGAGTTTGCTTACCTGATTGAGCCTCACCTAGTTGCCTGAAATGGCAGATCTGGCTTTCCTTCAGCCGTCGAGTCGCTTGAGGGACATGTTACCCGATGAGATGAGTTCCACCTCTTTGGGTCTCCGCGCGAAGAAAGAGATTCTTGATGACCTTGAGACGTTCAAATAACAGCGACAGATGTAAATAATCAGTATGAAGATAAATTTGAAGACTTTCTGAACTGTTAGATTCGTGTCCTACCTCTTGGCGTACCAAGCAGCTTTTCATATCCTTCATAGCCATCCTATAATTCCCTCGAAAATGATACCCAGCGCTATGAATAACCTCCCAAAAATGACATCCAAGTCGTCAACCCAAGATGCCCCGAACGCCACGCTGATGATAATGATAATGCGCCATAGCGTCCCGGAAAAAAAAACAAGTCCATCTACAATTCTCTCGACGACCCTGAACTTCCCGCCTGTTTCTGTGCCTGCTTCTGCGCCTGCTTCATCGCTCTCTCCCTCCCCTCCCTCATCATCAACTCCGTATACTCTCTTACTTGCTCGCCCCTCCTCTCCATAATAACAATCGGTTTTCTCCTGTACGTGACCAGCGTCGCAAAGACACAAGCCGCTGAGACAGCAGCGCAGACTTTCATGCTTTCGCTGAACGCTGCGGCGTATGCTTTGCGGACGGCGAGGAGTTGATCTGGCGTGAGGGTGTGGGAGGTGGATTCGAGGGTGGAGAGTTGGGAAGGTGTGAGGAGAGAGGAGAGGTAGCGGTGTTGCATTTTACTGAGGATGGCGGTGGAAGCCGCGATGCCAATTGAGCCGCCTAGGACGCGAGCTTGGGCTATGATGCCTTGTGCTACAGCTTGGAGCATGTTAGCCTTCGTCATTTTATGGAACGGGACGGAGGTGTGCACTTACTTCGATCTCTCAGTTCGCATTCCAGACTCGCTCCCAAGGAGACCGTGGAGACCATGAGCCCGAACCCCAGACCGACGAAGATCTGGAATCCATACATCTTGGCTTGTACCTGTGGGACATCGCCCAGGGTAGAGAGACATGCGCATCCGATGACCATGAATAGTGATCCAGCGAGGAGTGTTATCCATATGAGATCTCGCTTACTATTTACCATTCCCCCAATCGAACTTGTGATCGCGACTGCTGCGAGCATAGGGAGTAAAGCTACGCCTGAGACTAGTTGACTTTTTCCATTCACGACTTGGAGTCTAAGCGGCAGGGCAAAGATGACCATGAAATATGGAAAACCTGCCAGCAGCGTTGTCAAGAAATGGCCCATGAACACTCTTCTCTTGAGAAGTCGCAACGGAAACATAGTCGCAATACTGGATTCCCATTTCTTCGCTACGAGAATTTCCCATCCGAAGAGGACAAACCACAGAAGGATACCAATGATGAGTGGAGCGATAAATATGGCTTTTGACCAGGAGTTAGAATTGATGCCTGCTTGTTGGAAAGAGAAAACGAGGAGGACCGAGGCTGCGATGACGAGGATGGCTCCGAAGAAATCGAGTTCTTTTAGAGGACGCAGTCTGATTGGAGGGAGCATATCTGGGGATGGCCATGCGATGATGAAGACTAGGAGTGGGATAATTCCAATGGGAGCGCTAAATAGTCAGCAGGTGTCCCAGAATGATTTAACGAGGTGGTGATGGACATGTGTCTGGACCGCTAAGTACTTACTTGATCCAAAATACCCATCTCCAAGTTGTGTAGTTTGTGATAATTCCTCCCAACACCGGTCCTAAGACCCCAGCCATCGCAACCACAGCACCAGCCAATGCTCCAGTCAGAGGTTGCATGCTGATGGGACTGATCTCTGGCATAATGACAAACGTCAAAGAATACAGCCCCGAGCCTCCAATACCCTGTAGGACTCTCAAAGCAATGAGTTGATCCAGCGTCTTCGCGAAACCGCATCCAATGGAGAAGGCGAAGAATATGACGAAGGCCGCAATGTATGCATTTCTTCTCCCAACAATATCAGCTAGGCGGGCGAATATGACAGCACAGCCTAAATAGCTGAGAGTGTATGCTAGAGCGACCCAATTGACGGTTGTGAGTGATGATAGATCGACCCCAATTGTGTAGATGGCTGTTGCGACTATTGTGGTATCAAGGAGGGAGAGGAAGAGACCAAAGCAGAGACTGGAATGTATGATCAGTTCGTTGATTTCTTACGTGACAGGACAAGATTGACGTACCATATCAGAAGGGATATCAATCGCCATTTCGGAAGGGTTGCTTCGTGTGGATTGATTGGAGGTCCTGATAGACGAAATCCTGCTTCTGCGTTTTGTAATGCTTCATGGTTTGCCGGCTTCCCCGAAGTTACCACGTCGCCGACTGAAGAATTGGGTTCCTTCTCGAGCTCCATGATGAGTACCAGCTCTGATGGCGTCGATACAGCCGGATTAAGTAGACTAAAACCTTCTCATCCAGCTTCAAGTGTAGCGATCAATCACCCATCATTCAAGTCGTTAACGTAAGGATATTCGAAGCTGTTGCTGGGACCGTCGTCGACGTCGTCAAACTTCAGACGTCAAAATGCCACGGGCCAGACGCTGATACTTGTACCTAGGTAATCTCACCCTTCGGCCCACCATCCCAGAGCACGACGAGGGGCATCAGATTCGCAAGCTCCCCATGACCTGGGCTGCATGGCGGGTGGACCCGAGGCGGGCCACGGCCGTATTTGGGTCCTAGCCGAGCCGTCAAATCTCCATAAGCAGGATACCATTCGCGGGCTGTCATCGAAAACGGGAGATCTGTAGCGAGAGCGAGAACTGACTTTGAGCTAGCCAAGGGTATGAGAAACATCCCAGTCCCGCGGCACCCACTCAGCTTCGAGAACGTTTCAAGAAGGCTGCTGAACTCAGACCCAAGATCGCACATTGACCCGAGCGCTAGGTTCTCTCGAGCAGGGTGTGGCTTCAGATTCGTCTGATTAGACGAAGGCGCTTTTCGACTCCGGGTAAATGGGTGTCATGATTTGAGGATATATTTTCGATGCAGCACCGATTGCGATGTCACCGTACCTTTGACCGCTATATAGGCGAGGTTGGGTTATGGTTATTGGTGAGAATGTGCATTGCAGCTAGCCTTATGTCATGCAGGTTGAGGAATGTAAATGACATGTCACAGCGGGCTTTATTTCTAGAACGCAGATCTCGGAATTGCTTCGCTTTCGTCCTCATTGGGTCACTTTTGGGTAAGAAATCCTTTCGCTAATGCATCATCAATCCAATCATGCTGTGGTGACGATTTGATTTGGAAAGTCTAAAACCATCCGAGGTTATTCCAAGGCATTAACGACCCCGCCATGTTGCATATCAAGTTGCTTCTTTCAACCCTCATAGGGTAGAAATAGCGAAACTTCGCTTCTTCGCGTACTGACACCAGACTACATGAATAAGTCCAATCATCTCTTGCTTGTTCGCGCCAGAGACTGCTATTGTTAAAGTTCTGGCTGACTACGTAAAATACCCCGCAGCCATGCATATGCCATCATGCACAACCGCTTGAATTCTTTCTCTATTGGGCAATCGACCTTGGAACCATCTCTGTACTGCCAGCTCATCGCCGCCATTAGCGCCGTCACTTGATACATGCTGCTGGAAAAGCTTCAGTGGACCCCTCCTCACCACGATCGACCCCGCTGTACAAAGGTGGGGTTGAAGTCTCTTGGGTCGTCGAGAAAAAAGGTTCCTTTTGATACGGGACGACCAACCAGAATACCGGAAAATTAGACGAATGGATAATTCGCTTGACGGGTCCATCCTGGTCCAATGAATTGTGAGACTGATCTCCTCCGTCAAACATCAGTTGGACACTCAACAAGGACAATGAATCCATTTCTAGCTTCCTTTTGCGCGCCGTGAACTTCTGGAGAGACCAATCGTGGTGTCCCCGGCTCAAGTCTTCGCTTCTCGCCAACAGCTGGATCCAATGAATCTCTCACCGTTTCTCATAATGTTGATACAGATCACGGAAGTTACCACAGCTTCCAAGACAACCCTTGCATGTACATGTCATAGATGCGAAGGGTGTCTTTGAATTGACAAATGCTCAGACACACTGGCATACTATGATTTCCGTCTTCTCTGGCCTTGCCTTGTATGTGCATTCGATTGGGTCTTTGAGGGTTTGGCCGTAGGATGTTCCATTGCAATGACGCTCGGAAGAATGCCAATAGCATCTACGAGCAGAGCGGTATCGCCCTAGCAACTCAACATTTCCTTCCTCGTGGTGAGCCCTCGATATACTTTATTTACTGTCCACCAAGTTTGAGATGGCCAGGATGTGTCCTTTTCGCTTGATGCTGCATGCCAATAATCTAGCTTTATCTCCAGGACCATGATTTGGCACGATGTGCCATTGGCTTTTCGGCGGACGCAATCTGAAGGTATGTAGTAATGGATGTGCTGTGGATTCCCTGGGATACGGCACTCGTGTAGGGGTCGTCGTCGGGTACCTGGAGTCAAGCGTACTGTGTGTTAATGGAGATAGCAATATCTGGTCTCTCGACACGTTCTCCTTGCGCGTAGTAGCGCAAATTGATAAGGAAAGGGACCAGGGAGTATTGTAAAACTTACCACAGTGGCACGAGAAGTCCGACTCGGCAGACATGTTCGAACCGCAGAGTGTTGGGAGCTCATCTCGGCGCGACGCTGGTAGTGTATGCCAGAAGGTGCTGACACCATCGTCAGCCCACCCAGAGACCATTGATCCCAACTACAGTAGTCACAGTTTATACCAACCACATTTATCCATCTGATAGCCACCTGGTAAACCCTCTGGCTGATTGAAGTCGCGAGCGCGTTGATGGGAGAACGGGCTCTTCGCAGACAGAGGTTCGTTGCAGCATTGGGGTTGCAGAGTATCGAACATTGTAGGCATACTATGGTAACTGAATCATATCAATTACGATAGGTTTAGGATATTGCGGAGGGTTACTTACCTTGTCGTTGTGGTGACATTAAGGAAGTTCGCGATACCAGAGGGGCCCAGCGAAGCTCCTGGAGCTCTCTCGGCTGCTGACTCAGCGCCCCTTTTATTTGCTTGGTGACGCAAATTGTCGTCCTGTTCACCAAATATCAACAATGGCAAAGTAGAGGCCAGTACCGAACTATGAATTTGTTCTGTTTCCCAGTCTTTCTCGGGATTCGCTTCGGCCGGTAGTCACCATGACGCTCAAACCCATCTGGACAGATAGTTGTATAAGGCATCAAAGTCAAAATTGAGACACCATTCAGGATCAATATCGGTCCGGAACCAGGTTTGGGAATCATGAACCATTTCAATGGCATATACTTTGGTCCAGGGCTATCTTTTGATCTGCTGCAAATTATATCCTTTACTGGTCATACCTTCCTTGGACCTTATTACGTGCTGTACAGTAATGGAATCGAGATATCCCATCCCTGGAACACAGGTAAAAAGCACACTTCCATGACCTGGCATGCTCAAATGCTTCAGCACTCTTTATTGGTCAAACCGAAAATGATGTTCAAGATCTGAATCACGTTGTATCTGGAGATGCTAAGCCTTTAGTTTCCCACATCTTGACTCCTTCCAGCTTAAGTCTTCCTAGTGTCGGATGATCTTTCCGCAACCCAAAGCGCTTCCTTGACTTCGATATTGACGTTCTAGGATGTCATATCATTTAACTTCTACTGGCTGTGCCTCATATTTGCATAAGTTCATGCTGGAAAGTCATGTCAAGACCTCACGGTCGATTTGATAGTTGGGAGAAGGGCATGGATGCTCCCATTCCGATACCTGTACGTCAAAGAAGGTCCCTCGGTAGAGCTTCGACGGGATGCATAACTTGCAAGTGAATTTACAGTCTTGGATCAGAATTATTTCAAAGATCCCCAATTATGTTCCCTATCTTTGGACTAAAGATTTCTCTAGGATACGACACGTGAATTGTGATGAGACGAAGCCAAATTGTCGAAGATGCCTGAGTACAGGCTGGACATGCGATGGATACGCCCCTCCAAAACAGAGAGCGAAACGGAAGAGCAACTCGTCTCCCAATGCTTCGTCTTTAATTCTGACGGCACCGAATCAAGATGTCCAGGGAGTGGACAGCCGGTACTTCGACTTCTTTCGATCATATGCCCTGCAAGACTTGTCGGCAGCTTTCGACTCGACGTATTGGAGCCGATACGTTCTCCAGGGTTGCCACCATGAAGCTGCAATCAAACAACTTCGATAACCGTGGGCTCCCTCTATGAGCAATTCCGATTCCGTGGTGCCTACACCACGAAGTTTGCGCTCTCGGAAGACAACCCTGCACTGAAACACTACCTCTCAGCGTTTGCTCTTATCTTGAAAGACGGCGGCAGTGAAAATGCTTCTAAGGTAGCTTTGATAGTCTGTATATTGTTTGTCAATTTTGAGGTGCGTCATCTCTGTCTGTCGTAGACTTTGGCTGATCGGACAGAACCTTCGAGGATACTACGGCGCTGCACTTCGGCACATCGATGGAGGAATTCAGATACTCTCGCAGCTGCTCTCTAGACAGACAACCCGAGAACATTCTGCAAAATCTGGGGATACATATGTTCCGACGTCTCTTCTTGTCAAAATGTTCACCCGCCTCGACGTGACCGCAAGCCAAATAGTCATAACCCGACCTCTCGTTCTCGAAGGCCCCGAAGTTTCGTCTCATTTCGATTCGGCCCATTCCTCCCTTGACAAAATCAACGATAGTTTAAGTGAAATCCTCACTGCGGGATTCAGCTCGTTCGTGTATCCTGGATGTGTCCAACTGGTGCTCTTTAGGAACGACTTCGTCAACAACATCTACAGGAGCTGGAGAGACTGAGATCCGCTCTGGAACATTGGTCTCAAGAATTTCATCGCTATCAAAACCGAGAGAGCTCAAGACTCGATCCTTACATAACGGAGCGGATCCGGGTGCTGAAAGTGGTCCAGATCACCATTGCTACTATCTTGGACGTCGAGCCAGCTGAGGCGAGAGAGTATGAAGAGATGGTATGGGATCGATACGAGGCTGACTTCGAATCTGTTGTCTCCATCTCCGAGTCAATCGTCGATACGGCTCTTTCATCCTCTCCAATCACAGGAACCATGGCCCCACGATTTATGCCAGACACTGGCTTCGTCAATCCACTTTTCTGTGTGGTGACTTGGTGTCGGAATCCTCACCTGAGGCGCAAAGCCATTGACATACTCGAGCGAGCAGCTTGCAGGGATGGCTTTTGGGATAGTGAGATCTGCGCTAGAACTGGTCGCATTATCATGATGCTCGAGGAGAGAGACCTTGGGGCTGTGAGTTGTTCATCGGACATTCCGAGCTGGAAGAGGATCTGTATGATTGAGCCGAAGCTCGCAGAAGAAGGAGGCGGTGCGTTTATTCGGTATATGAGGGCTGCAAAGCTTGGAGGGAAGGATGACAACGGATCAATTCTGAAAGAAGTGTTTGAGGAGACAGTTCCATGGTAGACTTCGAGGTGGATTTCAGCCCGACTCTCACCTGAAGGACGTCATGTCATCAGACAACTTTAACTTTATCCATCTGTCGACCAGTCGAAACTGAGGATAAGACAAAAGGCTCGCCTCATCTGCTCTCAGCGACAAGTCTAGACAAATATGCCTCGGTACACTATACTGCCCAGCCGAGGAAAAACTCTTTCGGTGTAATCATGTGGTCCGATAGCAGGCACATGACAGTCGTTTTGGGAAGATGCTCGGTTCGTGTTCGTGTTTTCCAGCAATGTCGCCAAGCAGAAGTCGCTTGAAGAGATAAATATAAGATCAAGTTTCTAAAGAGGGATCGATCATTTTGTTCACTAGCGAAGAACAACACTTTCAAAAACCAAGCAGAGATATCTGACACTGACTTCCTACGGGTCAACTTTGGATGAAGTGTTCGTGATGTCATTTCCGCCTTTGCAGAACATTAGACAGATTGGCGTAAGGAGAAGTCTTGACTGGAACCGTATAGCACCACCAGCCACTACCAATCAAACGTATGCACTTGACTGTAATGATTCAGGCATTACTGTTTACTGATCTTCAACATAGTTTTATGTGAAACTTGCGAGAGCTCCCTCAGGTTCTGACGGAGATAGATTACGAACAATACCTGAGTGGTTCATGGCATTTCACTTTCAGCCGTACGCTTATTTTGTGCCACCTTCGCAACATTTCAAGGCTCGGTCCAGTCTAATCGGCCATTGAAAAAGAGTCCCGTTGTCACCTGTCCCCTCTGTCGTCCAAAGAGGCTCATAAAGCTAAACGAGACATCTTGCGAGGCGAGATGGCACACGGAGTTTCATCCGGGCGTCAGATTTTCCACAACCGAAAAGTCTCATCCTCGCATCGTATTCTTCGCCTTTCCTCTGATATTTTGGTCATGTCGTCATGCCACATATTTCGTCTGAAGTATGCTTGATTTTCGTCCACGGATTCGGGCTAGTCTCTCCGCGATATCGACTTGGCGATTGCGAATGACTCCCACTCATCTCATATTAGGTTCTTATCGCGATTAGAGATATAGATCTACCCACATTTCGCAAGATTGACATGCATGGTCCTTGGAAATGTCCAGAGCCTCACGATAATCTGGATTTTGTATGTTGTTCCTGCATTGAAGGGCATGACGATTGTTGTTAACTATCATGCCCAGAATTGCATAAAGTCTGTCCTCAGCCTACATTGAGACATTCTTCTCTCATCATCCACAACTCAAATCTACATTCACTCTTCAGCCATCCACATAATCACCTAATCTCTGCCTCCTCGCTAGCACTCGACACTCCAAAGCCTATTGCCAGACCTCTATCACACCACCACTCAATATGCTTGCCAATTATCTCATCTTCATACTGGCAGCACTCGCCTCGATCGCCACCGCACTTCCATTCCCAGATGGCACAGATCCAGCTGCAGCTTCTGCTTCGCCCGATCCACAAGCAGGTGGAACTCAAGAAACGGCTACCTTTGGGCACAAGAAGCCACTGCCAATTCCACTTCCACTTCCATTCCCAGTCCCAGTTCCTGCCCCAGTGCCGGCTCCAGCTCCAGTTCCCGTGAGTGACTTCTCATCTCCTCGTCTTTGCATTTGCACCGCCTGTTTTAGAATTCTTTCTAACAAAGCCTTCAGGTACCCGTCCCTGTCCCAGCACCAGCACCAGCTCCCGTCCCAGCCCCAGTGCCAGTTCCCGTTCCCGTTCCCACCCCCGTCAAAGGTACCTGCCAATGCACCGTCGTCTTCGCCGACAAGTCGACCCAACTTCTCAACAACGTTCTTGTCGGTTCAACTGTTGGAGCAACGGGTCAGAATGCATCTGGCGCTGCATGCTCTGCTCAACTCAGTGTTGGTCCTGGCTGTGGCGTTGGGGTCGTGGATCAGAGTGTTGATGGATGCACCGTGAGCCAGGCATGTACTCCTCAGTGAGACTGCTCCACTAAGCCATACACTCATCCAATGTGATTTTTTGAAGAATGTCAATAGAGTCTAGCGAGGGGGTTAAGGGGTTCCGTGCAGGCATGGTGTTGAGCGGACTTGTATTTGTATGCATTTGCTATTTTGCGAGGAGTTGAGACAGCATGGTGTTAGAAGCGAGTGTGGTTTGGCTTTTTTCTTATTATAAACTGTGAATACTGTTATGAACATGATTTACGATTCAACTTTGCCTCTCTTTGTGTCGTTCAGGGGGCTACTCGCTAAAGTAGTAGTGATGAACTGTTATTTTCAGGGGCTTGCTCGCTAAACTGATGTCGCTGTGGACCTGCTCAATCCCAACCAGTGAAATACGAGTTTGGGGGCTCCAGGACCATTATGTCATTTCCAGAGTGCCAAAAATGCCTGCTGAATAATAGCAATGCGGTACTGATGGTAATGCCGTATCCAATGAGCCTGTCGCAACTGCACTGCAATGTGATTACTCATGCTTGTGCAGCCTGGATACGACCTTGAGTTGACCTGACGACGACGAACGACAATATCTTGATCAGCCTCATCGTATTTTTCGCTTCGATCTTTACTTTCTTTCCCGATCTTCTTCTCATCAGCTTTTCTATTTGGTATTCTTCGCTGTACGCTGAGGATGGTGTCATTTCTTGATTCCCATCAACTCCGCGCGCTCACCGCTTCGAATTTTTCTTGGTGTTTCAATCACCGAATCGCCGCGGGGTTTTGCCTCTTCCCCGCAAGGCAAGTGTTTGGAATGATCGTGAGAAATCGGAGAGTCCTCCGTTACAAAGCCAGTTATCTACTCAAAAATTCCTTCACGAGTCATCCCGGCTTATGCCAAAGTATGGCCAAGCCTGTGGGAGCCTGAAAAACCAAAAATTCTTGTGCACAACCGCCAGGACTTCAGCCCCAGTGTCGGTGCCGAGCCGTTGGAACCTCCTCCTGATGACAGCCTCTTGCATGACCATTGGCTCTGCCCCTCACAAAAGTTCAGGTCGGGACAAGGCTTCCTAGTCTACATTCGGAGTCATCCGAGTCAACCCTTGCAAACCTAAGAAAGCCGAGTTTTCTGGAACTCCTCAATTGCAAGCCCCCACGACACACAACATCAGTTTGACCCTACCTCTCTCTGCAATAACGATGCTCAATAGTGTCAAGAACGAGACGCTGACGTTGTAGTCAGCGGGAAACATGTCTGTCATCAGGGCGCAGCTATGAAGTTGACCGCCTGAGATGCAGGGGTAGGACGAACGGTCTTGAACAGAACTCACGAGGAAGTATATATGGCGAGGGATTTGACCGGACTGACTGCATTTCAACAAAGTATCCTTCATCACTCAAAAAGTCCCGAGCTTCAGGTTTTCCTTCTTGCCTTCTTCAGATCTAAATCCAAGAGACAAAATGGGCCTCTTCCAGCGACAGACTCGACGAAGCCAGTGTTCCGCAGTGGGCCCTGAGCTGCTTGCTGTAAGTCATCATAAAGCCCTCAAAGGATCCCAGAAACTGATCATTCTAGGTTTTGCCAGCAAATCCGAAACCGTGGTACAGGACAGGACATCTCATTCGTCTCAACTTGATTCTTTTGGTGCCCCTCTTCTCCGCTTCAACAGTAGGATTTGACAGTAAGCCTCCGTCACAGCTTCGTGATTCGAGTTTCTCTGACTGGTGCCAGGTGCAATGATGAATGGCCTACAAAGTCTGCCTCAGTGGAAATCATATTTTGACTTTCCAAATGCCTCCTTGCTCGGCATAATCAATGCCATCTATCCGATCGGGAAGCTTCTCGGTCTGTCACCTGCGGCCTGGATCTCAGATCGTTATGGGAGACGAAAATCGATGCATGTCGGATTCTTCTTTCTCATCCTGGGAGCAGGCATTCAAGGAGGAGCTCAGACACTGTCGATGTTTATCATTTCTCGCCTCATTTTAGGCTTGGCAACCGCTTTCATTTTGCTGCCATCCCCGCTGCTGATATGTGAGCTTGCCTATCCGACTCAGAGGGGAAAGCTGACTGCGCTATATAACACGTTCTTCGTAAGCCTTTGCAATCCCCAATGAGCTCGCGTGCTAACGTTGGCAGTACCTCGGAAGTGTCTTTGCAGCCTGGTCAACGTACGGAACGTTCAGACTTCAGTCTACCTGGGCCTGGAGGATTCCTTCAACACTTCAAGGTGCTTTCCCGCTGATCCAGCTGTGTTGCTTCTACTGGGTTCCAGAGTCACCAAGGTATGCAATACCGACGAAGCCTTCCAAAAACCACTAACACTGTCAGATGGCTCATCGCCCATGGGCAATATAACCTAGCTCGCGAGATCCTCACCAAGTATCACTCACCTGACGACAAGGACTCCCCATTGGTCGACTTCGAATTAGCCGAGATCGAGACAGCCATTCGAGCAGAGAGTACAGCGATGTCCCAAAGTTCATACATGGACTGCATCCGTACGGCTTCGAATCGAAGGCGAACATTCATTGCCGTTACTCTTGGGTTCTTCGCACAATGGAGCGGGAATGGAGTGGTAGCCTACTATCTCACCCTTGTCCTCGACACCATCGGCATCAAGGCTACGGCCTCTCAGACTCTCATCAACGGCATGCTTCAAATTTTCAATTGGACGATTTCAGTCGTCGCTGGTGCCATGATGGTCGATCGCTTAGGAAGACGGACACTCTTCTTGATCTCGACTATCGGCATGTTGATGTCGTATATTTGCTGGACAGCGCTGAACAGCGTCTTCGCTCGAGACAATAATCAAACAGCGGGGTATGCAGTCCTCGCATTCATATTTATTTACTACTTCTTCTACGACATCGCTTGGACTCCATTATTGTGGGCATACCCCGCGGAGATCTTCCCATACACCCTGCGAGCACGAGGATTGTCCATCACGCTCTCGTCAGCATATTGTGGGTTGATACTGGGTCAATTTGTCAATCCGATTGCCATGGTGGATATCGGGTGGAAGTACTACATAGTGTTTTGTTGTTTGCTTGCTTTGCTTTTGGCGATTGTGTATTTTTGCTACCCCGAAACGAAAGGACATTCGCTCGAGGAGATTGCAGAGATTTTCGATGGGAAGACTGATGAGGTCCGAAGAGGGGAGTCAAGTGATAGTGTTGCGACGGATAAGAGAGCGACGACGCCACGTGTTCCTAAGATTTGAATAAGATGATTCGAGAGCAAATCGGATTACTTTGGATTTGTTAGAGCAAATCGGATTACTTTGGATTTGTTACGCCATCGGTTGAATACAGACGCTTTGAAATGCGAGCTCGCACGATCTCGTCCCAATCTTTGACCTTTTCTCTCAGACCTCCACCCCAGAGCCGGTTTGACTTTGCGAAATTGCGTGTCAAAGGCGGCTTCGAGCTTGGACCTATGCCGCGGTCCAGGAATCAGACCAAGGCTCCGTCTGTGTCAAAATGCGAAAATTCATGTCTGTCGACAATCAGCTTACAGTCAACTTTCAACGTTTATTTTCTCAATTCAATGTGGTCAAAACTCATTTGGATCTTACTAAGTATGTGTATTCTAATCGCATATGAGGCCAAGCTCTCCTGCACGTAATTTCAATAATTGAATCCTTGAGGATTTTCAACAACCTTGGCTATTTAGAGTTTGGCCGTCGATCAACTTCAACCTGGACCCCGGGATCTAACCTAGTGCATTATCGTGATCTGAAAGTCTATTGGCTAAACACCAAACTAGAGTACCGATGACACGAGCTACGAGCGGGGAGTATGCCGAAACATTAATGAAGCACTTTCCTTCATCCGTCGATAGTTCAATGCTGTCAACGAGATAACTTTTGTACCTGCGTCTGGCACCATGTGCGGTCAATCAGCATTCTGGCACTCCCATGAGGTGACATCGACTTCACATTTGCGTGCATCTGTGATCGAAAGTCGGTATTGTTGGATTGGAGATGGAGAAGAAGGAGAGGACCAATGTCACGCACGCTTGTGATGCGTGTCGGAGGAGGAAGATGAGATGTGAGAGGGATGGAGGACAGATCGAGCCGCAGATACAGTGTAAGGCTTGTCGAAGTTTGGGGTCGCATTGTACTTTTGATTTACCTGCGAATCGACGGGGTCCCCGGCCGAAAAAGTGAGTCTTTTGCTTTTCAATCCAGATTGTGGCTTACTTGGTCCCAGACATAATAATGTGAGCGGATACAGCACTCCATTGAACGGACAACAACAGAAAGGTGAGAGGACCAGCTCTCTGAGTACCGAGATCTTGACTCCAGAATCGATACCTCCGATAGACATCATCTGTCCGCCTGAGATTTTCGAACAGATAATCGAAGACTACCTAGAGCGGCAATATCCGATCCATCCGCTCGTCCACATCCCAACGTTTAAAAAACAACTCTCGGAGAAGCTGTACTCCACCGACGCGAAATTCTTCTGCTTCATCATCTCACTTTGCGCAACAGTCTCAGCAGTCTTACCGCGTCGATTTGCCCACTACCAATCCATGTCGGCCCGATTCAGAGCTGCGTACCCAACGATCTGCGAATTCGTCAAGCGAGTTCACCTCGTGGTGCAGAGACACCGTGATCCGGATTTCCATGAGAATTTGACGATGACGGACTGGGGCTTGGCATGCACGTTGTTCATGTCCCATGCTTGTATTGGTCAGAGTAGCAGTGCTAGAATGTACAAGGCGGAGGCGACGGCAATCATTATTGAACTTGTCGGTCATCATCGGCTTGGGAAATATTCGAATCCGATCGAGATGCAGCTGAGGAAGAAAGCTTTCTGGATCATGGTTGCGGCGCATATGTGGGTTTATCTTCTCATCACCCACCGACTTTCTGCTCTATCTCGTTTCGAATTTATTGTTTCGGCTCCGCCCAGTGTGATGATTGCTTGCTGATTTCTCAATCAGCTGTCTGCGTATCACAGGCGAGTCCCTAGAGACTTTGTCCGATCGGTCAGTCTTCGAGCAAGCTGATGCCGAGAACCTACAAATTCTGCCCATCGACGACGAGTACATCACTGCCCAGACCGTCAACGTGCCACCTCTAGCCGAGCTGCAAATCACAGCCGGTTTTTGCGACACGACAAAGCTTATGAAGACCATGGTAGCTATCTCGAAAGATCCTACGCAGCCGAAAGCCGTCACGTCGGGTCATCTGTCTAATCATTTCGCCGACAAACTCGGCTCGTGTGTGTGTGGGAGGATGATTAGGACGGCGCCGAGATTGCTGGTATTTCAGGATCGGTTGAGGAAAGTAAGGGATTGTTTGCAGGGCTTACCACCGCAGTTGAGCCCGGGGTATGTTGCGGGTTTGAAGGGGGGTGCCGGTGGGCTGAGGGAGAGGCAGATCGAGACCGTGAGAGCGAATATGCATGTTGAGCATTTGTGGATGCAGAATGTGCTAATTGAAAGATTGAGTATGGCCTCTAAGACGGAGGTTGAAGGGGCGCTTGGACCGAAGGAAATTTGGGAGATGAGGGAGGAGGTTTGTAGGAAACTGTTGGCAGTGTTGGATGGAATTGAAGAGGAGTTTATAGAGCCTAATGGACATGCTCTGGTAATGGCCTCCGAACCTGGTTACATATCACTTGTGCTGACAGGAATCTAGATTCTTAAAGTCCGACAAATAGCAGCATCACTTCTCGATTTCCAGCCAACTGGCGAAGAAGTACAAATGGAGATCGTCCGCAGCGCCCAGATCTACCTGAAGCGCTTTACAGATTCATTGAAAAGACTTGATAGTAGCTATCTGCACGGTCAAGTCATTGATATGAATATCATGAAGCAGCAGCATATGGCATTGTCGAATGGGAGTGATGGTTGATCCTGGGCTGATGGAATGTAAACGTACCTTTCTTGATTCGCGCTAAACTGTAAAATGAGTTGTGAAGTACAGCTAGATCAGATTTCGAAAGCGAGAACGTTGATGATGCGAGGTTGGAGATGCCCTCGGGACTGAACCCAAACTTCAGGCCCCTGTCTATTATATCGTTCAGTATGGATCCGGATACTTTTTATTCTGTGATGAGCCATCCAAACACTCAAATTGGGAGGTTTTCACTTACCAGTAATATCAACCGCGCTACCAACATCTCTGAGTCTCTGACAAATTTCACAAATCAGTCAGTGCAGCTCTAAATATGTTGTCGAAGCCAGCAATCAGCACTGTGATGATAGTCGTCCGATATAATGAAGGTCAAGAAGGTTATGAGGCTATGAGGTTCACCAAACGCCCCAACCCTAGTACCTTCCAGAACCAGGGTAGATGTTTATACACACGGGTGTATCCTGCCCGTACGTATGTAATCTTTATATAAATACCAACCGCCCAAAACGCTGCCCCAATAATAAGCACCAAAGTGTCTCGACGTGACATTGACATGATGGTTGGACTCGGTCCGGATGTCGTACAATGGGCGATCACCAGTGATGAAATGAGCGCGCCATCCAAAGAAGGACTCTATCTGACACCTTGAGGATAACGGGGAGATAGAAGACAATACCCCCGGTACACCCACCCTATCAAGACTTTGACAGCTATCAGAGTCTTCGTTGATGCTACGCCATATTGCAAAAGCCTGACTGCCTGACTTTAAAGAACCCGATTCGAGTGTCTTAGAAACTCGCGAGGAAGGGGAAGGATAGTGAATTCGGTACCGAGCCGGAGGCTTGAAAGGTGATGGGTATGAGGAGGAGAGATTGTCGTGCTGGTGATCACGCTGATCTAATCCACCAATTTATGTTTTTGTTGGAGAATACTCTGGCGGAATGATCTAGGTGATACGAAGGGGGAGGGGGGGATAAGTTATAGAAAATGGCGTCAGAGGATAATCCGATGAAGAAACTAGAAAGAACGAGTCTCTTGCTTCGATCAGGATTGAACATTGACTCGGTATCCTGGCATAGATATCATTTAGTTTCGAACCTTTCATTTTGATCTACAGTCACTACTCGATTTCCTTCCCATCTTGGTATTTCCTATTGCATCTCTCCCTAACACAGAGTTCATGAAGTCAACCTTCCAAGCCAATTACGAAACCCCCTCATCGTATGCGCGGAAATATTCGCCTAGGTAGCCACTCCACTCCAACTCCGTCATCCACCTCCCTTCCCTCCCTGACTATCAAACCTCTCATAGTAAACATTGCAGCACAAAGGCAGACCCCGCTCCACCAAAACTTCTCCTCGTCATACATGATTCACGTCCATCCAATCAATCATCAGGAATCCGACCGCTCGTACGGCCGATCATAGTCGTGAGATTGTCGCTGCCATCAAGTTCGTCCAAGCCGTGTGATTCGTCCAGTCCAAATTCGTTACCGTAGAGTGTCGTGAGAGAGAGAGAGCGCGAACGCATGACCCAGAGTCGGACTTAGACTCAGACGTGCGAAGTCTTGACTTTCTTCGAGCTCATGCCAAGCATGGCCTTGAATCCCCACCATGGAGTATTAATCGGCGAATCGCCTATATCAAAAACACACACATTAGCCCTCATCCTCGCATCAATCAAAACGTGCACAAGCTCGGACGTGCAATTGGAAAGGAGAGGGTAAAAGGAATGGAAGAGGGAACATACCAGTAAAGATAAAGACGTCGTATAGCCAGCCACCGAAGAGACAGCCGAAGAACGGCGCTACCATTGGGATCCAGAAGTAGTAGCCGCCTGCAGACCAGACTTCGTGACCGTAGCCGAGAGCATAGGACATTAGACGAGGACCTATTTGCATATCTCATCAGCACTTATCATCCTCACAGACCCAGAGCAAAGCTGAGACCACATACCGAAATCCCTCGCCAAATTAATCGCATACCCCGTCTCCCATCCAAAACACGCACCAATCCCAAAAATGACAAAGAACAGTCCCAAAGGCGTAAGATTGCCCGCTCCGAGATTCCCGTTATCTTGTAGAGAGTAGATGCAGAACATGAGGATGGTGGAGGCGATGAATTCCGAGAAGAACATTCCTGTTCGCGTCATGAATTCGGCCGGGTAGGTGCAGAAGATTCCTGCCGTGGCATTTTCAGAGAAGCCCGGGACGGTGCGGATGGAGGCGCCGCCTTCGAATTGGGTTATGGCGGATTTGTAGTTTGCTGTGCAAAGGGGGGCAGGGGGTTAGCCATTGTGCTTTGAAAAAGTTACTTTAGGTTGGGATGGGGTGAGATGAGATGAGATGAAGTCGCATGTGCGATACACTGTGATCGAGACATGCCCAGGTGAGGTCCGTATGGACTGGAGATAAATTGGCATGTGTGGGGTGTGAGTGGGGGAAGCTGACACACCCCAGACACCCCAGACGCCCCAGGATGTTTTCAAGGGTCTGCATAAGCGAAACCAAAACGAACGGAAATAAGAAAAGAGGGGTAGGTGAACAGTAATGGCTCAGCTTACCATACACGACGCCGGAGGCGCAGAAAGCTCCTAGGATTTGCGCAAGCATGTAGACGGGGAACTTGCGCCATGGGAATTTGCGGTAGACGCTGCAATCTCGGTGTTAGCTCGGTTTGCTTACTTCTTGGCTGTGGGGGAGGGGGGTCTTGATTTGATATCAAGAGTTTCTGTTGGACGTGCAGATATTTTGGGAATATGGAGGCAGAAGGGATTGGACTGAGCTTACCAGTTTGCGAAGGTAACTGCGGGGTTGATATGTGCGCCACTGACCTATATGGCTGTTAGTAGATGTAATTCCGAGTTTTGATGGTTTGCGGGGAAGCCGATGAACGAGAGGGAAGGGAGATGGTACGAACCCCCGATGCGTAGACTCCTAACATGACGCCGATACTATACAGATGTTAGTATGTGTATTGTTGATGGTAAACTGCCAGTATGTACCCCCATCCCCAAGAAATAGATTGATAGTCTCCTTTCTCTCCTCGACTGAGGACAACTTGAGCAACGACTCTGTTTAGATGTTAGCCGAGGGTTTGCTTTTTCTGGAAAACAGAAACCTACCCATCACCAAATAAGATCAAGATGAAAACACCAAAGAACTCGGAGAGAGGCTCGCGGAACTGATGGCGCATGCGACTCCACCACAAGTCTGGACGAGCTGGAATGGCATCTTTCTGGGGAATTTCGTGATCAATCCCTGGGCCGTGTTCCCCATATGCTTCTTGAATCTCCTTCTCACTCATAGTATCCTTGTGTGCCGAGTGGGAGGATTCGGCATGGTCGTTTAGATGAGCTGCGAATTCATCGTGGGAGACTGATGGACTGGGCAGCGAAGTTGCTTTGGTGTCTGTCATGTTGACTTCTGATTTAGTCTGTTGAGGATGCTTCGTGAGATGTCGAATTCAATGAAGAACTTCAGGAGATATTATAGTAGTGGATGATCTGAATAGCTTGTAATGGTGATCGACACTTTGACAGGTAGAAGAATATGGATGATCCGGAACTAGATATAGAGACAATCCAATTGTGTCAGACGTTGGTAGCTGCCGTGCAATGTTAGGTATTCGCAGCTCAAAGAGAGACCATGCCACAAGTAGAAATACACCGACTCCGATGTTGCCTTTCAAGCAGATAGCTGAAGTGGAGATAGAAGACCTTGGCTCGTAGCGTGAGATGGGATGAGGAGAAGCGTGATGATAGCGAGAAAAAGCGCTCCTGAGAGCAAGATTGGAGCCAGACGGATCTGGCCACCCAACTTAGCACAAGAGGACCGAACGTCTGCTGGTCTACTTCTCATCGGGGAGATTCTGCAGATTACAAGGATATCCTGTTCAAAGCATTGAAATGACAGGTGAGCAACGTGACATGGGGTCAATCTTGACTCAAAGAGGCGTGCATCAAGGCATCGTCGGCGGCATTCCGCCCAACCACACGATATACCAACAACTTAGTTCACCATAGTGGTACGAGCCTGCTGTGAACCTTGTTCGAAACCTGGAAAATGGCAGACTAGTGACTGGATAGAGATAAGATTACATTTAGTTGGTCAAGTAAAATTTCTTCATATGCTATGATAGATCTTAGACCGAGGTAAGTCTTGTACGACGAAATCCCAAGTCGAAAAAAGAACTCCACTATGCAAGACGACTGTAACAAAGAAGATAGGCAACTGTTCTGCATCCAGGCCCAGCCCGAAAAGGAAGTTGTCTTCTGAGCGGTATGAAGTCCGTGTTTCGTCAAGTGTAGTCACCGACCCCCTGGAAAGATCACAAGATACGCGCGCCAGAGAAAAGCCTCTTTACGCCCAGGGTGGCACTTGGAAACGGTAATCCATTCTTCGTAACAACTTCGCGTCTTCGATTGGCAAATAGAAGGAAGCCATTGATCTTGTCCTTCTTAGCTACGGACTTTAGGGTGACATTGGATGATACTTGGCGCGAAATCACGCCGTCATCCACGGCTACTTGCCAAACTTAGTACGTCAACGTCGACCCCGCGATCTGGTGGCCAGATTTGCCTCTCCCTTGAATCCGAGAGGCACAGTCAGCGCTACAATCGGTCACTCGACCGAGAGGTTGAATCTCAGATGGATGTTGAGGTTCTGAGGTGCGATGCTTACTGCTGGCAAGCGGGGGGTTGTACGAAGGCGGGTATGATTCGAAATTGTACAGTACAAAGCGGCAACTGACAGAAGTGATGAAATTGAACAACAGAACAAAAGAGCAGAGCAGAACAAGGGGGACTCGGCAGATACCCAGGCAGTGATACTTCAGCAGCCAACCTAATCGATGGCGCTGGTAACCGTGCGGGTGTACCATGCTGGTATCCTCAGCAGCCGTAGCAATCGAAATGGCATGCAGTGGTAGCAGCAGTAGTGAAGTGGTAAAGCCTTGCCCGTACCCGGCTTACGTAGAAAGAGGCAGAGCCAACCAACAAACTGCGCGATGAAGACTGAGCTGGTGCTGGGTCTGGGCTTCCCCGCTTTGGCTTGCCTCCCAAGTCTCTGCCACTAACTTCCCCTCCCTAGAACCTGGAAGCCGTTGGATTCGAAGACAAAGCTACTGCCTTGTCCCGAACGAACGATCCTGATACTGTCCAGTGAGAGAGCAGTCCAAGGGAGGCTGCAGCTAGAGAAGTGAGCGACCATTGAAGGCAGGCCGGGGTTCCCGAAGGATCAGAAGTAAGAGGATGAAGCAACAGAACCTGCAGCGGGGAGGAGATAGGGAATGCATGACATTTAGGGGGCAGCAGTAGTCAAAAGAGCATGCATGAAAGCATCCAGACTGCTGCGTCTTTGTGTGCTATATTTGCTGGCGCTGGCCATTGTCGTACTATGCGCTGCCCTGCACTGTACTGCCTGTGCTGAGACCAGAACCCTTCAGCCTCGTGGCCGTGGTTTGGTGAGGTCAAGAGAATTGCGGGAAAAGAGGCTTGCAGTCCTTGCAGCACGGTGGCGCGATGTGGCTGCTTAGCGAGAACGTGAAAACCCCTCAATTCAGAGAAGCCGAAGCCGAGTGGGGAAGAAGTTACAGGCATCTTGCAGGCATCTAGACCCCAATGTGGGCAGTAGTTTTCCCCGCTGTGCTGATCCGGGGTTAGTGTGGGTCGGAACACAGGGAAGAGAGAACGGGGAGGGGAGGTACAGGGAGTTACAGAGAGCGACAGGGAGCGGGTAAATACTGGACAGGGACGGGTCTGCCTGGGTTGATGCCGACGAACACCGTGAACACCGTAACGTCAACCCAAGACAATGATGCCGATGCCACTGCCACTGCCAATGCAAATGCTAACATCCGTTCCCCGTCTCACCTCAACATACACTTGAATTTTCATCTCATCTCAACTCTCCGCAACATTTGACAACAAAGCTATCACAAGCTGCTTACTGCTACTAATCCTCAACTTTGATCTCCGCCTCCACTCCACAACATTGGACATTTCCTGACAATCCCATTCGGTAGAATTCCCTTTTTCTTCTAGCCCTTCGAGCTGATCCCCACAGCTTCCAGCCTCTCCCACTTCTCTAACCCCTCAACTATACCAACCCAAGCCCTCGGTCCGGCGGCGCAGCACTTTAACATCTCAACTACGAGAATCCAGTGCTTCTTACCGTCTGACCCGGATACTCCAGAAAAGACACATGCTGGTGGATACAACCACAAGTCCAATTGTCTTCGTAAATATGGAGACCCCAAGATGTTGGCAGACCCGACAAGAAAAGTAGTCTTTGACGTTAGCCTACCCCTATCGAGCATTCCCCGATGCTATGCGGATACACTGCCTCTGCATCAAAATGTTGGCTTTCTTTCTCTCTTGTCATACGATAATACGAGTCCCACTGTATGCAGGGTATCAAATGATATCCCCCTTTTCTCCTCCTTCTCTCCGACTGGAGCCCCAGAATTCTTTTCTCTTGCAGCTATTATGCACTGCCCAGGTAGTCAAGGAAGGTACAGTGAGATACATGTGACACGTGCGGGTAGTTGTCAAAGCCGCACTGCATTTTGTGATACGTAGGGTATCGAGGCTTTACGGAAGTTTAGGCTACATGTCTTTGTCTCAAGGCCGGATGCATTGGAGGGTCCATATCAGGTATCGATGAGGCTTGAATACATCCAGCGAGTATATCAACGCTTTGCATAGTATACGAATATCACGCCAAGACATAAAACGAGAACGAAGCGAAAAGGAGCAGATACTCCGAATAGATGATTTATGAAAATCAAAATGGTGTAAATTCAAGATAACAGTAAATTTACAAACATACTAAACCCCGAACTAACAGCGGACGGCGTTCCGTCATCTTGGATCCTTGAACCTGACCTGACGAAGGAGGCGTCTAGTATGGCCGAGACTAGTCCAACCAAGCATACGCCTCTTTCCCACTTACCACCCACCTACTCCAAAAGATCAGAGCTGCATACCATACCATACCATACCATCCCCATACCATCCCATTCGTTTACCAACGGACATCAACCCGCCCGCCACCTTCCAAGTTCCTCGCTTATTACACCTCACGTCTCGAACCCCTCATCTGCACCTGATACCCAGATCGATCCTCATCTTCCTAGCTTACAGGTGTAGTGCCCTCCCCGTCTTCCCCCTCCCCCTCCTCTAGCAAGTGTCAAACCAACTCGGTGTATTTCTACATTCAGTAGACACTTCGGTCTATCTATCCCCCCTCGAACTTGACAAGGTCGATCACATGCAGCTGTCTTCAAGGGTCCAGAGGGGAATGCGGGGTGTAGATAAAGAAGCTGGTGGTAGCTACCCCAGCTCTTGATCTCCATCCCCTCATCTCCATTCCCTCCATCTTCTCCAGATCTCAAGCTCTGCAGCTCCCAACGTCTCCAGTCCTCCAGAAGCTGTATTGTGTATATAGTCCTACCTCTCACTCAAAGTTGCATTATTCCTCGACACTTCTCGATTGCTTCTCTCTGATCTCATCTCATCTCATTCCTTTCGACTTTGACTTGAGATTTTGAGACTTTCGAGTTTTCACAATGACAGGCGACTCTCCCGTCCTCGTCTCTCCGCATGAGGCGTATGTGGGATCAATTGATCAGGGAACAACCAGTACTCGATTCTTGATCTTCAATCGCGATGGTGAACCAGTTGCTTCGCATCAGGTTGAGTTTAAGCAGTATTATCCTCAGCCAGGGTGAGATTTCCCTTCCATTTTCTCTCATATTAAACATCCTCAGAATCCGTATTCTGAATCTACATACCTATCATGGAGGAAAACATGTTTTGAAAATGAAAGACTAACAGCCTCCACAGATGGCACGAACACGACCCCCTCGAAATCATAACCTCAATCGAAACCTGCATCGAAGGCGCCGTCAAATCCTTCGAGGACAACGGCCACTCCGCCCGCTCCATCAAAGCAGTCGGCCTCACCAACCAGCGCGAAACAACCGTCGTTTGGGACTCCACGACCGGGGAACCCCTCTACAACGCCATCGTCTGGACCGACACGCGAACTCAAGCCCTCGTCCGAAAACTCAAGAACCGTCTCGGCTCAGACAAGCTACAAGACTTGTGCGGTCTACCATTATCCACTTACCCCTCCGTAGGCAAACTCCTCTGGCTGATTGAGAACGAGCCGAAAGTAGCGGACGCGTATGCGAAAGGTACGCTTGCATTCGGAACCATCGATGCTTGGGTCGTGTATCGGCTGAACGGCGGTCCTAAGAAAAATGTCTTCGTCACGGACCCGACGAATGCGAGTCGTAGCATGTTCATGAACATCCACACTCTCAAGTACGACGAGCAACTCCTGGATTTCTTCCGCTTCGATATGAAGAAGTTGAACTTGCCGAAGATCGTGAGGTCTTCTGATCCGGAGGCGTTTGGGACGTTGACGACGGGTGTGTTGAAGGGTGTGCCGATTACGGGGTGTTTGGGGGATCAGTCGGCTGCGCTTGTTGGGCAGAAGGGATTTTCGCCTGGGAGAGCAAAGAATACGTATGGGACGGGATGCTTTCTGCTCTACCATGTTGGTGACAAGCCCGTCATCTCAACTCACGGACTTCTCAGCACGGTAGCGTATGATTTCGATGGAAAGCCGCAGTATGCGCTTGAAGGCAGTATTGCTGTTGCTGGATCCAGTGTGAAGTTTTTGCAGAATAACTTTGGGTTTATCAAGGAGTCGAGGGAGATTAGTACGTTGGCGGAGACGGTGGAGGATAATGGGGGGTGTGTTTTCGTTACGGCGTTCAGTGGGTTGTTTGCGCCGTATTGGATGGATGATGCTAGAGGGACGATCTGTGAGTTCTTATCCTCTATCTTTTCTCATATCATCTCACCCAGTTGGTTCCCCTCTTATTTCAGACTAACCTTCTCCCTTACAGTCGGCATCACAGCCTACACCAAGAAAGGCCATATCGCACGTGCAACACTCGAGGCTACCTGTTTCCAAACCAAAGCCATTCTGGACGCCATGGAGAAAGACAGTGGACATGCCCTCGCAGAGTTAGCTGTCGATGGCGGAATGACGAATTCAGATCTTTGCATGCAGGTATGCCTCCCCTTCCCTTTCCCCCTGTTCCCCTTCTCCCCTTCTCCCTCTTCACCACCTTCCCTTTCCCCCTCCAAACCAATCCAAAGACCCTCAAATCTAACACCAGTCCCCCAAAGACCCAAGCAGACCTAACCGGCATCCCGGTCTCCCGGCCCCGCATGCTCGAAACCACCGCCCTCGGCGCCGCCATCGCAGCCGGATTCGCCGTCGGCGTCTGGTCCTCCTTCGAAGAACTCAATAACGTGAATACAGCCGGCACGACGGTGTTCCAGCCTAAGATCGATGGGAAGGAGAGGGAGAGGAGGTTTGGGAGGTGGGAGAAGGCTGTGCAGATGTGTAGGGGATGGGAGGGGAATGAGAAGGAGGGTGAGGATGAGAAGTAAGTCATGTTTCGAGTTCTGATTCAATGTCAGGTTTGGGAAGGTTGGGATGGTGTGTGTCGATGAGGAGGGTTGGAAATCAGAAAGATAGATGGAGTGGGATGTGGGGGTGATGGGACAGAGAAGGTGGTTTTTATGTTGATGTTATGTGATGTGCATATACCAATTCGTTTGTACTTAGTCTCGAGTCTCTTTCGTCGTCGTCTTCGAGTGGAGTTTTGACTCCCTTTTCCAGCACATCATTGTCGCAGCAGCCGCAGATGAAGAGCAAGCTTTAAACCTCAATACGTATCTCCACCCGTTACTCATAACATCCCGTGTCGTTCTCATCTCTTTTGGAGAACAGCTTCTCATCAGAAGCTTGTGTTGTCTGTTAGTGTGGATGGAGTGAGTGACGTGCGAGTGGACGTAACAAATGATGGCCGGTCAGTCGCTGGAATCATTCTCACTGCACCCCCTCCGCCCAGACATTCCCAGTCTTCTCAGCTACCCACCTCTTAAACCCGTCCGAATCAGCATTTCCATCAAACTTCGCTTCCCCATCTCCCTCCTCCAAGCCCCTCCTGTACCAAAGATACTTACTCCCCACCCTCAACATTTGTTTCGCCCCAACCTTAACACCCCAACTCTTAGCCGCACCTTTAAACCTCATCTCGACATCAAATGGCAAGCCATCCGTCTGCAGTAATATCGCGAACCTCAACCGTTCCGGGATACCGGTTTTCAACAGAGCGTTTTCAGTGAGTGTGAGCTTTGTACCTTGGGTGCCGGCTGATGTCGATGTGAATCGCGCCCAGTGCGGCTCGATGTGGGATTTCTCTTGCGTGATACCGAGAGAGCCGATAGAGATATTGTTGAAAGAGGGGTTGAGCTCAGTGGTTAGAGATGTGGTGATGGTGCGGGTTGTGAGGGGACCGCTTGCTGAGCGGGGATAGATAGCTTTTATTGCGAGGTCTGGGTTGGGAGGCTGGGTGATTGATGGGGTGTTTCTTTGACTTGACCGTATCTGTTTCAGAGTCAGTGTAATTCTCTTTCATGTGGGTGATAACATCAACTCACCTGATTCTCATCCTCATCAACCTCCTCCACCAAAACCCAAATGCCCATCTCCGTGATTCTCTGTCCGGAGTTCCCGACCTGCTCTCCAAACTCGAGCTCAAAGACAACCACACACGCCTCTCTCTTATCATCTCCTCCTACCCTCTCATCCCTAAACCAACACCGTCGTAAATCAGTTATCTTAGTACTGATACTGCACTTTCTGAAGGGTAGCGTGGATATGTGTTCCGTTGTGCCGTGGCTGAGTTGCAAGGGCTCAGGAAGAATTTCAAGGTCTGTGTTATGTGCTAGAAATGGCGGAGGGAATGGAGGTGACATGTCTGATGCGATTGAACTGGTGATGTCGTTTAAGATGTCGTTAGATTTGAGTTCAGGATCGGCCATATTGTGGATTTTAGATGTGGATTTGGGGTGTGGATCTTCGTGGGGTATGAGTTCCAATTTTCTGAAAGATGGATCGATCGTGAGTCAAGTGTTGACATGAAATGTGGGTGTGAATTATGGGGTGCAGATACGACCTCTGGAAACCCCACTGTTCGTCTGTGAGATTGGATGGGATGAGATGGAGAAGGTAAAGATCGCCGACCGAGGCTTGGCGGTGGTTGAAATAAAGTCAAGTATGCTGAGATGTGGAGTGAGGAGTATATCTTCAATGACTCGTGTGGTCTGCGATTTGGGAGTGGTGAGAAGACGGGAAGGAATGAGAGTGGGCGGCTAAATCGGGGCGGGCCGCGTGGGATTGGCTCGGCTGCTTGCCATCTGCATGAGAGGTTCAGCCGCAGCTGAACCTTGGATTCTTAAGTTCAGAAAACCGCCTTCATACCTGATAAAGAGCGATAAGCCAGCGCCAAGGCATGTCTGAAACGCATAGTTCTGTTATTCTTTTGCATGAGAGGCTACAAGTCCACTGGCTCACTGCCTCCATTCTTCGGCGATCCAATTCTCAAGGTCACGTTTCCCACTTGGCCAAAGAATCCAGCATTTCCCCAGGGGTCAAATGATGTAGGGTCGCATCGACATGCAAGTTAACGGAGCTGAGCTTCAAGTATATCTTCATTCCCTCGCGCTCCTGTATTCTATTTGCATTGCTATCTGAGAATCAGCCAGACAGCGGCTCCTCCTTGGATGGCATCAACTCCCATATGCAGGCTTATCTAAACAATCACGTTCTAGCCGCCGCGATTCTCCTTTCTACACTAGCCACTGAATATCGTACGGGCCCCGAAATCGAAGAGCCTCGGTCAGGAACGTCCCAGTCTTGCGTCTAGACAATTCACAATGCAGCGAATTGAGACGACTGGCCCACTTGGCCAAGGCCCACGATTGAAGCCTCTCCAGCAAAATAAATATTGGGCAACCGGTGGTTGGAACCGAACTAATTTACGAAAACAACTAGATGCAGATGCGATTGACTTCGTCGACGTCATTGAATCAAGCAAACCATGGGAACAACTAAAAATGCCAATCGTATGCAAGATATGCGAGATAACCAAAGCCCATCGTCCATACCTTGATCAAGTCCATTGGTGCTTCCATCACTGCACTCAATGCGAGGACTGCTACATCTGCATCGACTGTTTCCCGACAGAAGCATCTGAGAAGCTGAAGAAAGACCACCAAGATCACAAATTCGTGCAAATCACCACTCGGCCGCTCTCAGCACCAATCTACGATGGGAGTGATCTCGATCATCTGGAACTTTTCCGCAACTCCAAATCCTCGCAGCAATTCTTCTCGTACTTCCCATGGTTCTTCCATTGTTTCGCTGGCTTCCAGGAAGTTAGAGAATTCAATCGCAATCAGACTATCGCTGCATTGCAGAGAAGTCCGAACATAGGCTCTGAGGAATGGCTGTGTTTGATGGAGATGCAAAGTTATCCCGTGGATTGGTACACGAGAACTTTCGGCAGAGGAGAATGGGAACTTCTTTTGCTGAATATGACCTCTCTCCTTGATACACGAATTGAGAGTGCAAAGGCATCGGTACAATTGAACGGACTACTCCTGCAGCTGCAGAAGTTCAATGACGAGAAAGTGGCGTATTATGGGGAGGGGGATATCCCTTGTTTGAGAGAGGCAGAGAGGTGGAGATCGGTTGCTGCAAGTTTGGCGCCGAATATGATGGACTACATCACATATACGATTCCATTGCAATTCATGACGGTCTTAGATCCGTGCATCAACCAGACGAGGCTGGATCGACTGCTTTCTGGTAGTGTTGAGGAAGAGCCGTTGGAGCAGGGCGAATCAACAGGCGAAGGACGAATTGACAGTCTTGGGGATAGTCTTCAGAATGTTCATCTTGGTGGAAGAGAGAAGGATGCGGCCGGAATTGACAATCTTTCTCAAAACGATGGACTGTCTGAGGATGTTCCCAAGCTGCAGCCGGATGCTACCACGGATCAATATCGAGACATGACAAGATTATGGCCCATGTTCTCTGGCATCTTCAGCAATCATCCAGGATATGATGAGTTGGTATCCCCCGTCATGATGAGTGACCTCTCCAGCCATTTCGAAAAGATGGTAAGCTCCATTTCATGTGCTCCACGCCGATGCTGACAGAAATAGAAACCTTCTTGGCATTCGTTTCTCTCCAGAGATCATCTCGTACGCGAACGATTGTGGCAGGTCGGGTACAAGAATGTAAGGGTCTCATATGATTTCGGAAACTAGGCTAAGCCAGATCATAGCTACCGGAAATCACCGCAAAGACACTGACCATCTTGACATCAGCCACTATGGATTCTTGGCCAGCAACTCATCCTCATGCCGCATCTCTATTCCCAGCACAGAAACGTAGAGTGAGAGGTAATTTCGAAGAAGCCATCAAACTCCTTCGTCCACTGCACGATGCAAAATCCGCAGATGTCCATATCGCATTGGAGCTGCAGCGAGTCTATCTCGAACAGGGCTACATGCAGAAGGGGATGGCTTGCGGCAACGGAGTAGCCCAGGCTGAGCTCATCGCCATGAAGGTTCAAATGGAGGAAGCTACGGTCAAATTGGAAGCTGGAGACATGACTGCTGCAATCCGCATCGGCAGAGAGATTCGGCTGTCAAGCCCGATTGCACGTGCTCTCCTCAGCGTTATATCGAGCTACCTGAGATGTTTCGTCCATGGAAAATGGGAGGTCGCCTTAGCCGAAGCTGCGGAGATATTTGGCAAATACCTAGTCGAATGGAATCCTGGAGAGGAAAATCCATCACTACTGGTACGTATCATGCTCGGAGTTTTCGCAGCCATTACTGACGACCTAGGTCTACCTGGAACTTTACTATCACAAGATCGTTCTTGCAACCTCCAGAGATCTGGAGCAATCTATGCCTAGAGATGCGGGACTGGCTCGATTGAAAGCCATCCGTCAACATCTCTGCAATATGCCACACAGTAGCGGTCTGGCTGCACTGGCTTGGGAAGTTGTCCTGACAGAGTTGGAAATGTTGAAGCGAACAATTCGCGACCAATACTTCGACATGGAAGATGCGTTCAGTATGGCGAAATATGTCCACACCGAAGCAATTGCTCTCCCAACTATCGCGGAGTTCACAAAGTCTAACATCATGAAAGATGCAATTATTAATGCTCCAGAGATCCTCGCAGCTTCGACGATGAAGCAAGCCGAGATCTGTAGTGAAAATGGGGCCGCTCCGGAAGCAACTTTGATGGCTATGATGGCCGCATCGACCTACCAGAAGCTCAGCAATGACGCTGAACTTCCACCTCACGCTGGGCAATTTGATGTCAAGCTCCTGGAAATCAAGATGGTCAGAAGATCAATTCCTTTCGATGTGGTCCAATCGCTACATGATACCTTGAGGCAGCGAAATGACTTGACTAGACTGCGTCAGCTTCGTCGATGTAACGTCAACTTCGTCTTGAAAGACTCACCAGCCTACGATTGGGAATTGTTCCAACGGTCTTCGCTTCGGGACCTTGCCAAAGAAGCAGGCGACAATATCATGTATCAGAGATGGAATCTTCGAAAGTATGCCGGCGACACTCTCTCTGTGGCATCGATCGATGATGCGGAACGAGTCATTGCGAATGATGAGTCGGTGGCTGTCCACAGCAGCCTCCTTCTCGTGCTGGCATCGTTTAATCTCAGCCGTGCATATCTTTCTGTTGGAAACTTCCTCGAGGCGGCGCTCAACTCTCTGCTCCACCTTTCTCTCACGGCACAGCGAGAAGATGTTGAAAGTCATCAACGTGCAACATTGAACGTGCTACATATCTTCTCCGAGGCAGTCGCTAATAATACGACAAACCCCGAGGAAATCCTGACCAGACTTACGGTGTTTTGGCCAGGATGGCTGACACAGAAGTCATATGCCAGATGGGAAGCTGGCGAAGCACGATGCGACGAAATCGACCGGTTCATCGATGCAGCACTATTCATCCCCAACCTTGCAGGCCGAGTAGGTCGAGAGAACCAAGGAGCAAGCGAAATGATTCCCAAACCTTACCCTGTAAATCTTATTAACTATATGATCAGCCATCTTCGCCTTGCCTTCGCACTCTACGAAGCTCTTCCAGCATATCTCGCGCACACTGTTCTTCCCAAGTTAGCTCTGGCCTTGGCAGCTGTGGCCACATACGTCTGCAATAAAGAGCTTGCTATTCGGATATATGCCGTTGGACAATCAGCAACCCATTCCCAGGACTTTCTCAATCTTGCAACGTTTCGTCTAAAAGCTGGGAAGCTCATGACACTACTTGGCGAGGAGGATCCAGAGCATTGGATGCATATTGTCCCGGCTGGTAGAGCTCTACTCAAGAGTGCTGCGGAGAAGTTCCTCAATATCCGCCAGTTGGCTGGGGCGCAGATGAGAATTTGTGAGGCCAATGTTGACTTGTTGAGGAGTGTGGTCACGGAAGGGAGAGCGAGGAAATTGTTGTTGAACGAAAGGTGGCAAGAACTCGGTGGGAGACTTGAGGATCTGGATAACTATATGTATCGGGAGATTGTGACGGTGATCAATCTCCAGGAGGAGGCAATCACACCGATGACGATGACGGATATATTGATGTAAGCGATGTGGCCCTCCTCACCGCCCCTCATTGTCGTGGGTCCTAATGCGAGCCATGAAACTATTTGTTCCAATACTGACGTTCCGTAGTATGAAAACTGCGCAATGACTCGTCATGGCCTCACCGTACGAGTCCAGCCAGAATCTGGCATATCTCGCCTCAAGCCCAATTCCTCGAAAGAATCGAGAACTTGTGATCGAATTCTGCTACATCCTTAGCGATTTGGAGCCATTTCAAAGAAAACCGACCGGATCCGCTCTGTGTACATTCATCCAGAGATACAAAGCCAATATTCTGTATCGCCAATCTTTCTCGAATCTTGTGCCTGTTCGATACCTTGAAGCAATCGAGTCGGATCCAAGTGCGCTAAAGTTATACCGGGAGGAGCAAAGACTCATTCAAGAGGGCCCACAGGCCATGGGAGACAACAGACTACAAGATTTGGAGGGAGAGATGTCGGATAATCCGACCTTACAGCCTCTTCTGGAACGACGACAGAACACACTTAATGTCGTGCCTTCTGATTTCCATTCACTTGCTTCTGTGTCCAAACTCACCCAAGGACCAGAATCAGATCTCATTCTGATTGACTGGATGAAATACCACGATTACTTCTTGATCACTGGATACAATGTTACGAAGCAAGAAATCTGTATCTTGGAGTTAATACCACACTGCAAAGTCGTTCAAGTCGAAGAATGGGTCACCACGCATCTCAAAGTCGACGGAAAACTCCTTCCAAAAACTTTGGAAAGTGCAGATATCTTCAAACAGCTCTACCCCCTTGTCCGAGCTATCGCAGGATCCTGTAAGAAAGAAGATCTGCTGGTATTCTCGCCTTCTCAGGAACTCCATTCGATACCCTTACACGCTCTTCCGTACGCGAATGAAGAAGACAGGCCAATCATCGACTTCCACCCCATCGTCTACACACCCAGCAATCTCATCTTGAAGGAATGTATACTGCGAGTCCTAGAATCCAGCACCGCTCCGCCATCAACAGCCTCTCTGTTCGGCCGCTGGGGATCCGAGAGTGTCGACTCTGAGAAACAAGAACAAAGCATTTCGACGTCCTTGCAAGACATCTCCACACAGCTCTCAACAGTCAACATAACATCGACGATAATCTCCGCTTCGTCGCTCACACACAAAGCATTCTCGTCCAACATGTCAGACTGCGATATCCTACATTTCCACACGCACGTCAACGAGACCGGCGTGAAGCAGCACCTCCAACTCGAGCCCGATGTCTCATCTTCGATTCCCTCGTCATCTACGGTCCATCGCAGTCTCAATCCATTTGTACATCTCCGCCAAAATCGTCCGAACAACACATACAATTTACAAGACGCATTCGCGACGCAGATCCGCGCGAAGCTAGTCGTGATGATGGGATGTCGCTCGGGCCAACAACACATCTCATCTTCCGAAGACGCATTAGGGTTAATATCAGCTTTCTTCGCTGCTGGTGCGAGTAGTATAGTCGCGACCTTGTGGCAATTTGAGACGGGCGATGCGTCGAAGTTTTCGGGGTTCTTTTATAAAGAGATGTTTGCTGGAGCGAAGGTGAATGAGACGGGATTAGATGGAGGGGGAAAGAAAGATGGAAGATTGATTGATGTTGCCGGTGCATTTAGAAAAGCGGTACAGGAGATGAGGGCCTGTCAGAAGACTGTATGTAGGAGGAAGAGGACGTTAGAGGAGAGATTGGGGTGTCATGTTGATGATGAGCAGGGGGTGCCATACCATTGGGCGAGCTTTGTGTTGTGGGGAAGTTGGGTTATGAGGGGGGTGGGCATTAGGGAGGGAGGAGAGAATGTGTTTGAGGGTGTGAGAGAGGAGGTTCTGGGAGAAGGAAGTGGAATGCTGACTGATGATAAGGGTAAGGCTGGGGAAATTGCGAATTCGAATAATGCTTGCAAGGCTCAGTGAGATGGTTTTGCTAAATAGTCTCATGGTTTTAAGAGTTTGATGAAAATCGCGCGATCAATCTTGAGCTCAAGACTCGATACACGGTCAGATACTGAAGAAATGAAAAGCTTCGTGGACGTTTCGGTATAACTGTTATCGTACTGAGACGCACAGGTGAATGTTCAAGAGTTTGAATAAAATACAAAAAATGTTGGACCTCCACTTCCCTTGGCGATACAGTCTGTCTCTCTTCTGCTATCATGCCCGAAGAAGCCAGAGCCGTCCTTAGATGAGCATGGAACTAATGCGCCGCAAGCCGTACTCTAACGAAGTCAAGATTCGAGAGTATCATACAGGGCTGTGGAGAAGGAAGGTGGTCGGAAAATTATTCTGAACTTTAGGGTCGCCCCGTTCACACGATGTGTTATTTCCTCCCGAAATATTTCGTAGAAATATGGTCTCATACTTACTCTTCGTCTTGATCCTTTTGGCCTACATGGCCCCTATACCAACCCTCCAGTAGCCTCCAATTCATCAAAAACGATCGACAAATCAAGCGAGCCATCTGGGTTCTGCGACTCCTGTCTGGTTGGATCCGATCCGCAAGCGATGCGGCTAAGTCCTCCCGGGCAAGCTTCAAACCGCGCGATATACTGTGTCCTATAGCTCTATCGAAAAACATGATTACATACGCAACCTGTCTGCCGGACGATGAAGGGTGCAGATAGACGTATCTTGATCTGACGGTTCCCCTTGATACGTGCCAGCCTCAGGTGGAAAGTTTTCAGGCAGCAATTCAGAGGAAGTCCGAGATAGATGAGTCCTTAACTTCATCTATCTTCATACCATAGAAGGAAGTAGCGAAGTTGAGAGGTATAAAGATAAAAGCAATTACTGACAATCTTATTGCAACTTAGTAACGCTATGTTTGAAATCATCATTGGAGCTCACCTCCGAGCCGAAGATTGGTGGGGTCCAAGTTCTGGAAAAGGCATTTCGGGTGTGGTAATCATCACAAGAATGGGTGAGAAGGCCCCGAGGATGACAAGATTTAAGACAGGTTTTGGAGTTGGGCAGCCTCGCATCGAAGCTAGCAAGCCTCACTTCAGGCTTCGATGCTGTGATACTTTCGGCTCGGACAGCTACATTTCTATATTTAATACACCTCGCTTAATCACACGACAGCCGGCAGTTCGAAGATACACAGGAACATTTGACTGTAACACAAATGCAGAACTTAGGTTTTGTCGTCTTCATTTGGCTGCTTCAACATGGAAAGCTGCATCTACCCATGCCTTAATGTAATCACTTCCGACAGCTTGCATTATGTTTGCTTTTCGGAGGACCATTTGTCGGTGTAAGTGAAAGAGGAGAGAGAATATTTCCTCAGCTGGAGGACTCTTGAGCAGGGTGAAGATACGAATCCTGATGGCCAGGCTCGGCTCCAGAAATTGAAAACCTTTCTGTGCTTAGAGAATACTCGACTCCCCGGCCAATTCCAGTAAACAATCTCATGAAGAGAGACGCTTCTTTATTTAGGCATTTTCATAGCGAAGACAAAGATCCGGATATACTCCCATGTCCAAATTATATTGATACGGTTCTGAGCAACGACTCGAAGTGGCTCCTTTGATATTATTTGATCTGCCTAAATTGATCGGCTTGGCAATCTTGCAAGCCAACGTTGATTCGGGAGGGACAGCCAACCCAGAAATAGGTTTCTTCTTCTGAAACCAAGTGTTCAGATCATTGCTCGTGGTGAGGCGTCAAAAATCGAGCGAGTGGGTCTGCCCCTGAAATTATTTGTTTGGCGTGGCTTCGGATACGCGAACGCGAGAATAAATGTCCTCTTTGGGAAATCGAGATACGAACTGAGCCGAAGACATGCCGACACTGTCAAGAATAAAACTCGTTGGATTTCCAATGTGAAATCTTATTCTGCCTTTGGTTTGGAACACTTTTTTTTCTCGTTCTTTTCTTTCGACTTTGTCTGTAATTGATCGCTGTAGCCATTCTTCTCGCAGTACCATAAGACTTCGACTATTTCGCATCATCGCCCCCCAACCTCGTCCGTGGACACATCCACGTACCGTGAACTCGTGCCAAAACAAGTATGAATACCAGTCATCTTTTCAATACTGGCGACGGTCCATTTGGACCCGTTGTCAACGGAACTCAAATTGTCTTTTTCGAATATCGTCCCAATAAAGCCGCGGGGTATAGCTTCGTCGTTCTCTTCGGACTACTCACCCTGGCACATTTGATATATATATTTTGGAAGCGGGCGTGGTTCTTCATTCCTTTCTTCCTCGGCGGAATATGTAAGGTAATCTGTATGTCTCTCAGTTTTCGAGTGCTGACTCCTCGCAGCGGAAACTTTTGGCTACTACGGCCGCGCGCTCGCATCAGACGAGCCCGAAAAAGTCGGGCCATTCATCTTACAAAACCTGCTTATTCTCACTGCCACACCATTTCTCGCTGCCAGCGTCTATATGAGTTTCGGAAGAATCATCACTGCCCTCGATGCTCAGCGCCATTCCATCCTGAACATCCGCTGGATGACAAAAATCTACGTCCTTGTCGATTTTGCTTGCATTGTCAGTCAATTCATCGGTGCAGTCATACCAGCTTCAGGAGATCCAGTCGCTCAGAAGCAATCAAAAATCATTCTACTGGCTGGTTTGATCACTCAATTGGTTGCTCTGTTGCTTTTCATATTTACCTGCTGGCACGCACATGTTCGAATCAAACAGAACCCCCCGGATATTCTCCTGAAGGGCGTAATCTCGAAATGGAAAATCCATTTTATTGCTCTCGAGGCGGTCACCGGGCTGATGATCGTAAGAAGTTTGGTCCGCACGATTGAGTATCTTCAAGGAGAAGGAGGGTACATCATCATGCACGAGGTGTTTCTCTATGTGTTCGATGCTGCGCTTATGGCGATTGTTATGGGGATATTTCTGGTGGTTTATCCGGGTAAGCTGGTTCGAGAAGCGAGGCGTCTGAAAAGTGAGCAGGACGGGAACTTTTTGCTTGGAAGTGCAGAGAGATGAGTATAGACGGATACCATACAGAAAGGTATTGTGGAGGAGGGCGAAGGCTGTGTACGTCAATTGAGTCAGGGAGAATGGACTAGTCGTTTGGAGTCAAGGGTCACTGCATATCGCATTGGCAAAGCAATACTCTTTGGAAGGATTTTAAGGAACGACTTCTCTTGTATTGATTGAGGAAAGAATGTCATTTTTAGACTCCTTCAAGACGTAGTTGTTACCAACTAGAATTGATAGACCGGAATTTCACCCGTTTCCGTACTGGTGCCAATCTTTTGACGAAGTTCATACAAAGATAGAACACGTTCTGAACTGTGGGGAGTTCAGCAAGTTCAATGACGCTTCAGGGCCCTTCTGTCGCCACATTGTAGGCGCTTCTTTCAACAAGAATCAACGCATTCCACAATTCTGAGATCGTTCTAACGGCCGAAATACTTTGACATGGGAAGTCGTCGCAGATCAAGGATACCAGGTCGGTTATACGCTCCCAAAAGGGGAATTTCAAATGCGAAATACGAGTGGTGGCTGAGCGGGTCCACTAACCGGACGGCCAAGACAAGGTTACGAGTCAACAAGCCCCACTGTTTGCTCTTTAGACCAACATTATCTGCAGGTACAAGACGCTTTCGAGACCGAGATCTGTTATTCTTTACGAATCCGCGCATTCGCATACTTCCTTCTCTTTTGTGCGCATTCTAAACGCTTTTCTTCCATTTGATACATCCCTCTAAACATCATGGTGTCCGCCGCGGGAACAAAGCGAGAACGAAGACCCCACCGAAAGTCAAGAACGGGATGCCAAGCTTGCAAACAACGAAAAATCAAGTGCGATGAAAGTAGACCAGCATGCTTGAACTGCAAGCGAAGAGAGATTGAGTGCTATCGGCCTGCCGATAAATCGAAGAGAAATGCCGAAGAACAGTCGAGATTGGTCTCAGTATCAGCACAATGTCGTCCAACCACAGCAGGATTCGAAGCAGCATCGCCGGTTCACGAGGAGAACTCAATACATGGAACATTCCGCTTTGTACCACACAAAAAATTCAACGACGTCGGTCCAGAAAGCTGTATGACTCGGGTTGAATCCTCAGATGCTTTTCAGCCAACCACTTCCAAGCATACTGGCGAGCAAAACCTTCAGCAACTATCAGAGAGGATCGCATATCTTGAAGAGACCATCAATAAACCCAATGCCAACCACCCAGACCCCCCGAGCACTTTAACCTATGCCGACATGGCACTACTCAACCACTACTTCCACATACCGGACAAGCTTCCGGGAGATGATAAGCTACTCGAAACAAGCTTCCTTAACCCACACCTCCTGCATCTGATACTAGGCTACTCAGCTCTTCATTGGGCTCGCCAAGAGCCACATCAAAAGTATGAGTTGGTCCAACAAGCAGAGAAGCATCACGATATTGGCATGCGAGGAGCAACTCGGCTGCTGAGTAGTGCAGAAAAGGAATTGGAGGAAAGTGTGGAACTTATGATCAACAGCGCTGTGTTGATCGGTCTGTACCATCTTGCGCTTGGACCACAGCCTGGAGAGTATATGGGGTTCAGTGATCACGATGGTCGCGCCAGCTTCTTGGTCTTCATTCGCGGTGTACGGATCACGAGAGAGAACAAGGAGGAGGCTACACAGCAACCATCAACGATGCCACATGGAACACGATCTGTATCAAGCTCCCCTGGATTTGATATCAACGTCTCAGGAGGTTTGCAATTAATTGATTCTGGCTATACGAACCACCTCGAGCACCTTCGCCAACTCGCCCAGAGTAACATGAACGATCCCTTAAGCTCAGCATCTAAGGATGCGTCCATATACCTTACCGCCATTGCCCAACTTGAACCATACTTTGAAGCGATTTATCCTCAAGCGACCTTACGCGCATCGGAGCTGACTGATGAACACAGTCGACTTGCCTTTGGTTGGCTGTATCGAGCATCTGATGGGTTCATGAATCGACTTCAGGAAAAAGCACCACTTGCGCTAGCGATCTTTGCCTGTTTTGCTGTTGTCTTGAAGAAGTTGGAGACTGTCTGGTTTGTGGAAGGCTGGCCGGAGCATATTATGTTTGGGGTTTGGAAGTTCTTGAGGCCTGATTTCAAGGATTTGATAAGATGGCCGATACAGGAGTTGGAGCTGGATGGATTCTGGACAGTGGGTTGATGGATATCCACTGCCCCCGGAATATCTTTGATTCGTGTAGAGCCGTGTCTCGCGGTGTACTCAAGAACAAGTGTGCTGACCATGCATTTATGAGTAAACCGAGCTCAATCTTGATCCAAAGAAGTAGGAAAAAAATATGCAATTCCAGCATCAGTATTGGATTTCCACCTAGTATTCTATTTCTCCGGCAATGAAAACTTCCGCGAAGTCCACTTCAAAAGTATTTGTCGGAGTTTCACTATTTCCATCATCCCAGAGTCGTCATCAGAGTTTTACCCGACATGCATCTCCTTCGCTCGTTCCGCATACAACTCGTGTTGGTACAAGCAATTGGCATGAATACCAATTATTTTCAACTCGAACATAAGTGGAAAGTGGGTAGCTTCGGAGGTGGGTGCAGGGTAATGTTGGCTCGGCGATAAAAGGGCCGGATCGACCCCACCAGCGTACGCGAAAGATCTACTTCTCTAAACATCGTCCCCGGAGCATGTAAATTGAACGTGCAAGAGATATTTCAACGTAGAAATATGTATGTAAGCACCGAAATTCTGTCCGCTTCCTGCCGCAGCCGGGCTAATAAGAATAGCAAGGGCCTTCAAGTCTTCGCCAAGACATACAGTTCGCAAGTTTCCTTATTGTACACCTTCAACTTGATCGTCGAACTCGATCTGGTGCAAAATGCTCTCGTTGAGGCGGAGCGCAATTGTCACATGTCTCGTTTGTCTTGCTGCATTCTTTGTCGCGCTTTACGTTCAACATCATCAACCTATTCCCTATCAGTATCCTGATCTTCTGCATGGCCCCCATAGTAAGTATCATTTGTCTGTCCTCGAAAGCTTTGCCAATGAATAATCGTCATCAGTAATTGGAATTGATCTCGAGGAGAGCTATTCACGAGTAGGCGTGGTTCGACAAGATGTTTTTGAAATTATTTCGGACAGCCAAGGCCACAGCGTCATTCCTGCTTATGTGTCCTTTCCGGACTATGGAGAGCCTCTGGCTGGATCAGAAGCCCAGGCTCACGCATATGGCAATCCTAAGGGTACTATCTACGATGTTAGGTCAGTGCATATATCTGATATTTGAGAGTTGTACAGTAATTGAACAACGCCCTGCAGATGTTTGGTGGGTCGAAATTTCTCGGATCCTGAAGTCCAAGAAGCGATCAAGGACTTGCCATACGAGGTCGTGGAGAACAATGGCCGAATTGCAATCGAAATACACACGAACGGAGAGAACAAATTCATCACCCCAGAGGAGGTCTTAGGCATAACACTACAGCATCTGGTATGTACCTTCTAAGAACATGGTTCTTGCTCAGTGCCTTGGAATCTAGTTTCTGGCTTTTTCATCAGTCTGAGCAACTTGCATCAGCTACTCTTGACATGAATGTTACACAAGAACGATCTAAAAGTCCTCACAAGCCTCCGTAGATTGAATGATGCTGACTTTGAGGTTCTGTCGTCAGAAATTAACGGCGGAAGCTCATCTCAAGTCGACAATCACTCATGCAGTCCTAAGCGTTCCTTGCGGCTTCACAGAAATGCAAAGAAAAGCTATCAAAATTGCTGGAATCATAGGAGGTTTGGAAGTAATCCATATTCGTGACAGGCCAGCTTCGGTTGGAATGGCTTACTATCTCGATTATGAGAGTTACGTCAGACGTTTTGAAGACTACCAGGGCATTGTCATGGTAAATGATTCAATGGACTCGCGGTCAGAGCTATCACTCATATCCACTGATCGTGGTTCATTTGAGTTGCTAGGTACCGTACGAGACACAAACTTTCGGCAAAAAGGATTCAAGGCGTACGAGGAGGAGCAGCAGAGCATTCTATCACCGAACAGCATCATTGCACTTGTCGAACAACTACTCTCGAAAGCCAGACTGAAGACGAATGCAATCGACGATGTTGTGTTATCTGGTGACCCCTCAAACTTGGCAGAAGTCCGAATGGTTCTTGGAACTTACTTTGGCAAAAAACCACTGGCACCGACTGGCTTTCCAACCGACCACGCTGTCGTCTACGGGTCCGCGATTGAAGGCTACAACATCGTCTCTGACGCGCAGATCGATGGATGCGCTGGTCTATTAATGGACGTCACGCTCCTAGACTTAGGTATCGAAACAAGCACGGGGGCTCTCGCCAAAGTAATACCTCGGAACTTTGTGTACCCAACAATGAAATCGATTTTCGTATCGACCACTGAAGATGGACAAGAGAATGCTGTTATCAGGATTCTAGAAGAAGCTGGGAAAAGCGCACTGGGGGCACGGAAATTGGGCACTCTTCAACTCACTGGACTTCCTCGTGAGCAAAGAGGAGTATTGCAGATTGAAGTGCGTTTCGTGATTGATGCGAATAATAATCTGTATGCTAGCGCTGGCTTGAAGGGAGAATCTCAACGCGAGGAGCTTTTTATCGCTGATAGAGGGAATACTCCTGATGAGATCGACAGTTTTAGCGTCGTGCATCAAGACGATGTGCAACAAGAGAACGGTGTACAAGTTGCAGTGAAGGATGGAGTTGATGTCTACATCCCAGCGAAGCCGAAGAGGTATTTCTTTTCTTGGATGGATAGAACTTGGTAGAAGTGATCGTGCCTTGCGTTTTCAATGTTCATCTGACAAAGGTCCAGTGTGAATGGCAGGAATCACGGGATTGGGCGCTGGTCGTGAAAAGGTTATATAGCCTCCAAGTATGGCTAAGATTTCGACAAATAATACACTCTCTTCGACTCCCCTCATACTTCGAATTTCCCCTTTTCTCTTCCAGCTTCGTCGCGCGTATAAGAGCACCGGCTTAATATATTAGACAGGATTAGAGTCGGTGTATTTCTACTTGTTAAAAGGCCCTTTCTAAGTTGCTAATAACTGATGTTGTATCTAGTTCCGGATCATTTATTTTCTTCTACTTATCAAATTATCGACCACCGAAGCCGGTTGCCAGAATCTTGCACTCATAGAATTAGAATTGTTTTTCTGTCACATTTGATTGCGGATGGAACCTTCAGCTTCGTTCTGGGTTCAGCCTCGTTCTGGTTTCGTGTTTTGAGATGTTCCGGTGGGTAACCATCGTGAAATGTTAGGTGCATCTACAGCGCTGCAGGTCAGCAAAGTCCAGGCTCAGCTCACCCTAGATAAGCGAGCTGCATAGTACGAAGTTACATGTCTTTGAAGTGGTAAGCTCATGCTGGTACTTTACCATTACCCTCGAAGAATTTGATGGATAAATCATCGAGTGTGTCAGATTGATCGGAGACCTCATGTCATAATGGGATCCTTTAATCGATTATTCGGCCTCTTGGCTCACTTGGACGATGTATCAACCTAAAAACCTTTAGCAAGATAGTTTTGTTTACTCTTACCGCTTAGTAGTTATACACCCGCGGTGATAGTGTGCTAGATTGAGTATCATTCAAGGGATACGAGTTTATCCCATCTGGCTTCCGGTGCCGTCGCGGTGGCAATCCCCAATTCTGGGATGATCACAAACAAAGCCAAGTGTTTGTCCAACATCACGTGACTATATTTCCCGTCGCAAATGTGGCTGTGCGTCTCCGTCGCCAAATTCTTCGACGCCAAAGTCCACGTCACTGGCACAGTAAGACGCATTTGATTGGACATTGAAGGCAGCCTTCTTAGATGTCAAGTTCATCTTTCAGTCGAAGTCGAAAGTGGCAGCGGGAATTGGGAGCCTGAGCTGATTGCGAATGCAATTATTCCACAAGTTGACTTTGGCGCAATGCCAATTGTTGAAAGACTTCAAATCAGCGAATCATAAGGGATGCGTTGTTCTATATCGCCTCAGTCTGGATGTTCCTCGTCACAAATTCTGCACCGCCTACGAGAAATACTTGGCAGACTCCAGACCATGTTTGCTTCTCAGCACTGCCCTGCATGATAGCCTTGCAAATATCGCCACCGGCACTCGGAAAGCCTCATTTGTGAGGGTTTCGGTAGATCACCAGCTTGTTTGGTAGCGGGGAAACGCAGCCTGATTACGTCTCTGTACGCCACAGGTCTTGATTGTGTGGACAGTTTACCGCCTCGTCATGTCTCAACCCAGCTGTTTGGATGATACCTAGGTATCGATACAGGGGAGCCTAGCAAAATATGTGGCTTCCAGCATGTGCATGTGCGGCTCGCAGGCTCAGAATTCGGGTGGCGAGGCTGGGATTTGACTACTGGTATTTAAGAGAGAAGGCCTCGCAAACTTAGGCGGAATTTGATCTTTTGCTTACAATCTAACCTGAGCTGCAAAATTCGAAAGACACAGATATTGCTGTCTTCAAAATGACGAAACAGTGAGTACATCCCCAAAGACCAAATCTGGGAGTTAACACGTGACCTAGCCCAATGTCTGTCGGCGCTGCCGTAGAGGCTCAAGAATTCGCTGGCGAGCAGCAGGGACTTTTAGATCTCATAGACAAGTTGCAATTCGCCCAGCTTGATAATGTTCGCCTACCGCAGATCGTGGTCGTTGGAGATCAATCCGCTGGCAAGAGCTCTGTGTTGGAGTCGATTTCCGGGACCCCATTCCCCAGAGAGGCTGGAGCGTGTACAAGATTCGCGACAGAGATTCGATTGAGGAGGTCCAAAGAAGAGAAATTCGTGATCAAAATTATCCCCGACAGAACACGTCCGATGGCAGAGCAAAAACGACTTCTGGATTTTGGAAATCACGTGGACAAGACAGTACCGTTCGATGTTCTCATGTCTCATGCCGTGGAACAGATAGCACCAAAACGAATTCCCGGACGGTTCGCCACGAGAGACATACTGGTCGTCGAGAAATCAGGTCCAACAGAGCCTCTTTTGACTCTTGTGGATTTGCCAGGTCTTGTCCGAAATGCAAACAATGATCAGTCCGAGGACGACATCAAAGCCATCAATGACCTGACAGACAGGTACATGAAGAGTTCTCGGACGATCATTCTCGCAGTTGTTGGAGGCAATGGAGATTATGTACAAGCCCCAGTCCTGAATAAGGCTCGCAAATTCGATCCTTCCGGTTCTCGCACGATCGGCGTCCTCACGAAACCAGATCTAACGGAATCCATTGGACTTGAAGACAAGTTCATCGCCTTGGTCAACAATCAAGACAAACACAACGATTTCAAGTTGGGATGGTACGTCCTGCTGAATCCTGGGCCTCGAGATGTCGGACAGGATTGGCCTACAGCTGAGGAGCGGAAAGCGAAAGAGGACCAGTTCTTCAATAACGGGAAATGGGCATCTCTTTCACCTAACATATGTGGCGTCGCAGCACTGAAACAGAAACTCAGCCAGCAGCTCCAGAGGCATATCGGCAAACACGTCCGAACCCTCCGAGACGAAATCTCGAAAGCTCTGCAGGAATGTGAAGCCGAGTTGAAGAGCATGGGTACTGGCAAAGATACGATCGAGGAGATGCGTGGTGAGCTTATCGCCCTATGCTCTGACTCCAGCGATTTGGTCAAGCCAGCAGTCGACGGTACATTCAAGAATCCACCAGGAAAATCATTCTTCCCTAGAGGTGTGGATGCTCGTGGAACGCCTGCTCAAAAGCTTCGCGCTCGTGTTGTAGACGAGAACCGACGCTTTGCAGCTCGTGTGAGATTGATCGGTCACAAGCACAACTTCACGCCTGGACCCGAAACCCAGAATCCAGTGCAGAGGGTAATGAAAGGTACGATGACGAAGGCACAATTCGCCAAGAAGGAGGTCGAACCTCTTATCCAGCAAAATACCGGTACCGAATTCCCTCTCGACTACAACCCTCGCCTCGTCTACTCTCTATTTCAAGAGTACTCCGAGAATTGGCCTAGACTTGCCCAACAACACAAGGACAATCTTGGGGTGATCTGCAGCGAGTTTCTTGCCGAAGTCATCGACGATGTTTGGCCTCAGCGGATGCGGGAACCTCTTCGTACAGAATTCCTGGATCAACAGATGAAGGATATGTTGGACAAGGCGCGGGCTGAGGTTGTGAATCTGGAGAATGACCAACACTTGGAAGTTCAACCTTATGACCTGGAATATACCGAGAGAATCAAGCAATGGCGTTCTGCTGCACCACCTGAGAGCCCTTATACCGAGGCCGAAGAGGTTCTGGAGAAGATGCTCATTCATTACGAGGTAAGTAATAAACTCAACTCAACAAACTCATCGCTAAAATTTTCCAGCTTTCGTCCAGAATTTTCATCACAAATGTGATCACCCAAGTCATCGAACGACATCTGCTTCAAGGATTGTACGGCATCTTCGGATCAGTCAAGATCTATAACCTCAAAGATATCCAGATCGAGCGCATCGCAGCCGAGAATAAAGCCACGAGGGACAAGCGACTAGCCTTGAAGGAGAAGAAGGTAGCCATCGAAGAAGCTGGAGATATCTGCGCCAAACTCTCCATGCGCAAAGAGCTTCGTTCGTACGAAGACGATGAGATGGATAGCCCCAGCTCCGACGACGAGGACATCCCTACACCTAGCTCTTCAGAGCAAAGTCGTACTCAGCGAAGATCTCAGAAGCCCGTTCCGGAACCGCAGCAGGCTCAGCAAGCAACTCCCATCCGAGCAACACCAACTGTAGTGGATGTCAGCACTCCAGTGACGAATTACATCCCCGCTCGCGAGCCCCGCGAATATGCTTCGACATCTACGCCAACTGCAACACACAACAGTAATGACTTCTCACGAACACCAGGAGGATGGAACGAGCCCGAGTACCACCCTACCCAGAACGAGCCGCAGTATCCACCACCTCCACCACGTCGTCCAGACAAGCAACGAATCGATGACCCATTCTACCCCGTCTCGCCACCGGATTCAGGGAGCAGGAGAAATTTTGCCGAGGAGACCAATGGTAATGGCGTGAATGGACATCGCTCGACGCCTTCGTATCCTGAGGTTCCTGTCAGGGCCCCCAGCACGAATAGTATCCCTCAGCAACAAGAGTATGTTGATGATTATGGGAGAGCTGGACCAGGGAAGAAGACTGCCAGATGGTTGAAGGGTATGAAAAATTAGATGGGAGGATCAAATGACGTTGTGTTTGAGGCTGGGATTGCGGATTAGCTTTGCAGGTTCCTGGAGTTCAGACGGTTGATTATTTTTGCTGGGATCGGGGTTTCGTTTCTTCGGTCAGCGTTCATTATACCCCGCCAATAGAGACCCCTTATTATATAGCCAATAAATCATTTATACACCATTTCTTTCATTGTGCATATTCTTCCCCTTTCCAATTCTTTGTCTGGTATGTCTTGAGTCGCTCCTCCTGCATAACCCCGTGAATGTCAACATCTCCAATACAGATTTTCTTTGATGAAATATTATTCTTGTCTCGGACATCACGGCAACTTGCATGACTTGCGAAAGCCTTGACTCGGAACACACTCCTCGGCTTGACAGGGCGGAAGCTACTAATCCGAATACAGATAGAATGTTCCAGACTCTGTTTTTTTGACGATGTTGATGGGATCAATCATCATTGACCTTGCAGCATCGAGTCAGTAGCTTTAACTTGGTGAGACGCTCGAGAAGCAGAGATATAAGATTTCCAATCCACAGAGATATCTAGGTGTCTACGTAGCTAGAGTCTGCGTGACGATTGAAGTATCGAATCCGTGGACAAGACGATATCAATATAGCTAATATCGTAAGCGAGAGTTTTGAAGGTAAACAAAGGAGAATTGAAGGTCGGCGTTTGAGAAGCCGAGGCACCGCATCACGTGCAACTCTCGTCAACAAAAATAGTGCGGGACACATGTTATTAATGTCGTCTGGCCCTCAATACTTACCTACAGCATTCAAGGACGTCAACATTGACAGTACCACTGTGCCATACCAACAATATGGCGCCTCCAGTTACTCTCAAAGTGAGCAATCGCAGTACGTACGCCGGTTCAAGCACCTCATGCAATTGCTAATCTCCTACCAGTTCCAAAGAAGCCAATTAAGAAGCTCCCAACCAGCATCGAGATCACAGACAAGACCACAGTTCAAGATGTTAAGGAGCAGCTGGCCAAGAAAGCAGGTGGCATGGATCCCGAGCGTCTGGGAATCTACGACGCCGAGAAGAAGAAGCTTCTGAAGGATCGCAAGGCGCTTGTCAACAGCAGCGAGGATGTGATGTCAGGAAAGGAGATCTTGGTTAAAGATTTGGGTATGCATGAGATCTGTAGTTCTGCGGACAATGCTAACATATTTGCAGGTCCTCAATTATCCTGGACGACAGTCTTTATCATCGAATACCTCGGTCCCATCCTCATCCACCTTGCCATCCCCCTCCTCCTGCGCCCATACCTTTACTCCTCCGCGCCTCCGCTATCCTCCTCGCAATATCTTTCGATGGCCATGATTGTTCTGCATTTCATCAAGCGCGAATACGAGACTGTCTTCGTCCACAAGTTCTCGCTGGCTACAATGCCGCTTCTCAATATCTTCAAGAACTCTGCGCATTACTGGCTCTTGTCTGGACTCAACATCGCATACTGGATCTATGCTCCAAATTCATACACTGCGAAGTCTTCTCCAACAATTGACTTGGTCAACTATGTTGGATTAGCGCTTTATGTCTACGGAGAGGTCTCGAACTTCATTGCACATCAAACATTGTCGAACTTGCGCTCGAGAGGAGGAACAGAGAGGGGTATACCGAAGGGATATGGTTTTGGGCTGGTTACATGCCCCAATTATCTGTTTGAGCTGATCGCTTGGACTGGAATCGCGCTTGTGAGTAAGAGTGCTGCGACGGTTATCTTCAATGCTATTGCATGGGCTCAAATGCACCAATGGGCGATCAAGAAGGAGAAGGCTTTGAGAGCAGAGTTTCCGGACAAGTACAAGAAGAAGAAGTATGTCTTGTTGCCAAGTCCTGGAGCAGTTGTCAAGTATTTGATGGGTTGAAGATGCTTGCGAGACGAGCTAGGGCTCTGGGAAACTGCACGAGAGGCGGCCAAGAGAAGGGTGGGTGTATCGAACAGGCGAAAGAGCTGTGTATTTCTGGGGAACCCAGATATTGCTTTGTTGCAACAATGTACGCGCAGTTCGGGAGCTACATGAATGGAAGCAGCTTTTAACATCACAGTTGCTAGAGCGTAAAATGTGAAACTCTGATTTTCATTTTGGGTGCATGTAAGTCTAAGCGAGCGGGTCAACGAAATTACACTTCTCAACTTCACAACCATACTCGATTCGTCAGATTTGGCTACGCCTAGGACATGTTTGAACCGTCTGTTTTTCCAAAGCTTTATACGAGTCACAGCAGAATGTAAGGTCATCATCATACTACATTGGTGTGTGGCAAAAGTCATTCTTCCTGAATCATCCGTATGCAGATACCTCAGCTTAGAACAAATCTTTACTCAAGCCATCTCGCTCTCGAATCAGATCGCTGGGGTTACTCAAATCATGCCACCCGCAGAACGGAGCACTCGCCTTCCATCCGAGCAAGTCTTGCACATCGTAATCCATCTTCTTGGCTTGCTCCATGCTCACAGCCAAGAACTGGTTCTCCTCCTGCCGACAGACACCTTTACAGAACAGGGTGACAACCACAATTCGGAACTGGTCGGCCGTAACATTGGCTCCAGCACCGTGGTAGCAATTTCCAAGCATGAAAAGCGCATCTCCAGCATCCATTGCGCCGTAGACAACATCCTTAGGATCGGGCTTGCGCTCATCGTCCCAGGTGTGCGAACGGAGAACAATTTCTGTTGCTCCATTCTCTTTGGTCACCTTCGAAGCTACAAACACTTCAGTTAGCACGTTGTCTCAAATGTCTCCCACCCATTACTTACTTGCAACAAAACACCCTAATTTTGTGGTCTCTTTGGGGTCTCTGTTACGATGGGAGGCGTGATGATCTTGGTCATCTCGATGTAGTCCTTGCCTGGCACTTCCTGGCCCAACTCTCACCGTGAAGAAACTGCTCAACAGCGGTGGGCTTGTGCAAGTATTCCTCGCGTCCCCCCACCAGCTCTCTGTCGTAACTTCCAAGACATCCTTGATGGCGGCCTTGACATTCTCGTTCTGCAGAATCGCTTTGATCGCAGCCGGAGATTTGCCGGCGAGGCCGCAGACGGTTTTGGTCTGCTTGGCGAACACCTCGAGACCACTGTTGTAATCGGCATCGAGGAAGGGCTTGATGTCTTCGTTGATGGCAGAGATGGATTCGGGAGTGATTAGATTGCGAATCACTACGGCGCCGTCTAGGTAGAGACGGTCGAGGACGATATCCATTGGGGTCCCCGAAGGGAATGACTGCAAGGTAAGAGGTTGGCCGATGGAACCCATGATGATGTTGTGGAATGTGCTTGATTGGAAGTAACGATGTGTTCGAGTTGTGTCACGGAATAAGTCGCTGTCAAGCGGCTGAGTCTCGAATATATATATTCTTGGATTTGCAAGACAAGAATTTGAGGAGCGAATGATCTTTATTCTCGAGGTTGTCCAAAAATCCGGCCCGCCTGATACTTACAATGCAGCAGTTCTGGAGTTCGATCTAGTCTTACCCTCGTCAAATGAGGGCCTGGTCGTGATGTTGGAAGCAAGAGGAAACGTATTAATTCCTCAGTCACGGCTCGCAAGCTCAACTCCAGTCGACGACAGGCAACAGCTAAGATAGTGATAGTTTCTTAATCGTTGGCCGTAGTGGCCACTGGGACAATCCGTTCCCAGCGTATCTATTACCTTGTTTGGGCCTAGCGTCTCAGCCGCTGGATGCATCTCGTGAGTCCGCTTCCCGACCTTGGTCGGTGGATTAGCGAGGCAGTCTATTTGTCCACCTATTTGGTATTATCTCCAAATCATCAAGCGAAGCTCAAGTCTACAGATCGGTCGATGGTCTTCAATTCTGGCATGGGACCTGCTCGCATACTTATTGCTTTTGAGAGGTCCCTTTGAAAACTCACCATGCTGGACTAGTCGATCAAAGGCCGGTGATCTCTTTGGCAACTTTTCTTGTCAACAATTTTTTTGTTCCATGTTGTCTGATTCTAGCCTTTCATATTCTTTCCACAGCACCCAGAATGTCTAACGCTCAAAATATCATGAGTTGCGATGCTCTCCAAGATGCAACCTTCGATTATGTTATCTGCGGCGGCGGCACTGCTGGTTGTGTGATTGCTTCTCGACTTGCAGCACTCCCTGATGTCTCGATCCTCCTTATTGAGGCCGGACGAGACAGTGGTGTGAAGCCCGAAGTCCTCATTCCAGGCATGTATATCGACCAGCTAAGGAACGATACTGAAGCATTATGGGAACTCCCAACCGTGCCGCAGAAAGAACTGAACGACAGGAAGCTCATTTTTCTGAGGGGAAAGCAATTGGGTGGATCTTCCGCGGTCAACTACATGGCGATGGCCAGAGGACCGGCAGCGGACTATGACCACTGGGCCAAGGTTACTGGCGACGAGAGCTGGGAGTGGAAGAACGTGCTGCCGCTTATGAAAGAGCTGGAGTCTTTTGTGCCAACAGCTCCTCCTGGGATGGAGAAATTCGTCACACCAGTTCCAGATGCTCATGGCTTTGATGGTCCGATTGCCATTGGCTTTGGTGAGGCTGGGAGTAATGTTTCATAAATCTTCATATGTTGAACCCAAAACATCTGCATGATAGAATTCAAGCCGACTGTTATCCCAACTGTCGTTATGGGACTAGGCGGGCTGGGAAAAAGCGAGAGCAAAACACTCTTCTCAATAAATGCATGGTAGGGCTTTTCGCCACGTAGGGAATCAATTCACGTAGTTTAGAAAAGCCACAGTGACTACCTACCTACCTACTTAAACCCCTAGCTGATCTTAGGATTAAATGCTGGTATTCCCCTTTCCGATTTTGCTCCAATAACACGTCAACTAAGGCAAACACACTTGACTCAGGGCAAGTTATCAACCTTGCACAACCTATCAATAAAGGTCAATCACCTGAGAACTATTCTCAAACGCTTGCCGACACTTCTGCACTCTCTGCCTGACATCCTCCTTCACCCTCCTCACAAGCTTGTTGTCCACCTTCACAACCTTGTTCCCATCCCAAACTAATTCTGTCACTGACTCTATACTCCAGAAAAAGCCAATCCTCCGAAAGGCGCGCTTTATTTTCTCCTTGTCTGATGAGCTCGAGACGCCTTCAAGGATGAGACCACGCAGTTGCTCTGCCTCTTCACCGACCAGCATACACGATACGTGTCGCGGGCTTCGGCTTCCTTGTAATCCTTCCACATCGGCTGTGCACGTATCCATGCGCACGCCGAACTCTTCCTCGGTGACGCCTTCAATGTGCGGGAAGAGCGCCATATTCCCAGAGGGTGTAACGTTGAGCTCCATGTCCAGCAGGCCAGCTTTAATATTCAGAGATGCGTTCTCTTCAATCTCACCGAATCTCGAATTCGCACTCTTGGGCGTGATGCGTACTTCCTTTAATTCGAACTCATTAGAGGGGTTGAAGCGTTCGCCATTGGACATAAACTGGATATCCTCTCCAGCGATAGACGCCCACGACCAGGAAGGTGCCACGTATGGCTGAATGACGACACCGCCTTCGACACCCATTCGCCAGCAGAGATCGTGCGCGAGCTCGTTGGCCCATAAACCCGCCAGGTACACGTGCTCTTGCGCGGGATTTATCTGCAGGAGCTGCGCGTGTTTGGCCTGCGCGAGACCGCTCATACCCGGCAATCGATCGGACAGCTTGGTCAATCGCAACGGGAAGTAGGTTTTCACGGCTTGGCGCCAGCGGGTGTATGCGTCTTCCGAAGAGTAGTGCCAGGTCTTGATACGGGACAAGGCCTTGTCGCCGGTGCCGCGGGGGAGGACGCCGCTCTGCGAGCGCAGCTCGTGTTTGCACTCGAAGAAAAGATCTTGCGAAGCGAAATGCAGGACGCGGGCCGAAAGCGAGTTCTCCTGGAAGACCCATGCGCGCGAAAGGATGGGGAGGGAGGTGTCCGTAGGTGCTTGGTCTTCCAGCTCCTGACGGGTGCGCTTTGGGGGCATCCAGGTGTATTCCCGCAGTGCGAGACGGCGGATTTGAAGCTTTGAGGTCCCCATTGTTTGTGCTTGGTAGTGGAATGGTAGCTCGATGGGTGGGTGCCGGAATTTGTTTGGCTTGGAAGGATCTGGGAGGAAGGGGATGGCGCCGGTGGCAGAACAGGACGCGGAAATAGTGACATATGCGTTTCTGTAGTAAGATAGCATCCTGCCAGACTCCAGGGCCCAATCGGCCTCATCTTTTTGGATGATGCAGAGGGAATCAATCCAGAGATACCTGATCCCAAGTTGCCGACAGACCGTGATTGCGTTTTGGAAAGTCGTTGGGATTTTCCAGCAGATCTTGTCGGTCATCTGATTATAGTTTTGCCGAGTGGTGATGAGACTGATGGGATTTAGTTTGGGATCTGGAGGGCCCCAGCAATGACTCAAAGCTGCGTAGCGTTGAATTTGAGTGTGGGATTTGGTTTCGATCACTCTCGTATCGTCGCTTTCATTGTTGATCTCAATCAAGCGGGTCGGTACCTCAGTATATAGTGAAGAGCTACATTCCGGATGGCCTTGCCCGTTCTCACACCCGTCCTTATCGAGCAAGTCGCAGTGATTATTATCAGCAAGCCCGGTAGATTCTGGATTAAAAAGGTCGTGATGGTGGCCAACGCATTCATGGATCGCCCGTTTGGCGAATTTGACCCATCCCAGTTTCCCGTTAGTAGATGTACCGTTCGGGTACTTGGAGATACCCAGAGATTCCCAGCCAACAACTCTAACTTCTATCAAGTATCAGTATACATGGTCTTCCGATATAAAGCACTACAGAAGATATGAAAGTGGAAGCAAGCAAGTAAACACACCCACCAGGCGATGGATTAGCAACCGCATACACCCTATTCTTTTCCCCGTCCAAGTATTCCGGGCCATCTTGGAAAGGATAGAAAAATTCGATCTCTGCGGGTCCATCATCCTTCCACGAGAGCGCGACTCGATTTTGAAAATTTTCATGAAGCATGCGCCAGTCGGCATTGATGGCGTGGTCCCACAGGTCACAGACTAATCTGCAGAATGGACAACCCGTTGACGCAGTTTCGTAGAAATTGATGATTTTATACGTTTTCCCCAGCTTAGGTCCGGTCATGTTCATGCATATAATGCATCTCTGTGGGGTGCCGACAGATATTACTCCAGCTTCGGTGGCTGCTCTTCGCCCAGACCTTGCTTCGACGGCCGCCTTGTATTTTCCCTGGCTCTCGAAAAGAAGAGCTAATTTGTCTCTGATCACGAGGGTATAAGGGTTCTCATCGCCACAAACTTTCTGCATGAGCTGTAGGGTCTCTTTATAGAGCGACTCGGCCTCCTTGTATTTGCCTTGGTTGTGGAAGGTAGAGGCAAGGTTATTCATACTCGTGAGAGCGTCAGGGTGCTCTTCACCGAGGACTTTCTTTCGAAAATCCTTTACTTGTATAAGCAAAGCCTCGGCCTCCATCCAACGTCCATCGCTATCCAGACAATTCCCGACCTTCCACGCTAAATCGATTCTTTTTTTCTGCTCCTGATCAAGCAGTCGAGAGTTCAAAGCGAGTTGTGCATGGGCCAGATATCTCCTCCAGACGCTTCTGTTTTGGTGTTTTTGATCAGGGAACACGTCATCTAATCGATTTACAGCTATTTCGGTCCACCGCACAAGCGAATTTTCTTTCCGGAGCCAGTTCCGCGTTGCTAGATGTACCAGACGATGGACATCAAGTGACGAGTCGGCCTGTCGTTTATACACAAAAGCATAAGCATCCAAAGTTCCAAGTGCACTTATTTCCTCCTTTCGTGACAGGCCAGGTGGAAGAAGTGAAAGTGGTACATCTTTCGAGTCCACACAAGCTATGAATGATAAAAATTCAGCTGCTAACGGATCGTGAACTCGGATCTGCTCAAAAGATATGAGCCAGGTCATAGCAACTGGGTTCTTGACGTCTCGATGTCTGCTGTCATCTTCAAAGTGCTGGCTGAGAAGATCGATCACTTCTTCTTCCTGACAGGCAAGTAGCGATAGATAGGTAGCAAGTGATTCACCGTTCTGGTTGATGTATGAAGCAGCCTGAACAATAGCAAGGGGAAGGTAGGTGAGCTTTTCAAGCAAAGACTTTGTATCGTCCTCGTGTCTACCGAGGTCAAGTTTAGGTACGTACTTCTGCAGCAATTCTATTGCCACGTTTTCACTCAACTCTGGCACTTCGATTATGTGTTGGCTTCGCTGCACAAGGCTGTAGGCTGTCTTCCTATCCCGGCTTGTGAAGACAATACGCCCTTTCTGGCTTGACGGAAGGTAGTCTTTCAGTGGGCTTGATACCTGGTTAGATCCTTGGCTTCCAGTCCACATGTCGATATCATCAGCATTGTCAAACACCAGCAGCCACTGACCTGCGCTAGCTTGGCTCAAATATCTCTGTAAAAGCGTTTTCGGATCCTCGTTTCTGTTGTCCCAACCAGGAAGTTGAAGCTGTGTGCAGATACTGAGGTATGCTTGTTGGAGACTTTCGAAGTTCGTTGCAGGAATCCAGAAGATTGAGCAATCCTCGTGGTCCTTCATGATACGATAGGCGAGTTCTACAATGAGACTTGTCTTTCCAACACCTCCAAGGCCAATGACAGCAATCTTCTTTGGCCCACCCTCTGTAAACAGAAGCATCTCTAGCGTGGCCAGTTCTGACTCGCGGCCGGTGAAGGAATTATTCGGCTCGAATGGCACAATCCATTTAACTTTAGCTTTAGGAATGGCTGCAAGACCAGTTAGTGTGATCAGAGTTAGAGTATAAGATCGTACCATTTTGTTGAAAGCGAAAAAGTTTATATTCCTGCCATCGTAAGTGGAAGTCAAGTCGATTCAATGATATAACTTACGTCAATAGAGACAGCGAAAGACGCTTCGGTTTGTTCTGAAGCGATCAGCTTGTTCTTCCATTCAATAATTACGAGAAGCCCATATTATACACACTTTCTTTCAGTTCCAAGTTCTTGATACAGTCTCGCACTCGATTCTTCTGGGCTTGGTTAACCAGATACCTCTTTGTCGCTGACTCCATCGCGCCTTCCTGCTTGAACTCGTCGAGCCCAATGCCCTGTAAACCCTGATCAACGTTAAAACGAAAGTACCGATTTTCGTCATAGTGCTTTCTCCACTTGGCTATGAATCTGTTCTCGGTCTCCTCTGTTTCCGTCGCAATGTCAACTACGGTCTGACCCAGAAACTTAACAAGACTATCCTCAAATGCCGTAATACCAGGATTTCCAGTCCCGATCGAAAGGAAACACTTGACGAGAGGCTTCAGATCTCCAGACTCTGAGCACCAGATATTTGCTGCCTCGCCCTCTACTTCGTCAACTGGGTTGTTTGCGCCAAGTCCGCCATCTGCGAAGTTTCGATGTCCGATTCGAACAGGCTCGAAGAAGGTAGTAACAGCAGATGTCGCAAGCGCCGCTTGGCAGATGCTAGCTGGAATATTTGACTCATCGGATAAAGAATAGCTTCGAAGGCGGACGATTCTTTTTGTATTCTGGTCAACAGTGCAGACAAAGCTGTTGCCATTAATAAAATATCATTTTATGCTTTTGTGGGACTTACGTCCTGCACCCTCGCTCGTTGCCGTCGTTGAACATATCGGTCTCAGAGATGCCTGATCCTTTGATAGTCTCTCGAATCGCCTTCTCGAGCTTCGAAGAGTCAAATTGCGCCTTCACCTTGCCTTTCAAGTTGAATGGCAAGCGAGACTTCTTCTGGGAAAATACAGCTTTTGCGAGTTTAGTATATGCTGTAATACACTCATCGACGTCCATCTCGAGTCGACCAAGCATAATCGCATTTAACCTTGAGGCAGGATTAGTAAGGATGAAGCTCGCTCTGAAGCTAGAATTGCTCACCCGCCAATGCTAGTCCCTCCGATAAGGTCGAATACTTCACATGGCTTGACCAGTGGCAGACTAGCTGTCTTGCGTTCGTTGTTCAATCGATCCATGATGCTCTTGAGGATATAGAGCGTTGATAGTCCACGCACGCCTCCGCCATCGAGGGATAGAAGACACAGCCCGGCGCTGTCGAGGGGGTTTGGCTCGTCGTTGCGTTGTGCCGACATTGCCTGCTGCATGGCTAGATTTTTCCGAGTATTTCAGATATAGGAGTGAAAAGGATGGATTGAAGCAGGTTTTAATAGTACGGGAAGGAGTCGGCGATGTGAGGTTATTCAGCTGAGTGAGTCTTTTCAGCTGAGGCTGTAAATAAGCGCCAGGATTTGCCCAGACACGCCCCAACGTGTCACCGCAACCCACTACTATAGATCAAGACCGCCGCCCCTTACCTTTGTTACTACTTGAGTAATCAATTAATGATAAAAGTAAAGTTATTTTAACAAGTTAGTGGATAATTAATAAGGAAAAGAATAGTAAAAACAAGTTTAATCAAAACGAGCTTTCAAGCTAATTACAAAAGCTTATATAAAAGATGTTACTTAATTAAAAAAATGTCTTTTTATTATTATACTAAATATTCCTTCTAGCATTACTTACTACATTACTTACTACATTTCTACCTACGTTTTTAATTTTAAAAAGTCTTATAAAAAACAACATAATTAATAAAGCTATAGCTACAAATTTACTAACATTTAGTAATAGCGTTGCAAGTCGCTAGCGAATATTAAGTGCAAAGTTAAGTATAAGGTTAAGTGAAAATTTAAACTTCGAGGATTTCTTTTCTAAATATCAAGTTTTAAAAACAAGAAATAAATAATACATATCAAATACATCTAGCATGGCTTCATTTAATGGCGTTGAGTCTTCCGGAGCTTCAGACATTCAAGCGCAGAAAGTAGAGCAGTAGGAGAGCCTTTCGTGAAAGTAATTTTATAACCAATTTATAAAGTAATAAAGTTAATTTCAGCGATTATATAAAATACTTTTAAGAAAAGGATTTTAGCTTATCTAGAGCATTTTTAAAATCGGCTACCATATATGCAAGTAAATAAGCAAGCATCGCAATATAATAAAAAAAAGTAATTTAAAAAGCGCTAAATATAAGCTTTAATTTAACGTATTTGCAAACTATTTTAGATGTTACGTTGTTAAATTACAATTAGGGGCGCTAATATAGCAAATGTGTAAAAGGAGCCTCTATTTCACTGCGAGGGGTCGCTTAGAAATTAGCGTGTAAATCACGTTATACAAATCGCTTGTATTGGGAAGGCAGATAAGCTGCTAGACCCCTCATTACTGACGCATCAACAAAAAGAACTACAACTTTGTGTTATCAACGAAGAACAGTTTGAGCGAGCTGAATTTTCTCAATTGCCACTTCACCACCATGGTTAAACGAGTCCTTGTGGGTTATGGAATTGACGTTGATGCTGTCAGCGGATGGTAAGCTTCCCCCGCACAAGAGCAGTAATGAGTATTATTTACAGAATGCAGGATCCAAACTCAAGACAGCCATCCTGCAGACCCGACCAATGTGTCGAGGGGAATTTTTGGCGCAACAGTTGGTGTAGATCGCCTCCTCAAGTTATTTTCGAAACACTCGATTTCATGTACATGGTTCATACCAGGCCATTCGATCGAATCATTTCCGGATCAATGCGTAAGATAAGAGATGCTGGACACGAAATGTGAGCATATTCCCTTTGGCTTCCAGCAGTGATAGCTTACAAGCTCAAAGTGGACTTCACGGATACACCCATGAACTAGTCTCAACTCTCACCGAGCAGCAAGAGCGAGACGTTCTCGCAAGATCGATTGAGGTTGCAAAAGGCTTAACTGGGAAAATGCCCAAAGGATGGACAGCACCAGCTTGGTCCACATCAAAACGCAGCATCAAATTACTCGAAGAATATGGACTGGTATGTTTCCTTGTTGTGAAATTGCTCCGACAGCTACTGACAGAGCTTCAGGAATACGACCACTCTTTTATGCATCACGACTCACAGATGTACTTTGTCCCAGATGGTACGGAGGAGTGGAGAGAAACGGACACGCGCAGCTCAGCGTCTGCTTCCACCTGGATGACACCCTTGTCAAGCCTCAAACCCAGCAAGATCGTAGAAGTGCCCGCGAATTGGCATCTTGACGACTGGCCGCCTCTCCAGCCCCAGGGTGGAAATGGGTACATCGACCCATATGTGATTGAAAGAATGTGGAAAGAGCAGTTTGAGTCCTTGTATCGCGAGAACGAAAGTTTTTGTTTTTCAAATGAGTATTCATCCGCAAGTCAGTGGGAAGCCGCAGGTTATCTTGATGCACGAGAGGATTATTGAGTTTATCAAGGGGCACGAAGGAGTAGATTTCTGTACGTTTGAGAAAATGGTGGATGAATTCAAGCTCGGGAGGTTTGAAGGTGTATCTGTGAAGGGTGGAATAGATACTTGAATCCATCATGAGTCTAGGATCCCGGGTTTTCAAGCTCCCAAGCAGCTGAGGGAGATCATTTACGCATAAGGCCAAACTATTCTAGGTATCAAGTATATGGATTCAGTATAGTGAACCGCACATCTGTAAATCAGCAATCATCACGCCAAAATCCAATTGAGATAGAGTCACTGGCTATGGAGTTGGCTCTCGAATAGTTTTGTTTCATGATCTGTTGAAATTTCCATACATGAAAAGGCAATGCCAACACTGGTACTAACCGTCCTACACAGTCTCACGCGATTGACCTCGCGAGAGCATAGACAGCCTGGACCTGAATCTCCACGAGTGCCTCCGGTGGGAACAAAGCCAAGACGCAGATGGCAGCCCAAGCTGGTTTGTTTGCCCCGAAGCACCTCCTCGCCACAGCCGCGATCTCCAGCTGATCGTCTTTCGTCAAGACCCCAACATGAAAGCTCGTCATATTGACAACGCCAGCCCATAGCTGCTCTGATGAAAGATGGGGTGAGGCAGCCTGCAGTGACTTTTCGATGTTGGCCATTGCAACGCTGAATTGCTCGCCATGTGTCTTGGCGTAGGGAGTGCCGCCGATGGGGTCATCAGCGATCTGACCTGATGTAAAGACGGTGCGGACGGGACCAGAGATAGAGACTGAGGAAGAGATATTGAAGATGTTCCCGAGCTGCTCGTAGCCGGGATAGTCGTGGTTGGATATTGGGGACATTGTGAACGTATATTGGATCACTTGAGCTTGGTGCCGTAGTACTCATCAAATATTGACGACAACAATCAACAAATATGGAAGGATAGAGCACCAATTTAAATAATAAATCTCATTCCTCAGCCCAATCATGCCGACATGTCCTATCGATATGAGCAGCGTGATGCACCAATCGTTCGGGTTTGGACAGAGTGGTTATTGGGGTGTTGAGCATCGTATCTGGACTGGAATAGCAACCTTGTCGAGACACCCATGCTTGTATTAGCTTCTGATTATCTTACCTCGATGAACTTGAAGAGTTGCTCAATTACTCAAGAAACAATGTCCTGGACAATGGATGAGGTCCGTGGACTCCCGTGCCGCTTGAACGCACTAGGCCAAAAGAGGTCAACGGATAAGCTACCTAGGTATCCCCTCTTCTTATCTGCTTGGATTTCCTTGGCTTCTTCAACTTCACCCACTGGCATCCAGTCAGGGCTATTCTTTGTCCAAACAGGAAGGGCCATGCGGTGCCTGCCCTCTCCAAGCTGTTTATCATCTGCTTATCTACCTCTGTTCCATTATTCACGACCCAAGGGGCTGGGGCTGGGACTCCGCAACATCATATTTACTTGCCCCTATGTCAGCCGAGCGAATCGTCCTCCGCTTTCAAGAACTCTAGAGTAGTACAAAATACGTACTCTTTCTCGTTCGAGATCTTCCACTTGCTGCTGCAATTTACCAAGAACCCGTCGAGTCGAAATCCAAAAGATGGGCCCTAGCAACGACTCGAAAGTAAACCCCAGTGAGACTGCCTCGTATGCTGTGAATACCGATCCAAGTCTCTCCGCAGATGAGCTTCAGCTCCGTAGCCAGGGACACAAAGGAGAGTTGCCACGCCAGTTCTCCGCGCTCTCCCTCCTTGCAATAGCTTTCAGCATCACAAATTCGTGGATCGGCTATTCTGCAACTTTCATCACGCCACTGTTTGCTGGGGGCGGGCCTGCTGTAATTTGGGGTCTTTTGGTTGCTGGAGTTGCTTGCTCTTTTATCAGTCGGTACTCTTTCCAAGTTTGATTTCACTTGACTGACACTATGCTCGTGCGCAGCTGCTGGTCTTGCAGAACTCGCGTCTGCATTTCCATCTGCTGGCGGCCAATACCATTTCACTTTCATGGTTTCGTCCAATAAGACTCGTCCTTTGGCAGCTTTCATCTCCGGATGGCTATCTGTAATCGCATGGATTCTGACGACGACATCGGCTGCTATTTATTGTGGTATGCGCAGCATCTCCTCGACTCGTTTCGCTCACTGACATCACTCAGCTCAGATTTGCGGTAATCTTGCCTCGTTCTGGCATGAGGAATATGTTGCGACACAATGGCAGATCTACCTCATGTTCGTTCTCCTGATATCTATTACTGCAGCTATCGTCATCTGGCTTCCAAGAGCAATTCCAAGAGGAGAGATTGCGTTCTTTTCCGCAAGTCTACTCGGATTCTTTGTCTTTTTCGTCGTTGTGCTTGCTACGAGCAAGACTAAGCAGCCAGGATCTGTTATTTTCATTCGATTTGCCAACGTTACGGGCTGGTCCGATGGGACTGCCTTCATGATCGGAGTCGGATCAGCAATGTATGCCTTCTTGGCAACTGACAGTGCCACTCATATGGCCGAGGTGAGATAACGAGGATTGTCTTATGGGAAAGCTGACTAATTGACACCAGGAAATCCCGAACCCGGGAAGGAATGTCCCAAGGGCAATGGTACTTACAATGATCATTGGTATCGTCACCTCAGGCCTCTGGACCATTGCATTCATGTTCTCCACTTCAGACCTCGACGCTGTCTCGCTCTCGGCGCTACCGATTCTGACTGTTTATAATCAAGCGCTCAGTTCACAAGCCGGTGCTACGTTCTTCGCCTGCTGGCTTCTCTTTGTCTACTTCGGTGCTGTCATTTCTTGCACCGCAACCACCGGGCGTCTTGTGTGGGCGTTTGCGCGCGATAACGGTCTGCCGTTCTCCGGTACCTTCGCAAAGGTCCATCCGACACTGAAGGTTCCCGTTAATGCAACGATATTCTGTACAGTCGTCAGCATCGTTTACGGGGTCATTTACGTGGGCTCCACGGCCGCATTTAACAGCATCATTGCTCTCTCGATCTTGTCTTTGAACGTCACGTACGCTATACCTCAGGGAATTGCTCTCTGTAGAGGTAGGAAGAAGGTCCTTCCAAAGCGTCCCTTTGACTTGGGCCCTGTCTTCGGACCGTTCTGCAATGCCTTCTCGGTACTGTGGATTGCTTTGTACACCGTTCTTTTCTGTTTGCCGGTCTTCTTGCCAGTGACAGCAATCAATATGAATTACGTCAGCGCAGTAGTAGTTGGCGTTGTTTTGATTATTGTTGTGATGTGGTTTGGAGGTAAGAGGAAGGTTTTTACAGGGCCGGATGTGGTGATTGAGGGGTTGGAAGCTACTGCGTAATTCCGAGACGATATTTCATAACGAGGAAGGCTTTTTTCGCATCTACCAAAGAATCTTTGGGCATAATTAAGCTATCTCTAAATACCAATGATGCGTGCAGATGAAGAATCAATTAGTGTTCAGCTCGGGCGAGCTTTTCAGTACATTCGTTTTGTATCTGGCAAGAACTGTGGGGTGGAGAAGGTTTTGAGGACCTGAGTTGAAAGCTCCTTGGTAGAACTTTTGGAGGGTGCAGCAAAACTTATTATGTTTGGAACGGCCATCGGAGAAGATGGCCCTGCCTGCTCCATCTTGGGAACGACAAGCTACATCTCGTTTAGGAAGCGCCATTTTCCTACCTCACTTCAAAATATGTTTGATCGGAACGAGCTGCCCTTTTGTCGTGATCGAGGTTCATTGCGACGAACCATCCGTGTACAAACAAGTACAGTACAGTCAGATCACATGTTCAAGCAATACTTCGACTTTCAATACTAACGTCTATATAAAAAAAAATCGGCATGCCAGTTTAAACCTTCGCAAGTTCAGTCCAGGCTCCCTCAAGCACCGACTGTCACAGTCTGCGAGACTCTCAGATCTCTTGAACTGGCACCAACGCTGAAGACATAATCTCCAGACACCACGGCCCAGTCTTGACCTTCCACGTCCCAGCTACTGATATCTCGTCTCCTCACACTGAAAGTCACAGTCGAACTGGATCCGCTTGCAATCAAGGTTCTCTCGAACCCTCTCAGTTGTCTTATCGGCTGATTAGCAGCATCTGGATATTGAATATAGAGCTGAGACACTTCATTTCCATCCACTGTTCCATTGTTGGCTACCGAGACAGAGATGCTGATGACTTCGTCCCAGAGATCAGCTTTACCTCCGACAGAGAGAGCACCCGTTGGATATGTGGAAGCCAGCGCAGTCGCATTAGTAATATTCGCCGTCATGTCCGAGTACTCAAACGTCGTGTACGAAAGACCATATCCGAATTCATATCTCGGAGTAACGTTATACTTATCGAAATATCGATAATCGATATAATTGCCCTCGGTAAACTCACACACAGCGGTAGTGCAAAGCCCAACATTATAGTCACTCTCATTCTTAGCGATCGTGTGCGTAAGACGACCACTTGGGTTGACGGTGCCGTATAGGACATCCAAGAGCGAGTTTCCGGATTCTTGACCGAGAAGACCGCCGTAGATTACTGCGGTGACATTCTCGTTTTCGATCCAGGCGTCGAGGATCCGGGCGCCGACTGTGTTGACGATTACCATTGTGTTGTTGCAGTTCGATGCGACGGATGTAACCAGGGCGTCTTGCTCGGTGTTGCGGAGCTCGGTGCGGTCCGCGCCTTCGCCGGAGAGGGCGTTGATGAAGACCATGCAGATTTCGGCGGCGGTGGCGTAGTCGGGGATGGTCTGGGAGAGGGATGTTCCGCCTGTTGGGCCGGCGATTGCTGCGCCAGCTCGCTTGGAGAGGGTTGGAGGGTCTGACATGGAGGTCCCGTTGCTGGAGGAGTTGCCGGTCATGCCTCCGAAATCACTGCCGCCACCACCTCCAGAACCGCCGCTGGTGGTACTGGTGTAGGTATTGTTCAGGATCCACCGGATCATGGTGCCGTCAAGTGAGGCTTGGTTGGTCAAGGACTGTTGTGGTGTGATGAGGTAAGGGAAGCTAGTTTGGCCGGACCCGGAACCACCCGCGAGATGGCCTTCGTAGATGGGACCTGATCCTTGGACTGAAAATACATAGTTTGGTCCAGCCATGATGGGTCCAGCGTGTGATCCGAAGATGGCCATCGTGCGAGGTTTGCTAAGAGGTAGAGCATTGTTGATGTTCTTGAGTAGAACGAGGGAGGCACCGCCGTTGGTTCGGACGATCTTGCTGTGATTTGCTCGGACATCTACGAATTCGTCTGAGCCCACGTATGCTGGTTGAGTCCCATTGTCAAGAGCAACCTTGTAGTAACCAATGACGTTTCGTATAGCCATATCGTCCAGACGAGCTTCAGTGAACGAGCCGTTGGTGAGACCGGATTGAAGAGTTGAATTGCTCCAGATGGAAGAAGATCCAAAGTCCAATCCTCCGTTGGCTGATCCAAAAGCTGTCGACTGTCCGCCAACATCGGCGTAGACCAGACCCGGGAAGCCAAGCTCTGTCTTCAGGAGACTTTGGAGCAAGCCTTCGTTCTCGCAGGAGAGGGTTCCGTTGACTTTTGTCATGGCACACATGACAGCTCCTAGGCCATTCTTGACGCCATCGTAGAATGACCAAAGATATGTTTCGTGCAAAGTCTTGTCATCCGCTACACTTGAGTATGGTGCCACACTGCTCGAACCAGAAGCTTGACGATTTGTTTCTTGCTCGTTAAGCAAGAAATGCTTTCCGCCTCCGACGACTCCGGCATCATTGAAGGACTTGGCACCCAAGCCGAAAGCGATACCGTTGAGGTACGGATCAGGTGTGAAAGCTTCAACGAGTCGACCTCCCCATGGTGTCCTGCCGAGCGGTTGTGAGGTTGGTCCATTGACGACTTGGAATCCCTTTCCATAGAACTCGAGGGCAACGGCTTTCATTTGGTCGTACATCAAGGTCTTGTCCCATGTCATTGCTAAAGCAGAAGACTGACTGAAGCCAGTCACAAAATTGTACCCTGTTATTGAGTCAGTTCAGTATCAAATGTGCCATGTCGGGAAAGAGTGTTACCTTGAACGCCTTCCGTTCCGTCCTTGAACTCCAGCGCTGTCCAGTTGACTGAGCTGACTGATCCTCCTGTGATGAGGGTGATTTTCTCTTCGTTGGTGAGTTGTGCTACGAGAGCAGCAGCTTTGGTATAAGCATCAGCCCAGTCGCCGAGGTCGACTGATCCCGATGATAAAATGCCTTCGGTTGCTGTAGTGTTGGTTGATGTTGAGTTCTGCGCAGCGAGAGTAAGGGGTAAAAGCAGCGAAAAAACGAGTGGGGTTGATATGCCCTTCATGGCGGGCAATATGAAGTGAAGGGGAGTTCCCAAGAAAGGAATAAATGTGGAAAATATCCGAATGAGAGGCGGATGAAAAGTAAAAGATATTGTTCAGCTCGAGGAGCCGCATCTGTTATATATCTTCACATCCGCCACCTACCTTTTCATCCCGCATCCCTTGAGATTTCGTCTGAACGCGTCTTCAGCGGAGAACAAACAACCCGCATACTCTAAAAACGTTTCCTTTGCAGGCAATCTTCCCTGGGATTTGACCGCTGAACAGGAGAAAGATCAGATAAATGACGAACATGATCGTGGTGGACGGCGTCCACTTCTGAACCTTCATTACACTTCGACATGGACAAGGTAGATGGGATTTTGAAATGTTAAGCAAGTCAAGCTTTTTATGGGAATGTTCGATGAGGTTGAGGCTCCATAGGTTGCGTATGCTTGTTTTATGAATGAGGAAGAATCGGCAAATAGTGGACGAGGTGGACGGTTAGCGTTTCGCTTGCTGGATGTGGCCTCAAGGACGCCGAGGTCCTCATCCCTTTTTCTTCAGTTCTCGAGCAACATCAGCTGAATTCTATCGCCCACGATTAGAACTCGAAACCCCTACAGCGGAACCTATAATGGATCGATGCCGTGTTATTATATTCAGCATATGTCTAGTGAAGGACCAAGCCTCATTGTCCAGACAGATGCAAAGTTCAAAGCCGATCGCTACTAGAGTTTGACGACGAGCAGCTGGAATGACTGCTTTCCAGTACGAAACCTACGTCCGGACAGTCTTGCAATCTGACGTCAGTATTGCAATTTGTATTCACTTGCCTCAAGCATTTCTTCTGCTTCCAACAATTATCACTATTTCTCTCCATTACTACTTTTTTCGGACGTCTCCTGGCTCAGGACGATCGTTGGCCTGTTTGGCCAGAGTTCATAGCAGGACAATATGCAATTAGCAGATGCCAAAACTTGCACCGAAGTGAAAGTTAATCCCTTTGAACCACCTCCCATTCTCAACCATTTCCTGCCTTAAGGGTTCGACCGCAGTCTGTGTTCCTTGTCCTTCGTCGCTTAGCTGCATCTCATCTAATCTAATCAATCTCTCCGCTTTGTCCTCCCCGTTATCGTCCCTCCTCGAACCACACCCGTCGGCCCTTCTCCCCTTTCTTCCCTTGAAACAATACATCACTTGCCTCAGAGTACTTAACGACGCATGCAAGGACCCGACGTTCAATCGCAGTCGTACAAGCAGCAAAACGACAGCTGACAATTAGCGATCTTTTGATTGGTCAACCATCAAACAACAAACCACATGTGCTTCTCACACCACGGCAAAGGACTTATTTGGTGGCATGTCAGTCATGCTTAGATATTGGCTCTTTCAACTATTTGACTTGATAGGGAGCGGACAGTATGTCACTGGGAATATGCAGACATGCTGCGTGTTTCCGCGATGTCACTTTGAGAGGGGAAGGGGTCGAAAGCTTTTAAGACATAGCTCGTCGCCTCACCTCGTCTGCTCTCACCTGCTCTTCTTACTTTCATGTAAGACCCGTTCGTCTTTTTGTATAACATCTCACAGTGAGGCAATATACATGGTAATCCACTCAATCTCGTCCAGCAAAGACAGTGCAGATAGTTCGAGAAGTTTGGATTGGAAAGGAAAGCTTTCAACGGCTATGTCTGAAACAAAGAACCAAGAGTACAAGTACGACAACACCCCGGGGAACCCGTCGCTGGTACAACACTCATCTGGACACGAAGGTCAAGATCAGGAATACGGGCACGGGCACGGTCTGGATTCGAAGGCTATCCCGTTGGTGGGTACGAAGATGGGGAAGAGTGCTGGATCGGAGGAGGAGGGGTCGAACTCGAGTTCTCCTTTGAGGAGAGAAGATAACGACCGGAATCGGAACCGGAGCCAAAGACAGAAGCAGGAAGCGGGTGCTGTACCTAGAGTTTCCTCTACATCAACGCTTCTGCCACATCACACGCATACGAACACCAATTCGACGGGGACGTCTTCGACGGTTGGTTCTACTGCTGCGGGCTCGATTCGCTCGGTGGCTTCTACTTCGAGGCGGGGAAATTTGGACTTGAGGGGAAGGAGAATGGGACGGAAGAGTGGTGATGAGGAGGAAGGCGGGAGAGGGAGACTGGGAGGGGAGGTCCATGAGGAGGAGCATACGGATCATGGGCCTGTTGTTAGGGATATTATTATTGGTGGGGCGGATGGACTTACGGTTCCGTTTGCGTTGACGGCGGGGTTGAGTTCGTAAGTTTATTTTCACGTCTTTCCTTTCCCTTGCCCAAGGTCGACCAGACGTGGCAATGGGTGCTGAGGGGGTAGAAATCGCGATTGGTATCGACTGACGATGGACAGGCTCGGCTCAGCGAAACTCGTTATCATCGGTGGCCTGGCTGAACTCTTTAGTGGTGCTATCAGTATGGGATTGGGTGCGTACCTGGCTGCTGTTACGGAGCGCGATCACTACTTGTGCGAGGAGAAGAGGGAGAAGGAGGAGGTGCAGAATATGCCGGAGCAAGAGAAGGAGGAGTGTTATGTGATACTGGAGAAGTATGGTGTGCCGAGAGGGACGCTGGTTCCGGTTGTTGATGCGTTGGCGAGGAATACGGAGCATTGGGTTCAGGTGAGTTGAGCTGTGTGAAAGAGTTGATGGGTTCTGGTGAGGGAAAGATTGCTGATTGGGTCATGCAGTTCATGATGGATTTCGAGTTGAGACTTGAGAAGCCTAATGTTTCTCGAGCGTGGATCTCGGGTGCGACGATGGGGATGTCGTATTTCGTCGGTTTGTCTCCCTCCTGATATTCCGCCTTTCAATTCTTGTTTCAGGGTTCGTCTTCCAAGCTCGATCTCATCTTTGATCCTGTTTCCTCAACTAAATCATTACTAGGCGGTCTCATACCCATGATCCCCTACTTCATCATGTCGAACGTCACACATGCGCTCTTCGTCTCCATCGCCGTCACAGTCGTGGTGCTCATCCTATTCGGCTTCGCCAAGAATTACATTGTGATGAGGACTGCGAGAGCTGGATTCTATGGTGCGGTTCAGACGCTGTTTATTGGTGTTTTGGCAGCGGGGACGAGCTATGGGATCGTGAGGGCGATTGATTCGAAGGGAGGGACGGGTGTGAATTGAATGATAGAACGGGTGTATTGTTCATGGATGGTGGGCGATGAAAATTTGAGGTGGAAGCAATCCTGCATGTGAGAGTGTCATGTCTGGATAGAGATATTATTTTCAAGATATTCTCGTTTTTGAAATCCGGGGGCGCAAATGGCGAAAGTGTTTCCACCATCATAGAGGCGTTTGTGATGACAAGACATCCTTGTTTTTGAAGTTCATGCTGCGGGAAGAAGAGTTGACTTCGTCTGATGTCTTTCATGCTAGACCAGACAAGACTTTCCTCGTGTTCAAACCACCAGTATCGGGCCGGTCCTCTGCTGTACTCCAGATCATCAGTTGAACTTTCTCTAGATTCTGTCGGTCTGACAGCGGGTTGAGATCTGTGCGAAGTTAACTAGCTGTCCGCTTGAGGGAAGGGCCTTCCATGTGTAAAACAGACGTTTTTGCAGCTTTCCTTGATCGTTGAAAGGTGATACACATCTAATAAAATCCATCGCTTGCAAATCACGCGATGTTGATACGACATTTGAAGATGCCATCTCCAAGGATACATGGCAATAATACGCCCAATATACCGATCTGCACTCCTCAGCCGAGGAGAGGTCCGAGCCAAACGCGAAACTGTTCTCGCTTGTGAGTGGATAGCTGACCCCTGCATGTGTTGAGATGGCTTGCGAGGTCATACAACTTTATCGCGACCTGTGCCTTTGCCAAAATAACGAATACTCAATGAGAAAGTTTTGGAACAATATATCTTCATATATGTCTATATGCAGTGTCCTCTAAACCACGTGTCGGTACCTGACGCGCCTACCTCTGTACCCCTGAACTAGTGTAGCCAGCCACTAAGATTGGGCCTCGTTAGAATAAGTCTGCACTGATAACGCGCCCGATAGGGACTTTCCCTGGGTGGGGCCCGGGTTAGGGGTCGCGTTCTGGTTCTGGTTCTTCAGGGACGAGCGAGAGGGCTGAAATGGGCTCCGGTTTTTAACTGTAACGACACTTGACCCAAGACAAGCAATACAGCAATTGCAAAATCGCATCAAACTCTCGCTACACATTTCTGGCGTTGCATTGAGGATCTTGATTGCAATTGAAAGAGTTTCTGGGATAATCGATACAGTATCAACACCCGCTGCCAATTGTTACTTTGCTGGGCGGGACGAAGAAGCGGGAAGCGTCCAATCCCAGCCAGCCAGCCAGGCCAGCCAGGCCAGCCTCACGGCAGCAGCAAGCAATCAGGGGCTCGAAATAATTGGGAATAATCTGTGCGCAGATCAGATACTCGCAACCACCACATACAATACACTACACCCAGCCATCTGCTGTCAAGAATCGACAATACCTGGGACATCTACGACCTCACCTGGCTTTTGCATTGGCAGTTGCATATCCTCTCCTGTCTTCACCTGGTCTTGATCCGCACCGGTCGTCGGATCTTCCTTACCTACCTACCTCATACCAAGAAGTACACCAACGAGCAGCAAAACCAACATCTAGCAAGCAGAAACCTTTTCAATTGCTGTCTCACTGCTCCTACGACCTGACCGCGACAGCATTCCTCCCCCATGAATCACCTTCCATTCCAATAGTTCACCCTCGCGACCCCATTTGTCTCTGCCACCGCGGCCCCAAAAAGAAATCCCGAGCTATGCCCTGGCAACCCCTCCCACGCATCGCCTTCGCCGTCGCAACCTACCCCTTCACAGCACAGGATGCCGCAGACCTGCCTCTTGAACTCGGCGACGAGCTGTACATCATAGAACAAGGTGGGAAGAATGGAGATTGGTTCCGCGGATATCTCGTTGCGCCGCCGAGTCTGCTCGCCGGTCTGACCAGCGTCAAGGGCCAGACGCTAGAGGCGCGCGTCTTCTCTGGTATATTCCCGCGCAGCTGTGTGGAGGTCAGGGAGGTGCTGGGCGAGGATGAAGAGGAATCAGAGATCGAGGAAGAGGGCGAGGTCCCGACAGTCAATGGCAAGGGGAGTACACATGTCAGCGTGGATGCGGATGGAAGTCCTCTGGCCAGCCCGAGGAGTATACAGCTAGGGAAGAAGCTACAAGTAAAGAGCAATGGCGTACCAGGTAGGACGAAGAGCTCGAGCAGGAAAAAGCGCCTTACGAATGGTTCTGCGTTGTCTCTGGCCATGCCTCGAGATCCTAATGCACCGAAACCGCCTGCGCCTGTGCCGATGCTGAAGATTGGGGATGAGACACCGACTTCTGCTTCTGAGCCGCTGGTCGACGAAATTGCCTCTTGTCTGAGGGAATGGCATTCTACCAATCTACACGAACTCCTACTTTCGAGGCAATACCCCCTACTAGATAAGATGACGAGCTTGGTTCAAACACTGGATCTTTCGAGGAGGCAGTTCTTACATAATGTGCTTACAACGCACGAGATAGGGGCATTGAGGGAAAAGACAGTATGGGACCTGGTGAAGGGGAATAAGGTGTTTAATGGGGAGGTTATAGTGCGAGATCCTGCCGAAAGAGGAAGGGTTCTGACCGGCGACGACTCTGCGGTAGAGATTACAAAGTTACAGTCTATGATGAGTCTCCTGGAGGAACGACCACAGCCCGTTGCGAACGAGAGCTTGACGCTACACCACTTGCTGATTGACGTACGCACTTTTGTTGGCGCGAGCACCGAGTCCACGACATTGGTATTCTTTCTAGCTTCGAAAGTTCCTGGACAGACTGCGGTTGCGCTGAGTGAGAGTTACATCGTGGAGGTTCCGCCAAGTGGGGCTATGACCAGTTTAGCAAAGGCAGGGCAGATGCGGACTCTGTTTACGGATCTTGCTTCGTCTGACATTGGAGATTCGACGGCAGCAGACAATGAGCTGTATCTTGTGGTCAAAATCCAGTCAACACAGCAGGTCATTGGAGGCAAGCCGGCGTCGAGAGGGGGACTCAGCTCGCGAGATGGGTCGCAGACGCACAGGAGTGATAAGCCGCCATCCACAAGTGGAAGCAAGTCTGGGAGGAGGAGCTTGATGTGGGGTCAAAAGGCGCAAAGAAGTGCATTCTCGCGAAATGCTCCAATATCCTCGAAACTTAACTCACTTGCCGAGGGCCAAGAGAGCCGGGACGGGCCACCCAGTACTGCTGAATCGAAAGCTTCAGAGCGAAAGTCAGGTTCCGTAAGCCGGATTGTGAACAAAACGGTCGGTATTGGGACTTTGAGAATCAATTCGCTCATGAAACAAGATGAGGAAATTGAGCAGGTCATGCCAATTTGGGCTCCAGCAACTGGATTTGGTCAAGAGCAGGAAGAAGGTGAGGGTTGGGAGGAAGTCATCAAAGACCTAATGTCGAGCAAATCTGGGAATTACGCGAAGTCACGGCGAGCCGAACGCTTGCAGATCCATCTAAAAGCATTCCAGAGCCCTGATGCAGATGCTCTGATCAAAGCGACCCCAACCTTACTGGCGGGAGTTGCCAAGACCAGTAAAATGGGCTTCTCAGGGGCTCCAACCAAAGCGAGATCCGATATTTATGTAACGATTGATGAAGCCTTCCTCCCACGACACGCCCTTCTCTCGCGCGCAATCGGCAGCGCAACTCCTCTATCTTCCAGTATCGCTGGAAACAATCTCCAGATCTCTCTCGAAATATGTCGCACGAGCGGCGAACGACTTGAGAACTGCATATATGCGTCTTCTAACTCGGAATTAGCAGTTTCCTCATGGGAATCGACTGCTGCAGAGAAAGGCGATGCTTGGAATCAGACCTTACGACTTGCTATACCTCCCGCTGATGTTCCAGGGTGCCATCTTGCGATGACACTTTCCGATGCTCCCAATTCACCATTTGCGATATGTCACTTACCTCTCTGGGATCAGTCAGCTTTCATGAGAGATGGGCATCATTCTTTGCTGTTGTATCGTTACGACGACCAGACTAATACCGCGAAGGGACGGGAGGGCAGAACGGGATATCTAAATGTACCTTGGAACGCGCGAGGGAAGGATGATGTCAGTAAAGATGAGGCTGTGACAGGGCCAATTGCCACTCTGAGGGTGCAGACGTTCCTTTGCAGTACACGGTTTTCACAAGACAAGGTTCTGCTCGGACTTCTGAAATGGAAAGAGCAGCCGCCGGGAGACGTGCAGGAGTTACTCAAACGACTTGTCTTCGTACCAGAAATCGAAATTGTCAAGCTACTGAATGATGTTTTCGATGCCATATTCAGCATTCTGGTCGAACATACTGGAAACGACGATTACGAAGATCTCATTTTCAGCGCACTGGTCACCGTCCTTGGCATCGTGCACGATCGAAGATTCAACCTTGGCCCTCTTGTCGACCACTATGCGGAAAATAAGTTCAATTATCCTTTCGTCACGCCTTGCTTGGTGAGATCTTTTACTAGATTACTCTCGAATCCTTCCGACCCAGAGACATCAAGGAAACTGCGGGCGACATTCAAAGTCGTTAGGCATATTCTGAAGTTCATTACACACGCGAGGGGCCAGCAAAAAGCAAAAGAAGCAGGGATCGGCATCACGAGCACCTCCCCTGGATTCACCCGGCACTTGAGAAGCATATTCAAGGCTTTAGATGGGCTAATGCGAAGCAATGCGCCAATACTCGTGGGAAGTCAAACACTTGCCGTGCAGCATTTCCACACTTGGCTCCCCGAGCTCACTGGGTTGTTGAGTACTGAAGAAATACTTCACATCGCAATCGACTTTATGGATTCATGTGCTCTGGTCAAGGGAAAACTAGTATTGTACAAGCTTGTCCTCATCATCAATTACTCGCGACTCGAACTTTTCGCAAGCCCAGAACAGAGAGAAGCTCTTTGCACGAATACCGTACGATGGATTGCGCCGCATTGGGGAAAGACACCAGAAGTGACAGAACAATGGAAAGAGCAGATTCGGCTCTGCTGCTCTATTCTTTCCACACAAATCAATAACCTTGGTCCTGAGATTCCAGATTACATACCCAAGATCATCGATTCATACCTCGCGGTCCGCGCAGCTCCAAAATCAGAGAAAACTCGGTTATCCTTACTGTTCCCTATGACATACCCATTCCCCACGAAACCAATCTCTGGCAAAGTACAATTCGATGAAGTACTCGTCGAACTGTCGGCTATTCTCTCTTCGATATCGACATTACCTGCAGGATTGCAATTGGATCTCGCAGACGAAGAAATGGCTGTGCTTCTAGAAGATATTATGCACGTGCATCTAAGCATTCTAGACTGCGAAGCATTTCCTGCGAATTGGCTGAGCGTACACATCTTCCACCACAAATCAACAATGAAAACACTCGAATATGTGGCTGGGATTCTACTCGAATCGTTCCTACCTCATCCTGACGATGCCGAAAATTACAATACAGAAGTGTGGAAAGCCTTCTTCACTGTTCTCTTGAAGCTCGTTGGAAGTGATGCACTGGCGCTTGAGACATTCCCTGAGCAGAAACGCCGAGCTGTGTGGAAGATCGCTGGAGATGTCCGAGAGCATGGTGCCGATCTGCTTCGACGGACTTGGGAGGCCATTGGGTGGGAAACAAGTTCAGATGAGCGACAGCGATACAGTCTAGCCAAGATGGGTGGATACCAGGTTCAATATGTTCCTGTGCTCGTCGGACCTATTGTTGAGCTCTGCCTCAGTGTTCACGAAGGTCTGAGACGAGTCGCTGTGGAGGTCCTTCAGACAATGATTGTCAGTGAATGGACTTTGAGCGAAGATCTCTCTGTTATCCAGACAGAGATGATCGACTGCCTGGACCGCTTGTTCAAGTCGAAGCCTCTGACGGAAAGCATCCTCCAGAAATTGTTCATCAATGAGCTGCTTGGCCTATTCGACCCTCTTGCACAAGTCAAGGACGATTCGCTCTATTCCGCAATCAGAGATCTCATTGCTACCATCGACGAATTCTTAGACCTGCTTGTTGCTGTGCATAGCACCGATGTCACTGGCGAAGCTTCACATATGATTCACCGATTGAGGTTGATGGAGTTCTTGCGGGACATGCAGAAAGAGGAGATCTTCATCAGATATGTTCACCAACTTGCTCAACTCCAAGCCGATGCACGAAACCCCACCGAAGCAGGTCTTGCTCTGCGTCTGCATGCCGACATCTACGAATGGGACCCAACGAAGATCGTACCGCCTCTGGTTGATCCCGAATTCCCCGCACAATCCCAATTCGACCGCAAGGAGCGCATCTACTTCGAGATCATCAAATATTTCGAAGAAGGTGAGGCTTGGAGCAGTGCATTGTCTGCTTACCAGGAGCTTCAGATGCAGTATCAAGACAATGTGTACGACTTTCCCAAACTTGCTCGAACACAACGTGCTATTGCTACAATTTACGAGACGATTGCCAAAGCAGACAAATTGGTACCAAAATACTTCCGCGTCACTTATAGAGGCATGGGCTTTCCACCAAGTTTGCGGGACAAAGAGTTCGTATTTGAGGGTTCCCCGACCGAGCGGACGAGTGCCTTCACCGATCGCATGCAAGAACAGCATCCTTCAGCACAAATTGTCACTGCTGGTGATGTGGATGATGTCGAAGGTCAATTCTTGCAGATATCTGCCCTGACACCACATCGAGATCTTGAGAATCATGTCTTCCAGCGCGCTCGCGTACCACAAGTCGTTCGGGACTACTTCCTCTCCGCTCATCCTCAAGTTTTCTCAATCACAAGCAAGAGAAATACGGCAGGTCCTGTGCAGGAGCATTCTGCAGAAAAAATCTTGTACAGAACTGCTGAAGCCTTCCCCACCATTCTACGACGAAGCGAGATTGTTGCTATTGATCGAGTGAGACTCAATCCCCTACAAACGGCAGTCGAGCGTATCATTCGGAAGACTGCTGAGATGACTGTGGTGGAGAAGCGTGTCATTGATGGTGAAGATGATATGGCTCCCCTTCTTATCGACGCTCTTCAGATATCGGTAAACCCAGGTTCGGAAACAACAGTTGCGCGATATCGTGAACTACTCCCAGTCGCCACAGAAGAAGATGACATCCAGGAAGTCGAGTTGAGCCCTCTTCAGAACGCACTCAAGATTGCCCTCATCGACCATGCCGTGATGATCAGACGTTGTCTTGCAATGCTTTCCAAGACTCCCGCCATTGGCTCAATTGAGCGGGAGGCTGTCGTGCAGAGTAAGTATCTTGCCCACATGCCCATCTTCTCTTACTAACCATCCACAGACTTCGAAGCAACATTCGCTCCAGAACTTGCCTCATTCGCCTTCCCTCAACAAACCAAATCTCCAACCCCCACACCAAGCTGGGCCATCGCAAGCCCAGTCCTAAGCGACGGCTCTCGCCGCGAATCCCAAATGATGGGCCACGGAATGGGCATCCGCCTCCCCAACAGCGCCACAAACGGCACCCTCGCCTCAACCGACACCGGCATACTCGACACACCCGGTGCCCGAGCCGGCCGCAACCGCCTCTCCTTCCTCAAGCGCCAACAACCACAACAGACGCAATCGCAGCCTCCAGAACCAATGCTCAACGGCCTCTCGCTGAATGGTATCTCGCATAAAGATTTCCCTGCTGCGCCGAGAGGGTTGGGTGGTGATCGTGAGAATGAGGATGATGGTGTTTCGACGTCGAGTCGATCGCGCTCGAAATCGCAGTCGAGGTCGAAGAGTGGGAGTAAGGAGAATAGGAGGTCGTTCTTTGGGGGTGCGTCGGCCTTGGGGTCGATTGGGAGGGGGAGGGGGAGGCAGACGGGGAGGGGGGAGAAGGACGAGGAAAGTGAGTGGGTTACGCAGAGTGATCTTGCTAGTCAGTTTAATGGGGATGTGAATGGGAATGGTGGAGGATACGGTGGGAAAGGAGGAGGGAGGAGGAGCTCGAGTAGTAATCGGCCGACGACGGCGAAGAGTGGTGGTGGGGCAGGGTCACTGAGCTTGTCTAGGGATGGGAGTGTGGGGAGTAAAGTGGGGAGTGTGAGGAAGAGGTTGAGTCGGTTGACGTTGGGGAAGAAGAGTAGTAAGGCCAGTGTGTTGGTCGGGAGTGTCGCTGAGGAGGATTGATTGGGGCTTTCATTGACCGGCGGGGCGATGAAAGCATTGGAATGAGAGTCTACGGCCTATCTGGGGCTTGGGGCTGGTAATATGCTTTCTTGTTTACAGGGAAAGGCTGGATATACCGCATTCTCACAACCACGTTCGGCGCGGGATAGTGCAGTACATACGATGGATGTGCAATCATCGTCGCTTTTCGATAATCTCCTTTTTGTGTCTTTTTGGGGTTGGGATTTCTTGTTTCACCAAGCAAGCGAGCGCGTAAAACGTCTGGGTTCTCTTTTTCTTTTTTTTTCTGGCGGATATGCTACTGTCCTTGGTTTGTGAAGGAGATGTGTGCTTTGTAAAGGAAGGCAGGGAGGGTTGGAACTTTGGGAGAGGGAATGGATTTTGATGGATGTTTGGGAGAACGATGGATTGAGAGAGTGTGTGAACAATACCCGGTTTCTTTGTATGTTTGTTTGTTTGTTGACAGGAAGTCGTTTTGTAATTGTGTTGGAGATTGAGTGAGTGTCCCTGCTTCAGTTGAGTTTTTTGATGAGATGAGGAAAGCAGGAGAGGGGAGATGGAGAAGGAGAGAAATGTATAGTAGATTAAAAAGTGAGTGGGATGATGTTGAGTATATAGTTCTGTGGGGGTTGGAAGAGAGAAAGGAGGTGGGGGTGTATAAATGGAAAGAGACGAGACGAACAAAGCCTGATTCTGTGTTTCGACAACCTCTTATGCGTACCGTGACTGTGAGACTCCTCAATGAGATCCTACTTGACCTATACCACCTAGTATTCGTTATATTGAAGATGAAAATCGGCTCCTTGCCAACGCTTTCAGCCGGATGTTCTCGTACCGAGATCACTAGTCGGTCATGGATTTGATACGATGAGTTCTTCACCAGCCTATTCCTACCTCCCCCTTCCCCACTTTGTATACCGTACCTTCGCGAGATTTTTGGCCACCTCGATAGTTTCCCGTTCCTGTTCTCAGACTCGTATAGTATAAAATCACGCACCTTTTCCTAAGAGTCTTCAGAGTATGGCGAAAGACACCGGCTCGAAAGGTGGCAAGTGTTGTTTCCGGTAGGTCTGAAGCGGGAATTCCGAGGGTTGAGTGAAGTGCAACTAGATTCGGTGAGAACTTCTGAGGAAGTGGGTGAGAAGGAAAGACATTTCAGTTGTACTTGTTAATGGATACTTTGAGTAGAAAGAAATGTACAAGATTCGAGTGTCCGAGTCTCGGCGAAAATGGGACCGACAGTGACAGTGATGAATATAGAGATGACGATGGGGTTATAATGGTAGTCATACAGGCCTTCAAGCTCGTATAGGCTTGGACTTGTGGGGAGTGAACGCTCGTGCTGTGGTTGACTTTGTTGATCGGAGAATCAAACAACCTTGAAATACACGGGGATTAATCAGGGCGGGGTGCTGACAAGACAGAAAGTTTTCATACGGGAGTTTTGGAGAGAGCGTGAAGGATGAAGGGGTTTCTTGGCTTTGGGGTGTGGGATTTATAGAATCTGAATATACACATGCCGGCCGGGTTTGGTTAGTGAATTACAAGCACGGGGCTGAGCATGATCCTGAACATGGCAGATGGATTTATCATGTGTTTTTGAGTGATCCAGGACGAGTTCACTGGCTTTCATGTGTATTTTCATGGCTTTCAATACGTTGAGCAGATATAAAAGGGAAGCTTTTCTGTCCCCTATTGAGCGATTCGGATTGGTTCCAAGGATGAACAGTTGTTACTAGGTGCTGTAAGGAAGTCTTGGACTACCAGTGGGCGGTCTGGTCAGCAGATATTGAACATTAATGAGAGGCTCCAAGGTCTTGTTTCGAAGGCTCTATTCGAGAATTCCTTCCTTTGTGTGAGGCTTTATTCCAGTCTTTACCGTCTTCCAAATCAAGTCTGGGTCCTTGTCTTCGTTCGCCTTCTCCCGGAAATTAAGAAAATTACCTGAGGGTGGACACTGAACTGGCTGCGAAGCAAGAAGTTTCATCGTGTTCTAGATTTGAGAGTCACCATATATTCTGGTTCAGTCTCCAACACGAAAGCATGTAAAAGTTTTTCGAGGGAGTATTGAGTAGTATAAATAACTAGTCGGACGTATTTACGCTTCTCTTTCAACACAGTTTACCCATGATGGCATTTGTATCATGGAGACGCACCATGTGTCTATTTTGAGCCATGGGTCAATGTCTGAGATGTCTGATGCACCTAGATTCTATGTAGTCCATAGCCCCACTTTGCCTTATTCCGTGGTGATTTGCACGCGTCACTCTGGATGCCTTATTATTTTAATAGGTTGTATAGAGAATGAAAATATTTTGGAGATTGATAACAACGAACCTGTCCGAGCATTTCCAAGGCCAGTTCCATAATAGTCAATGAATTCCAGATAATAACGTCAATTCCATAACGAGCCTTATTCTTTGCCTTTCGACGAAGTAATCTGCTGCTGAGCAATCATAGAAGACTTCTCCCAGCCTCTTTGTGTCGCCTTAAGGCCGTAAAAGTCTCGGGTGTTGCGATACATCCATGTAGCGTGCCACAGCATTGACCAAGGTCTTGGAAGTAAAACCTGGTACTGCGAAGATGCTGACTGGTATTCTTGTCCCTGTTTCACCTAAAATTTCATGATCTTGAGCACAAGGCGGTTGGTAGTTCCGCAGTCACCGACACTTGAATACTTGAATAAAAACTGCCGGACATGGATCCAGTGTTGACTTCTGTCTTTTCTGTCCATGCTACATATGCAGCCTTTTTGACAAGATCCCACTCGAATTTGTAATTTCCGAACCTTCAGCTCGAGGATAGCAATTTTGTCATTTCTTTCACGCTCGGGCTAAGATCATTGTGGCTTTCTATACCGTGCCGAATGCTGATTAGCCGCGAAGCTGAGGGCCAAGTTCACTTTGACAGTACCTCATGCGATGAGAATCAGACTTTGCCTGTGGCCATTGACTTGGCTTTCCATGAGACGTTTCCCAACGGGGCCCTCATGACGCTATGACAGGAGCACCTTAGTATATTGTGTGCCAATGAAATGCATACAATGCTAGCAATTAATGGAATGGTCGAATAAAAAGGTCGGACCCGTCATGCAAGAGATTACAATTTCTTTGTATTATAGGCTATATTTAAACAAACATGTGGTGAATGACAGGAGATACAAATAATTAGTATAGTGCTGCTACACATCCAGTTCACTGAACATGTCTTCACAACGCCTGGTGAAACCTCACTTGCACACCAGTCCCACTCCTATTCTCAATCGCAGTATGCAACTTGATCTCACCAGGGCCCTCCATATTCTCACACTTATCAAATTGTTGCAGAACCCGAACGATGAGATAGCTCGCCTCCATGAACGCAAATTGTTCTGTTGACATCCAAGCATTAGTTCGCTTAACCAGACGAGGGGTTCAGGGGTAGCGAAACAGGGGTAAACTCACGTCCAAGACACTTGCGAGCACCACCACCAAACGGAATCCATTCCCATCCGATCTTTCTCCCTTGCCATCTCTCAGGTTTGAAGTCTTCGGCATCTTCGCCCCATAGGTCAGGACGATGTTGGATCGCGTAGAGCGGGATGAGGATCTGGATTCCTTTCCGGACAAAGATTGGCTTGGTGCCATCCGATCCGCCACCACGAGGCAGCGTCGTATCTTGGAGCGCAATGCGTTCATTCATCGGAATAATTGCAACTATTCGAATGACTTCGTGCATCACCCATTGAAGGTACTCGCATTTTCTCAGCTTGGTGGCATCCATCTCCTCGATATTTGACTGAGCTCCGAATTGTTCAAGGACAATAGCGCGGAGCTTGTCATAGATCGCTGGATGTCGTGCCAGAAAGTAGAAGACCCATCCAAGTAGTGCGCCAGTTGGGTCTCGCCCAGCCATGAGTGTATGCAATGTCTCGTTCCTCAGCTCCATAGGATTTTGTGTCTCCTTCGCCAGCTCATCCAGTAGCACGAATTTGCGACTGCCTTTCTCTTCCATGGAGAGCACATCTTTCTTGCTTTCTAGTCTCTCCAAAATCATCTTGTCGATGACTTTGTGGATTTCCGTACAGTGATTTTTCATTTCACGCATTGGCATCAACCAGTAGAACTTCCCCAGGGCGCCCCGCTTGTCGACGAGATGTTTGGCAGCGCCAAAATGGTGGCTAAAAGCTGCTCCGTCAATGCTCCCTTTCGTAGCGCTGTCCATTCCTGCCATTGCCGCTTGTGAGTTTACTGATTGCCCGTACAAGAATTCCGTTGACGTGTCCAAAGTGAAGTAGAAGAAAAGTGGCTGAAGATCTATTGTCGAAGTCCAATTGTCCTCACCCGTCATGAAGGTTTGAAGTAGAGTCTGTACATGCCTTTCGACGAGGTGCAGATTGGAGACTTCTTCCTTGGAGAATTGCGGTCGTACCAATGCCCTTGAATGTTTCCACTGTGCTCCTCTGGAAGTGAAGATTCCTTCGCCCAACAGAGGCATAAAAGCATTGGATCTAGTCGCACTGATATCGTAATCTCCGGATTGAGTTGAGAACATGGCCTTCACATTCTCAGGGTCGCGGGTGACAATCAACTCATAATCCAGGATCGGGACGCGCACCGTATGAATGTCTGTCCCAACCTCGTTCATGGCGGAAACGACATATTGAGGACCGCGATCCTCTTTTGTTGCCTTGATGGACTCCTTGAGACGAGAAGTACCTAGGAGGTTGTTGCTGTGAAGTGTTGGTGCTGGAGCACATCCTCGTCTCTTGGATTCCTCTTTATATTTCTTTGTTTGGATCTTCGAGGAGATGAACTTGGACAGGATGAGAGCAAAGACAGAGAATGCAAAGCATCCAACGATAGACCGGAGGGAAAGAAGCAACATTTTGGGAGGTGTTTCGAGAAAACTGGAGATGGGAAGATTACGTGCTGCAGGCTTCGGCCTCAGAACTCAGAATTCAGAAGCAAAGAAAAGATGGAGACCCCGCATGTATTCTGTGTCGATACATTAGTGAAGGGTTCTTCGAGGTGGCCATGGCGCAAAATGAGATTCCCTCATTCTTCTGAGCAAGATGGGAATCCACCTCCCGACCTCTCAGCATCGAACGGCTGAACACAGTGCCAACGCATACCAAAGACCTTTGCGATCTCCACCTTGCATCAAACTATCTACAAATTGTCTCAAGCTTTTGGTCGATCACAATGCGTCATGGTGGCCCCAACAACAACGAGTTCTCACAAACTTTAATTCTGGTAGACTATGTTCCTTTCAGCGTCGCTGCAACAGAGCTGAGCTCTAGGAAATGTCTCGGACGAGGCTATTCCCGATTTAGTGTGTACACATCACATAAAAGTCTCTATCAAGCCTTGCAGCCCTCCTGGCAATAGTGGGCGCCAGGACGCCTTACGTTTGACTTTCCACAATTCCTTAGCTGCCGAAGGGTATGCAAGCCATTGGTCAAATAGGTGTTGAGGCTACAAGCGACCGAGTGCTTGACCGTCGACATGTCAAATCGGAATGCCGGGAATAGGCTCCCAGCTAGCGGACGACGATCATTTCTGTAGAGTACGCTTGTTTGGGTCAGAGTCACCAAAGCATATTTCCCAAAAAGGAAAACAATGGCGATCAGCCCTAACGTACTGATCGGCAACTAACTAGCGAGCCGCGTCGGAAGTTAGGAGCTTTGATTCCTTGGATCTTCTGCTAAAGGCGGAGCCCCAAGCGGGAAGATCTAATATCGCATCATCCCTGTGTCGTGTCCCTTTTGGGACATGCCATGCAAGATGAGGTGTGTTGGGTTCCGTAAATGTGAGGGGTCAAAGTCCTAGATGCAGGGACGGAGACGTCAGTGGCGACGGAATGAATTTCTTCAGCTCTTCTATGACCGCTCGATGGAAGGAGAAATGATCAACTGTTTACCATTAGTTTCTGCCGTCAAAATTATCTTCAAATTCTGAAGGGAATTTCCTTCTCCACATTTTCCATATCGCCAGCTTTGAACAATCTCAAACATACTGTCCATAGACGACATCGCGAAGCCATTCTCGGTCGTCCTATCACCAGACTGCTCTGATCCACATTCAAGATGCTCTTCTTTCAAGCAATCATCGCCTCTCTGATCGCGACAAGCTTAGGTCTCCCCATTCCTGTAAGTAACGCAGCTGCTGTCTCACCTTGACAACAGAACTTTAGAAACATCGCTTACGACCTTCATCAGACCAAACGAGATCTCGTCACATTGGATCTCGACCCAAGTGTAGATGTCGACCTGCTGAACAATTTGTGCATCGGAATCGCTGTATGCAATCCGGTGTCAGTGACGGATAATGACAAGTAGAAGGATAGGATCTTTCTTGGACCAAAGTTTTCGTGATGTAGGGGAGGAAAGTGTATTCTAGCGTTATTATTTAATACTCAGGAGGACCTGTTTGCGATTGAAAATTCCACGCTGAGCTCGATGCTCCAGAAACTGCTTGAGATATCTTTAAGTGATCACGAATGAGTCAAAAAAGTACATTGAATTTCGGGAGTAAGGTGATGAGCCCTTTCTCCATCGGTCTGTAGAGTTTTACCAAGGGGGATCTAGCATTTCATGCCGTTTGTAACGAGGCCGACAAACGTCAACGGCAAGGCGGCCATTTTCAATTGTGAGATCATCACCTGATCTTGTGGACAAGGAACTCGAGTTGAAACACCAAAAATTATACGAATCATTGAACATTATCAACTAATCTATTTTACTACCGCGAATATAACCATCTAACCCGCTTCTCAAACACGATCTCCGAATCTACAAAGTCTTGACCTTCAAGCTGACACCATCCCTTGGTCTCAAAACCAGTCTCCACATCTTCAAACTCTCCGGATCCTCAACACTTCTGTCCATATCGAACTCATACAAACTGAGCAAGCAGCACAAAATAATCTTCATCTCCGTCTCCGCGAACTTCCTCCCAACACAACCTCTAGGACCCTGCAAGAACGTCATAAAGGCATTCGTCGTATATGTCTCAGGCAGCTTATCCCAACGATCGGGATTGAATTCGTCAGCCGTCGTGCCCCAGTACATCGGGAGTCGATTGATCGCGTTGGCTAAGACGTAGATGACCGTCCCACCAGGTACGTGGTAATCGCCTAGCTGGTCATCGGCGATGGACTCGCGAACTGTCATTGGGATGGGCGGGATATAGCGTAGTGACTCGCGGCAGACGTTGTCCAAATACGGGAGCTGATCGGCATCGGCCTTGGCGAGGGACTCGGCATCGTAGCGCGTAGCGGGATCAAAAAGGAAAGGCATGAAATGCTTGATTTCATCGCGCAGCCGAGATTGGATTGAGGGATATTTCGAAAGGAGGTGTAGTGTCCAAGCCACACCCGTTGCAGTTGTGTCGTGCCCTGCTATGAGGAGGTCAGAATCATGTGTATAGGGCTTAAGTGAGAGCAGGGAAAAGGGAGTTTAAGTGAAATTTTTCTTTGCACTTCTTCTTTCTGGGATTTCATTCCTCAATACGTACCACCCAAGAACGTCATCACCTGATCACGCATAGTCTCGAAAGACAGGCCCTCCTCGCCGGCTTCCTTTTGCTTGAGGTTGTCCTTGGAGATGAGCGCGATAATGTCTTTGTGCTTGGTGTGTGCGGCGGCTTGGCCTTCTTTCTCCGTTATGATGTCGGTTGCTTTGTTGAGGATGATGGTACGTGCTGATTCCATATCGCGATTCATTTTCGCCGGGATGTACTTCGTACTTGGGATGAATGCTTGGAGACCATGGAGGATCCGAGAGCCAATGTCAAAAGCAAAGACCAAGCGGTATGCTTCTCTAATCGGTGTATCGGGGTTCTCGAGAGAATTGATGTCCGTTCCGAATCCAGCTTGTCCAATAATATCGAGCGTGGTACGGTTCAGCCATTCAAGAACTTCAAAGCACTTGGTAGTGACTCGCGACTGTTCCATTTCTTCCTTCCAGAGACGAGAGAGTAAGAGAGCTTTCTGCCAAAAGACAGGAGAGAGGGCGCGAATTGATCCGATCGAGAATCCTGGAGCCAGCGCCTTGCGCTGATGCACGTGGGCGGAACCTTCAGCCAGGAGTACACCTTCACCGAGAATGCGAACCATCCATAACTTCGCCCTGACAGGCTTGGGGTAGTTGTATGGATTCTTGATGGTCATCTGGTGGATGGCCTTATCGTCGGCGACTGCAAGACGTTCCGCGCCGAAGGGGAAAAAGTATCGAATGATCGGGCCATGTTCTTGATGCCATTGTCGTTGTGGAACACCGCATTCTGTCGTAATGATTTGGATGAATTGGCCCCAAAGAGGATAGCCCGGAACTGTCGGGACATGTCGAAGCTCGGATATGTAGAATGGATAGATGTATGACTGATATACGGCAATGTAGAGGGGGATCGTGGCTAGGTAGACGAGTGGTAGGACTTCCAGAAGAGAATAGCCCCTAATTTTGGATATGAGGAAGGCGGCAACGGTGCCAGCTCCAACAATGTGGAGTAGGCTGATCTGGAATGCCATTTTGGCGGAGTGAGATATGAGATTTGGAGAAGTTGGAATGGAAGTAACATGCGCGAGGGGTGTTGGTTGATGATATGGTAGCTCAAAAAATAGAGTTGGAGATCCAACAATCAGCCACCTACATGATGAGAAACCAATTTTTTTAATTTCGCTAATGCCAATCCAAGGTCGGGATCGTCATAAACGCATTAGATACAACTTTATCAGAGTATTCCGAGCACTACCTCCGGAGGCCCTGGCGGTCAGATATCCTTACTGAACGAGTATTGGTTTCCTAGGGATGAAGGGATTATTCAGAGTCTTGGTCAGGGACGGTGGAGAAATCCTTGTTGCAAGTGGCTTGTGTGATCGTCATAATGCCGAGATAGTTTAGCCCCAGACTTGCAAGATCGTCAGATGTAGTGAGCTGAGAACGGAGTGGTCGCCCAAACTTGACATCGAATTGGGTTCTCTTCAGCATTGGGCCATAACTGATAGATTGCCGAAAATTGTATCGATTGGTTTCTACTAGTAGCCTTGTTGAGAGACGGAGCAACGAATTTGGAAGAAGATCGACTGGTACATCTGCGTTGACGTCGGAGCTGAGCTCAGGAAAGTGACGTGCCGTTTCACTGGTTCAAAACTCGAATATCTTATCTTAGCTTGAGACCGTGGGTTTTTGAATATGTTCTGGAACTTTTGAGTTTCAAGGTATTCGAATGGCGTATTGATCAGCACAGGCTTGGTCTTACAGGTCGGCAACCTACGCCGATGTCCAATCGTAGTTGCTCGAGGAGGTGGATAGGACTTAATGCCTCTGCGGCTCCAAAATAGCGCGGCGCTGGTACATTTCGTATCTTTCGAACATACATCCCTTCTTAGGGCTTAGACCACCTCGCATTAAAATTTGTATTGACAAACGACAAACATGCCGACCAGGACCCCATTGGGTGTCTCATCGATTCATATGCAATCGCACGGGTCCTTTTCTCAGGGTCTGATTGAAAGGTCCAGGTACACCAGTCGCCCTTAATTCCCACAACTGCTTTACACATGCTTATGGAATACAATCCCTAAAACCTAGATTCCACAAGAATGGTAGTCTAAGCTTCGATCGTCACAGTGGACATGGAATCCATGACGAAAGTGGCTAATTCTGAAAAGGATCAGACTGAAAATACTCTTCTGGGTAAATGACCGTCGTCTGCAAAGTTGATCATTAACCCATGGTGACTAGGGATTCAGGGTACCAAGCTGTAAAAATCTGCCATCTCTGAGATATTTGTAAACAAAAGCATCCCCAAGTTTTCTTGGTCTTTTAGAACTACCTCAACACAGTACGGAAAATATTCGTTGCACCTATTTCAATCATGTCCTATCTGTATGGATTATCGTCTGGTACTCCAGCGGTGATTCCGCTCAACTTATCACCATGGCTGAATTTCAACAAGCTCTGGACGTCCATCATGGGCTACTCAGCACAAGATTTCAGATTCGTTCCTGGAAAGACGCCATTCTCAACACTCAAGGAAACGGTCGCAATGATCGTCCTCTATGTAGTGGTCATTTTCGGTGGGCGAGAGATAATGCGCAATCGTGAGCCATACAAATTGAATGGACTATTCAAGGCGCACAATCTTCTCCTTACGATCATCAGCGGCGCATTGCTTGTTCTTTTCGCCGAACAACTTATCCCAACTCTGTGGAGACATGGTCTCTATGATAACATTTGCGGCGCAAGTGGATGGACTCAGCCCTTGGTTGTCCTCTACTACGTGAGTTCTTCCCCATTTCGCGTTGGAACTTTCTCCTGACAAAAACAGCTCAATTATCTCGTGAAATATGTCGAACTGATTGACACGGTCTTCTTGATGGTCAAGAAGAAGCCACTGAGTAAGATTATGTAAATGCTCACATTTGAGTACCGCTGATAGAATATAGCTTTCCTACACACCTATCATCACCCAGCGACTGCGCTTCTCTGCTATACACAGATGGTTGGACACACTTCTGTTTCCTGGGTACCTATCACTCTGAACTTGACAGTTCACGTCGTAATGTACTGGTATTACTTTCAAAGTGCGCGCGGGGTTAGAGTCTCTTGGAAGCAATGGATCACGCGCTTGCAGATTACTCAATTTGTGATCGACTTAGGTTTGTACTTGCCACCCAAGATCGGGAGAAAAAAAGACTGAATGTTACTGTAGGCTTTGTCTATTTCGCATCATGGGATTACTTCACCAGCACGTATGCCCCAACTCTTCCACACGTTGGCACTTGTGCTGGTGAGCCATTCGCCGCAGTCGCAGGCGATGTGATCTTGAGTTCATACCTCGTCCTGTTCATCTCATTCTATATCTCGACATATAAGAAGATGTCAAACAAGCGATCAGCAGCCAAACTTGCTCAGAAGGCGGAAGTGAGGATGGAGAAGGCTGAGGTGCCGACGATCAAGGAGACAGCTGAGAAGGCTACACAGGCCGTCAAAGCCGCAAATAGTGGCATGCACAATATAAGCCCAAGCGGCCCATTTTTCTAGGAGCTTGCTGTGCAGCTCCCACGAAAAATCACGAGAAGATGATGGATCTGGAGGAAGAGAGGGGTATTGATAATGGATATGGATACTTAAAATTCTTCAACCTAGGGGGAGGAGTAGAATAGCAAGAGCGTAGCGATACAGTACAATGATGCTGAGGCTTCTCCGGCAGCGTTCAATATTTAATAGAATTTAATGTTTCGTCCAGACTCTGTGCCAACAGAAAGCATAACATCTTTGTCCACGGCGATTTGTGGTTTGAGGATTGACAAACTCATACTTGCTGACAAAGCATAATCAACACCAGATGCTCTTGTAGCGACTACTCGTCGGCATCTGAAGGTGTTTGGCAAATTTGTCAGGTACAATTGCAGCTGTGTGATGATCTCACTTGAGACGGATTGTAGGACGAAGGTCTACTGTACAGCAAAATTGACTCAGATCGAACAGTGCAGCGCGCGGGAATGACAAAAAAGGCTTAGCGAGGGATTACGTGTCAAACCCCAACAGGGAGATCCCACCCGTAACGAGATGTGTGGATTCAATTGATGATGTGATCGGGAGGAACGCTGAAGCCAATGCGAGGGGGTTGATCGAGGTCAAAATAAACTTCAGCAGCTAGAAAATCCTAGTCACATTGGCGCTTGTTTATGAAATGATTACGGTCAAAATAGGGCGGTGGAAACCCTGAAGATTTAGCGGCGCGACTGATGTCTGAACAGGAAAGGCGCAAAAAGCAACGACATCTCGATAGGCCCGCGTCAGATCTCCTCATTTCAATAAATCTTGAGAATCCCGACCAATGATATTTCTTGAGATAGCTTTCTGAAAGCCAAGCTATTACTATTGCATGCCATCTTTGAGCCGCTCGCTTGACTCGCTGCTCAGAATCCCTGCTGACCGACTTGTTTGGCTCCTTTCTATTCCGATCGATCGACACTCTTTTCGATCGACACTCTTTTCAGCCCTGGCTTCATTGATTACTAGTTATTGCTCAGATCTCGGCGATCGGGGATCCGGTGCTTGTCAAGACGTCTGATCAGGGTCTGCCGAAGATGCCAGACTGCGGTACGGTTCTTCAGCCCTCAACAGCCAGAGGGCGTCAATGCCGTCTTGCAATTTAGCGTCTGGTTCCTTGTCACTGTGCGATCATCTTATTTGAGGTGAAGCAGCGAGCTGATTTCAGCTTTGTTGTAGTGCGGTATATACTTTAAATTGATGCTAGTCGTGGAATTTATTGCCAAGTAGTCAACTTACGGTTGTCCTACCGGGCGTTTCCTTTTTGTCAGGCACATGTTTCAAAGTCAAAATTAAAATCAATTCGTTCTTGTCTCGAATTATATTGCTTTCCTGAATGTACGACATTCCCTTCACACTGTGAGAGGTGGCGTTCTGAAAGTTACCGGAAATGCTGGTAGCATTCTTCCGTGTCGCGAGTTGCAAATCCTTATCTCTACATGGACTGCAGATGCACGTACGGCAGGTCCTGGCCAATCTAGTCACAAACTTCAGCCATGTTCTCAATACTGCAAGATCATCACCGCGCATTTCTCTAAATGGCCCGGCTGGGATCCTCATACGCCGACTGTTCCCAAGTAGACATCGGCCCTACTCCGTCCCTTGACACCCGAGCTTCAGTGTTCTACGGGCTTTCCAGAGCATTGAACTTAGCAGACAGTCTATATGATCGTCATGGAAGTCACTTTGTACAGGCATCGCACGCACTGATGATCCACTTGGTGTCAAGACGTCGGAACCTCTCTGCAGGCCCGGCATGCTGGACGCTATGAGAGGATCTTCCACCTACTGTATCTAGGGATGGTCGTTGGAAGAATTTGCCACGTCGTCGACTTTGACACAAGTAATGAGATCTACAGCTTTGCGGGACTACTAGGAATGGGTGAGCGTGAAGATTTAGGGCATGGAGGAAGTTTGGGAACAGCTCTCCGATTTTGAACTGGGCGCCTACTTGAAAACTCAGACTTGATGCTCTGTCTGGTGATATCGGCGGCGAAGGAAGCTCTCAAGTGCGCGGGGACTGTCCTCTACTTATCGTCTCTTTAATCCTCGAACGCGCGTTGTCTTGTCACATCACATCCACATGAGTTGTCTCGTTGCGTACACCTCATCATATCAAATATGAACAATTCAGCCCTGTATGAAGCTCCCCTCTTGGAGTCCACAGGACGTGGACATCTTGGCAGTTCCAATCCGGCTGTTGATTCAACGTGGAGTATCTTGTCTCAAGTATGGTCCTTCGTCACGATATGGAAGGCTTTAGTTGTCGTTCTTCTGCTTGGAAATTTGAAGAACATCCCCCTAATATGGCATGTCAGTATACACAAATATTCGAACAACTCCTCTTCTGACCACTATATAGATACGAATCGTCAATGCCTTCAGATTCTGTCTGCGTACTCAGCGACCCAAGGTTCCGGTCACATCAGCGCAAATTTTCCAGCCTCTCATCACCACTTCACATGCTCCGATTATGGAGATTGATTTCAACCTTCACAGTATGTACACTCGGCCTCCTCTCTTGGCCTTCACCATCTAACATATCCTTAGAGACCAACTCATCTTATTTCTCCGACATCGACATCGCTCGCACACACCTGGTTTGCACTCTGTTCTCGACAGGGATCGAATACATGCGTGGGGGTACAGCAGCCATCACTGGTTCAAAAAACCCCATCTTCGGTCTAGCTCTTGGGGCAGTGAGTTGTTCGTTCAAAAGAGAATTAAAGCCATACGAGTCGTATGAGTTATGGACTCGCATCTTGTCGTGGGATGAGAAGTGGATATACATTGTCACACATTTCGTTCGCGAGGGTGCGGTCATGCCCAAGAAGTACACATTATATCCTCAACAGAATACGGTCAAAGATGATATCAAGCGAAGGCACAGCACCTCAAGTGTTGATAGTGCCGATGGCAACGAAGCAGTCGTCGCTACGGCCTTGAGCAAATGCGTTTTCAAGCAAGGTCGACGCACAGTATCGCCTGCGCTCATGTTGCTCAAGTCGGGCCTACTTCCCTGTGAGAACTTGGATGAGGCCCTTCCTCGCGAGCCTGCGCCAATATCATTAGACTCTTGTGCTTCATCAGACTCAGGCATCGACGTGGTCGAGGGCAAAGAAGAAAGCGAGCTAGATCTGATCGAAAGCGAACGACAACGAGGGCTGCGAGTCGCTACAACTCTTGCAGCACAAGGACAGAGCGCTCTCGAAAGAGAATTTACGGCAGAAAGCGATGCACTGGGAAGGCACACTGATGGCACTGGGATTGCAGGAGTAGTCTCCACGCTCGCTCAATTGGCTCACCTGAAAAAGAAGCAAATACTATAATGTCTGATGGTTTCTTTTGTATCTGGAGCAAAGATATCCAACATAGCGGTCGCAAACAATCATATTCGTTAATTTATAATGTCATCTTCCCCTTCAGCATTGATATGCCGCTGTTTCTCATCCTCGCAATTCTCTGTTGTCTCGAGATCCACCCAAAGAGAGTTCACGCAGCCCGAACCTTCGTCCAGACTCAGCCAGCGCATGGACTTTATTCCCGAAAATGCTTATCCCACTTCCTAATTTGGCAAAGGATGGGTACGGCACTAAGAGCTTGAGAGCGAGCCGTGTCAAGCGCTAACTTGAGCCTCTACCCACTAGCTTCTCCAACGACAACATCCGGATCTGCATGATCTCACCGCTCAGTAGATCATCCCCATCAAAAAATCAATGTCATCCACTATTTCAAATCTGGAATATGAGATCTGCGCAAGGACTCAGCTCCGCGTCAAAGCATGGCCAATCAACATTTACCGGCATGTTGTGGACTTCTGTGTTGGATTTCATGGTTAGATCGAATTGACCCCCTACTGCGAAGAATAATGGCTCATCAATGACAAGCTTGGATTGATGAGAGGAGTTCGAAGGGTCTTTTCCCCGCATCTTTTGACATTTGTTGCGTCAAACATTTTCTGCGGACTGGAAATTGACTTTTCTCCCAATTTTCTCCTTTACATGAAGTAATTGTAGTGTTTCGCCGGTATCAATATCCTTACCATGGCGGAAGAAAATCAACAAAAGCTTCAGGAGGAAGCTCATCAAATGGCGCCACCGAGTGCTCACATGAACCATCCCAATCTTCACAATTTAATAAATGAAGCAATCGAAGCAACAAACCCCTCGCTCCGCCACTTAGCATCGCATTCATCCCTAGGATCTCAATTGAGTCGACATCGCAGCCGGGGCAGCCGAGCAGATTCAGATGTTCGCTCCGGGACAACGAAACGTTCAGTTCGTCCTCTCAGCAAGAATTTCGAAGAGCAGCGCCATCCTGGAAAGTCAGCCCTCAGTATTACCAGTACGACGAAGCCATTTGAACCTGATTTGAAAGAGGAGAGTGACTTGAAAGCGATACCCGAATGGAGGGGACATAGACCAAGTGTCGGTGTTGGCAGCGGTCAGGCTTTTGGGAGTGACGATATTACGTTGTATTCTGACGTACGGACCAGTCATTGGAGTGACAAGAAAGCTGAGACAAGTCATCCTGGTACCAGCAAGAAGGGCAATGATCAAGAGGAGAAGATTGTAGCACAGGAGCGGGCGGATGACGAAGAAGATGAGACGAACTACCCTGGGCCACTCGGGCTGTTCATTCTCATCACTGGAATTGCGCTCAGCGTGTTCCTCATTTCGCTTGATCGGACAATCATTACCACTGTTAGCTCGCTCACGCAATCCATAGAGTTTGAAAATGCAATGCTGACTTCTTGATAGGCAATCCCATACATTTCCAATGAGTTCCGCTCATACGATGACATTGGCTGGTATGGTTCCTCATACCTTCTCACAGCTTCTGCATTTCAACCACTTTATGGTCGTATCTATGGTCTCTTCAATATGAAATGGGCATATTTGACTTCACTATCAATGTTTGAACTGGGAAGTTTGATTTGTGGAGTCGCTCCAAATTCTGTGGCTTTGATAATCGGACGAGCCATACAAGGACTTGGCAGTGCTGGGATTCTCACAGGAAGTTTTGTTGTGGTGTCGCATGCTGTACCACTACATAAAAGGCCTATCCTGACTGCAGTTGTCGGACTAATGTGAGTATTCCTTACGCTTCGTCTCGCGTCATGACCTGGTAGACTGAGATAATTCAGGTTCGGTGTTGGAGCAACTGCAGGACCCCTCCTAGGAGGTGTTTTTACAGACTTGGTGACTTGGCGTTGGTGTTTCTACTTGAATCTACCAGTCGGCGGAGCCACCTTCATATCGATGATATTCTTCTTCCATCCTCCAAAAAAGCACGCTTTCATGGGAAAGTCGATTTTCTACCGAATGCTCGAGCTGGACCTAACTGGCAACGCAATCCTGCTAGGCGCATCCGTCATGCTATTCCTCGCGCTCCAATACACTGAACAGCATATACCATGGGGAAGCGCAAGGGTTATTGGACTCCTCACTGGTTCTGGATGTACCTTTATTGTCTTCTGCGCATGGCAGTGGTGGAAAGCAGATGGTGCGCTGATGCCCCCGCGAATCTTGAAACAAAGAACAGTCGCTGCTTCATGCGCCGCTGCGTTCTTCATCTACTCCGCTATCCTTATTCACACATTCTATCTGCCGATGTGGTTCCAAGCCATCAAGGACGACTCGGCTATCCATTCTGGTGTCAATATGATCCCGTACGTCGTCGCGAATGCCATATTCTCCGTGATTGCAGGCATTTTCGTGTCGAAGAACGGTTACTTCATTGTGCCAGCTGTCATAGGCATGGTGATTGGAACCATCGGAGCTGGTTTACTCAGTACTATCAGCCAGCGGACGTCGTCGTCAATGTGGATCGGCTATGAGATTCTTGCGTCTGCTGGAATTGGCATGGCGATACAGCAAGGCTTCACAGCTGTTCAGATAGTTCTTCCACTAGAAGAGGTAGCTATTGGCACAGCAGCCGTGGTAGCTTTCCAGTCATTGGGCGGCGCGATATTCGTATCAGTTGGGAACACGATCCTGCAGAACACTCTCATCGACGCTCATGTTCCAGGCGTGGATATTCAAGCAGTCATAGATGCCGGGGCTGCCGAATTCCGAAGTCAGGTTCCAGCTGAACGATTACCAGAATTATTAGACGTTTACAATGATGCATTGAGGAAGGTCTTTACGGCTGCCATCCCGATGGCGGGGTTAGCGATCGTCGCGTGCTGTTTCATGGAATTTAAGAACGTGAAGGATCAGAACAAAAAGGATCTTGAGAGTGCTGCGAAAGCGAGAGAGAAGAGAGAGGAGACGGAAAAAGCTATTCTGGAGAGGCATAGGAATAGTGCTGTGAGTGGGACGACGTGGGGATATGGGTCAAGGGAATGATTATTAGGAGACACCGCCGTATTGATGTGCAGTATTGATAGAAAAAATTTAATTCAAGGTCAATATTCAACCATTTTCCAACTTATTTATGTGTGTGTTGTGACAAAACTTAGATAGGTCTAGGATGTAAGCTATCACTTCTTGGCTTTAGTCTTGATCGCGGCTTATAAGCGACAGTCAACAGATGATGTCAAAGTTCGATGTTAACATGTCTGGCTTCAGATGTCAGCACCCTCAGGTCTGACAGCCTGATGACAGATCGTTCAGAATTGTTAAGATCTTGGACCCATCGATCTCTTCCACCTAACGTCAGATAGAATCTGTGCCCCAACCTCAGGCAGTGACTCCCAAATACTCACTTGCCTGTATAAGAGGCCCTTGCTCGTTCTCGTCTCCTTTCATTAGATCATCATCCATTCCGAGTCTTGAACTTTCGACGTCATGAGCAAGTACGAAATGACCACTGACTTTGTCGCTCTGGGTCCGAGGCGTCATTGCTCTTTATAGCTTGAACTGCGACACTCCTGAACTCGAGTTCGAGTTAAGTGGCACAGGACAACTCCGAGAGAAATTAAAAACCTCTTCGGGGGACTTCGACAGCAAAGCGGGATTTGGCAACAGCAACAACGAACAACGAGTAGACATGGAATGAGGGTTGGTAAGATGATACGCAGATCATGTATAATTGCCACTGCTGTGAAGATAATGAGGTTTGAAAGATCGTCGGAATTTTGTTCAAATGAGGAGATGGTTGGCAAAAAATAGACCCTAAATTCTCTTTTCTGGCGAACATGTGCCTATCGTTCCAAATACAGGCCCGATACGGCTATATGTATATCCAGAGAATAAGGGGATACCCGGCTTTCCAAACCTGTTCCAAACTGTAATTCATGAATTCGAGACTCTTCTGAAGTGAAATCGTCGGACAACGTTTTTGGCTACCATAAATCAATTCAACCCACATAAAGCCTTCCACTGAAACACTAGTTTCCACATACTGAGAACGTGAAAGTTTCCAGAGTGTCATGAACTGCCCAGATTTTTGGTATACGTGGAAATCAGATAAAAGTAGAACGTCGCGCGGGCTCTGCACTGGTTGCAGATGAACGTTCTCCCCCGCAATCGAAAAGCACACTGGGAAAGCTAAATTGCCACAACTGATCGTAATTCCTGTAGATTTGAGCAAGGATAATTTAATGTACGGGACTGTGTAGAGAAGCTTTCCTTATTGGATTTGGTTCCGGCTCAAATCAACAAACATCATGAGGATGATCTGTGAAGATCATAGCAAGCAAAATGTTGGTGAGACGTTTGATGACAATGATCATGCGTCGGACCCAAGCTTTGCGACTTTCCATTCTACACATGATGGCAATGTAAGTCAAGAGTGACAAGTGGGATTCTGATTGCTTGCCAGGAAAAAGGAAGCAATGAGGGAAACGGAATGAACACTCGCAGTCCCTCACTTCCGGCAGTGAATGTGGACTGATCTCTCCGTATGACAGCGCGCCTGGCTGGAGATGCTACCTTACAGTGCGCATCTCTATATGTAGTGAACGGCTAGAGCAGGATGAGACTAGTCACCAGCAACAACATAATAATTTGATGCATCTTTAAGATAATTGCAGGGTACAGTCACGGCAAATTGTCCTGTGGGTAGTGGACACCACGGCTAGAAAGTATTAGCCGAGGCCCAGATCGAAGTGATTATTATTTTTGTCTTCTTTGTATGTGCAGCTCGTCTCATTCTATTATACAATACCGCCGATTATCCATGACACTCCGCATATATTTCTTTCTTCGTTTCAGACCCCATTTCTCGGTTCGAACCGTACCACCATACCTCATCACCAACAAATATCCCTCTCCCTCCACCTCCACTGTATACTCCCATCTCCTTCCATGTAATTTTGCCTACACTTCACCACTGCTCTCCGCCTCTGCAAGTCAAGCGTTACACATTCGCCCCAGGCTCGCGCACTCTCAGGAATGCACCCATACTCATCCGTGCCCTCCTCCTCAATTCCCATCATCCACTCGCCAATCTTTCCGGCCAGTAAAGAATCATACATCCATTCGCGGCGATGAGTAGACAGCAGAAGGGAGATGGCATGGCGGCGGGGGGTAGATAAGCGGCATTTCGTGGCCACGAGGAAGAGGGGTGCGATGGTCCGGACTTCATGCGTGAATGTTTCGGAATCTGTAGATTGTCAGTAGAATATTTTTGGATGTTAAAGAATTTCAAGAACAGGGGCCAAGGGATTTTGAAGGATTTGAGTTTCGGTGGATTTGGCAATAGGATGTTTGCCACCAAGCCGCAATGTAGGATTGCACTACAGAAGAATGTACGTACCAAATACGCTAGGATTGCCTGCGGCTTCGTACTCCAAAGTTTCTCTCGAAATATCCAGAAGGAACTCGAAATAGGGTAGGAGATCATCACACGCAGATTCAGGAGCGCCGAGACTTGACGTCAATCTGATGAGCAGGACCGTGGTGTACAGTTTCAGCGACTCTGGTCTGGACAGTGGGTGGCAAATAAGATCTGGTTCGATATCCAGCATCAGAGAATCCAGGAGCGAGTGTAACAAATGTATCTGCTTAATCAAATGACCTCGCAGTCGTAGAATAGCGGCGGGTATCTGGTCTGGAGGCGATAATTCGTGCTTGGCTGCTCGATAGATGAAATTGTATCCTTCCCATACAACCATATTCCTCGTGCTTCGTGCTTCTTCTACGCTGCCGAATCTTAATGGCAGAGTGAAATCCGGCGTATGAGGTTGCAGCGCGATAAACGTCCGATTTTCTTCGATACCCATGGCGCATAGGGCTTGCATATCTAGACGGAGGAACATGCTGGCAAGTTGGTCTTCTTCTGTACTCTTGGAAGTAACCACGGCAGGTGCGACAACTTTAGAGGCAATTAAGAGTCCTCTAGCATGGCGTATGTGCTGGAGAGCGAAGCCCCCGTTGCCAATGAAATTATCGAAGAAGGCAAGGACTAGACAGGAGATTACAGATGCCCGAATGCTCTTGTTGTGATCAATATGGTTCATCGATTCTCGAAGTCCCTGAATAGCTTTCTGGTACTGGTGAAGTGCAAACTCTCGGTGCGAGCCGTGAGACGTATCCATCCGATGACTACCGCAGAGAGATCGATCCGTACTTCTAGCTAGAGCTCCAATGGCGACAATTGCATGACGAACGGAGAAGTTAGTTCGGGATTCTTGTAGGGCAACACCTCGCCAGAAGAAAGCATCGTGTCCTTGTAGGTGAATGGACACATCGCTTATGAAGCTCTGGAAGTATCGTTCTTCTTCATCATAGAGGTCAAGAGAAAGCGAAGATGTATACAAAGATGCAGTTGGCGACGAGGATGGTGATGATGAGGAGGATATGGATCTCGGTCGTATTGGTGCAAGTGCTAATGGAGCTGCAGAAGGAAGGTTGACGACATGATCATAGCCATCACAGTGCCATCCTGACTTCAAGCAACGGTGACAGCTCGGCTTCTCCTCTCCACATTTCAGTCTTCTGATCCTGTTTCCATATCATCAGCACCAAATGGCTCGTCGCGACATGGGGTGAAAACGTACTTGCAAGTGACGCAACCAGTTTTACTTCTGGGAGTTGAGGCTCTTTTCCTAGCTTTAGGAGGAGCTTTGAGATTTGGGCTGTCCATTGTGATTGAGACAAAAGAAAAGTTGTTTTGGGGCAAGCTAAGCAGTTCACTGACGGGCATTTTCCAGGGCGAGAAGTTGGCGACAATGGATTTATAAAATGATATTCAGCACCGGAGGAAGCTATCAACTTTGCGGTAGTCGCAACTCATGTGCCGTCAAGCGGCGTCCCGGGTAGGCCGTCCCCCCCGTGGGCACAGATGAGCCATGCAACGCATGCAGGACACCGCCTGATCTGTTACGTCCACAGGGAGTCACTTGTGCTCGCCACGACCGAGAATGAAACACCCTTCACGGCGAGGAACTTGGCATATCAATTGGGGGCTACAGGCTGTGCAGATAATATAGGTTGGGCTTGTGGATGGATGCTCATCTTGCAGCTCCCCTCCTCCATGTAGAAATCCATGTCCTACTCCTGAAGAGGACTTTGTTCCGATGCACTTGATGTTGGAGATGATGGACCTGAAGGTCGCAAAGTGACGAATAAAAACGAGGCGGCAGCAGCACAAGCAAGGGCAAGTACAGGGGTGAAATGAGAAGTCGGGATGCTATAGGGCTGAGCCAAAAATGGAGAGATTGACTAATAGGCTCCCACAACCCTCCCACCCTGACCAAGCATGCAGGCTTGAAGAGCAACTCTAACTACATTGAGGAATCATCGACAACTTTGTCAGGCGCTTGTTAGCGCTTCTCAGGCCCTGGAAAGAAACAAAATGACCCGGAATAACTCCATTGCTCACTTGAGATGAAGATATATGTCGAAGGAAAGTCTGTAAATAATGTTACGGGGTTTTAAAGGACGAAATGTATCGAGATCTGAAAATAGACGAGAAAATAGGAGGGCGCTATATTTAGCGACATGGCATTTGTAAGTCACCATGCCCAATTTGACTAAGCGAAGCGGTGAGTCCAGGCAGGAAATTTATTTCTACCCCGCCAAAGTGTTCAGAGCATCCATCCATCCATCTCACGCAAACAACATCCCTCGCACCACCCTACATTCTCCCTGCACGACGACCATCTGCACCTCTCCGCAGGCAGCCACCTTACTCTTGGCATCCTCAATATGGCCGAGAACATCTACGACGAGATAGAGATCGAGGACATGACGTACGATCCAGCCTTGGAGATCTACCACTACCCTTGCCCCTGCGGTGACAGGTTTGAGATCGCCATCGCGGACTTAAGGGACAACGAGGATATTGCAGTATGCCCGAGCTGTAGTTTGATGATCAGGGTTATTTTCGAAGTGGTGAGTCCTCATTATACCTAGACACGTACTTCCGTCCGGCATAGCAGCAGCGCCGGAGTGACTCTCCGAAGAATGAACGCCCCGGACATATCAGATAGATGGCAGGTAGACAAAAAAAGGACCGTGTCTCTTGACATGCATATCTGCGTCTGGGGAATAACACAAATGCTATTCTATATAGAGCTAACTGGCATGTCAATAGGATGATCTTCCAAAGCCAGAAGAAGAGAAGACTACAGCCGAAGAAAATACGCAAATTCCCATCACGGCCTGATTCAGCCCCGAACGCCGGCGGAAGCAACCGTCTACCGCTCTGCCACGCAGCAACATATCATTATGAGACCAGTCGTATTTCCGGGCGAATTGGAATGGCACGTTTCCGCCCTGCAGAACATTTACAAGGCCCCCTGGATGAGGTTGCAGCCCTACCAGCATGGAAAGAGAACCAAGCACCGGCAAGCTGGCGCCTAAAGGACCAACACCGATAAGCTCCCGAAACACATGGACAAGCAACATCCAAACAGTGGCGCAATGTTCTGCGAACAAGAGGCACAACGCTTCTGGCGTGAAGGTCATAATTCCTGACTGGGTCGAAGCTGCATTCAAGTGCAGATGCAGCCCTAGTCTGCCGCGACGGCAAAGAGGCCACGGCCAACTTAAGCGAACCGGCAACCTCTATCTCGAGGTTTTCGTGTGTGATATACTCAGAAATACACCGCTTAACACGTTGAAATGGCACGGAAATTATCATTCTTTCCGGCAATGTTTAACAGCGGCGGCTGTGATTTCCCGTCGTGCTACTGCGCTCTGTTTTTCTTAACTGTCCTTGTGATATTCCGGCTACTTTTCTTGTTGTGTATCGAGCAAGGGCGTCACATTCAAATTTGCATCTCCTTGCCCGCCTCTGCATATTCGTCCTCACGTAAGCCGCGCTTCAGCCTGCATGCCGCGCCTTTATCTCAACTTCTTGACAGCGCATAGCGCATATCTCGAGCTCTTTGTCGAGATTGTGATCACAAGGGCCAAACAGAAGCCTGGGTTGCGAACCTTTCATTCGATCTCCTCACGCAATACCGCCAAAGTCAGTCTCTGGTACCGAACAAGCTGGGGTAATTCTTCCAATCGATGCACGCATCGTACTCAGGTCCTATCACATCTTAGAATTTGGCGCGATCCAACCAACCCCCCCAACACTCCATATGCAAGCCAGAGGCAGGGTTGTGTAACCGGTTTACATCCAAACTCTCGGGCTCGCTTGTCGTACACAGTGACCAATCATTGATGAGCCATATCCATGTGAGGCAATCAAGTCTCCGAACCCGACACTGGATCTCGACTAGGATGCAACAGATCATGGTCCCATCAGCAGGCTCAGTATCTTCACAACAACATCTGGGGCAACCTTTGATAGCTTCGGAGACTTATTGCACGAGGAAGGCGTCCATGCAAATGCAAGCCAGCCTTAGTACCGCGGTTAAGGAGAGACTTTACTGGACAATGATCAAGATGTCGGATTTACGCGGTCAAATATGATTCCGGCACCAAGACTGAGCCGTGAAGGCACAGAACGCAAGAATATGGCCCATAATATTCCCTGGTATCTTTTACCCTCACACTGAACCCGGCAAATAGATGGAGAGCCAAAGATCTGTGGTAGTCTGAGTATTGTTGGAGAGACTCACTCGCAACAAGCCCATCCGATCATCTCTTTAGCCCATAACAGACGAGACGACGACTCGATATCAAAACGAGACATTTTTCTAGAAGTGAAATCGAAGCAGACGAGGCTCGTCAGCCTTACAATATTACGTGGAGGATAATACCCAAGTGGTCAGACCGGTGGATGTTAGACCTGAATGGGCCAACTGCAGTCCAATCATGGCTGATAACCTCCTACCCCTACCAGAATCAGCTTATTCAGACAAGCAGGGGAAAGGGGAGTTTTGATCTTGCCTCGAAGGCTGAAACAAAATGGCTAAGTCGATCATGCGGGGGTGGGATGACAGCTGCTGCAGCCAGTATTGAACTTTACGTGGACACTGCTGCCACCGTCTTACCGACTGCGAAGCTTCTGCTTAAGTAAACTTCCTATTCTAGAACACGAGCTGGATTTGGAAATGCTTGAGTCATTAAGGACTCTCGAATCATTCAGGTACAGGTCAGAGGTACGGTGGAGCCAATCGCAAAGATACAGGCTTCGAGACTTGGTCAGCCAGCGGGGGCCGGGATGCAATAAGGTTACATTAGGCACATCGAAGTTGGAACCAGTATACGTCAGATCTACAGAAGGCCGGGTCGACATTCGATTTCAGGAGACGGAATCCAGCAAGTTGCGTAGTCTGGACGCGTCCTTTCTAGATCATTCCGACACAATCGACGCGGTAAGACCAAGGACCTCGTCGTCGAAGTTACGAGGAACTCCAGGGTCCCAACAATGCTGACGATCGAAGTAAACACCGCTCGGTAAATGCAAACGAGGTAAATCCGAGCCCGAACCCTAAAAACCGGGGCCCGTCAACCGCTGACCGACCTGCGTCCGCTCGTGCAGCGGGAGGCTGTTAGATCTCGGCCCAGCTTGACCTCGCCGTGACAAACCATGTTTGTGTCCGAGTTCGTGCTAAGGAGCGAGAAGCGAAGCCGAGACCAACTTGAACTAAGACCCGAGACGCGAATAGCTAGGTGGACCCTCTGGGCGATACTGGTAATGGGACATCTATCGTGATACTTGGGCATTCCATCCACTCCAGGCACTCGTATCATGACGTCGGTCGACTTGAATATTGGGACTTCAAACCAGAGGTGTGAAAGGGGGAAATTCCCCAGCGCCATGGGTAGTCAGATTCCTCACGAGCAGAATCTGACCAAGAGTGAAATCTCAACTGTTGACAATCTTCTTGCGCACAAAATACTTCTGTAACAGAAAAGAAATTGCGAAAAAAAGAAAATGGTTCTTGGTCTTTCTTCGTCTGCCCAAATTTGCCTTTCTCAAACATCTCCCAAGTGTGAGAGAAAATAAGAGTTCTCAATCTCCTTTCGCGCCATTCATCATTCATTTCTCATCAACTTGAAACTCCGCTCCAAAAATGGATGAAAACAGAATTCGAAGTCTTTCCAGTGAGACTAGTGGAAGTATCTCCTGTCGTCCGACTCTCATGCACACTTTTTCAACGCTCTTTGTCAAAACCTTTGGAGGCAACCTGCTTCTCATTCATTCCATCATTCCCAGTCGCGAGCCACATGTGCAAAAGATCAATTCGACGATCCCTTCTCTATCATCCATCGCCATTAGATTTTAACTTCTTGTAATCCAGAATCTAGACCGCTTCAGGTTTATCTTGTCCTCAACCGCACTTCGCAATCCCCTTCAGACTCAGATGAGGGACGCGGAGCCTTTCTCACTACACAAATCTTCGAATCCAGATGACCTACCAAAATTGTCAAAGAAGCAGACAGAAAATATGAAACCATATATAAAGGCTGGTCCTCCATGACGTTCAATGTTGACCACCCGCCTATCGATGATGATTGAACAACGTCTCAAAGATTTAGAGAGGCAAGGGGAAGACGGTCTACAATGCCTAAGGTTGACTCAGAGCATTATTTACCTACCTCAGCTCAGCAAAACTTGCTGGCTAGGCATTCTGTACGAACGAGTCTCTGCCAAGTACGGCGAAATCGATTGAAGAATCTATGCAGATCTGGTAGCTACTTCCTACTGTGAATGGTACCATCTCTCGTATCCCGAGCATGTATGGATGTCCGATATTCTGATTTAAAAATCTCTACATTCTACCCGTCACTTTGCAAGGCAAGAGACAGTAACGGGAGACTTCTCGATAGTTCAAGCGTATCCTCTTGTGGGAGGAAGAATACATCTTACTTTGTAGCCGCCAGATGGCGGCTTAGTATGGGCTGATGACGCTGTACACCATTCTAGATCTTGCTCACAAACGTCTTTCGTAAGCACGTTTTGACTCGTGTCAACGAACTGGTATGGACCGTCTCCAAATTGCGCAACTTAGATCTACCAGCGCCAGAGAATATAGAAGGCGAATATAGAAGGCGAATATATACAGATTCCAAGAAGCCGAGAATGAGGTTACACATGGAGAGGCGGGTGGACATTCTCGTGGATGGTTTTGGGGCAAGAGGCATGTGGACATATAATAATGTCGCCGTGAGGGCGATGGTGACCCTCGGTCTATAGAATAGAGGTGACGAGAGACAATCGAGCCGGCAGTACATTCATGTGAGGGGATATGTGAGCTTCTGATACTCGATAGAATTGATGACCACTATGAGGGTAGTGGTAGTCTCGTAGCGATGGATTGTCTATCCAGCGAAAATTCATAGTACAAGAAATGAAGAAGCAGAAAGCGGAAGATTATACCAAGACATTTTGATATTTCAGAAGAGCAGAAAGGCAGCAAGGCAGCTAGCTCACTCGATTTGTTGACCAAGATCAACTTTGTGGTATTGGAAAAGGCGTAATCAAAATATGACCAGGGCGATATCCTCAGCAACTCCAACCTACCGACCACCCACCCCTATTCCAGATTCGCACATTTCTATTCCTACAATCCCTATTGTAACCAACAGCGCTCCATCCATTTCCTACTCGTCACTCCACACCGTGAGTCAAATCTCCTAAGAGCACTTATCTACTCTTCAACAGTCCCATCATAACTCTCATCAATCACAATACCAATCTCCTTCTCCAGCAATTCGGTCAATGAGCTACCATCCCTCAGATACACCCATTCGCCACGACCAGTTCCTTCCTTTGCATCTTGTCCTTCGCTTAAAAGCACGTAGTCGTAGCGTTTTGGGCCTGTAATGGGAGATGATAGCCAGATTTGCTTGTTGGGAGGTTGCTTGTTGAGGACGTAGGTTCCGTTTGGTGGGAATGCGAGGGTGAGGACACCGGCCTGTGAAATCGTATTAGTATGTTTGCTTCCCAAGGAACAAGAGTCGAAGCCTAGAGCGCGCAATTGCTGCACTGACTTGCCCACACAGTACACGAATTGCGTATCGGCATATAATATGCATGCGTTACACGCAGGATACAAGAAAGTACTTACGCTATATTCCACATCAACCTCCTCCCTCTCCTCCTGCAACTGCTCCAGCTTCTCAATCAAACCATTCAGATACGCGTCTGATAGCTCATGATACTCCTCGATCGAAATATCAGCTGGCTCGGACGACGACGTGGGCTCGTAAGCTTCGGGCTCCGACTCCTTTGGTGGTGGATCTGCGGATTCCGGAGAAAGACCTTTGAGTGTGCGTGGTGTCGTAGAGAAAGCTCTGCTAGATAATGGAGCTCCTGAGGAGATATTATAGCTGCTCTGGAGGAAAGAGGAGCTTGTGATGGTGGTTGCGCGGAGGGGGTGGGCTGTTCGTAGAGCTGTGCGGGTGGGACTGACGAGCTTCGAGAGCTTGAGGATGTTATTTGGGCGGACCATTGTCTAAAGATTCGTGAACGAGTGAGGGTGGTGTATGGTTTATGGGGAGTATTGTGGTCGATTGATCGTTGGAGATGGTTGTACGATGGATGATGCAGCGGATGAAGTGGATGAAGCTTGGGGATAAAGTGACCTGGAAGGTTGGAAGTTGGAGCTGCTCCAGCTACCCCACATTTCGCTTGTTGAGGTGGCTCCAGCTTCAGATTCAAGGTTCAGCCTTCTCTCCTCGGCAGGCCAGCCTCATTCAAATCAACATCCGCCTTGTCAACAACACTGCATACGACTCGAGTCCTCCGGTTATCAAAGACGCACCCCATAACGAAGACTTGCTACGGCATCAGACACTTGCAAACATGATAAACGCCGTTCTAGTATTCAACAATGCAGGACAACCCCGCCTCACGAAATTCTATACCCAGCTGGTAGATCCCCCTCCTCTCCTCGTCCCTCCTCCACTCTCTAACACAATCAGGAGACATCCGTCCAGCAACGCCTGATCTCCGAAATCTTCGCTCTAGTCTCCCACCGCCCCTCAGGATCCTGCAACTTCCTCCCTCTCCCACCCCTCCTCGCCAGCTCCGGCACCTCTCACACCCCCTCCCACTCCAGCACACCTCACAACGACGTTCCCTCCCTCGTAACATACCGGCACTACGCCACACTTTACTTCATCATCATCTCCACATCGACGGAATCGCCTCTCGCCCTGATTGATCTAATACAGGTGTATGTCGAGGCGCTGGATAGGCTGTTTGAAAATGTCTGCGAGTTGGATCTGATCTTCAATTTTGAGACGTTGCATGCGACGTTGAGTGAGATGGTTGTGGGTGGTGTGGTGGTCGAGACGCAGTTGGAGAAGGTGGTGGAGGGTGTTAAGTTGCAAGGGAGGGTTGCGAAGAGGCCGGTCAATGAACGTGGTGGTGGAATGGGTCTTGGTGGGAGTGGATTTGGATGGGCGGGGAGGTGAGGTTGGATGGTGTAGAGGAGTTTTATATCTTTGGGGAAGAGGAGATTTTGATCTGAAAGAGGAAGGGGAAGGGGCTTGAAGTGCTGCTTACGATATCTTACAGAGGGACAGAGGGGTGCGGCAGGGGAGGATAGTTTGCTTGAAAGTGCTGCTTCGAGGATGAGAGACATCATGAAGGTTTGGATGTGCGTGAAGCATTGCCGGAGACTGCCAAGGGGAAGGTGACATGATCGAAAGCACTACAATAGCAGGGGTGTAGTGCTGGCGCGCAGAGCATTCGTCACAAGAGGATCGAAAGTAAACAAATGCCAAGCAGTGCTCTTGATCAGAGTTCATTGCAACACCTGCAAAGAAACCCTCAAGTCCTCCTATATTGGAGTGGTGATTTAATTTCTGTTTGGGTACCAGTAAGCAGTCTTCCGCTGCCTATTTGGCTGTAATCCCTCTTCTGTCCTTCCTGATCATAGATTCTTATCAGCATTGACATGCCTCTATTCGTCGAGTTTGGCTTTGCCTGGACGAGGACATTTCTGGTCTCTTCCGACCATCTCGAGTGAGACCTCGTTTCCACAAAGCCTTTTGATATAATTCAACAACGCCATGCTTATGCTTTCGTTCCAGCCCAAATACCCGAACATATTCATACATGCCCCTTCCCTTCTCCTGTTTCCCTCATCTCGCATTGCTCGTACTCGTACCCGTCCTCGTTGTCTCCTCCGCATCTGATTTCCTCGCCTGATCCTTCGTCCATATATCGCCCGTCAACCCAAAGAACCAAGAACGGATCTGCAGACGGAATATCAGCACATGTCCAAGTACCCTCTCTGTCCACCTGAAGTAAAGTAAAGCACGGGAAACCTACCCCTTCAAAAGGCTTATGCTCCGGATTCCCCTGCGAATTCCAATCTAGGAATAAAACGCCATAGACCGCAATAACTACATTCATCAAATTAGCATCTACCCAGCAGATTTCTCTCTTCCCCCTCTCCACTTCTATTCCTCCCCCCAGCCCCGCCTCCCCTCTCCCCCAGAATCCAAGATCCAGCAAAAGAAAAAAAATATCTCATAACATACAGACAATACTCCCCATCTGCACAACCTTAACCGCCTTCGTCCACCTCGGCCTCGCCCACTTTAGCTTCGCGCGCCTCTTGTATTTGCGCTCGAGTCGGAACTGGTGTTTGCGGTCTATCTTGGAGAAATCGGGCGGCCAGAGGTGTGTTGCTTTGTACGGGTTGGTGTATACATTAATGGGAATTTTGGGTTGGGCGGATCGGAGGATGGATGTGGCGCGGAACATGGTTGGAGATATGGTGTTGTTTGGGATCGGGGGGTGGTTTGGAGGTCGTGATGGAGCTTGAGGTTGAGCTTCGAGTTTAAGCTTCGAGCTGCGAGGCTTGGGCGGAAGTCGGGCTTTTGTGGGGCCTGGGATTTGTGGCAGCAATCTGGCGAGCTTGCAACGAGCCGAATGTCAATAAAAGCCCTGCACAATTCAACTGGTAGAGTGAACGAGAGAAGTTTTTCAAATATGTGCAACAAAGCATAGAGATAAAAGTCAGTGCTTCACAGCTAGGAAAGAAATAATGAATAGTTTTAGCTCGTACAATTAGACTTGATACCTAGAGAGGCTGATTGTGATTTATGATTTCATTAATGATGCTACACAGGTAAAGCAATTAGTAGAAATTGACTATGATAACATTGTTCGTCCTTCCTTTCGAATAGACACCAAATTATATGGTATCCAGTTCTCCGCCGTAAGAATGGTGAATTTCGAATCAGGAACGTGCTTTGATATAGAAATTGACGTAGGTCCTCATCGGCGCTGTGATATTGTCCTGACTGTTGACAGTGGTCCAAAATGTCTTTTCATTCTTCTTTGAGGCATAGAAGGGTCCGATACCAAGCGCATTTGAATCAGTAGCATGCGGTACTCTAGCCGCAATACCATTCGACGAGTGCCCTACTTCCATCTGGGGGCCTAGCTTTGGCTCAAGGTCGATTCGTTGTACGCTAGCTCCAGTCTCAAGAGTCTCTACTCCTACAACGGCCTCTTGCGCATTTCTCCAGGCGTCTGGTATACCGATCGCAGACCATTGAAGCGAGCCAGCTCCACAGGTATTCCAGATCGTCTCTGTTTCTGGAGCAATGCCCACTCTGCGGCGCTGGAATCGGTCGTTGTCCAAAACGGGATCGAACATTGGTCCATCCATGCGCGGATTTCGAAGATCTGCTCCTCGTAAGAATCGACCACCGAGATTGGGGATGTTGCAGTGTGTGTTCTCGAAGCCACCCCAGGCATAGTTAATTTTCTGGCACAACTCCGGGTAGTCGCTGCGGGCGACGAGACGACCATCGCATAACAGCCAGGATGGGTCATCGATGATGTCCATCGTGGCGATGATTCCGCTCACTGGAAGGGTAGCATGTTTACGCCCTGCGATGTAGTAGTTCACAGCAGCGTTCTCGGGTCTAGTTTCCTTTGCGAATCCAGTCCATCGTTGGGTAGTGCGATAATCACCATCGGCCATGTTGGTAGATCCTGAGAACAAACCGCAATCGACCATGTGGCTGCGGCCATCCTCTATATAAGTTCGTGGGAAATGCGGTATGGACACTTCCCATTGATTGACATTGGTACCATAGCGCTGATTTGTCCCGGCGAAGTCTGCACCTTGCGTTGCGTCCGGCGCTGTTCGCCTGCTGCTATCCGGATCGTAGAGAGCATCTCGGTTGTGTAGCACTCCACGAACGAATAATCCACGAAGTTCTGGCACATAGACGTTGTCCTTATCTGTGAGTGCCAAAGTGTTGTATCTGGTTCCAAGAAGAGAAAAGAGCTCGGGAAAATCGGCCTTTGGCATCTTCCCTCCGTCACATTTGAGCCAGGGCGACATTTGTGATGCAGTGCTGACGCCCTCAGCAGCTCCTATAGGGATCACAGCCCCGAAAGGAATCTCAGCATCTGCTGCGATCTTTTGGAGAAAGTTGAGAGCTGTGTTCTTGGGCCTGGTCTCTTGGTCGCCACCAGCAGCTGTGAATGGCATTGCATCGTTCTGCCATTGAATCATGGAATGTGTACTCCATTCGTTCACTCTGGCTTTGTCGGTTGGTATACGGGGTACTCCGACCTTAATGTTGATAGTTTCGGTAGTGGGAGCTTTCCAACTTGAACAGCTACTTGATTTCATAACGCTCCTAGCTGCATGGTCTGTCGTGCTTCCTACTTCGGTTAACGATTTACCACGTCTAGCTAGACGATGGTTACATACCACATAAGAACATGCCTCTGAGATCTGGGGTTGTGCCGGTTCCATCGCAAAGTTGCCAGCCGCGGAGGGCATTGACATTGTCCGCGGCATAGTAGATGATTGACCCCACTGGGAGTGACATTGTATGGAGCTTGCAATGAACGAAATTTGAAATTTATGTAACAGTTCGGGAGTTGGTTGTTGACATGATCTTACCAAGCATTCTTGAAAGAGGAAAACCTGAATTTATGACTTAAAGCAAAAGGAAGCCACTATACAAGCTCCGTGAAGCAATACTTATACCGAGGTTATGACCGCCCACAGTGGTCAGATAGTCATGATACAAGCCGCGGACCATTGGATGGATATACACCCATAATGAAATTGAAGTAGCACTGCATCGAAGACTTATGAATGGTCTGATCTTCTGATGAACGTTGACAACATTCTTTGCCCATAACCACAGAGACCCTTGACTGACAACATCGAAGCCTTTAATATGAGGATTCGTGATAGAGGTTGTGGTGGCGGAAGGACCTCAAGGTCGTGTCGGATGAGGATAAAGAACCTCGAAGTCAGGGCAAAACGTGGCCCGTGCACGCCAGCGCGACCCCACCAAGTCTAAATTTGATGTTTTGGCTGTGAGACGAGGAGAGAGGAAGAGAAGAGTCAACAGGACGGCGAAGGGTGACTCAACAACAAAACACTACAAAACTCGAGTCTTCACGCCTGCGAGATCTTCAATATATCTGCAATCATGGCGGCCACGGTCGAGAGTGCGGCGAAAGCCTTGGAGACTGCCACAATCTCCAAGACCAAAGAATTGAAGGGCGTAAGTACCCCGCCATTTGCTCCAGACGACAATATTTCTAGAACAAGAGCTCTGCTGATGCATGAAAATACCACAGACCGAGAAACGAGATACCCTCATTGCTATCGAGAAGAAATACCAGAAGAAGTGGGCGGAAGATGGCGTCTTTCAACCCAATGCTCCCTCCACGACCGAAATACCCCTCGATTCAATTTCCGCCGCAGAAGTACGAAGTCAGCACCCGAAGTTCTTCGGCACAATGGCCTATCCATATATGAATGGAACCCTCCATGCTGGTCACAGTTTCTCTGTCAGTAAAATCGAGTTTACAGCCGGATTTGCGCGCATGCAAGGAAGGCGGACTTTGTTCCCAATGGGATTCCATTGCACGGGTATGCCAATCAAGGCGTGTGCCGACAAGCTCATCAACGAGGTCAAACTATTCGGAAAGAACTTCGAGGGATATACAGAGGAGGATGCGGCGGAGGACAAGGCAAATGCGACAGCGACGCCCGCGCCAACCACCCATCATGAGGATGTCACAAAATTTACTGCAAAGAAGGGAAAGGCTGCGTCGAAGGTTGTCAAGATGAAGTACCAGTTCCAGATCATGCGAGCTTTGGGAATCCCGATGGAGGAGATCCACCAGTTTGCAGATCCGAATCACTGGTTGGACTTCTTCCCTCCCTTGTGCAGACGAGACCTTACGAATTTTGGATGCAGAATTGATTGGAGACGCTCGTTTGTTACTACCGACGCAAACCCCTACTACGATTCTTTCGTCCGGTGGCAGATGAACCGTCTTAGAGAGTTGGAAAAGATCAAATTCGGAAAGAGATACACCATTTATTCACCCAAGGATGGACAGCCATGTATGGACCACGACCGCAGTGAAGGGGAGGGTGTTGGACCGCAGGAATACACGGCCTTGAAGTTAAAGGTCAAGGAATGGGCACCTGATGCGGAGAAGGCGCTCAAGGGCAAGGTTCCCGAGGATGCTAGTGTTTACTTCGTTCCTGCGACACTCAGACCCGAGACAATGTACGGCCAGACGTGTTGTTTCGTCGGACCAAAGATCACATATGGCGTTTTCAAGCTTTCCGAGAAGGAATTTTACATCATCACCGATAGAGCAGCGCGAAATATGGCGTATCAAGGAGTCTTCCCCAAGAATGGGGTTTTCGAGAAGGTTGCGGATGTAGTTGGCGCGGCATTTGTTGGTACTCTTGTTAATGCTCCGCTCTCGGTCTACAAGGAGGTCAGAATTCTTCCTATGGACAACGTTCTTCCTACCAAGGGCACTGGTGTTGTCACCTGTGTTCCATCTGACAGTCCTGATGATTTCGCAACTGTTACCGAGCTTGCCAAAAAGGCAGATTACTATGGAATCAAGAAGGAGTGGGTCGATTTGGAGATTCTACCTATCATCGAGACACCATCTTATGGTAACTTGACTGCACCGTTCTTGGTCAAGAAGCTCAAGATTTCATCACCAAAAGATACCAAGCAGCTTGAGGAGGCCAAGGAACTCGCATACAAGGAAGGATTCTACCAAGGTATCATGTGCTATGGGGAGTTCAAGGGTGACAAGGTCGAGGTCGCCAAGCCAAAGGTCAGACAACAACTTTTGGATGCTGGTAATGGGTTTGCCTACTCCGAACCAGAGAAGAAGGTCGTCAGCAGATCTGGAGACGATTGCTGTGTTGCCCTTATGGACCAGTGGTATCTCGATTACGGAGAGGCATCTTGGAGAGCTACTGCATTGGAGTATGTGGACAACAAAGACGGCAAGGGTCTCAACACATACTCACAAGAAACCAAGAATGGCTTCGAGGGTGTTCTCAACTGGCTCAACCAATGGGCTTGTGCTAGGACTTACGGTCTCGGGTCAAAACTCCCTTGGGATCCTCAGTTCTTGGTAGAAAGTTTGAGTGACAGTACCATCTATATGGCATACTACACCATTGCCCATTACCTCCATGCTGATATCTTCGGAAAAACTCCTGGCTTGGGCGGTGTCAAACCAGAGCAGATGACTGACGAGGTCTGGGACTATGTCTTCGCTCGCCGAGATCTCAGCGATGAAATACTCAACAGCAAGATCTCGAAGGAAGTTCTTGCTTCGATGCGCAGAGAATTCGAATACTGGTACCCATTGGATCTCCGTGTATCAGGAAAGGACCTCATTCCTAACCATCTCACCTTTTTCCTTTATATCCACATCGCCATTTTCCCACCTGAATATTGGCCATCGGGTATTCGCGCCAACGGTCACTTGCTCCTCAACGGAGAAAAGATGAGCAAGTCCACAGGCAACTTCATGACTCTCGAGGACTTGACGAAGAAGTACGGTGCCGATGCCAGTCGAATTGCCTTGGCAGATGCTGGTGACGGAGTTGCTGATGCAAACTTTGAAGAGGATGTCGCTGATACAACTGTTCTCCGTCTCTTCAACTTGCGTGAGTGGTGTGAAGAGCAAGTCAAGGATCAAGACAAGCTTCGAACAGGACCTAAGAATGATTTCTTGGACGCTCTCTTCGAGAACGAGATGAACGGTCTTGTCCATGAGGCGAAGAGACATTACGAGAGCACCGACTATAAGCTCGCTCTCAAGTCCGCATTCTACGACTTCACAACCGCTCGTGACTTCTACCGTGAAGCCAGCGTTGCTGCCGGTATTAAGATGCACAAAGACCTTGTCCTCCGATTCATCGAATTGCAGGCTCTTCTGCTCACTGTCATCGCGCCCCATTGGTCAGAGTACATCTGGCTTGAACTCCTCAATAAGCCAACAACCATTCAAAACGCTCTCTACCCAGATGTCCCTGCACCTATCGCATCACTTACCGCAGCACGTGAATACGTCCGCGCCACATCCTCAAATATCACATCTGCTGAAGCCGCGCAGCAAAAGAAGAAGGCGAAGGGCAAGGATATTGGATATGATCTCAAGAAGCCCAAGAAGCTTACCATCTTCGCCGCAGCAAAGTTCCCAGCTTGGCAAGAGAAGTACATCGATCTCGTTCGCGAGGCTTGGAATCCTGAGACACAGTCCGCTAATGACAAGGAGCTCATGGGCAAGATTTCCAAGATGGGGGAGATGAAGAAGGCTATGCCTTTCGTTCAAGCACTCAAGAAGAGACTCGTCGCAGGCGAGAAGCCAGACGTTGTCTTCTCGCGCAAGTTGGCTTTTGATGAAGTGGCCATTCTCTTGAACATGGTGCCTGGTCTCAAGAAGGCAGCTGGTTTGTCGGTCGTAGATGTCATTCGTGTTGATGAGGGTGGCAAGACCGGTGTCCTTGCCGGGGAGGAGAAGAAGCTCGATACCCTTCCACAGAGTGCTGAGAGTGCTGTTCCGGGGGTTCCGACGTTCAATTTTGTGAATGTGGAGGTTTGAGACCTGTGAGTGAGTAGTACTGTGTGCGATTTGCTGGCTCTTGAAAATGGCTGGGATTTGCGCAATTATGAATGGAAGTTGTGAATGATAGAGGATATGTTTCGAATTGTGGCATCGCGAATATAAAAGCGTGCATGGAGTTCTGTTGATATTTACTGCTTCTCGTGCGTTCATTGGTCCAGCCTTGATTTCTGTCTGCCAATACAGCGATGACCCCCCCCCCCTCCCC